>FLNX01003200.1_pt1 | contig 10897 bp, 4 predicted proteins | sample 1140341 | NCBI WGS metagenome assembly FLNX01 (sample SAMEA3878208, study PRJEB12797) | bioreactor metagenome | biome: Moose rumen | place: Sweden | collected 2011-10
CCCACCCTTGCTCTGCCAAGCGTTAGCCTGGATGCGAGCACCAAACACGGGAGTGAACTGATAACCCAGACCGAGCTGAACGTTCGGAGAGAACAGATCCTTGGTCTTGGCTTCACCCAGCGTGTGCTGGATACCACCCTGGAGATCCAGGAAGGCGTGCTTCTTGAACTCATACTTTGTGCCGTCGGCAGCCTCGTAGGTTGCCTGGGCCATAGCAGCCGTACCTATACCAAGCAGGGCTGCTGCGAAAAGTGTTCTGAATAACTTCATATAAATAAAATTTAAAATGTTATACAAATTGAATGATAAGCCTCCGATTAGGGATTCAGGTTGACGGTTAAGTACCACTTGCCATCCTTACGAACAGGGAACAAAGTCATGGATACAGTGTTAGGACGTGTGTTGCCGGGTTTTGGTTCAAACAACTTGATGGTGCAATGAGCCTCGCAATCCATTTCAGTGCGGAACTTCAGGTAGTCAACCTTATATTCTACACCTTTCACACGCTCAAGTATGAACTTCTGATTCCTGATAAACTCTTTAGTCAGCGGCTTGACAGAATCTTTATCCACATAATAAAGCATGCCTACTGCATCGTCGATCTCACGCTGTTCGACCAATTTCATGTAATGTTCGGTCAAAGCCATCACGTTAGCAGTATCACTTGCTGTCAGGGTCATCTCCGGCTTCGGCAGATAAGTCTCTTCCAGCTCTTTAAAACTCTTCTCCTTCTTACCGCATGAAGCAAGCACCAGGAGAGCCAATGTCATTACTACGTATAAAGAATTCTTTCTCATTTTCTTTTGCTTTGTTTAAAAAGGGGTGCCAACGAGTTGACACCCCTCTGAGTATTCGGAATAGATGGTTATCTATTAGTTCTTCTTGGCTTTGTTACCTGTGGTAGCATCAACCGTGATGATAGCCCATACCTTGAAGGTAGACGGGTTGAATGGCCATGTCGTGGTCTCACCATCAGCTGTCCAAGCATTGTCGAACTCACCCCAGTTGTACTTGATGTAAACCGGTACGAAGAGGTGGAACTTCTGAACATTACCGCCATTGTTGGTGTAAGTGATTTCGCTCTGCTTCAGACCGTTCACAACCTTCTCCTTCGACTGCAGGTAAGCAGGATAGAGGGCAGGAATATCAGAAGCGAGATCGAGCTTATCCTCTGCAACATACTTCACGATAGCTTCCTGAGCGATGAACTTGTCAGCAGCCAGCTTAGCGGTGATCTCTGTGCGGAATTCGGGCTCTGCAGCGTGGTCGGTGCGGATTTCGCTGTACGGAGCGAAGAGCTCGCAGATGTTATAGAAGCCGAAGCCAATCTTACCCTCAGCGTTGTTCACCTTCTTGGCCAGGTCGACTGCATAGTCGCGCCAGTCCTTAATGGTGAGCAGGTCACTCACGTTGATCTTTTCAACTGCATTCAGAGCGTCAGTCCATGTTGCGTTCTTAGCCCACGGGTTAATCGGACGCTCGAACTTAGCATTGAAGAAGCGATCCTCGAGGAGCAGGTTGTAGCAAACAGCACCATCCTGAGTGTAGATCTCAATGTAAGAGGTGAAGGTCATCAGGCTCTTCATGTACTCGTTGTAGATATCCTTACCATCGTTGTCGTAGCGACCTGTCCAGTTCAGGATATCGTCAGAGTGGTCGTTGTACTGATACTCAATTCTGTTACCAACGATACGTACGATACATACGTCATCCTGGTCGTAGATAGCCTTGTAGCTGATCTGGCCGTTAGCCTCTGTAACAGGCTCATCAAGGTGGAGCGTGTACTCAGAGATACCACCGTGATACTTCGAGTAAGCAGGAACAGTCCATGTGCCATCAACTGCATCGAACTCAGCGTTCACGTCCTTCTGCGGGAGGACGAAGCGGAACGATACGTTCTTACCATCCGTGTAGTCATACTTGCTGAACTTCTCAGGATTCGGCATGTCGATGGTGACAATGTTCTTCTTGAAGTTCTCAAGCAGGCTGCGCTGGAAGTCGGTCTCCTCGAGCATGTCGTCGCCTTCCTCAGCGGGAGTCGGAACATTCTCGTGTACCTCAATAGCGGTATGCTTCTCTTCAGAAGCGAGATCCTTAACTGCGCTGTTCAGCTCATACCAGTGAGAGAGGTCCTTGTCGATTACCTTACCATAAGCGAAGTGTACCTGATCACCAGGAATGATGAGGTCAACATAGATAGCAGTCATTTCCTGATACTTCGGAGTCACACCCTTCTTCACGAAGCGAACGGTTGTGATGAGTCTCTGATCCTTGAAACCTGTACCCTTGTTTGCGAGCAGAGCTTCACGAGCTTCCTCAGCAGTCTCCTTACCAGTGATGTAGCGAGCAACGTCGGCAACCTTCTCACTGATAGCCCACATCAGAACGTTGGTCTGCTTAGCAGCAGCATCGTACTTGGTCGGAACCATGAAAGTGTACTTCACGATACCCAGAGTATCCTCGAGGTCAGCCTTAGCATACTTCTTCACCTCAGCGGCGGGATCGAACCAGTACTGAACGGCGATGCCACCAGCAACGTTTGTACCGTCAGCGTTCTTTGCATAGGTCTCGAGCTCGTACTCAGCCTCGAACTGATCCTTGGTGTAACCCAGCTCACCAATCTTGGCGAGGATGAGGTTCTCTACCTGTGCCCATGTAACACCGGCTTCGTCACCACAGTTCATGTAATAGTCATAAGGAATTGTCACCTCTGTGAAGACAGGCTCCAGATTGTCGGTGATGATCAGCTTCATGTAACCAACCTCCAGGATCTGACCCTTAGAGTCAACGAGGTCGATACGAATCAGCGGCTCACGGTCGATAGCCTCACGAGTAGCGGTCTTGTCAGCGATGGTAGCACCTTCAGCTGTTACAGAACGCGGAGTAACGATAACGCTCTCAATTCCATAGTCGCAATTCTCATTGCGCTTCACATCGATAGTCATGTGCTTAGACTCACCTGTTACGTGGATACCATCCTCGTAGTCAACGAGAGTGAAGTCGTAGTGGAGACCGAGCTGCTTGAAGAGGTCAGCCGGCATCTTCTGGTCGTAAGACATCCAAGTCATGAAGAAGCCAAGGTTCGTGTAGTGTGTCTCAACGAACGGCATGATGTCGAGAGTGCGGTTATAAGCTACAGAGTGAGTAGCGGGGTTCTTAATAGCAGTACGAGCCTGCTTCCACATGTGACCACCGAGTCCGAGGCCACCCTCAATGCCTGTCCAACCTCCGAGGTGGTTGCACTTCAAGATCTTTGCTTCGGGATTGTTGTCGGCCAGAGCCTGAACATGAAGCAGAGAAGGAGTAACAACAACGAAGTCAGAAGAAACGGTAGCAGGAGTCTCATCTGTACCAACCTGAGCCTGGAGAGATACCCAGTTCAGAGAGTCGTGCAGAGAAGCAAACTCAGCAGCGTCCTTGTCGCCAGTGGGAGCAAATGGATTCTTTACATAGTTGCCATCAGCTGTACGAGCAATCTGGTGGACATAAGCTTCCCAAGCAGGAATTGTGAAGTTCACAGAAATCTTACCATCCTTATAGATAGTGTTCTTTCCATCAACCTTCTCACTCAGAGGAACTGCGAAACCATCATTGCCTTCACGAGACTCAACCTCTTCACCCCAGATACGAGTATCAGTGTAGAAGTTGAACTTCGTATTGTCAAGATTGACAGAAGACGGGTTGGCCAGAGCATTGAATGTACCGTAAGAGATGAGCTGAGCAGTCTTCAGACGTGTGAACTCGCTAACGAGAACCTTGTAGAACGACAGAACTGACTGATCCTTGTCACCCTCACCATACTTGGCAGCAAATTCTTTCCAGCTGTGTACGCCACCGAGAGTGGCTGTAGGAGCCATGTCACCGCAGTCGAACAGATAAGCAGATGTGCCATCAGTTGTCTCTGCGTCGAAAATCTCATTGGTCTCCGGGTTGATGTAGTGGAACTCCTCGTTTACACCCTCACCTACCTTAGCCAGAACGGGCTGGTAGTACATAGCGGGAACTTCGATGTGCTCAACACCACCGATTACTGACATATCAACAGCAACAAGGCTGGTGAGCTGCTTGTTCAGCAGGAACTGAAGGATGTTGGCCTCAGTGATCACTTTGTCAATTTCAGAGCTTCCATCACCGATAAGCTTGCGGAGGCTAGCAACCTCGTCAGCAGTCAGGTCATCAGCGGGGAACGAGCCAATCTGCTGGATGACAGCCTTCAGGCTTTCAACCAATTCCTTCACCTTCACGATGGCAGCATCGTCATCAGTTACGCCAAGATACTCGAGAAGAGCCTGACGATACTTCTCAAACACGTTGATCTGAGCCTGCAGGTTCTGAGTAGCAGCGTCAACGTAGCTGATGGTAGCATAGTCCGTCAGGGCATCAGCCAGACTGGTCTCGATAGCAGCAACGCGAGTTGCCAGAGCATCGAGGTCGGCCTGAGAAGCCTTGCCAGCGATAGCGTCTTCCAGAACCTGCTTAGCAGCTTCCAGAGCAGCGATACGATCGTCCAAGCCCTGCAGCTTAGCAGTCAGCTCGGCGTACTTGGCACCAAGTTCACTGTTCAGAGCGTCAATAGCATTGTCCTGCTGGGTGTTCTTTGCCTTCAGGGCATCAATCTCACCCTGCACCTGGGTGCAGCAAGACTCCAGATTGGCGATGCTCGCCTTCAAGTTGTTAACCGTTGTCTCTAAGGCTGCGATGCGATCCTTGTTTGCATTGATGTCGTCATCGTAGTCCTTACAAGAAACGAACATGCTCGTAGAAGCCCATGCGAAGGCCACTAAGAGCAACGTACTAAAAATTTTCTTTTTCATTAGACTAAAAAATTAAATTAAAACTAAATATATACTTTATGCTTAAATTCTCTCACGCTACTGCACCTCTCTTGGCGAGAGATGGCAGTAATTTTGTGCAAATATACGCTTAAATATTATAATGCGCAAACAATTCCATGTATTTTTTCACAAAAAAGACAAAATTTAACACTTTTGACCCTTCTGCAACACAAAATTGCGCTTTTTACCTTATTATTAAAGGCGCGCATGCGTACTATTAGCAACTTGTCCGCCACTGCCCGGCGGCAATTGTTTGAGACTGGTCAAGTAACTGTTCCTTTCATACTCCATAGGCAATTCTTTTATGTAATTAACCACTTTTACATGCTTTGAACATGCCGATACGCCCCTTTCAGGCATAGGCACACTCTAAAACGGGTGCAAATATAGCACTTTTTTCGCGATTGTCAAAACGTTTTGCGTTTTTTTATTGCATTTTGTTCCATTTTTTTTGATTTAGGTCATTTTTATCCCTACACACACGCACGAAACCACGCTAAAGCGCGTATACGAAAAGAGAAACTACTAATCACCATCTCACGCGCGCGTATAATATAATAAGGTATAGCCTGTAGTATCCCTCTGATGACTCCTCCGCAGAATGTCACTCTCTCGCCAAGAGAGGTGCAGTAGCGTGAGAGAATTTATAAGCATAAAGTATACATTTTGTTTAATTTAATTATTTAGTCTAATGAAAAAGAAAATTTTTAGTACGTTGCTCTTAGTGGCCTTCGCACTGGCCTCTACGAGCATGTTCGTTTCTTGTAAGGACTACGATGACGACATCAATGCAAACAAAGATCGCATCGCAGCCTTAGAGACAACGGTGAAAAATCTTCAGGCGAGCATCGCCACCCTGGAGAGTTGCTGCTCGACCGTGCAGGGTGAGATTGCCACACTGAAGAGTGGATTGGCTGGCAAGGCTGACCAGGCTGCCCTTGAGGAACTTCAGGGTAAGTATGCCGAGTTAGCCGCAGACCTTGTGAAACTTGAGGATCGTGTGAAGGCTCTTGAGGATGCCAAGCAGGTTCTTGAGGATGCCATCGCAGGCAAGGCCTCTCAGGCTGACCTCAACGAGCTTGCAACGAAGGTGGCTGGTATCGACTCCAGTCTTGCAGGTGCTCTTGCCGACATCGCTACAATCAACACGAAGATTGCAGCCATCGACAACCTGCAGTCTCAGATTGCTGTGTTCGAGAAGTATCGCCAGGCTCTGCTTGAGTATCTCGGCGTGACCGACGACGACGCTGCCATCGTGAAGGTGAAGGAACTGGTTGAAAGCCTGAAGGCTGCCATCCAGCAGATTGGCACGTTCCCCGCTGACGACCTGACGCAGGACGAGGTCAACCAGATCCGCAACCTTCTGAAGGCAGAGGATGGTCAGATCAACAACTTCATCACTGAGGCCAACATCCTTCAGTTCTTGCTGAACAAGCAGCTAACCGGCCTCGTGGCTGTTGACATGAACATGATCGGTGGTGTTGAACACATCGAGGTTCCCGCTATGTACTACCAGCCCGTTATTGCAAATGTTGGTGAAGGCTACCTCGAAGAGTTCCACTACATGGATCCAAACACCAATGAGATCTTTGAAGCAGACAAGTTCGGCGATGATGCTTCCGGTAATCCTAATTCTCCGTATTTGTTCGATACAGGCGAAATGGCACCGAAGGCCTCCCTCGGCGGCGTACACAGCTGGAAAGACTTTGCTGCTAAATACGGTGAGGGTGGAAAGGATAATAGCGTCCTGTCATTCTACAATACGCTCGTAAGTGAGTTTGTACGCTTGAAGACTGCCAAGCACATTGCTTATGGCACATTCCACGCACTGGCTAACCCCTCTTCTGTTGACTTGAGCAATACTAAGTTCAACTTCTACACCGACACCCGTATCTGGGGTGAGGAAGTAGAGTCTCGTGAAGGCAACGACGGTTTCGCTGTGCCTCTGAGCGAGAAGATCGATGGCAAGAACACTGTGAACAACGGTGGCAAGATTTCTGTGAACTTCACAATTCCTGCTTGGGAAGCTTATGTACATCAGATTGCCCGCACTGCTGACGGCAACTACGTGAAGAATCCGTTTGCTCCGAAGGATGACAAGGACGCTGCTGAGTTTGCTTCTCTGCTCGACTCTTTGAACTGGGTATCTCTCCAGGCTCAGGTAGGTACAGACGACACTCCCGCTACCGTTTCTTCTGACTTCGTGGTGGTGACTCCTTCTCTGATTCATGTTCAGGCTTTGGCCGACAACGAACCTGAGGCTGCTATTCTGAAGTGCAACAACTTTGATGGGTGGACAGGCAACAACGGCTTAGGCGGACACCTTTGGAAGACTGCTCGTAAGGCCATCAAGAGTCCTGCAACACACTCTGTTCCTTTCGATGCTCCTTTCGTTGACGTTATGCCGTTTATCGAAACCCACTTCACCAACCTGGGCTTCTTCATGACATGGTTGACTTATGACAAGAAGATGGAAGCCGACATGTTCCGTCAGCTCGGCCTGCAGTACAACTTCAAGCTCATTGACTATGAGGATGGTGTTCATGAGACTGGTGAGACCAAGCACATGACCATGAAGGCTAACTACAATTCTGAGGCAGACTTCGGTCTGGCAAGCGTTCAGGTTACAGCTCGCTCGGTTGATGCACAGGGTAACACGAAGGCTAATGAGGCTGCAACACGTGAAGCTATCGACCGTGAACCGCTAATGCGCGTTGAGCTTCTTGCTCCCGCAGCAGACCACCACGGTAACAGAAAGTGGAACGCAGCTCAGAATACATACGTAGAGTGTACCGATGGTGACTACAATGTAATCGAGATTGGTTACATCAAGTTCATCATCACCGACCACTTAGAGCCGACCTTCGTAAACATTGAAATGCCCGACGACTATTACATGAACTGCGATGACAGTCAAGAAATCACATGGGCACAGGTCGAAGCACTCATTCTTGCCAAGATTGGTGACAAGGGTTATACAAAGTCTCAGTTCGAGGGTGAGTATGGCATTATTGACGACAACGGTAATCTGAAGGACCTTAACACAACAGGCTTCGGCGAGATCAATGCTCGCCAGTGGTACTTTGAATCGGATACTAACGACTTCACAACAGACGTGAATCCGAAGGATGGCAATCCTGACAATGTGAAGCCGGGTGCCTACTACGATGCACACAGCAAAGGTGGAGACATGGGTACCATAGCTTACTGTGAGTTTGACAAGGCTAAGAAGCAGACCAACGTATTACGCTGGACTATCGCTGCCTCAACAAAAGTTCGCCCCGACGGATCAGCTTATCCTATCGACAAGAAGCGTGAGGATGTGATGATATACATCACTGGTACGGATAATGTTGAGGATGCTCGTGAGGTTCTAATTGCCAACGAGGGTAAGGGTCTCGAGCACCACGACCTCATAACGACTGTGAAGTTTGTGAAGAAGGGTGTTGATCCTAAGACTGCCAACATGACGGCTATCTATGTCAACATTATCGTTCCTGGTAACCACATTCACTTTGCTTACGCTGATGCAGACCGCAAGGATCTCTCTCACTGGTACGATCTCAACTCCACGAACCACGCAGGACAGGGTGGCGAGAATGCTTACGAAGTACACATGAACGTTCCCACCGAGGATGACTTATTAAATCCGAGTGGAAACAGAAAGGATAAGGATGGAAATACTGCTCTGCCTAAGTCTCGTCTTGATGAGAGCGAGTACTGGCGTAACATCTTTGAGAACTATTATGCAGATGATAACCATAAGTATCCGAATGGTGAAGCAATGCCTCATGTGTTCACGGTTTATCACGCTGACAAGTTCGACAAGTTTGCATACGAGGATGGTTTCTATTTGAACACTCCTTCATTCCGTTTCGTGCTGCCTAAGAATGGTGTTAACGCTACGAATGTGAATGTTGTTGATGGCACCTGGCAGGTTTATGGGTATTCGAGCAAGCATATCGGCCTTGAAATTAAGGGTAAGCCTGCACACCATAGTGTAGAAGTTTATACTCTCCATATCAGCGACGATGGAAAGAAGATTCTTGACCAACATGGTTGTGTGATTGCAAGTATTTATCTCAACAAGACATCTAACTACGAAATTATTGAGTTGGGTTACAATCCTGATGAGTATGCGAAGTGTCCCAATGTTGATTGTGAGGAATGTGGATCCGTTCGTTGCAAGTGTGCACAGGATATTCTGAACTATGCTGGTCGTTACAGTGACAGTGGTGAGAATTTGAAGGATTCTTGGATGGATGAAGGTAAGACATTTACCGCTTATGCAGAGATTATCGGTGATCCTGCTGACTGCTATCCTATCTTGATTGGTCATCGCTACATCAACTTCCGCTTTGAGCGTCCTATCAGTGCTTGGCCTGTCTATAAGCTTGTTAAGGATGGTATTAACGTCGAGAAGTCAAATAACGAGCTCTACTCTTACGAGTTAGTTAATATTGCAGACTGGCGTGATTATGTTATCATGAATACTACCAACAAGGTAACCTCTTCTTACACGTTGTCTTATCAGGAGTATGATGGTGAGACAGATTACAGCAAAGCTGGTCTTACATCAAAGAAGTGGCCTGAGAACTTCTCTGGATACTCACCTTACTTCTGGCTTGGCGTTGAAGAGATCTACGCTGACGTTGATAATATTCTCACTGACCACGGACGTACTCGTGAGGAAGTTGAAGCTAACCATGCGTTGATCTTTGGTAACTCCGACGGAAATGCATACGTAAAGGTTGCTGGTAAAGATGTTTATAATCAGGAAGCTCTCCGGGGTTGGATTGCAAATGGCAAACTGAAGTACGATCTTATCTCAGATGTGCCTGGCTTCAAGAGTTCGTTCGACTACGAGGGCGCAAGAATGCTTCAGTTAAGTGGACAGTGGAAGATGACTTTCAACAAGTTTGCATTCTTCAATAACAAGGATAATGTACAGTTGTTCCACTACTTCATCCCTGTTTATGTGAGGTATTCTTACGGCGAAACACATGCTGGTAACTATCTAGAATGGACATACGACCACAACAAGACTGTTACACCAGAGAAGCGTGACTTCGCAAAGCCCGCAACATTCAAGGTTTGGGTTGTAGTGACCTGTCTCAACACTATTAACAACTAAAGATTAATCAAATTAATCGGAATACTCAGAGGGGTGTCAACTCGTTGGCACCCCTTTTTAAACAAAGGAAAGGAAAAAATGAAGAAGAATTCTCTATTTGTAGTAATGACATTGGCTCTCCTTACGCTCGCTTCCTGCGGCAAGAAGGAGAAGAGTTTCAAAGAACTTGAAGAGACCTATCTGCCGAAGCCGGAGATGACGCTGACCGCTCAAGATACGGCCGAGGTGACATCGTTGGCTGAACACTACCTTCAGTTGCTGGAACAACGCGACCTTGAAGATGCCGCAGGAATGCTTTATTATCAGAAGGGGGATTCCGTCTTACCGCTACGACCAGACCAGTTGAAGAATCAGCTCTTTGTGTTGAAGCACTTCAAGGGTGTGGAATACAAGTTGGAGCACATCATTTTCCGCGACAAGGACAGCAGCGAGGTGCGTTGCATGGTAAAGCTCTTTGAGCCCAAGGAAGGTAGCACACGACCCAACAAGTTGGCTCTTGTGCTTCGTCCAGTCCGATACCAAGGCAAGTGGTATCTCACCACTAATTTCGACTAACGTGGTATCAGTTCGGAATGGGGATATCGTTTCTCTTCATTTCTGAACAGAATTATACTAATTATTCAAATTTCTTTCAAAAAGGAACCATTTAAATTTATTCTGTATGAAAATAAGAACGCTTTTCTGTGCAGCCCTGCTCGGCATGGGTACGGCTGCTATGGCTCAGGCAACCTACGAGGCTGCCGACGGCACAAAGTATGAGTTCAAGAAGCACGCCTTCCTGGATCTCCAGGGTGGTATCCAGCACACGCTGGGTGAGGCCAAGACCAAGGATCTGTTCTCTCCGAACGTTCAGCTCGGTCTGGGTTATCAGTTCACTCCCGTGTTTGGTGCTCGCATCCAGGCTAACGCTTGGCAGAGCAAGGGTGGA
>FLNX01003201.1_pt1 | contig 10881 bp, 7 predicted proteins | sample 1140341 | NCBI WGS metagenome assembly FLNX01 (sample SAMEA3878208, study PRJEB12797) | bioreactor metagenome | biome: Moose rumen | place: Sweden | collected 2011-10
CCTTTATTCTTCATTCTTCATTCTAATATTCCCTCACCCGTGAACCTCTCACCTCACAATAGCGGCCCCATCGGGGTATTCGACAGTGGCTATGGCGGACTCACCATTCTGCATGAGATACGCCAGTTGCTGCCCCAGTACGACTATCTCTACTTGGGCGACAACGCGCGTGCCCCCTATGGACCCCGTTCGTTTGAGGTGGTCTACGAGTTCACGCGCCAGGCCGTCATGAAGCTTTTTTCCATGGGTTGCCAGCTCGTTATCCTGGCTTGCAACACAGCTTCAGCCAAGGCCCTGCGCACCATCCAGCAGAACGATCTGCCCAACCTCTCACCCCTCACCTCGTACCTCCCCCTTGAGGGGGAGTTAGAGGGGGTGTCCTCGCACCTCGCACCCTTCAAAAGAGTCCTCGGCATCATCCGTCCCACGGCAGAGATTGTGGGTCAGCTCACCCAGTCGCGCCATGTAGGCATCCTGGCCACCGAAGGCACCATCAAGAGCCAGAGCTACCCCTTAGAGATTCAGAAGTTTGCACCCGACGTAGTGGTCACGGGTGTGGCGTGTCCGTTCTGGGTTCCGTTGGTAGAATACAATGAGATGGACTCCCCAGGTGCCGACTACTTCGTGAAGAAGCGCATCGACCAGCTCCTGATGGCCGATTCTGCGATCGACACCATCATCCTCGGCTGCACCCATTACCCGCTTTTGCTCAACAAGATTCTGAAGTACGTACCCCGGGGCATCAAGGTGATTGCCCAAGGTGAGTACGTGGCCAACAGCTTGCTCGATTATCTGCGCCGCCATCCCGATATGGAGCAGCGCTGCACGCAAGGTGGAACCTGCCGCTACCTCACCACCGAGAATGCCGAGAAATTTCAGGAGAGTGCCCTCATCTTCCTCCGCGAACATATAGAAGTGGAGACCATCGAACTGGAATCTTGAAGCATCATGCCATGAATGCTTCTTTCTTACACATATATCGCGGTCTGTTGGGTATCTCCCTTTTCCTCGTGATACTGGCAGCCTGCTCTCCCCGTTCCTCCCCCTTGAGGGGGAGTTAGAGGGGGTGTCCCCGCTCCTCACCGCCGCCCACTATAAGCTCTACCAGCCCGTGGACACCGCGTTTATCACCCATCACCCATCACCTATCACCCCTCAACCCACCGAGGCATCCAGTCCTCCCCCCTTTGGGGGGATAAGAGGGGGGGCTCCCCCTGCGTCAAGGGATTGCAAAGAGCTACCCAATACCTACCTGATGCTCGGAAAGATTTCCTATATAGAGAAAGACACAGCTCAGGCAAGAAAGTATTGGGAAAAAGTCATTCAGATGGACAACAAAAAGTTTCAGGCAAAAGCCTACCGCAAACTTTCGGAGTACCATAGGAGATCAGGACGATACCAAATTGCAATGGCATTGCTGGGAAATGGCTGAAGCAGACATGAAGGCTCAGCTTTCGCGTATGTCAAGCGAGATAGGGTCACTTCGGGCAACGGAAAGCCGAGAGCGTAGCTATATCGAAAAGCTTGAAAGCGTAATAGATGAGAAACAACAAGCAATCTGCCTGTTGGAATCTTCGTTGGAAAGCTATACTGAACAGCTGGCAGCACTTCAACAAGAGATAGACGATGAAAAGAACCTTCTCGAACAGAGCAGGACCAACTTGCAGGAGAAAACTATACTTGCCGACCGCCAGATAGAGGAAAAAAACTATGAAAAGTTTGCTTCAATCATTGGTCAGTACGATAACCTGACCGTTGGACTCCTGTGCTATCTTGTCCTGCAAGACATGGGTCTGTCAAACGAGGAGATGCAGGCAGTCTTAAATGTCAAGTCATCATCCGTCAGGATGCGGCTAAAGAGGCTGAAAGATCGAAAAAAGAAATAGATGCAGGTGTCACAGCGTCACATTTGAATCGCCTCCTTTGCCTCGTTGAAGATGCGAAATCCTTTTGTACAAAGGGGTTCTAAGGTGTTTTGGGTTGTTTTAGCAATGTGACGCTCACCAAAAATAATATTGGAAAAATTTGGAACATACAAAAGTATTGTCTAATTTTGCAGACGAATTTAAACATAGAATCCATGAAAATACGAAGATTGATTTTTGAAGCAATGCTGATAGCCTGTTCAACAGAAGTATGGGCTCAACAGGGAACCACTCCGTTCGATGTCACTGTGGTAAACGTTATTAACGACGATGATGACAAGCTCTACCAAGACCCCCACCGCGCCCCTGCCCTTGAGGACGTGTCAGGCACCTACGATGCCTCCTCCGGTACGCTGAGCCTTTGTGCCTCGTTCGACATCGCGTGTGTACGTATCTATAAGGATGATGCACTCATCATGGAGGACAGCCATCCCGCGACGGACGATGGCACGGTGTACTACAACCTCTCGTTCTACGGCAGTGGTGCCTACAGGGTATATCTCTATGACGAGGAAGGCAACAGCTATATCGCTTATTTAAATATATGAGGAATATGAAAAAGGCAATCATCATGATAGCATCTGTGGCAGCGTTTGCTGCTGCAAATGCCCAAACCATGTATCGCTTCACATACGATGCAAGTGGCAATTGTACAGCATGTACCCAATACAACTCAAATGGCGGGGGAGTCAACCCCTTATCGGAATCAATGGCCAAAAACCAGGACAAGGTGAAAAGCATCTTACTGAACGGCAGGTCATTGTCATTCCTAAGTGAGGAATCAGGGAACAAGTTGATTGTTGAGATTGCAGGCATGCAGCCCTGCGACAATTGCATGGTAACTCTGTACGACATGTCTGGTCGTCAAGTATCCAGCATCCGGACTAACTCTGTCAGGACGACGATAGACCTGGGCCGACTGACAATTGGTGTATACCTTGTCGGCATCATGTTAAACGGTGAAAATACGGGAATCAGAATAACGAAATAATAGGACAAAGATGAAACGAACGATAGACAACGTCTTGGCAATCGTCACGATGCTTCTGGCTTTTGTCCCATGCCGCATTTCAGCGCAAAACAGCGTGGGGTCGCCCAAAGGTGCATTCACGGTGTCGCCGTCAGGTGCCGCTACGTATTCCGTCAGCATCGACATGCCAGAGCCAGCCAACGGCCTGAAGCCTGATATATCCATCACGTACAACAGTCAGGCTGGTAACGGCATCGTTGGATATGGTTGCAACATCTCCGGCATTTCTGCCATTACGCGCGGGGCGAAGGACATCTATCATGACGGCCAAGCTAACAGAATCCAAAATACTAACAACGATGCTTTTTTCCTTGATGGAAAGAGAATCATAACGGGACATCCGGAAGGTGATCCCTATACAACGGTGACGAAACATGATGAAGGCGGCTATTCATGGTTTGAAGTGGCTATGCCTGACGGTAAGACGTATCAATACGGAAAAGGAACCGACAGCCGTTTTACATATATGATGCATGATGGAAGCTCCTGCATCGCAGCATGGTACATTTCAAAGATTACTGACAGATTGGGGAATACCATTACCTATTCTTACAATTTATACAACAATGTTGTAGCACCTTATCAGATTACCTATAACACCAATGCCTATGACTCTTCCTATAAAACATACAGAATACTTTTCCAGTATGAGACAAGGGATGATGCCCTGAACAGCTACGTGGGCAGCACTCTTTGTTCCTTGGACAGACGCGTGAAAAGGATAACCACCCGCAAGGGGAACACCGTCTATCGAAGCTACGATTTTGAATATTCAACGGATGATGAATCCGGTAAAAAATACTCACGTCTTGCGAGTGTTACGGAGAAGAACAGTAATGGGGAATCCTTGAACCCTGTCACTCTTCAATGGGACGACCTGCCTGATTATTCACAGTCTGTCTACAACTCTTTCTATCACTCTGATGTTATCATCAACTCGCTCGGGCTTGTCAACCTTCATTTCTACGGAGCCGACATCAATGGAGACGGCATTACGGACATAGTCGTAGACGGTGATACTATCGTGTCAAGAGGCATTGCTGTCGACTCTGTTCTGGCAGAATCACCACAGATGCATGGCTATTCTTCAGATTCCATCTATATGGAGGACCATGCGAACAGCGGACACCTCCTAAACGATTCGCTCAATGACACCTTGCTTGTTGGATCCGCAACGGTAAGGAGTTCATCCGTCAAAAAGAACCGCCGTGTGTATGCCCTGCTATCCAACTTGGACGAATATGGAATAGGCCACGAGAACCTCCGGCGGATGTGGCTCACACACTATGTCTCCAATGATCCCGTAGACAGCATTGATGCATCTCCTGTTGTAGGAAACTTCTTCGGTCAGGGGCATTGTAGCATAGGCATCCCGCGCCTATATTACAATGATCGAGATACCAACCAGTTTTATGTTGATGTGTTTGACAAGGATGGTGAAAATGCAGTTGTTCAGTATGATATGGGGAGCAGCAGGATATTCCCTCTGACTGCAACGGCTGACATGGACAACGACGGAAGGAGTGAGATCATCATGTTGAAAAGGGAAGGAGGCACAAACTTTTACTATGGGTGTTTCGTTTCGTTCAACGACAATGGAACCACGACCAATCACGATTTCTATGTTGTACTTCCTCATGACCCGATAGCTCTTTTCACGAACGACTACAACAACGATGGGATGCAAGACTTCATGGTGTTCTATGAAGGGGGTTATCGCATCTTCTGGGGAAGGGGTATCAGTGGTACGGCACTTGTTTACTATCAAACAGATGGTTTTACAGAGTATGCTCTTGAAGGAAAGCCGAACGTCATCCGTGAGGGGGACTTCAACGGCGACGGATGTCCAGACTACCTGCTGAGCTATTATAATGACTTCAATTGGTATATTGCCTATGGAGAAGGCAACGGGGGACTCCGAAAGAAAAACGTTGGGTATTTTGTCTACATGGCTAATGTTACCAAGACCCAAAGAAGATTCGGGGTCCACGTGCTGGACTTTGACGGCGACGGGATGAGTGACATCGTATTCAGCAGGGGGCAATTCGACTATTCCGGCAACAAGGCCATCACACAGTGGATTCGGTCTACGGGTGACTCCCTTGTCACCGTCAAGAACAACGTTACCTCCCTGAAAGTAGATGACGCTCTGAACTGTCGCTATATGGTTGGTGACTTCAACGGTGACGGGCATGCCGACCTGATGAACTATGGCTACGACTGCTACAACAGCACTAACGCGAACGTGACGCCGACCCTCCACAGATACCAGAATACCTACCTGAACCCGTCAAGCGGGAAGTTGACTTCAATAACTGACGGTTTCGGTCGTGAGACGGATATCTGCTATAACTCACTGACCCTGAACCCTCCTTTGGAAACAGACGACGAAGTGTCATATCCAATGGCCAACGTTGTGGTTCCGCTACATGTCGTCAGCCAAGTGTCAGCCGGCAACGGCATCGCAGGAACATCCACTCAGACATACGAATACGGTGGTCTGAAGGTTCACCTGCAAGGCAAGGGGCTTCTGGGATTCAGCACGACTTCAGTTGCTGATGAGAACAGCGGAGCCGTGACAACGAGTTCTGTAGACGGCTGGAACACCACTTTCTATGTACCTGCCTACACGACAACGACAAAAGAGGTGGGAGGCCATACCTCTACTGAGGAAGTAACCGTGGGCTTTGCCGGCTCATACAACAACAAACTTGCATATCCCGCAGAGGTTGTTACAGAGGACTTTGAGGGAAACACGACACGGACGGTCATGACCTACTCTGATTATTACGGAAAACCTACATCAGAGACCGTCTACTATGGCAGCAGTACAGTCATGTTCAAGAAGACGGAATACCAGTCGTATTCCAATGTCGGTGGGGTATTTCTTCCTCAGACAATCATCCGTTCGCAGAAGCACGCAAATGATAGCAACATGTTCTCCCTCACCACCAGGTACACCTACAACAGCCAGGGACTGCCGACCCAGGTCATCGAGAACTACGGTATCACGGGGAAGACGGTCACCTCAGATTACACCTATGACAGTTGCGGACGCAAACTGACGGAATGTACGACGGGAACGGGTTATCCGGGCATCACCTATTCATACGAATACACCAACGGGAGGCTTACCAGCGTAACCGATGACACCACGCCTGTACGTACTGACTATTCCTACAACGATTGGGGCGACCTGACGGCAGAAGTGGACCTGACGGTTACATCATCTCCGTTGGTGAAGTCATACACCTATGACAGCTGGAACCGCCTGACATCCACGACAGACCCGACGGGCATCGTGGCCACCACAACATGGGGATGGGGAAACACACAGGCAAAGAAGTATTATGTGGAGGAGGAGAGCGACAGCCTGTCTTGGAGCAAGACCTGGTATGACTCCTGCGGCCGGGAGGTGGAAACGGAATCATGCGGACCGTTGGGAGTCACCGTATCTTCCCACACGGAATACGACGACAAGGGACAGGTAACGAGAACCACCTCCACCGTAGGTGACCTGACAACATGGGAAGAGCATGAGTACGACGACCTCGGGCGAATCGTTGAGACGACGACCAGCAGCGGAAGTCTGTCAACCTTCTCTTATGAAGGCCGAACGGCCACAGAATGCCGCAATGGCAAGACCTACGGCAAGACCGTCGACGCATGGGGTAACACGGTGACAGCCACCGACCCCGTGAGCAGCGTCAGCTATTCGTACTTCTCCAACGGCAAGCCCGCGACGGCCACGTCTGAAGGCAGCACCGTGACAATGGCCTACGATGCCGTGGGTAACCAGACATCCCTCACCGACCCAGATGCCGGCACGATGACCTATACCTATGACGCGGCAGGACACGTCGTGACACAGACAGATGCCCGTGGCAAGGTGACGGAGAATGAGTACGACTCATGGGGAAGACTCTCGAAGACCACCATCGACGGCGAGGAGACCACCTGCACCTACGGCACGACAGGGCGAGAGCGTCTGTGGCTGAAGCGCGAGCAGGTGGGCGGCAACAGCATCGACTACACGCACGACCAGTACGGACGTGTCATCGGCGAGACCCGCACCGTCGACTCCACAGCTGTCCTGAACTTCGCCTACAGATACAACGGCAAAGGTCTCGTAGATCAGGTGACCTATCCAGAAGGCATCATAGTCAACTATGCCTACGACCAGTACGGCAACAGGAAGGAGATGAGCATCAACAACATCCAGACATGGCAGTTGACCAACTATGCGGGCAAAACGACACAAGCGCAGGTGGGAAGCGACCTTACGACATACTCAGTGCTCGACGACAACGGGCTGATGGCCTCCGTGGGTGTAAGAAGGAACCAAAACCTGCTGCACAGTATGTCCTTCACGCACGAAGGAGCGACGGGTAACCTGTTGGAACGGACGGGCATGTTCGCTTACGATGAGGCTTTCACCTACGACGACCTCGACCGCCTGACCTCCTACACGGCACAGAACGGAACGAAGAACATCACGTATGCCGACAACGGCAACATCCTGTCCCACACTGACCGTGGCAGCTTCCTCTACAACAGTACGAGACCGCACGCCGTAATACAGGTGGGCAGTGCCACGAACCCGGTTTTTTCACAGGCATACCAAAACGTCTACACCTATAATGGCTACGGCAAGGTGTCGCACATACACAGCGGCAAGATGCTCTCCGCCATCAACAACTATGACTTGGACGTTTACTACGGCCCCGACCGCGAGCGGTGGAAGTCCGTAGAGACGGGCATGTTCCCGAGTGGTGGCGGTGGCATCACTCCGCATGCCATTGCCCCGATAGGCAGCAGCACCAGGACGAACCTCTATGCCGGCGACTATGAACGGATTGACGGCACAAGCTACTATTACCTTGACGGTGGTGTCATCTATGTGAAACCGGCCACAGGTGCAGGACAGGCCTACTACGCCCTGACCGACCACCTCGGAAGCTACACGCGCCTGTACACGATGGCTGGCGACTCGGTTCTCATCGCTTCGTATGACCCTTGGGGCAACCGCACCACGACAAAGAACACGCTGAAGTTCCACCGTGGCTTCACCGGCCACGAACATCTGACGACATACGGTGTCATCAATATGAACGGCCGAATGTACGACCCGACGGTAGGCCGCTTTCTTGCTCCCGACAACTTCGTGCAGATGCCCGACTTCTCGCAGAGCTTCAACCGATACTCATATTGCCTGAACAACCCGTTGAAGTACACCGACCCGAGCGGGGAACTGTTCGGCATCGATGATGCCTTCCTGATCTTTGCTCTTGCCAGTAGCACTATATCCGGCATGGCTCATGCTTCCATGCAGGGAAAGAATATCTGGTTGGGCGGACTGAAGGGTTTTGCCAGCGGTGCGTTGTCCGTTGCTGGCACGGCGGGGATAGGACAATTGTTGGGTCATGGCGTTGGAACATTCGGAAATGAGATGCTACAAGCAGGATTGCACGGAGTGAACAGTGTCCTAATATCATCTCTTGACGGCGGCAACTTTTTCACAGGTATGGCCACGGGATCAGTTTCGTCATTAGTTGGCTCAGGAACACAAGCTCTTGGCATGAGTAATACATTGGTGCGAGCATCTACTGCTGTTGCAGGATCGGTATCATCCGGATTGTTAGGAGGTGGATGGATAGAAGGGGCTATGCAGGGCTATAACATTGGAACATTCAACCATACATGGAAGTATCTTGGAAATGGCTTGTACGAATGCACTCTTGATGAAATCGTTGTGACGGCCACGCGTAGGAGTTTCATGGGAGCAGTCCATGCCGGGCTTGATGCTGCCGGTCTTATCCTTGATGTCGCTGATCTATTGAACAGCGGTCTCTACCTTGCAGAAGGTGATTACGTCAATGCGGGCCTCAGTGCTGCTGCTATGGTCCCTGTTATCGGCAGTTTCGCAACTTCTGGAAAATATGCCAATAAAGCTTATCACTCTTTCAATGCCTTCAAACGAGCTTATGGAAATGCTGGTGCAGGAAAAGCATGGCATCATATAGTAGAGCAGACACCCTCTAATTTGAAGCGTTTTGGGCCTGAAAGAATTCATAGCCCAGAAAATTTAATAAAACTGCCACATGGGAAAGGCAGTATTCACAACAAGATATCGGGTTTTTATTCCTCCAAACAATTGTTTTCTGGGCAGATGACAGTAAGAAAATGGCTAGAGAGCCAAAGTTTTGAGAATCAATATCGTTTTGGAATCGAACAGCTTAGAAAGTTGGGATTATAACTTTTAAGAAAATACTCTGTAATAGTTTGGTAATTTGAAATTATTCTGTATTTTTGCAAAGCAAAACGAAATTATCTTGGAAATAGCTTATGATTAAGGGATCTTTCCCTGTTCGTTTAATTAGAATTAGAAATTATTTTTTAAATATGAATACAGATGTGATATTAAAGAATTTGGAGCGTAGTTGTATAATACATGGTGATGCAACAGAATCAGGTGATTACAAAACGGCGAACAAACATCACCAAATAATTATTAAGAGCATTCTTCAATTATATAACAATGGAGATCTAATGAAAATAGAAAATCTTTTAAACCATAAAAATGTATCAGTTAAGCTTTGGTCTGCAGGTATGTTGCTTCCATTCAGGAGCAGTTTATGTGAAAAGATATTGAAAGAGATATCAAAAGCTAACGGTATGGTTAGTTTTTCTGCTGAAATTACACTGCAAGAGTGGAAAAAAGGAACCCTTAAGTTACCTTATAAGTACAAGCAATCGAATAGAAGCAGAATAGATTGTTGATAATAATACATATTTGCTAATTAGAAAAATATAATTTCTATGATTTCTCAACTTTAGCATTTGACTTTTAGGCAATCTGTTTCTCCCTCAAATGTGGTTCGAAGAGTACCTTCAGGTGCTTGTTCCCATTGATGGCCGACTCCATCAATTCATCGTAATCGGCAGAGAACTGCTCTTCCCGGAAGAGGCATAATTGTAAGTAAGGGGGTTTATACAAGATGCAATGATTTTCGCCTCGCATTGTTACAGCATGAATATGGACATATACTTCAGTCAAAAATCGCAGGCTTAAAGGCGTATTATAGTATTATTGCAGATGAAAGTTTCCGAAGTGCACTATTTACTTCAGAACAAGACCATAACCACTTTTGGACAGAAACTTGGGCAAATTATCTATCAAAAAAATATTTCGGCAAGTTATGGATGGGATTAAAATATTCAGAAAGCTACCCTGTTAAGGATATCAGTAGCTATAATTTAAAACGATTAAAATATGTGGGATCAAAAATTTCTTTGTTGTTGTACTAATTTCTGCCTACAGCGTAAAAGCTAAAGCCTTGCGGCTGATGGCAAAATCTTGTTAATTACTTGGTTATTTCATCTTATTTTTGTACCTTTGTAACCGAACGAATGAGTCTGCAAACTCAAAGTCCTGATTTCTTGCGAGTTACAGAGAAATCGCGGCGAAGTTTCCAATATTATATGTACGCACGCGCGAGATTCCCCGTACAACATGGTCTTCATATGGCCTTGAGGCCACACGAAGACCTCTTTAGTTATAAAACTCAATCTATAGAAGCATTTTTTTAATATGAATAGTAAAACGATAAAAGGGCTGTGCTTAACAACTGTCATGTCCCTGTGTTCTTGTGATTATGGGTATAATTATTATATTCAAAACTGCACGAAAGATACCATCGTGATAGGAGTGTCCAGTTGCGAGCGGATTGATAGTGTTTATCGCATCATGCAAGGGTCGGGAACTCTTTTCGACATAAAGAAATTCTCCAATGATAGAATACTCCGTGTGGTGATAAATGTCTCAAAGAATGTTAATTTTATCGAGAATACAGCGTGAATGCGGCCCAAAGGCTGTACCTTTGCCAGAAAAACCATGCTTCTCGACCAATTTAGTGTAAGATTCCC
>FLNX01004620.1_pt1 | contig 10839 bp, 12 predicted proteins | sample 1140341 | NCBI WGS metagenome assembly FLNX01 (sample SAMEA3878208, study PRJEB12797) | bioreactor metagenome | biome: Moose rumen | place: Sweden | collected 2011-10
TGTTGCTGATGGCCGTTCCTACATCAAAGAGCTCGTTGAGCACAAGATTAAGGACGTTCTCGGTTCCGATGGCCGTGCTGATGAAATCATGGCTCTCATCAACGCAAAATAATTGCTTGATAAAGTCTAAAAAAACTCCGTGCGAAAATTTTTTGCACGGAGTTTTTGCATAACATGCGAAAAAGAAGGAGATTGCCCGTCCTTTGACGAATATATAATCTCAGGTTACCAATCAACGCGCGTCCTCCACCGGTCTTCCCCTTTATGCAGTTAGACCGACAGACGCAAGCGTTCCCCTTCTGCATGCGATGTGGCTTTTTGCCGCATCGCATTTTTTATTATACCAATTATCCATATTCTCACCTGCGGAACCGGGATTTCAACGCCAATGTAACGAAGAATATCAGCGCTGAAATCACCACAATGGTCGCACCGGCGGCCATATTGCAGTAATAGGCAAAAAGCAGCCCCATAAGGCCTGCGCCTAGGGCAATCAGTACCGACAGCAGCTGATAGGCCTTGACATTATTGGTTACATTACGGGCTGCCGCCGCTGGCAGTACCAGCAGGGCATTGATAATCAGAATACCGACCCATTGAATGCTGATAGCCACCACCACCGCCAAAATAGCCGCAAAGAAACTTTCCACCCAAAACGTATTTATGCCGCGGCTTCTGGCAAATGCTGAATTTAGCGAAAGCACCAGCAAACGGTTGAAGAGCAGCGCCCAGCTGCCCAGCACCACCAGCACCACTACCAGAAGTGACTGCAAGTCGGCGGCAGTAATGCTCAGAACATCGCCAATCAGATATGAAGAAAATTTATTAAAGCCGCCGCCCTGACTCATAATCATCAACCCCAGCGCTATGGCTGTGGAGGAAAACACACCGATGATAGTATCCGTGGAGGCCGTGCTTTTATTTTTTATGTATGTTATAAACACCGCAAAGGCCACAGAAAAAATTATCAGGGAGGCAAGCGGCGACACAGCGCCCAACAGCACGCCGATGGCAATACCGGTAAAGGCGCCATGCCCCAAAGAATCGGAAAAGAACGCCATGCGGTTGGACACCACCATGGTACTGAGCAGACCAAATAAGGGCGTCACCAGCAAAATGGCCAGAAAGGCGTGTTTCATAAAGGTATACCGCGCCCAGTCAAAGGGCAGGAGTATATCCATCAGACTATATAATTCCATCATTATGCCTGCCCTCCTGTCATATTACCTGCCAGCAGGCCAAAAGTATTTATAGTACGTTCGTCAGCAAAAACTTCTTCCGGTGTACCGCTGGTAACAACGCCCTTGTTCAGCAGCACCACCTGGTCTGCATGTCTGGCAACCATGTTGAGGTCATGGGAAATAAGCAGGATGGCCATATCCTCCTTTTCCCGCAGCTCTGCCAAAATTTCATAGAAGAGCTCCAGCCCCTTCTGGTCCACGCCGGAAACAGGCTCATCAAGCAGCAGCAAATCCGGCAGCGGGTCCAGCGCCAGCGCCAGCAGAACGCGCTGCAGCTCGCCGCCGGACAATGCCCCCAGACGCCTGTCAATTAAATGCTCCGCATGCACTCTGGCCAGATTTTTCAGCACGCGGGGCCGCATTTTCCGCCCGGAAGTCAGCCAGACAGGCTTATCTGTCAGACAGGCCAAAAATATATCCATAACGCTTACAGGCGCACTGACGTCAAAACGCAGGTATTGGGGCACATAACCGATAATCGGCTGACCGCTGCGCCGCCCCTCTGCATCAGCATAATGCAGCTGTCCCTTGTGGGGCACCTCGCCCAAAATAGCCTTCAGCAGCGTGCTTTTACCGGCGCCATTAGGGCCGATCAGCGCCGTCAGCTGTCCGCAATGCAGATGAATGTTCACATCGGCAAAAATGGTCAGATTGCCCGCAGTCACCGTGAAATTTTCGATTTTCGTGCAGCACAGCTTAGCACAATCCGTACAGGATGCCGCTTTATGATGCAAGATATTTTTAAACACAGCTACTCCTCCTTATACGGGGGTAACCTGACGGTGAGCTTCCTCCAGCGCCAGCAGTTCCTTATCGCGTTCTGCTTGGGGCTGACTTGTCTTTAAGAACATAGCATCACCAAAGGAAAAGAATCTGTACTTCATCTCCACGGCTGTCTTATACGCCTTCAATACAAATTCCCTGCCGGCAAAGGCGCTGATAAGCATAATCAGCGTGGACTTGGGCAGATGGAAATTAGTGATAATGGCATCGACAATTTTGAAGTCATAGCCGGGATAGATGAAAATCTGGGTCCAGCCGCTCTTGGCGCTAATCTTTCCCATGCCGTCAGCCGCCGATTCCAAAGTGCGGATACTGGTAGTCCCCACGGCAATCACTCGATGGCCGGCAGCTTTGGTTTCCATAATGAGTTGTGCTGTTTCCTCCGGCACATTATAAAATTCCTTGTGCATATCATGCTTTTGGATATCCTCGACATTAACGGGCCGGAAAGTCCCCAAACCAACATGCAAAGTGACAAACCCCAGATTGACGCCCATGTCCTTGAGCTCCTGCATCTGCTCCTTGGTAAAATGCAGGCCGGCTGTAGGTGCTGCCGCCGAACCTTCTTCGCGGTTGTAAACGGTCTGATAGCGCTCTTTGTCCTCCAGCTTTTCATGGATATAAGGAGGCAGCGGCGTTTCGCCCAATCTGTCGAGGATTTCCTCAAAGATTCCCTCATAGGCAAATTCCACAATGCGGCCGCCAAAATCCGTATGATCAGTAACTGTACAGCTGAGTTCATCGCTAAAGTTAATCTTATAACCGGGCTTGGCCTTCTTCCCCGGCTTCACCAGCGTTTCCCAATGAGTGCTGTCAATGCGCCGCAGCAAAAACACCTCTACCTTGCCGCCGGTCTGGTCACGGTGACCGATAAGACGAGCCGACATAACCCGGGTGTCATTAAAAATCAGCGTGTCCCCCGGCTCCACATATTCTTTCAGGTCATAAAAATGCCGGTGTTCAATGGTTTTATCTGCGGGGTTCAGCACCATCAGCCGCGATGCGTTCCGCGGTTCAATAGGCACCTGAGCAATCCGTTCTTCTGGCAGTTCATAATCAAAATCCGAGAGTAATAACATGTTACATCCTTCTATATCAATATAATTTCTTCAGTTCCGCACCCTTATAATAGTGCAATAAAATCTTTTTATAGTCCCAATGCCCGCTGTCGGCATAAGCCTTGGCTCCGTACTGCGAAAGCCCCAGACCGTGCCCCCAGCCGTAGCCTTTAATAAAGACCACATTGCGGTTGAGGCTCATGGAAAACACCGTGCTTTTCAGCCCCAGCATTCCTCTGAGGTCGTTGCCGCTCAAACTGGCTCTGCCGTTTTTGCCAATAAAAATAACATTTTTCACCCGGCCGGACACGGTTCTGTCCTTGCCAGCCTTGTCAAACTTTAGCGGCGACAGCTCGATTTTCTTTAATTCGCCGATATTTTTTCCCCGGCGGGCCAGCAGCCCCGTCAGTTCCGTGGCAGTAATATTCTTCTCCCAGGGATATGTCCCCTGCCGCAGTTCTCTGGCTGCCCGCAAATAGGGAATCCTGCTGCCCCAAACGTCCTCACTGTTCTCCGTCATGCCTCCGGAATCAGTATGGAACACGGCATCAATCAGCTTGCCGTCTTGATTTAAAACCTCGCCATAAGTAGCGTCAATAGCCTTGCTGGCCGCCAGACGCTCCGCTTCCTTGCCACCGTACTGCTGGCAATGGGTGGTAGCGCAGATATCATAGCCTTCCTGCCCATGACGCTTGCGGTGTCCTAAAGCATAGGTTCTGGCCGCCACGGCCTGCGCCTTGACGGCCTCCGCATTCCAGTCTGCCGGCATTTCCACCGGCACGACACCCCGTAGGTATTCTTCCACCGGCACCCGGTTCAAAACATGTATTTTCCCTTTACGGGGCAGCAGGCGCAAAGCGCCGCGATAGGACTTATTGTCAATGGTGCTGACCTGTTTTGCAAGCAGCTTGTCGTCCGGTGTCACCAGCTCCAAGGCCGCAGAATCCGCTTTTTTTAACAGCTGACCATTAAGCTCCCAGCCCTTATCGCTAAAAGTAAGGGTCGCATAGGTTCTGGCCTTGCCCTCCCAAAGAATTTTCTTGTTATCCAGGCGGCGCAGAACCACGGGGATATTTCCCGACAGGCGCACGGTGTTGGCATTCTGGCTCAGGGACACCAACAGCTCCGGCTGCCAGGCCGCCTGAACGGTACCAGCCAGGCATAGGCACAAAGCCAGCAAACAAAATAATATAAGCGTCAGTTTCTTCATGCTTTTGCCCCCTCCTGCTGCGCCTCAGCCGCCAACCGCGCACGCTTCTTCGCCTTGTTATCCTTCTTCCGCTGCTTACGGATAGCCTTGCTATACCGCTCCTCTTCGCTGAAGATGCAGCCGCAATAAGGCTGGCGGTAAAGTTCCAGTTCGTGGCTGATATCAATGCCCTCCTGCCAGCCGGGACGGAAATCTTCGTAATAAAAATTCACGCCGTACATTTGCGCAAATCTTTCCGCCGTGCGCTTCATCAAATCATGCTGCTGGTAAATGCTGTAGAACAGCGTCGAGGTAAAGGCCTCAAAACCATTAGCAGCCGCATATCGCGCAGCCTCCTCCAGCCGCCATGTGTAGCACATGGTACAACGGCCATTGGGCAGGGCCTCTGCCGGCAAAGCCCGTTTCAAAAAATCACGCAGGCGGTAATTTTCGTCGGCAATAAATTCCATATTGACCTTTGCCGCAAACTCACGCGCTGTATTAAGACGCGCCTCCCATTCTTTATAAGGATGAATATTGGGATTGAAAAAATACCCTACAGGCTCTATCCCATCACCCCGGAGTTTTTTGACCGGATAACAGGAACACGGCCCACAGCACATATGTAACAATAACTTCATGTAATAATCTCCTATTCAGGATAGGGAATCCCCAAATGTTCGTAACCGGCCTTTGTCACGACACGCCCCCGTGGGGTACGGTTGATAAAGCCCAGCTGAATAAGGAAGGGCTCAAACACATCTTCCACCGTATCCGTGCTTTCGCTGATGGCCGCTGCCAGCGTATCGAGCCCCACGGGGCCGCCGCCAAACTTCTTAACCATGGTCAGCAGCATCCTTCTGTCCGTATGGTCAAGGCCAGCCTTATCAACTTCCAGCAAGGACAAAGCCTTATCCGCAATTTCGTCGGTGATAACATCTTTGCCCTCATACTGTGCCACATCACGCACACGTTTAAGCAGGCGGTTGGCAATACGCGGCGTCCCCCGGGAACGGCGGGCAATTTCCTGCGCGCCGCGCTCCTCAATGGGTATTTCCAAAATCTCTGCCGCTCGTTTGATAATCGTCACCAGTGCCTCCGGCGTGTAATACTCGAGCCGCGAGATAATGCCAAAACGGTCACGCAGCGGCGCCGCCAGTGCCCCGGCCTTGGTAGTAGCCCCAATCAGCGTGAATGGCGCAATATCCAGGCGAATAGACCGGGCACTGGGCCCCTTGCCGATGATGATATCAAGCGCAAAATCCTCCATAGCGGAGTATAAAACTTCCTCCACACTCCGGGACAGGCGGTGAATCTCATCAATAAACAGTACATCATGCTCCTGCAAATTGGTGAGCAGCGCCGCCAAATCCCCCTGCCGTTCAATGGCCGGGCCCGAAGTCTGCCGGAAATTTACGCCCATTTCATTGGCAATAATCCCGGCCAGCGTGGTCTTTCCCAGTCCCGGTGGGCCATAGAGCAGCACATGGTCAAGAGCGTCACCGCGGTTCATCGCCGCCTGAATGAAAATCTCCAGATTTTGCTTGGCCTTGTCCTGACCGATGTACTCATTTAATTTTCGGGGACGCAGGCTGTACTGCCAGTCATCGGCCCGCTGTTCATCCATGGCCACAATCCGGCCATCGTCTATATCCATGTCGTAAAAATCTTCCTCAGCCAAGCCTCACCCCTCCTTAAAACCTGTTCAGTTCTTTTAATGCCAGCTTGATGATTTCTTCCGTTGTCTTGCACTTCACAGCCTTTTTCAGCACCGGCGCAATTTCCGCCTGACTGTAGCCCAGCGCGATGAGCGCTGCCTGCGCTTCGCTGACGATATCATCGCCCACAGGCCCTTCCATATCCAAAGTCAGCATTTCTTCGGCACCATCGCCGGCGGCAAAGCCCACCTTATCTTTAAGCTCCAGTATCAGCCGTTCCGCCGATTTCTTGCCAATTCCCGGCAATTTGGTCAGCACTGTCGCCTGCTTATTCTGAATGGCCTTGCAAAGTCCATCCACCGTAATGCCGGAAAGAATCCCCAGTGCCACCTTGGGGCCAATGCCCGACACCCCAAGCAAAAGCTGGAACACATCGTATTCTTCCTCCGTGGCAAACCCGTACAGGGTAATGCCATCCTGATACACGTTCATATATGTATAAAGACTGGCCTCTTCCTTAATCCGCAGCTTATTACGGGTGGAACCGGCTATAAATACCCGGTACCCCACCCCATTTACATCCAGCAAACAGTAATCTGTCTTTAACGCCACTATCTGGCCCCGTAAAAATCCAATCATACAGCTACACTCCGCTAAAAAGTTTCCATATAACTTAACTAGTATAGCACGAATAACAAGAGGCTGACCAGTCAAATTTGACTTGTCAGCCTGCAAAGCACCTATATGCTGATTAAACCCTGGCATACTCCAACGAGGATTTCTGCGTATACATACGGTCATAGTAATCCTGATACTCGCCGCTGATGATGTTTTCCCACCACTGGCGGTTGTCCAGATACCACTGAATCGTAGCCTTGATGCCGTCCTCAAACTTCGTTTGCGGCAGCCAGCCAAGTTCTTCATGAATCTTCGTGGGGTCAATGGCATAACGGCGGTCATGCCCTTTGCGGTCACCCACGTACTCAATAAGTTCTTCACCCTTGCCCAGCTGTTTGAGAATGGTCTTTACCACATCGATATTAGCCCGTTCATTATGGCCACCGATATTATATACTTCGCCGACTTTGCCCTTCTCCAAAATGAGATTGATAGCCGCGCAGTGGTCCTCCACGTACAGCCAGTCGCGCACATTAAGGCCGTCACCGTACACCGGCAGTTTCTTGCCAGCCAGCGCATTGATAATCATCAAAGGTATCAGCTTTTCCGGGAAATGGAAAGGGCCGTAGTTATTGGAGCACCGGGAAATAGTCACCGGCACCTTGTAGGTGCGGTGATAAGCCATCACCAGCAAGTCCGCAGAAGCTTTGGAAGCTGAGTACGGGCTGGATGTATGCAGGTTGGTGGTCTCCGTAAAGAACAAATCCGGCCTATCAAGCGGCAGGTCGCCGTATACTTCATCCGTAGACACCTGATGATAACGGTCAATGCCATACTTACGGCAGGCGTCAAGCAAAACGCTCGTGCCAATGACATTGGTCTGCAGGAAAATCTCCGGATTTTCAATTGACCGGTCAACATGGGACTCTGCCGCAAAGTTCACAATTACGTCCGGCTTTTCCGTCTCAAACAATCTGTAAACAGCCTTACGGTCAGCAATATCGCCACGGATGAACTTAAACTTATCATTTTCCATAGCCTTGCTGAGTGTTTCCATATTGCCGGCATAGGTCAGCTTGTCAAAGCAGATAATCTTATCCGCCGGCCGCTTTTTAAGCATATAGTAAACGAAATTGGCCCCGATAAAACCGGCACCACCGGTAACGATTATATTCATTTAGCAATTCTCCCCATATACAAACTGATTATTACTGTCGGCCAAAGTTGGGCCAGTCGTATCCTTTTCACTGAGCACGGGTTCTATGCCTGCCAGCAAAGTTCCCCAGTCGACATTTACTTCCGGCGCATCATAACGCATACCGCCTTCAGCGGCCTTGTTGTAGACATTATCACATTTATAGCGGAATTCCACATCATCAGTCAAGGTCAAAAAGCCATGCGCAAAGCCACGAGGAATAAAAAACTGCCGATGATTTTCTGCACTGAGTTCCACAGAAACCCACTTGCCAAAAGTCGGACTCCCCCTGCGGATATCAACAGCCACGTCAATAACTTTGCCCTTGGAGCAGGAAACCAGCTTGGCCTGAGCGTAAGGCGGATTCTGCCAGTGCAGCCCACGCAAAGTCCCCTTCTGTGCTGAAAAACTCATATTATCCTGCACAAAATCATTTGTAATGCCCAAGGCCTCATACTTCGGCTTATTATACGTTTCCGTAAAATACCCACGATGGTCACCGAACACATCCGTCTCGACAATCAGCACACCAGCGATACTCGTTTCAATTACTTTCATACCAGCAAAAAACTCCTTATTCCTCAATCATGCGGATAAGATATTGGCCATACTCGTTCTTCAGTAATGGCTGCGCCAGTTTTTCCACCTGCGCCGCATCGATATAGCCCATACGGTAGGCAATCTCTTCAATACAGGCAATCTTCAGCCCCTGCCGCGCCTGAATCGTACGCACAAAAGCCGCCGCATCGAGCAGTGACTCATGCGTCCCCGTATCAAGCCAGGCGTAGCCGCGGCGCATCTTTTCCACCTGCAGCTTATGGCGCTCCAAATAAACCTTGTTCACATCGGTTATTTCGAGCTCACCACGCGCCGACGGCTTAATGGATTTTGCCACATCCACAATATCGTTATCATAGAAATAAAGGCCTGTCACCGCATAATTCGACTTCGGCTGCGCCGGTTTTTCCTCAAGGCTCAAAGCACGCCCCTGCTCGTCAAACTCCACCACACCGTACCGCTCCGGGTCAGACACATAATAAGCAAAGACCGTAGCGCCGGACTCCTGCGCCGCTGCATGCTGCACCGACTGAGCCAAATCAGAGCCATAATAAATATTATCACCCAGCACCAAGGCGCAGCCTTCGCCGCTTATAAACTCTTCACCAATCAAAAAAGCCTGCGCCAAACCATCTGGACTGGGCTGCACCGCATAGGAAATGCTGATGCCAAGCTGGCTGCCGTCTCCCAGCAGCGCCTTAAACAAATCATTGTCCTGCGGTGTCGTGATGATAAGTATATCCTTAATCCCGGCCAGCAGCAACGTACTCAGCGGATAGTATATCATCGGCTTATCATACACAGGCATCAGCTGCTTAGAAACCACCTTCGTCAGCGGATAAAGCCGCGTCCCCGAACCACCTGCCAATATAATTCCCTTTCCTACCAAGGCCATTCTCTCCCTTTTGACAAAATCTTTTTTTATTATACTACATTAGCCAAATATAAGCAAAGCAATAATGACCTATTTCCAGTATTCTGTGGAATGATGTTTTTGAGCATCTGAATATGAGTCAAGAGTAAAACATCCCAGACAAATTTTGACTAAAATGTCTTTTAACGTTTTTCAGCTTTTTCGTGTGGCTTATTTAAGTCATTTATTTTATCTAGGTGAGAATTCACATACACCGTATTATTTTATGATTACTGTGAAATAACACAATCAAAGATAAAAAAAGGGGGGCATGAATGAGAAATCACTTATGCACCCCCCTTTTTAAATTAGAACATGACAGACAAATAACATAATAACCATGAACAAATTTAACCAGTCCATCATCTGGATCATTACGCCTAATTTCTGGCCTATTTCAGATGTTCGCAGATGGAGAAAATGATGCAAGAGTCAAGCTAAAATCACTATACCTTCGTTTTGACGACAACTCTCAAAATCAAAGTATTATTTTTAATCAAATGGTACACTAGTGATATCATTTATGAATATGGTATATCTTGCTAATAAATAAAACTGACGAGTCAATTCGCCTTCTCATAAGGTGCTTACAGATAAACCACCTCCTGCAAATAATCCTGTTCCGCAGGCCCCGTATTGCCCTCACTCCTCCATATCTTCGACGATAATGTTCCATTTAAAAACCCAAATATTCCTCCAGTGCTCCCGGTCCAACGTCCTTATCCGCACTAACTTTTTGCAAAGCATCTAAATATCCTTCTTGGTTAATTATCCATTCATTGATAATGTGCGCCATCTAACCAGTACTTATCTAGTCCTAATGTTAATGAATTAAGCCATGCAAAATCATAAACTGGATGTAAATTTGCCACAGCCTTCTTAATTTCACTATATCTGTCCGCAACTTGACAAACATCCTGCAAAGCCAATAAATCCACATATACAGGATTAAAGAACAGCACAACCGACACATTGTTGGCTGTTTTTTGATTTACTTTTTCTGTTGCCGCTTCCACGCTTTTATCTCCTGCAGACGCTTAGCAAAACGTCCTTCCAGTCCTTCCTGCGTGGGATGGTAATAGCTTCTGCCCTGCAATGACTCCGGCAGGCATTCCATGGCGGTGATTTTCTCCTGCGTATCATGGGCATATTGGTAATCCTTGCCATAATCCAAGTCTTTCATCAGCTTGGTCACGGCATTGCGTAAATGCAGGGGAACCGGCTCTGCCTGCCGTTCTTCGGCATCCTTGCGCGCCATGCCATAAGCGACATACAGCGCATTGGATTTTGGTGCCAGCGACATATAGACAACGGCCTGCGTCAAATGCACCGTACATTCCGGCATGCCGATAAAATGACAGGCCTGATAAGCGGCTACGGCGATTTCCAGCGCTCTGGGGTCGGCAAGGCCAATATCTTCACTGGCAAAGCGGGTTATCCGCCGCGCAACGTACAGTGGGTCTTCGCCGCCTTCCAGCATTCTGGCCAGCCAGTACACAGCGGCATCCGGGTCGGAGTTGCGCATGGATTTGTGCAGCGCCGAGATGATGTTGTAATGTTCCTCCCCGTCCTTATCGTAAAGCAGCATTTTACGCGAAGTACACTGCTCCACATTTTCTGCCGTAA
>FLNX01001216.1_pt1 | contig 10824 bp, 7 predicted proteins | sample 1140341 | NCBI WGS metagenome assembly FLNX01 (sample SAMEA3878208, study PRJEB12797) | bioreactor metagenome | biome: Moose rumen | place: Sweden | collected 2011-10
AAATGCATAGACCAATTTGTAAATGAGACAACTGGCACATCGGATAGAGCCAAACCTGATTTATCCAGTGACATTTAATGTCTACCTACTGATGAGGACCTCTATCGCGAATATCATTTGGAGCAGGTCGATACAGACTATCAACAGCTCGGATATATGAAAGCATTCCACTCGTCACATTTATGAAGAAAGTCCTTGCATCCCGGGAGGCGTCCATATATGGATAAACACCAGCGGCAATGATGTGATCGAGGAATTCATGGGATTTATCGGACCGGAAGACGCAGACAGGATGCAGGAACTTCTGGACGGCTGTGCCATTGAGGTTGATGTGAGAGAGGCTCTTTGCTATGGAGATTTGCAAAAACATGACATCAATGACTTCTGGACCCTGCTTCTTTACACCGGCTATCTGACCTTTGATCCTCAGTACCGTACCTCTGTGAAGAATAAGTACCGACTGCGCATCCCCAACGAGGAAATTAGGGAGTGTTTCCGCTCCAAGATCATGGATTTCTACCGGACCAATTACGCCATAAAAGCAAGCACCGGCGAACTGGTAACAGGGCTGTTTGCAGGTGATGCCAAAATGGTTCAGAGCAACCTCAACACGCTACTTGCCAAATACGTTTCCATCAGGGATTTTGCCGCCAACGCCCCCAAGGAAAACTACTATCACGGCTTTCTAAACGGGCTGCTGGTTAATGGCACGTCATTCATTGAGGAGCATAAGTCCAATTTTGAGTCAGGTGACGGTTACGTTGATCTCATTATCGCTTCCCCAAACAGTGACACCGTGGCTGTTCTGGAACTTAAACAGACTGACAAACCCTTTGGGGCCAGACTGGTTGCCGCCGAAAAGGCGGTGATCCAGATTGTGGAAAAAGAATATGCGACGGTTTATGTCAATGACCCTCTGGTGCGGAATGTATACGCCTTTGGCATATGTTTTCATAAAAAAATGTGCTCGGTCGTGGTCCGGAAAATGAAGTAAGACCGTTATGAGTGAAGAGGCCCGATTACTCGCACTTCCGGACCTGACGCTTGGACTCACAAGTCGCCCTGGATGGGAATTGATTGCCAATTTGCCGGGACAGGCGCAGATCCCGCATCCAAAAGCGCATATACTTGACTCAGTAGAGTCAGACTAGGCATGACAGCTGGCAGATACCCGGCTGGGGAAGCAGTCAGCCTACTCACACGCAGCGGCAATTGAACGGCAGGGGAACGGCAGATGACCAGAAAAAATGAGAAGACCGACATTGACAGCATCCTGAACGGGCAGCAGATGCACAAGGAGATCAGCTGGCTGGCCTTCAACGAGCGCGTTCTCCAGGAGGCCCAGGACAAGGACGTGCCCCTGATTGAGCGCATCCGGTTCCTGGGGATCTACTCCAACAACCAGGACGAGTTCTTCAAGGTCCGGGTGGCTGATCTGAAGCGCCAGGTGCTCATTGACCAGTCCAGCGCCGCCGGCGCCGATCCCAGCCAGGCCGCCATCATCCTCAAGCGGGTGCAGGACCGCAGCGCCGAACTCACCAAGGAGTTCTCCGACACCTATGACAAACTGCTCCGGGAACTGAAGAAGAACCACATCACCTTCAGGGATCACACGGACATCTCCCCCACCCAGAGGGAGTGGATCAAGGACTTCTTCCGCAACCGGGTGAAGCCCCTAATAAGCCCCATCGTCCTCACCGAGGAGATGGATCTCCTGTCCTTCCTCAAGGACGCTTACACCTATCTGGCGGTGGAGATGTTCAACGGCATGGATCGGCAGTACGCCCTGGTGGAGATCCCGGCAGACAAGATCCCCCGGATCCAGGAAATCCCCTCCGAAAGCAAGGGCACCCGCACCCTCATGTGGCTGGACAACATCATCCGGGTGTGTCTTGACGACATCTTCCGGGGTTTTTTCAACTACCAGAGCATTGAGGCCTTCGCCATCAAGATCAACCGGGACGCCGAGTACATTCCATCCCAGGAGCTGAACCGCTCCGTGCTGGAGAATATGTCAGAGGGTCTGAAGCAGCGCCTCACCGCCATCCCCACCCGTCTGGCCTGCGATGAGAAGATGCCAGATCCCATGCTGGCCACCTTCGTCAAGAAACTGAAGATGTCGGGATTTGACTCCGTGACCCGGGGGCACCGCTACCACAACTTCAAGGATCTCATGGACTTCCCCAGCATCGGGACTCCGTCCATGGAATATGAGCCCATGGTGCCACTGCAGTGCAATGATTTTGACCGCTTCAACACCATGTTTGATGCCATTCGGGAAAACGACATCCTGCTCTACTACCCCTACTATACCTTCTCCTACCTGACGGAGTTCCTGCGCCAGTCCTCTTATGATCCCTCGGTGGTGGCCATCAAAATCAACATCTACCGGGTGGCCAGGAACAGCATGGTCATCAAGTCCCTGATTGACGCCGCCAACAATGGCAAGCAGGTAACCGTGGTGGTGGAGCTCAAGGCCCGGTTTGACGAGTCCAACAATATCGAATGGGCCAAACTGCTCACCGAAGCAGGAGTCAAGGTGCTGTTCGGGATCCATTCCCTGAAGATCCACTCCAAACTGTGCATTGTCACCCGCAAGGAGAACGGCCGCCTGACCCGCTACTGCCACATCGGCACCGGCAACTTCAATGAGAAGTCAGCAAGGATCTACACCGACTTCGCCCTGTTCACCCGGAACGGGGAGCTGGCCCGGGAGGTGGACGATGTGTTCGACTTCATTGAGGCCCCCTATATCAAGCCCAACTTCCGGCACCTCATGGTGTCCCCCATCAATGCCCGCTCCCGGCTTTACGAACTCATAGACAACGAGATCGCCAATGCTGAAAAGGGGTTGGCAGCCAAGATCACGGTGAAGATCAACAACCTGGTGGACGAGGGGATGAGCCAGAGGCTGTATAAAGCCTCCCAGGCCGGGGTGAAGATCGAAATGATCATCCGGGGCATGTGCACCCTGCTGCCGGGAGTGCCGGGCCTCAGCGAGAACATCAAGATCATCTCCATAGTGGACCGTTTCCTGGAGCATCCCCGGGTGATGATCTTCCACAACAACGGCGATGAGAAGATCTTCATCTCCTCCGCCGACTGGATGACCCGGAATCTAGATCACCGCATCGAGGTGGCCACCCCCATCCTCTCCGAGGTGCTGAAGGAGCGGATCAAGAATATCATCCGGATCCAGCTCAGCGACAACGTCAAGGCCCGGATCATTGATCAGACCCAGAAGAACGAGTATGTGAAGCACCGCCACAAGGGCCGGAAGGACAAGGATAAGGAAAAAGAAAAGGACGAGACCCGGATCAGATCCCAGGTGGAGATCCGCAAATACCTGGCCAGTGTGGAGGAAATGCGGGAGAAGGCCTACACCGAGCACCAGTGACCTGTCATCCCAGGGACTTTGTGAACTGTCCCGGGCTCTGGCATAAGCCTCCCGGGCACATGCTCCAGGCTCTGGCTAAGCCTCCACGGCACATGCACTGGGCGTTCAGGCTCCCGGAGTCGGTCTCACGGGTACAGGTGCGCCACGGGATCAGGATCCCCCCGGAGGAGCGATCTCCATCCGGCTCAGGAACGCGCAGGATCAGAAAACCATCAACCCCAGATCAGAATCCCGGGCACCGCCCTGATCACAGGGCAGCATCAGGACATCGGAGGAACGGGCACACGCCCGTCCGTCCTCACAGTGCCGGATCCGCCGCCGTAACTTCCCCGGCGTCCGCAACAGCCGCCGCCACCAGGCGGTTCCCCTCACCGGCAAGCCCACCGTCAGAGGTAAGCAGCACCACATCCCTGGCACCGGCCGCCGCCTCCAGGATCCTGAAGGCAGGAGCCGGTGAAGATGCGCCCCCGGCAAGTCCCCCGTCCTCCACATACAGCACCCCCACCGGTCCCATCTGGTCGTCCCCCGACTCCCCGGTAAGATCCAGAAGTCCGGCGAAGGCGGCCAGGGACAGGGAGAACTGCTCCCCCTTCTTCAATGTGTGGATCCCGGTGGCAGATCCGCCCCGCCGCTGATCCACGATGTCCAGGGTGAGAAAGCCCGGCCGGGAAGGATCCGGCACCGCCGCCAGCCGGCACGGGGCCCCGGCCCGGTACAGCATGGCCGAGGCGTGATCGGCCATCATCTTAAGCACCGCATTGCCCCCGATCCGGCTGAATCCCTGCTCATCCACAGGATCCGGAATATCCGCCTCACCCCGGATCAGAGAGACGATCTCCCCCAGTTCCCCGGCTTCCTCCTCCTGGAGGCGCCGGCGGCGGATCTGCTCCTCATAGCGTGCCACCAGTTCCCGGCGTTCCCGGGCCGCTGCGGACATCCTGAGGCGCTCACCCCGGCGCCGCTCAATCCATTCCCGGCTCAGGAGGCCGTCAGTCACGGCGCTCCGGTTCACCTCCGGAATGTTCCCCAGGCGCATGTCATACTCCCGGCGGCTGATCTGCACCTCCTCCTCAGCGGCGGCACAGCTCTGCCGGGCGGTGATCACATCCTGGTCAATCTCCTCCAGGGAAGAGCGCAACAGCTCATAAAAACTCCCGTCATGCTCCAACATCTCCTCCAGCATGTCCCGGGTGATGTCATGATTGACTTCCAGGAAGGCATTCACCGCCTCCTCCGCAGAGCGGACATCCTCCTCCTCCTCGGCGATCTGCTTTCCCAGCTGTGCCAGGGTCCGGTCCGCAATCTCCAGGGATCCGGCCAGGCGGCCGGCCTCGGTGGAGATCCGGGTCAGTTCTCCAGAAGCCGACTCCACATCGTCATTCAGGGCATTCATGGCCCCGGCCACCGAGTCATCCAGGATCCGGCGGCGGCCGTCAGCCACCTCCCCCAGTTCTTCCTTGGTATCCGCCAGCTCCCGGGCTCTGTCGCTGCGCCGGGACTCGCACCGGGCCAGGTACTTCTCCGCCACGGCGATCTCCGAGTCCAGGCTTTCCTGCTGCTCCAGGGAGATCTTCCGCTCCTCCTGGCAGTCCAGGTACTTCCGGCACTCGTTTTTCCAGGAGGAGATGGCCTCCTCCTTCTCGGGAATGGTGCGCTCCTCCCGCATGAACCCGTTGCACAGCCTGGTCCAGGTGTCCCCCATGGTTCCGGAAAGGGTGCTGTCCAGTTCGGCCAGCTGACTGCGGCATTCCTCCAGTTCCCGCTCCAGATCAGCCCGCTCATCCTGGCACCCCCGGTAGTCAGCCAGGCACTCGTCCCGGCGCCGCAGGCAGCCTCCCAGGTTCACCTCCGCCCGGGCCAGCTCACTGCGCAGGAGCACACAGGAATGGAAAGTCCGGTCACTGCGGCCCTTCACATGGAGCAGTTCCTCAAACTCCCGCTCCCCGGTCTCCAGGATCAGGCGGATCTGATTGGCGGCGGCGGCAAAGCTGTCCGCCGTGAACTCTCCCCGGCCGTTTTCCAGCTGCAGCTCCATGCTCCGGTCCCCGGTGCTGGCCATGAGATCCCGGCAGAAGGTGTCCGCCTCCCCCCTCAGGGAGAACTTCCGGGAAAGAAGCTCCTCCTTCTCCCGCTCCAGATCCTCCAGATCCCGCTCCAATGCGGCCTGGGTGCCGGCTCCCTCCCGGATCCGGGCCTCCAGGGAGGCGGCACTCTCCTCCAGGGAGGTCTTCTCCCCGGCCAGCTCGGCGGCAAACTCATCCAGCCCCGCCACTGTGCCGCCGCACAGGGGACAGCGGCAGCCGTTACGCATTTTTTCCCGGAATGCGGCCAGGGACTCATAGTCCGTGATCTCCTCCAGGCGCTGGTGCACGGTCTGGAGCCGGGAGGCGTCGGCGGCCATGGACTCCCGGTGGCGCATCAGATCCTCAGCGGCCTCCCGGCGGCGGCGCTCAGTCTCGCCGCAGGCGGCCTCCGCATCCGTCAGCAGGCGGAACACCTCAGTGCAGCGGCCGATCCCCGGCAGCAGGCTCCGGAGAAACTCGATACGATCCACCACGGCGTCCAGCCGGGAGTCGGCACGGATCTCATCGGCGCTGTCCCGGGCATCCTCCACCGCATCCAGAGACTGACGGATCCCGTCCCGCTTCTCCTCCGCCTGGCGCAGGAGATCCTCCGCCTCCTCCAGCAGACGGCGCTTCTCCTCCAGGGGCCCCAGCATGGATCGGAGATCCTCCTGGCCCATGGCAATTCTGGCGTCGGTGGCGATGTACCTGGTCATGGTGTCCGCCACTTTCTCAAAGTCCAGGCAGCAGGAGGCCAGATCCGATCGGGTCTCCAGGTATTCGCTCAACTGTCCGATCCTGCCGTCAAGGCGGGTCCGGCGCTCCCGGAGGGCGGTCACCCGGTCCCGGGCTTCCCGGAACTCGGCGTCCCGGCCATCAAACTCCGCCTGCAGGGTGTGCATGCGGTTGGTCAGCACGGTGATGGAGCCCTCCATGCGCTGGGCGGAGACAATGATCTGCTCCCGGCCCACCCGGGCCGCCTGGAGATAATCCACCTTCTTCCGGGCACTGGCGGCTCTGCGCTCCTTGTCCTCATGCTCCTGGCTCATGAGCTCCCGGCGCCGCCGGAGCTCCGCCACATCATCCCTGAGATGCTGAAGGGTTTTCCGGCCGTTCTGGATCTGCTCAATATGGATCTGGCAGCCCTTCATGATCCGTTCATAGATCCTCAGGGTGTTCTCATCCTCCTGGGAGGACTTCTTCAGAGCCTCGGCCCGGCGGAGGGTCTCACGGGCACTGTCCAGATCCTTAAGGGATCTCTCCAGCCGATCCTCTCCTTCCAGGAGCAGATCAAAGTCCCCCAGGATCTTCTCCGTCTCAATTTCCGTCTGCCGGTCGTCCTCCTGGCTGGCCAGGGCCTCCTGGTATTCTCCGGGGGTGACCAGGGCGGCGTCCGGATCCCCGCGCCTGAGCTCTGCCAGGCGGAGAGTAAGGGCGTTCAGGCGCCCCAGGGCCGTCCCGGTGATCACCGATGTCAGGCCGTCCCCGCAGATCTCCCGGAGGACGGCGGTCTTCCGGGATCCGGGAACTGTCAGCAGTGGCAGCACCTCATCAAGGCCAATCCGGATCCCGATCCCCCGGTCATTGGGTCCGAGATCCCGGAGCCTGGGCAGGAACCGTCCCTGGGAGGCAGGATCCTCCCCCACGGTCCAGGATCCACCGCGCCTCATCTGAAAGGATTGCCTTGTCATTTCCCAGTCTCCCCGGCTCCGCCGGACAGGCCCCGGAAAGGGGGGCGGCCCGGCCACAAACAGCCTCAATTCTAACACAAGACCTGTCCCCCGCAGCAAAAGCCGCGGCCCCCTGCCCTGGGTGCCCAGCGGATCCGGAATGGCCGCCCGGCCGGATCTGGAAAGCTCCCGTAGCGTGGATCCCGGGAAATGCCACATGGCACCGCCACCGTGGATCCCAGGGAAGATCCCGAGCACCGCAGCGCCGATCTATGGAAGTTACTCCGGCCCTGCGGCATGGATCCCGGGGAAGTTTCCCGGACCCTCCGGAACCTTACGGGGGAAAAACGCTCAGGTTCTGCGCAACCGATCCGGGGCAGCGGAGCGGCGGTTCATTTCCGTGGGCTGGATCCTTGCAATTTGGGGAATTAAAAACTATCTTTTATCACCATCCCGGATCCGATCACGTATCCGGGAGCCTAAAGGTGGAGTGGTCACCCTGGCCCCGGAACCCCGGACACCGATCCGGGACAAACCCACCGGCCCGGTGCCGGCACCATCTTCAGGATCACCGGCAGACTGAGCAGAGGCGGACAGCATGAGCGGCGACAGCGACTTCGAAGAAATGAACGGACATCCGGCCCCGGCCGTGATCCGGCGTCTGTGGGACCGGGTGGAGACGGAGTGCTACTACAACTTCGACGATCTGCCCGACAACTATGAGGACTACTGCGAGGTCAGGATCATGCGGAGCAACGCCAATTCCGCCTACGGCTACCAGTTCAACAGGGTCTACTACCCGGGTGATCTGCGTTGCACCCTGGTCACTGCTGGACTGCTGACAGATCTCCAGGCCCGGATCTGCCAGGCCGTCGGCCAGGAGGAGTAACCCCCGGCCACACCGGCACCGCCGGCATCATCCGTCCCGTGCCACGGCACCAGCGATCTTCCGCCGGGATCCCGCACCGGCATTCAGTTTTCACCCCGCCGCCATCAGGAGCGGCTGCACCACCCGTTTCACCCAAGGAGGAAAAGCACTATGTGGTTCAAGAATCTGCGCATCTATCATCTCAAAAACGACCTTGAAATCAGCCAGGAGACCCTGGAGACCCAGCTGAAGAGCTTTGCCTTCACCCCCTGCACCTCGGAGCAGACCGAGACCGCCGGTCTGGTGCCGCCCCTGGGCAGCCGCACCGAGGCCCTGTACCACGTGTGCGACGGCAAGTTCCTCTTCCGGGCCCGGTTTGAGAAGAAACTGCTACCCGCATCCGTGGTGAAGGACTTCTGCGAAGAGCGCATTGAGCAGTTCACCGACGAGAAGGGCCGGGCCCCCAAGGGCAAGGAGAAGACCGAGATCAGGGACGCGGTGATGCTGTTCCTGCTGCCCAAGGCCTTTGCGGTCCACTCCGACACCTGCGCCTGGATCGATCCGGCCAACCGCCTGGTGTTTGTGGACGCATCCTCCGCCGCCAAGGCCGAGGCCGTGCTCTCTCTGGTGCGCAAGGCCCTGGGCACCCTGCCCCTGGAGCCCCTGAAGGTAAACTCCACCATGTCAGCGGTGATGACCAAGTGGCTCCTCAGGAACACCGTGCCCGGCAGGCTGGAGCTGGGGGATCAGATCTCCATGTACTCCACCCAGAATGAGAAGAAGGTGGTCAGCGCCCGGTCGGACGATCTCCTGGAGGATGAGATCATCCAGCACCTGAAGCAGGACAAGATCGTCTCCAAGATCGCCCTGAAGTATGACGAGAGCGTCAGTTTCACCCTGGACGAGGAGTTTGCCATCAAGAAGATCAAGTTTGAGCTCAAGGACGACGATCAGGACGGAGCCGGGGATGAGAAGGAGCAGGATCCTGCCGCCCAGGAAAATGCCGACATCTTCACCCAGTTCGCCACCTTCAGCCAGATGGTTCCCTACCTGATAAAGGAATTCGGCGGACTGGCCCAGTCATGACCGGCAGAGTTGAGCTCCTGAGTCCGGCGGGCACCCTCAAGAGCCTGCGCTACGCCCTGGCCTACGGGGCGGATGCGGTCTATGCGGGCCAGGCCCGCTACTCCCTTAGGGTGCGCCAGAACGACTTCGATCTGCAGAACCTGTCCCTGGGCATTGCCCAGGCCCACGCCGCAGGGAAGAAGGTCTATGTGGTGGCGAACATCCAGCCCCGGAACTCCAAGCTGGCAACCTTTGTCCAGGACATGCGGGAGGTGATGGATCTGAAGCCCGATGCCCTGATCATGTCTGATCCGGGCCTCATGATGCTCCTCCGGGAGCAGTACCCCGAGGCGGTGATCCACCTTTCCGTCCAGGCCAATGCGGTGAACTGGGCCACGGTGCGCTTCTATGAGCAGCAGGGGGTGTCCCGGATCATCCTCTCCCGGGAACTTTCCCTGGAGGAGATCGAGGAGATCCGCCAGCGCTGCCCCGATATTGAACTGGAAGTCTTTGTCCACGGGGCGCTGTGCATGGCCTATTCCGGCCGGTGCCTGCTGTCCGGCTACATCAACCACCGGGACGCCAACCAGGGGGCCTGCACCAATGCCTGCCGCTGGCCCTACAGGGTGCTGCCAGCACTGGAGGACGAGGCGGGACGCCCGGTGCTCTGCTCCGGGGAAGGCTGCCCGGGAGCCGATCCCCAGAAGGGGCCCAACCCGTTGTTCCTGCTCCAGGATCCCACCCGGCCGGAGGAGATCCTCCGGGCCTTTGAGGATCAGCACGGCACCTACATTTTCAACTCCCGGGATCTCCGGGCAGTGGCTCTGGTAGATCGGCTGGTGCGCATCGGGGTCAACTCCCTTAAAATTGAGGGCCGCACCAAGTCCTTCTATTATGTGGCCCGCACCGCCCAGGTGTACCGGAAGGCCATTGACGACGCCCTGGCGGGCAGACCGTTTGATCCCTCCCTTATGACCGATCTGGATGAACTGGCCTCCCGGGGATACACCGAGGGCTTCCTGATCCGGCGCCCCCACACGGAATACCAGAACTACGAGCAGGGCACCTCCGTCTCCTCCGCCGCCAGGCTCTGCGGCGAGATCACCGGCGTCACTGACGGTGCGGCGGTGGTGGCGGTACGCAACCGCTTTGAAGCCGGAGATCGGCTGCGGATCCTGACTCCCTCCGGCAACTTTGAGATCACCGCCAATAGCATGACGGATCAGGAGCACCGCCCGGTAACTGCGGCCCCGGGGGAGGGCCACACCGTCCTGCTGCCCATGGAAGAAGCCCGGACCCGGGATCTCTCCTGGGGCATTGTCACCCGCCTGCTGTGACAGGGGATCCTCCTGGAGATCTCAGGCGTCATTCCGTCAGCAACTGAAACCGGATCAGAGACAGGACTGATACGGATGATGATCCGGGTGCAGATGTGGATGCGAAGACAAAAGCGTAACTGCCCGTAAGATAGATCTGAGAAGTAAGCAAGGAGCGCACGTGGCCTATCACATCACGGCAAAATGCATCAGCTGTGACATGTGCCTGCCGGAATGTCCCAACGGCGCCATTGCCATGGATCAGGAGGGGAACTACTCCATCGATCCGGCCAGATGCACCGAATGCGCGGGCTTCAGCGCCCCGGCCTGTGTCAGCGTGTGCCCGGTGCGCTGCATCCGCCGCCGGGAGGAGGAGACGGCGGCAGATCCGCGGAAAGCTGGGAAAAAGACACCCTCAGCCAGAAGAGCCACATCCTAACACTTT
>FLNX01000255.1_pt1 | contig 10816 bp, 8 predicted proteins | sample 1140341 | NCBI WGS metagenome assembly FLNX01 (sample SAMEA3878208, study PRJEB12797) | bioreactor metagenome | biome: Moose rumen | place: Sweden | collected 2011-10
GGCTTCTGCTGAGGATAAGAGGCGGCTCTTTTCGAGCGCGCGGAGGCTTCTGATCAGGGCTCGCCAAGTTCGGCGTAGATCTGGGCGACCTCGGCGGGGGTGAAGGTGCGGCGGGTGATCACAGAACAACAACACGTACTCGAATGCATACGGTAAGTATTTCGCCCGCGTGGAGTACAAGAAGACGATGAGCATCGATGACATGGCGAAGCACATGGCGGAGCACAACACGCCGTTCTCCGTCGGCACGATCGCCGGCATCCTGAAGGACTTCGTGGCTTGTACCCGCGAGCAGTGCCTAAACGGCAACACGGTGAAGATTGACGACCTGGCCATCTTCAAGTGCTCGGTGGAGGGCAACGGCATGAAACTGGGCGAGGGCTACAAGGTGAATTGCAGACTGGGCGGTCTGCCTGCAACCAAAAATGCTGATGGCCCTAACAGCGGGGACTGATCAGTTGAATTAGGCAAATCAAAACGTGATTCATTGAGCGTTGAAAAGGGACTTGCCTCGTGGAGGTGAGTCCTTTTTGCTTTCAGCCGTTTTTCGTCAGCCGCAGCAGGGCGCGGGCGATGTAGAGGCGGTAGCGGATCTTGAAGAGGAGGGAGCGGGTGGCGGAGGTGCCGCTGGTGGTGACGGTGCGGCTGTGGCGACGGTAGAGCATCAGGGGCTCGGGGACGTAGGCGACTCGGAAGCGCTTCATCGCCACCATACCCAGCCAGAGGTCGTGGGCCACGCCGTAGCGGGGGAAGGGCTGGGCACTCTCGAACACCTGGCGGCGGAAGGCCATGCAACTGCCGAGGAAGGAGGACTTGAGAAAGTTCTGCCAGAGACCGAGGCGGAAAGGGCGCTCTGCGGCGTAGGAGGGCTTCAGGATGTTCAGGTGCTCGTCGGCGATGCTGCAGTCGGTCATCACGAGGTCGCTGTCGGCAAGGGCCTGGCTGACCTTGGCGACTTTGCCTGGCAGCCAGACGTCGTCCTGGTCGGCGAGGAAGATGACGTCGCCCTTGGCGCAACGGATGGCGTTGGCAAAGTTATGGGTGCTACGGTCTACGTTGAACTTGGCCTTGGCGGGCTGATGGCTGACGATGCGAATGCGGGGGTCGCCAAGAGCCTGGATCTGCTGTAGCGTGTCGTCGGTGGACTGGTCGTCGGAAATGACCACTTCGTCGGCATCCCCCAATTGGGGGAGGATGGAGGCTATCTGCTGGCGGATGTAGGGGCCTCCGTTGTAGGTGGCTATGCAGACGGAAATCATTCGTTGCCGATCAGTTCGTTGAAGATCTTGGCGGCCTCGATGTTCGACTGCTTGCAGGTGAACATGCTGGTGACGCGCTTCTTGCCAGCGGCGGCGTACTGCATATAGAGGTCGGGATTGCTGAGCAGACGGTCGATGGCCTCGGCGTAGGCCCTGACGTCGCCCAGGGGCACTTCCTCGCCCGTCTCGCCCTTGACGGAGACCCAGTTGACGCCTGAACCCTCGATGGTGAAGGTGACGGGCACGCAGCCGCAGTACATCGCCTCGGCCAGGGCAATGCCGAAGGCCTCCTGCTTGGTGATGGAGGCGAAGCCGAAGACGTCGGCGGCGTAGTAGTAGTGGCGCAGTTCCTCGTTGGGGATGCGGCCAATGAACTTGATGCGGTCGGAGTGGGCCATCGCCTTCAGTGCCTCGGTCTCAGGGCCGCGGCCAGCGATGAGGATGATGCAGTCGGACTGGATGTACTGCTCGGCCTCGATGAGACGGTCAATGCCCTTGTACTGGGCGTGGCGGCCCACGAAGAAGACGATCTTCTTGCCGTGGTACTTGCGCTTGATGCTGGTGATGAGTTCCTCGTCGCCCTTGCGGAAGCGGAAGTCGGCGGTGATGATGCCGTTCTGTACGACCCTGACCTTGTCGCGGTGCTCGTAGATGGGGCTGGAGGGGTGGATGTAGTTGGGACTGGTGGCGAGTATGAGGTCGGCCTTCCTGAGGATGCGGCGCTCGAAGTGCTTGATACCCTTGTAGAGCATCCCCTTGCCGAGGATGTCGGAGTGCCAGAGAAGCACGAACTTGCTGTACTTGGGTATCAGGCTGATGGTGATGGGGTAGAGGAAGGGATTGGGGCAGTGGAGCACGATGATGTCGGGCTGGTACTCCTGGATGATCTTCTTCAGGTAACTGTAGTAGGTGAAGGCGATGTCCTGGCTCGACACTTTCAGCGAGGGGGCGATGCGGTAGACCTTGGTGCCGTTGATGGTGTCCATACGGGTGATGCCGTCGTGGCTGAAGCAGATGACGACATTGTTAAAGTCCGTCAGCCCCTCGGCCATGTACTTGGTCACGGTCTCGATGCCTCCTTCGGCTGGATAATAGTATTTTGCTACGTGGAGTAAAGTTTGCTTCATACTCAGTCCGTTTTAATGTATAACGACTTTCCGGCACAATTATTGTGCAGACCGCAGTCGGTATCTGTATTTTATCTTGTAGAACATAAATTTCAGCCACGATCCGTAGCCCAGGGCGCGCAGCATGCGGTAGTGGCCGAGGTTGGCCTGGGCGAGGCTGAGGAAGTGGCGGACGCGATAGGCAGGAGTGAGGCGTGACTGGCTGACGGCCCCCAGCGTGTTGTGGCCGTGCTGGCGATAGCGCACGAGAGGTTGGTGGACAAGCGCGAGGATGCCCCCGGCGCGGGCCGTGGAGAGCGTGACCCAGGCGTCGTGCATAGCGGCGCGGGGGGCGGGAATCTGTGTCAGGGCCTTGGCCCCGCGGTTGAAGAGCATCGTGCAGCCCGTGGTCAGGTTGGCGGCCCCCAGTTCGGCGAACGTCTGCAGGAACTCAGGCCGTATGCCCTGATAGGCGAGGAACGAGGGGGCTATCTCCTGCAAGTCGGCATCGACCACGGCGAGGTCGGAGTAGACCACGATGGGCTGCCCCGGGTGTTCGCGCTCCTCAGTGGCCATCCGCTCCATCTGGAGGGCGATCTTCTCACGGAGCCAGACATCGTCTTGGTCGCAGAACAGATAGTAACTCGCTTCCACCCTCTGGAGCAGCGAGAGGAAGTTGGCCATGGCCCCGCCCTGCGACTCGTAGTCGAGGATGATGATGTTGGGGTGCTGTCGGGCGTAAGTCTGGCAGATTTCCACAGTCTTGTCCGTAGAGCCGTCATCGTGGATATAGAGCGTCCACTGCTGGTAGGTCTGGCTGAGCAGCGAGTCGAGTTGCTGGCTCAGGTAAGGCTCGCCGTTGTAGGTGGCCATCAGGACGGCTACTGGGGTGGGGGCTGCTATTTGTTCCATAGGCCTGTGGCGCTTGAGTTGATGAGTTTGCTGAACTGGATGCGGTTGGCGATGAGTCCGGGGATATTGACGAGGCACATCACGGCCATAAACCAGATGATGGAGTGGGTGGCGTGGGCCACATAATAGGCCAGCGGGATGAAGAGCAGGGCCGCCCCCGTGGTGAAGATGAGTTGCATGCGGAGTTTGCCGATGCCGTTGATGAAGTAACTGTAGCGCATGCTGTAGATGAGGATGAGGATGTAGAGGGCCATCATCGCACTCATGCGGAAGTCGATCTGCGTGCCTTGGCCAATCCAGAGGTCGTAGACCCAGTCGGACACCATCAGCATCACGCCCATTGCCAGGCAGATGGCGATGGTCATCAGGCGCAGCCTGCGCGTGGCGTTGCGGATCCAGGCCATATCGCCCCGCTCGTAGGCATCGGTGGTGGCATTCCAGTAGGGCATGCAGATGACGGTGAAGACGACGAGGAAGAGGCTGAAGTAGCGATAGGTGATCTGATAGGGCGTGACCATCGCTGGCGTGAAGAGTTTGGAGATCAGGATGTTGGCCGTCATAAAGAGTACGACGCTGGAGATCTGCATAATGAAGAACTTGACGCCCAGGCTCATCACGCCCCGCGCCTCGGCAAAACTGATCTGGCTGAATCCTGGGCGCAGATGGGGGTACCTATAATAGAAGGTATAGGGGAAGGCCAGCAGGTAAACCAGCAAGGGGGCACCCGTATTGACCAGCGCGATGTGCATCAGCGAGTGGCTGCCGGAGAGATAGACGGCGTAGGTGCCGAGGAGGGCGAGCGTCTGGCCGAGGGCACCCAGCAGATTGCTGACGGCGGGTAACTGGAGGCCCATATAGAAATTGCCGATGAGTTTGAAGATAAAGGTGGCGCAGACCAGGATGACGGTGACCATCAGCACCTGCGGAAGCCCCGCTACCAGTTCTGGCTTCACGTTGAGGAAGCCATAGGTATCCGTCGCCACGATCAGACCCAGCAATACCAGCACCGTGGGGATCATGATGCAGGTGAGCATGGCGAAGGTCGAGGAAATCAGTTGCTTGGCGCCCTGCGTATCGTCGTGGGCCAGGTGGATGGCCAGTTTGTTGCGCAGGCCGTTGCCCAGTCCGATGTCCATATTGTCGATCCAGATAAGCAGGCTGCTGACGGTCAGCCACACGCCGTTGGTATATTCGCCCAGGCAGTGGAGCGTGACGGGCACCATCAGCAGTACCACCAGCGCGGACCATCCCTTGACCAGGAACGAGGCGATGATGTTCTTGCGCAGTCTCGAGGAGCGCTGGCTGCTGACGTTCTCCTGCTGGGTCATAGGCGGGCGGGTTGGAGGAAGACAAAGCGCAGCCTCGTCTGCAACAGCAGGCAGACGAAGAAGGCGAACTGGAGCACGAACACCATATCGAGGAAGAGGTTCTCCTGATAGAACTGCAGCACGAGGGCATCGACGATGTAGGTGTAGAGACAGCAGGCGATGCCGCTGCCATTGCGGAAGAGACGGTAGAGCCAGCCGGAGATGACGCCGTAGAGGCCCGCCATATAGGCCACGCCCTGATAACCGAAGTCGATGTAGAAGGGCTGGAAGATGGTGTAGACGTTGGTGGGAATGGGTACCCAGACGAACTGCTGCAACTTCTCCTTGACCACGATGTCCTGCACGCCGAAGCGGTCGAGGAAGAGGTAGATGGTCTCGAAGGTGTTGGTGCCGAACAGGGGCGTCACTTCGCGCATCAACTGGCAGAAGGCCACAGGCGGCGAGAGGGCGTACATAGCGAAGAAGTCGAGCAGCGTCTCGTTCTCCTGATAGTCGGTATCCTCAGAGCGGGCAAGGTTGAACACGTAGAAGACCAGGATCAGCAGCACGCCAGAGACGGCGATGGAGCGCAGACGGATCACCCTGCGCTCGAAGAGCACGAAGATGATGCAGACGAAGACGAAGAACATCGTGCCCTTCTCCATAATGGCGAGCGAGTTCATCAGACAGGCCAGCGCCAACAGCACCACCTGCCACATCGGCACCTTGGGATAGGACCAGATGGCGACGGCGAAGAGGGCGTGGTTGATGACGCTCGAGTAGTTGAGAAAGCCCTGGCCTTCGCCGTAGATGGACAGGGTGCGGATGTTCGACATCAGGTCGTCGGTGCTGAACATCATCACGATCTGTAGGATACGGTAGACGTAGAGCGGCGTGATGATCATCGAGATGACGAAGAAGAAGGTGAAGATGTTGCGGTTGTAGTCGATGCCGCCCTTGGTATCGACGGGCTTCGCCTCCATCAGGCTGAAGGTGAGCCAGGCACAGAGGCAGAAGATGGGGATCCACAGGGCCAGGCAGACGTAGAACTGCTCGGTGATGGGGTAGAGTTGGGTGTCCTGAATGTAGTAGAGGCTTAGGATGAGCACCCAGATGGCGATGGTGAGCGTCCAGGGCGAGAACCAGTCGACGTGCCTGAAGGAGAGACTGAGTTTCTTCTGCTGGCCGCGCCTGGTATAGAGGGCGTGCCAGAAGCAGAGCAGGGCCGCGATGCTACAGAACACGAGCACCCAGACCCAGTGGCGGGGATAGAGGGGCTTGGTGGGCACGTTGCAGTTCTTGACGACGGTGAACGAGGTGTTTTCCTTCTGCGTCAGGTAGTCGGCACGGGCATAGTCCTCCGAAGCCCGCTCATAGATGTTGTGGCGCACCTTGTAGTAGTCCTTCAGGGCCGCGAGTTTGTTCTTGGCGACGGTGGTGGAGGGGGCTTCGTGGGCGTTGGCGTAGGCGGCGTAGGCATCGAGGGCTTCGTGGTAGAGTCGGCCTGCCTCCGCGCGCTTCTGCAGGGCATTCTCCTTGGCTACCTGCGTGCGCCTGACCCTGTGGCGCTCTATCTCCTTCTTCAGGATGCGCAGGGTCTCGGACATCATCTCCGTGGCCACGACGGGATCCTGATCCAGCACCTGTATGTCGAGCGTCTGGGCCTTGGGATTGATGTTGTAGTTGATGTGGTCGCGGATCAGTTGCCTGTAGTCGGCTTCATCCTTCGGCACGAGCCAGAGCCAGAAGGGGTAGCGGTGGCGGGCCTTCAGGTAGTCGAGGAACGTCTGGCGGTACTTGCTGACCTCCGTCTGGGCTATCTGGTCGATGAAGTCCTCGGAGAGGAAGATCTGGGCATAGACCTCGATGTCGTCAGTGCCCGAGTTGCCGTAGTTGGGGTCGAGGTCGCGTATGAGCACATTGATCGTATTCAGTCCGACGGCGAGGTCGGTCACCTTGTACTCATCGGAAATCTTAGCCTGTGCAGCATATTCGTCGGGTATGCTGTAGGAGATGATGAGTGCCAGCAGGGCTGCCGCCGCGATGATCAATGCATACGTCTTCCTCATGGCTATGCAACCCTGATGTCCTTGTAGTTCTGCTTGACAAGAATGGCGAGCCTGATGAAGAAGGCGATGAATACGAAGATGGCCAGGATCAGCACCTTGGGCTTGTTGGCGTGCTTCACGGGCATGAATGCGTTCTGGAGGGTGGTGAAGGCAGGCGTGCGCTCCTGAACCTTGGCCTTGGCTATCTGCAACTGGCTCTCCACCTGGGTGTAGATGTTGTACTTCAGTTGCATCTCATCCTGCAGGGCCTCCATCTTCGACTTGACCGACTCCAGGAGCACGAAGTTGTACTCGTCGGCGAAGGTGGCGTATTTCTCGCGGGCCTTGGTGTACTGCTCGAAGGCCTCGGTGTGGAGTTTCTCCATATAGGCCTCGTCGTTGCGGGCCTTGTTGGTGCGGTACTCCGTGATGAAGTCCTGTAGGTTGGTCTTCACGGCGTCAACCATCGTGAGGGCGATCTTCGGATCCTGATCCGTCAGGGTGATGCTGATCACGTTGGTCTTCTTGTCGACGTGGCAGTCGATGTTCTTGCTGATCTTCTTGGCCAGGTCGTACTGCTTCTTGGTGATGAAGACGGGGTCGACGTTGCCCTTCGAGCCGCTGCCCTGCTCGCCCTTCAGACGCTCTATCAGGCGCACGGCCAGCGTGACGGGATAGAACCACCACTCATCCTTCTGGTGGCGCTCCATATACTCGGCGTAGGGCATATCCTTGATCTTGCCGTCCTTCGAGGTGACCTTCACGGGGAAAAGGCTGACGAGGAACTTGGTGGACTCCAGCACGTCGGGGTAAATCTCGGGATAGATGGCGTCGCCGCTGTCGCCGAACTTCATATTCATACCCACCATACTGGCCAGGCTCGATATGTTGCCGCTGAAGCCGTTGGAGGTCTCTTCAGGGGCCAGCATCACGCTCGACTTGTAGATGCGGGGGATGCTGAAGGCGAAAATGATGCCGGCGATGGCTCCGATGCCGCAGTAGATCAGCATCTTGCGCTTGTCAGCCAGCACGATCTGTGCCAACTTGGCAATGTCTATCTTGATCTTCTTCTTTTCTTCTTCCATAATCACTCTTTACTTCGTCAGGTTCGCAATTGTGGCAATCATCGTGGCGATGGAGGCCGTGCTGGAGCCGATGCTCAGCAGTTCAGGCAGGCTCATACCGCGGCCCCTGCGCTTCGTAGGCACCACGATCTGGCAGCCTGGGGCGGGCCTGTGCTTACGGTCGGCCTTTGTCACCATACCATTCATATAGATGATGATGGTCTTCGATTTCTTGGCCGTCGTGGTGGTGCCACCAGCCAGGTTGATGTAGTAGTCGGCATCCTTGCCGGCCTTGTACTGCACGGTGTTGGGATAGAGCACCTCGCCGTTGATGCTTACGGTGTTGGTGTAGCGCGGGATCACGATGCGGTCGCCCTCGCGCAGGATGGGGTCGTCGTCGCTGCCAGGACTCTGCATCGCCTTGTCTAACTCGATACCGACGGGGTAGGTGGCATTCGTCAACAGTTTCTTGATGTCGATGGAGTCGTTGCCTGAGTTACGCTGTGCCGTGCGCAGCATGATGGCCATCTGGTCCTGCTCGTCGGCAGTCATCAGGCGCAGCAACTTGGCACCCTTCGTGTAGGCACGGTTAGTCAGGCCACCGGCCTGCTTCACGAGTTCGCTCAGACGCTGCTCCTTGTTGGCAAGGGCATAGGTGCCACGGAACTGCACTTCTCCCTCGACGGTGACGGTCTGCTGCTCGTTGTAGTTGGGGCTGCGGCGCACGAACACCTCGTCGAACGGCATCAGGCGGAACGTGGTGGTGTCGGAGATGGAGAAGTCCTTGTTGAGTTTGAATCGGAAGGTCTTGGCGATTTCGTCGCCAGCCTCCGTTGCGTCTGTATCCGTGATACGGCGGGCTACGTCGACCTGAGCCAGCGAGGCTGCCTCCGTGGGGCCTCCAGCCTGGATGATGAGGTCTTCCACCGACTCATTCTCGGCATAGCGGTAGATGCCAGGATAGAGCACCTCGCCGCTGATGGTCAGCGTGCGCTCTTTGGCCTGCTCCTCCTTCGAGGCGATGAACAGCACGTCTTCATTGCGCAGGGGCACGTCGGGCACAGTACCCTCCAAGATACCCGTCACGTCGACGCTCAGCATCTCGAGCGTACGGTCTGCCTTCATACGATGCATCACGCCGTGCTGGCCGAGCGCACCTTCCTTAAGACCTGCGGCTGCCTCCACCAGGGCCTTCACCGTGGTGATGCTGCCACCCACCTGATACATACCCGGACGGAACACGGCACCGCGCACCTCCACCATATTCTGATAGCGGTTCAGGGTGGAGTCGACGCTCACGGAGTCTTCATCCATCAGGTGGAACTGGGTCATATCAAATTCGCTGACGTTGAACACGGAGTATCTCTCGCCAGCCTTGCGGTTCACCCGGATGGCCTTCGTATAGGCATCGCCTGTAAATCCGCCAGCGTATTTCAGCAGTGTGGCGGCACTCTCGCTCTGCTTCATCTCGTAGTACATCGGACGCTTCACCTTTCCAGCGATGCAGACCAACTGCTCGTAGGGGCCTACGCTCACGATGTCGTTGTCCTGAAGTCGCACATCGCCTGAGAGCCTGCCGTTGAGGATGAAGTCGTAGACATCAACCTTCGTTACCAACTTGCCGTTACGATACACCAGCACGTTGCGCAGGGTTCCGATGTCGTTGGGGCCTTGGGCCATATAGAGGGCATTGTAGACGGTAGAGAAGGCCGACATCGCGTAGGTGCCAGGGCTTTTCACTTCGCCGATCACGTGGACGGTGATGGTACGAGTCTGTCCCACGGTCAGTTCTATCTTCGAGTCGCGGAATCGTCCTCCCAGTTCACGCTTCAGGCGGTTGCGGGCCTGACTGACTGAGAGTCCTCCCAACTGAATCACGCCGATGTCCTCGATGACGATGGTGCCGTCGGGAGAAATCGTTTCACTGACACTCTCCTGCGAGGCGCCCCAGATATCGATGTTCACGACGTCGCCAGGCCCCAGCCGATAGTTCTGTGGTGTGGCCAGGTTCATCGAACTCTGGAAGGTCAGTTCCTGATTGTTGAAGATGTCGTGGCCGAAGATCTTGCGCTTCTCTTCCTTCTTCTTCAGGTCTTCGAGGTCGTACTTCAGCGAGTCGGGCATCATAAAGTCCATCGCCTCGTCCATCTCCGTGAACTCATCGTCGTCCTCGTCGTAGGTGTGCTTCTTGATCTTCGTCTTCGGATTCTTGTCCTTCACCCTGAACTGCGAGGCGTTCTTCTTGCCCTTCTCCAGTTGCTCCTTGCGCTGCTCGCCGTTATCCTCGCGCATACGGCTCTTCATACCCTTCGAGCCGGCGGTGATATCGTCGGCACCCAGGGAACCGTTCTTCATCTGGCGCTGATATTTCTTCTGCAGGCGCTTGATCTGGTCGATGGTCACGCCTCGCTGCATCAACTGGGTGACAATTTCCGCGCGGGACACGCCCTTGGCGTTCTGCTCGATCACATAGTCCATCACCTGATTGTCAGTCATACCTGACTGGGCCCAGCCTGCCATCGTGGTTAGCAGCAGCGACAGGATAAATATAGAAATCCGTTTCATATTTGTTCGTTTCGGGTACACATTATTATATTATATAACACGATTCAGCCTGCTTTTATTGCATAAATCTCGGCAAAGGTAGCACTTTTTTCCAAAAAAACTTGCAAATATTCCAAAAAGTTACTATCTTTGCCCCGAAATTACGATTTCGACACCTGGGGTTGACTGGATTTGACAGCGGGTAGAGATGGTACGTAAGCACGCGGAGGCTCGTTGGCTACCTCCTTAATCCGAGTGAACAAAAAATTAATTGGCAACAATGAGTATGCTCTCGCTGCCTAATCGAAGTATAGTAGATTACTGGCTTAATTCTCTTACAAGGTAGGAGAACGGGACGTCGCTCCGAGGATCTGGTTCCGAATCCGAAGATCAAGCGGCGCAGGTTAAATCGGAAATAGTCCCTGCGGGCTCCGACGTAGGGATGAAATTCAGGGGCTAAGGCGACAGTTGGTGGCTTAGGTCTTGCTGGCGCTCGAAAACCGAAGGCTAAGATAAGCGTGTAGAAAGCGTATGGTTTCCCTGTTTGGACGAGGGTTCGACTCCCTCCAGCTCCAC
>FLNX01001847.1_pt1 | contig 10813 bp, 9 predicted proteins | sample 1140341 | NCBI WGS metagenome assembly FLNX01 (sample SAMEA3878208, study PRJEB12797) | bioreactor metagenome | biome: Moose rumen | place: Sweden | collected 2011-10
TCACTACTATCATGAATATCGTTTTTATGTTGTTATCCAAAAAGTGCGCGAAGGGCTTCTTCTACTTTTCTTACAGGAATAATTTCTATCTGACTGTTTCTGTGGCTGACTCCAGACATATTGTATTTTGGTATTATAATATGCTTGAATCCAAGTTTCTCAGCCTCGGCTATACGTTGCTCTATGCGTGCTACAGGACGCACTTCTCCACTTAGTCCAACCTCTCCGGCCATGCACCATCCACTTTCTATTGGCGTGTCTACATTGCTTGATAATACCGCAGCTATAACACTGAGATCCGTAGCAAGGTCAGTAACACGTAATCCACCTGCAATATTTAGGAATACGTCTTTTTGTGCGAGCTTGAAACCAACTCTTTTCTCCAATACCGCCAATAGCATGTTCAGGCGACGTTGATCGAAGCCTGTTGCTGAGCGTTGTGGAGTACCGTAGGCGGCTGTTGATACTAAAGCCTGCGTCTCAACAAGAAAAGGTCTTACTCCTTCTATGGCAGCTGAGATCGCAATACCAGATAGTCCATCGTGGTCTTGTGTCAGAAGTAGCTCTGAAGGATTGCTTACTTGCCTGAGACCATTCTGTTTCATCTCGTAGATACCCAGTTCTGATGTGCTGCCAAAACGATTCTTTATAGAGCGCAATATACGGTATATGTGATGCTGGTCTCCCTCAAACTGTATCACGGTGTCTACAATATGCTCAAGGATTTTAGGACCGGCCAAAGAGCCTTCTTTATTTATGTGACCTATAAGCAAAACAGGCACACCACTCGTTTTGGCAAACCGCAGTAGGGCAGAAGCGCATTCACGTACTTGGCTTATACTTCCAGGGCTGCTATCCACATCTTCTGTAGCCATTGTCTGAATAGAGTCAATTACGACAATCTCTGGTTGGGTTTCCTTTATGTGATTGAAAACATTCTCTAAAGAGGTCTCTGTCAGGATAAGAAGGTTTTCTGACGACGATGTCGTTATTCTTTCTGCACGCATTTTCAATTGATGCGCACTCTCCTCACCACTGACATAGAGAATGCGTTTGTCGTTTATGTTCAGTACAGTTTGCAGAGTAAGTGTACTCTTGCCTATGCCTGGCTCACCGCCAAGAAGAATGATAGAGCCTGGTACGAGTCCTCCTCCAAGTACGCGGTTAAGTTCCTCGTCACGCATATCAATGCGTGGCTCGTCTTTCGAGGAGATGTCTTTTAGCCTTAATGGTCTGTTTTGGTTGTCACTCTTTGACCGTACTGTTGTGGCAGCTGATTTCGCAGCTCTGGTACCTGTATCGCTGGAGATGCGAATCTCCTTGAATGTATTCCATTGTCCACAACTGGGACATTTCCCGACCCATTTCGCAGATTCTTGTCCGCAGTTTTCGCATACGTATGCTATCTTGTCTTTTGCCATAGTACAAAATTACAAAATAATGCTGACATACGGAAACATTTTTGGAGAAATTTCGCCTTGTTTTTCTTTGCTTTTATGTAATGTGGGGGTTAGGCAGCCAGAGCTAAAGGCTCTGACTGTGATATTGAGATAAGGTGGAAGTGGCGAGTCATTTTTTTGATTAGTTCGTCGGTTTGAGAGGATGTGAGGTCGAAGAGTGTGATGGAGTAGCCCCCGTTGTTGATAGATGGGGTAGAGAAGACCCTTTTGTTGTTGAGGTACTTCTGGATTTTGTTGAAGTGATTCTTTGAGGTGGTACTGATTGTTGTTGTCATACTTTCTTTTTTTGAAGTTATGACCTAATATAGACACATCGTAGATAAAATTCAAAAATTAGGGCAACTTTTTTTTATTCTTCCGAATAAAACGAGGCCACTAAGGACAGGACGGCGATGGCTTTTTCTGCTATTTGGGGCAACTGTCTGAGGTATTCCACTATGGCGCTGAGTGTGAGCCTGCGGAATTTCAAAAAGCGGTAATCAGGACATCTCAGTTCGGTAATGTCCTCATCGGCTCTGACATACGGAAGGAAATAGGTGTCATGATTCCATTCCCACAGCACAATACGGCACTCCTGATAGTCTAAGACCAGTTGACCGAAATTCACTCCATAGCAGTTCTTGGGTGCAGTAGCCGTCACGCCCTTAAAACCCACGGCATTGAGATAGGGCTGCCACCAATCCCTCACAAACGTCTCCGGCTTCCAACTGAAGATATAGGTCTCTCGTCCCACGCCAGCACCTTCTGTGGCGAGGTCGCGCTCTGTGACATACTCCAGCAATTGTCTGACGGCTTTCATCCACGGACGGACGAGGTGCGCGTAGGCTTTCTCCTCGTCGTAGTCCTTGTCGAGATACTCGTTGAGTTTGCGCCTCATCTTCTCGTCGTCCCACAGTTCATAATGGAATTGCTGAGAGAAGTCGATAGCGGGTCTTAGCTCTTGATTCATTCCATCTTTAGATGAATGGCTCTCTATGAATTCCTTCAACTTCTGCATCCGTGCTTTCGTCTCTGCCTGCACAGCCTTTTTCCAATGTTCCTTCAAACTTATTTCCATACTTAAAACTGTTTAGCAAACGATTCTCCGTTTTCGTAGATATCTTCCACCCACCATTCTTCATCCTCAGGTGTGATGTCCTCTTGTCCGTTCTTGTCAGGTTCCATCTGGCTGCAAACCAGTTCAATGGTTTCCTCCCCATTCTTCAACTTGACATTTCTGAATGTAGAAATGCCCGGTTCATCAGACTCCACCTGATAACCCTGTGCAGACAATTCCGTCAGCACCTCAGTTACCTCACGTTCTAAATAATTGCTCCAATCCTTCATTTCTTTTATAATGGCATCCCAAGACCTTTGTTTCAACCGACCTCTGTCACGACTCGGCAAAACTCAAACAAGTTTGGTTCTGCTCTCGCTGCTCCATCGGTTCTACTACAGGATAAGAAAGATGCCAGCCAGCCTCCAGCCCTACAGGAACCTTGACCTATGGTCGAACCTCCTCACGCTCGGCAGAGTAGAAGCAAGCTTCGCTCTGCTCTCGCTTAATCGGAGCTTTCCACGACTGATTCTTATTGTTTTCACTATTCCACTTCCTTCATATCTACGCTAAGGTTATGAAATGCTTGGCGCAGGACATAGAGCAGCGGCTCTCCCTTGTCGACCTCTGCGGTGATGACGAGGCTGTCAGGGGCTTTTCGTTCCATTGTGAGGATGTTGCCACGGTAGTATTCCGAATCGCTACCCACGAGCGTCTTCATCAGCATCTGCTGCGGTACGAAAAGTCCGAGTTCATTGCCTGGCGTACCGAACCGTTGGCAGAGGTCAGCCCTCTGTGGCGGCTGACTATTAGACAATGTTTTATATGACTCCCGCTGCAGACGGGAGTCATTGATGAGCGTCACTACTCCGTCAAGTGTAGCGGCATTGCCCGTAAGTGTGTAGTGGAACGCTTTGGGGGCTTCCTCGCCAGGGAAATCCTCGTCAGAATACTGCTCATAGACCGCATCACCTGCCAAATCGTAATATATCTTGGCCAACCTCTTGTCAATGAATATACGGTTCTTCTCGTCGCCATAGCGATATTTCTGGTAGAGTTGTTCGGCAGCCTCCTTGACGCCCTTGTCGCAGAGTTCCAGTAGCATGGCAGGGTTGTCGATGACGCAAGCCCAACTCTCGTCACCGCGGCGAGCCAGTTCAAAATACACCTCGTCGAAGGGACGCGGCCAGAAGTCGCGGGGTTTGTTGACGAATGTGCGCAGGTCCTCGGTGCTGATTTGGGCAGCATCGGCAGCCACGCTCTCCATCAGGACGCGCTCTTTTTCAGTTGTATCGGTGGAAATCAACTCATCGCGTTCCACCGTCACCTCTTCGCCAGTATCCTCGTCCTTGAACGTCTCGTTCCAACGGTGATGATTCCTCTCCAGCGTCTTAACCAGTGACTTGATCCTATTATCAGGCCTGTCAGGGGCTTCGGTCTTTCAAATGGTGTCACAAAAATACGACTTTTTCTCGAATAATGGTCCATTGTTGACTGAATTTTATGTTATTTATTTAGTAACATAGTAATTCTTCAAGAAAAATTCAAAAAATAGATTAGCAAAAAAGTTTCATTGTATTTTTATTGTAGTTTAATATGGTTTGTTTGGAAATAAAAATGTGATTTTGTTTTGTACTTTGCTCACTAAATTGTACTTTTGCATTATGGTAAGAATTATAAAAAGTCTGACAGTTGGATTGCTCTTGTGTTTGCTCAGTTCATGTGGGGAGTCTGATGAACAGCGTCATGCCCGCACGAAAGCAGAGAAAGAGAAGCTTGCGGCTGAATATGCTGCTGCGTTCAAGGTAGGAGTTTTGCCTACACTTGACTGTCTCCCGATATATTTGCTTAAAGACAGTGTGTTGTATGACACCACGAAAGTGGATATCCGCCTTAAGCAGTTTAATGCACAGATGGATTGTGACACAGCGTTGATAGGAGGGAGTATTCAGGGAAGTGTGACAGATCTGGTTAGGGCAGAGCGTTTACGAAGAAAAGGAACTGCGCTTACTATGCCAATTGCGACAAATGCCTATTGGTTGTTGGTAACCAACAAGCGTGGACGTCTGAAAGAGTTGTCGCAGTTCAGTGATAAGATGGTGGCAATGACACGTTATTCGGTTACAGATATGCTCACTGATATAGCAGTAGAGCGCGGAAAGACAAAATATCCAGTTTATCGTGTGCAAATCAACGACATACCTCTTCGCCTGCGTATGTTAATCAATAACGAGATGGATGCGATGTGGCTGCCTGAGCCTCAGGCTACAGCGGCGCAACTCTACAAACATACTGTATTGATGGATTCCCGCAAGGAAGATTTGCAAATGGGAGTCATTGCTTTCCGTTCAAAAGAGCTTGCGGGGGAAAAACGTTTCATGGAGTATGAGGAGTTTCAGAAAGCTTACGATACCGCTTGTAGACAGATAAACCGCAGAGGTGTTGCCTATTATGCTCCGTTGATTCGTAAATACATGAATGTGGACGACAAGGTTATCAAGAGACTTCCAAAGATAACATTTGAGCCATCTAAAAAGCCTCGGGAAAAAGATAAGGCTAAAGCACAGACCTTTTTAAAATAAGAATTATGGAAGACAATTTCAATAAAGCGCTGCAAAAGGTCATCGATGGAAATCTTGGAGACTCCATCCGTATAATTAGTGACGTGTTACGCAATGGCAATAATCGCTTCGGCTATGACCGTCTGGAAAGTATCTCGAATGATTACCATTTGATGCTGAATTATTTAGAGCGTGGCTATCAAGACGAGCAACGATACCATCTGTATGGTAAGCTGCTCAGGAAGATGTATAGTCTTATTGCCGATATGGAAACGTTCTCTAATCGCAGGAATGTGAGCTCTTATGTCTATGCATTGCAGTTGGCTGGTAATCTTACGATGTCACATGATTTTGTACGTTCTGTGTTAGAGGGGTTTGTCTCAGATGTAGCCATGACTTCCTTAAAGCCTGAGGATGAGCGTGAGAGTGCAAGCATAGAGTTGTACAACCGTCATCAGATATTTGTGTCGCGCCTTTTCTGTGGGATATGGACTTCTTTCCAGTGGAGTCGTGATGATTGTGAGTTCTATAGCGATTTGTTGTCTTCACCAACGATTGACGCTAATGATGCTCAGTTGTTGATCAGTGCTGTTATGCTGGGTGCTATACAACGGTTCGATCCATATAAGTTCATGACTTTGCTGAATGTGTATCGCTCTTCGTCGGATAAGAGGATAAGACAGCGTTCCTTTGTGGGATGGGTCTTCTCTTTACACAAAGCAATATCACTTTTCCCTGAGGTGAAAGAGATGGTAGAGGATACTTGTAATCTTAAATCAGTAAGAAGGGAGTTGCTTGAGCTGCAGATGCAAGTTGTGTATTGCCTTAACGCAGAGCGCGACAATGAGGCTATTCAGCGCGACATTATGCCAACGATAATGAAGAACAACAACTTCACCGTGACGCGTTTTGGTATCATTGAGAAGGAGGAAGATCCTCTGCAGGACATTCTTCATCCTGATGCTGAAGATAAAGCAATGGCAGAGCTTGAGGATAGCATTAATAAAATGGTTGAGATGCAAAAGGCTGGTTCGGACATCTATTTCGGCGGCTTCTCGCAGATGAAGAGTTATCCTTTTTTTGGTACGATGCCCAATTGGTTCTGTCCGTTTTATCCGGAGCACCCAGGATTGAGCTCTATCTCAAAGGAGTTGCGTGAGAGTAAGTTTCTGACCATCTTGTTTAACAGAAGTTATTTTTGTGATTCTGACAGATATTCGTTTGCCCTCGCATTGTCCTCTGTTGTTGGGAAGCTTCCTTCAAACATGCGCGAGTTGCTTAATCAGGAAGACGTGTTGTTCCCATCTGAGGGGACGGTCGAGGAACATAGTTCCGCACATGTGCGTAGAATGTATCTTCAGGATTTATACCGCTTTTATAAACTCTTCCAATATAGAAACGATCTTGTTAATCCTTTTGGCAAAGGTAGAGGCTCTGACGACGACAAAGACAGCTGGAACGCTTTGGTCTTCTGTCAGGATATTTTCGCAAAGGATTCCTTTGATGATCAAAAGTTGAAGTTAGGACAGTTCCTGATGAAGCAGAAGCGGATAGAGATGCTCAGTCAGTTGCTTGCAACAATAACACCTCAATCCAATCCTCTGGATTTATATCTTTTGAAGGCTTATTTCTATATGTATCAAGGAAAAAATGCAGAGGCTCATGATTGTTTTGAGCATGTGTTGACTTTAGATTCCGCACATGAGCGTGCAAAGAAAGGTCTGTCAAGAGTATGTATGCTTCTTGGAAAATACAACGAGGCGGAGAGATGGTATGCGGAGTTATTGCGGAGTTACCCGGAGAATCGTAATTATGAGCTGAATCGTTCTGTGGCTTTGCTGAAGCTTGAACGGGTGGATGAGGCTGTAGAGGTCTTGTATAAGCTTAACTACAATTATCCTGATGATGATAATGTGAGCCGTGTTCTGGCGTGGGGCTTGTTGTGTAAGGATAAGTTTACTGCCGCAAACAAGATTTACAACACATTGCTTTCATGCGAGAAGCCTGCGAAGGAGGACTATATCAATGCCGGATATTGCCATTGGTTCCTTCATGAGATGGAAGAGGCGGTTTCTTTGTTCCGTGCTTATCGGGACAATGCAGGAGGTGACGTATGGGAGTTAGAGTCGGTTTTTCTTGAAGATAAGGTTCTTCTTGAGCGTAATGGTATTACGAAGATTGACAGACATCTTATGCTGGACTTGATTTTGCAGAACTAAGCAGTTCTGTCGTTAAGGGCGTTTTATTATGCAAGAAATAAGGGGAGATAATAGACTTTGTATTATCTCCCCTTTATAGGTTTATGCGACAAATAATCGGGATTGATTACTTATGAGTTCATTGACAGCAGGAACTCTTCATTATCCTTTGTCTTCTGCATGCGGTCATGAATGGAGTTCATTGCTTCGAGAGAATTCATGTCGGCAATATATTTGCGGAGAATCCACATGCGGTCGAGAGTAGTCTTGTCTTGCAATAAATCATCGCGGCGAGTACTTGACGCAACAAGGTTGACTGATGGGAAGATACGCTTGTTGGACAGAGAACGGTCGAGCTGAAGCTCCATATTACCAGTACCCTTGAATTCCTCGAAAATAACTTCGTCCATCTTGGAGCCAGTGTCTATTAAGGCTGTGGCGATGATAGTCAGAGAACCACCACCTTCAATATTACGGGCGGCACCAAAGAAACGCTTCGGCTTCTGGAGGGCATTAGCATCGACACCACCAGTTAAGACCTTGCCTGATGCCGGACTTACGGTGTTGTATGCGCGTGCCAGACGAGTAATAGAGTCAAGGAAGATAACAACATCATGACCACATTCAACCATACGCTTAGCCTTCTCAAGTACAATACCGGCTATCTTCACATGGCGGTCAGCAGGCTCGTCAAATGTAGATGCTACAACCTCTGCGTTGACTGTGCGTGCCATGTCGGTAACCTCCTCAGGGCGCTCATCGATAAGAAGCATCATAAGATATGCTTCAGGGTGATTGGCTGCGATAGCGTTGGCGATATCTTTCATCAAGATGGTCTTACCTGTCTTTGGCTGTGCGACAATCAAGGCACGCTGTCCCTTACCTATAGGTGAGAACAAATCAACAATGCGTGTGGAGAGATTTGTTGTCTTTGGATCACCGCATAAAATGAATTTCTCGTCAGGGAATAGGGGAGTGAGATGCTCAAAAGAAATCCTGTCACGCACCTCAGACGGGTCTCGCCCGTTTATCTTGTCAATGCTTGTCAGTGGGAAATATTTCTCACCATCGTGCGGAGGACGCACATGGCATTCCACCACATCGCCGGTCTTAAGACCATATCGTTTGATTTGTGGACTCGCTACGTATATGTCATCAGGAGATGACAGGTAATTATAGTCGCTGGAGCGTAAGAAACCATAACCGTCCGGCATAACCTCCAAAACTCCATTCGCCGTGATAATGTCTGTGAAATCGTATGTGTTGGCGTTGCCCGCCGTAGTTGGATATGCAGGTGTGACGGCTGGAGTGACTACTGTAGTTGTTGGACGGTCGAAGATGTCATAGCTTGGAACCGCGCTATGGTCCTCTATTGGCAGGTCTACTACGGGAATAAAGTCGGTTCCGTCGTTTGGATCATCCATCCATATACCATCGGTCATAGCATTACGATGCTCTTCGGCTGCCTCATTATGGGCATTGACCTTTTCTTGCAATTTTTGTAGAAGCTCATTTGTGGTGTTGTCATCTTCTTGCCCTTCAGAATCCGTGCCATTATTAGCCTCAGGGATAATAGTGTTGTCTATATTCTCTTGAATAAAGTCTGGCATGTCCTGGGTGTCTCCAGACGGATCCTCTATGGCTCCCAGAGCCTCCTCGGGATTCTTGGCGTGCTCAGCCTCGTCAGAGTCCTGATTCGCCTTGGCTGCCTCTGCGGCTGCTATAGCCTCAAGCTCTGCCTTTGACTTCCTTCCTCTGCGCTTAGGAGTGACTACTGGCGAGACCGTGGTGTCTTTGTCCTGAGCCGCAGTCTCTTTGTCTGCCTTCTCTTTAGACTTTTCATCTGCCTCTTCTTCTTTTACAGGAACATCCTCCTTAAACAGACTCTGCTGAACCTCAGAAGTAGCCTTGTTTTTCTTCACATCGAAGTTCTCACCTTCCTTGCCGTTTACAGTATATACTTTGTCTGTATCTTTTTTTGCGATTCGTGTCCGCTTCCGTTTTGTCGATGTTGTGTTCAAACTGCCTGTTACAGCTTGCTTGTCAAGAATTGAATATATAATAGACTCCTTGTCGTTTTCAGACTCTATTTCTGCTCCAATCTCCTTGGCGATATCAACCAATTCGGCGATATCTTTTAATAAAAGTTCTTCTTTGTTTAACATATAAAATATGTATAATGAAATGTTGTTGAAAAGTTAACGTTTCATGATTTGAAACGCCTTTGTGTTTAAATCGGGTGCAAAGGTACTTATTTTTTTCAAGATAAGGTTGATTGACTGGTTGTTTTTTTAGCTATTAGCATTTATTAACCTTTCTGTATTAACCTTTCTGCACCGATATGAGATCACATTATATAATATACACCTCTTTGTATATCTTCGCATGCAGGCAACCAAATAGAACTCTGGGGTTGGATGAAATTTCTGTCAAATCACTTTGCGGTCTCAAGATCATTCCTTATATTTACAGAAGATTGAACAATTACGACAAACGAAATAAGACTATTAACGAAGAGTTATGAAATTACGATTATTTAGTTTTCTATTGCTGGCAGTGTCAGTACTGCCTTCCTTTGCCGATGACGCGAAAGTTGTCTTTAAGCAGAAGACAGGAGGCGAGACAGTAATTGAACTGGGGCATAATCCCGTCATCACATTTACGAGTACCGACCTTGTGGTGACGAGTGATGTCACAACCATCTCCATACCGCTCGATAATATGGATTACTATACGTTTACAAACGGTTCAACAGGGATAGAGTCAGTTTCTGTTGCTCCCCAATACATCAATGGACATGTTGTGTTCAGCGGTCTTCGCCAAGGAGCGAGTGTCGCTGTACATACGATTGACGGTAAGCTCATCACACAGTTGCCGGCAGATGCCTCGGGCAGTGTCGATGTCAGCCTTGACAGCCTTCCCAAGGGTATATATATCATCGGTACACCCGATAGCAGAATAAAGATTATCAACAAATAAAAACATCCTTATCGATTATGAAAAGAGTCATTATATTTCTGGCACTTGCCAGTCTGTATCAAGTAACCGTATTCGGTCAGAAGAAGTATGAGATGGTCGTGGAGAAAACTGACGGAACGGAAACCGTATTCAACGTAGAGGATATCGCCCGTACCTATTTCCGTGAAAGAAGTGGTTCTGGCGGTGGCAGTGAAGGCGGAACCACCTATGACGGTGCGGCAGGTACAGGAACCTTTGCTGACCCATATAATGTTGCCGGTGTCCTACAATTTATCAGCACACTGGAGGCTGGTGTGGAAAGTGAGGAACCTGTATATATTAAAGGTACTATAATCTCTGTCGACGAGGAATACTCTACCAATTACGGTAATGCCACATTCAACATTACTGACGCAGGAACAAACTACACCTTTACTGTTTATCGCGCATTGTACTTAGGAAACAAGAAATTCAGCAGCGGTGACACACAGATAAAGATTGGTGACGAGGTTATTGTCTACGGAACTGTACTCAGCTATAGAGGCAATACTCCTGAGACACAGCAGAACAAGGCTTATCTATACTCACTCAACGGAACAA
>FLNX01003892.1_pt1 | contig 10757 bp, 9 predicted proteins | sample 1140341 | NCBI WGS metagenome assembly FLNX01 (sample SAMEA3878208, study PRJEB12797) | bioreactor metagenome | biome: Moose rumen | place: Sweden | collected 2011-10
GCCGTTCTCCGCAAAATGAATAAACTCTACCTGCACAACCCCAATATGGCGTACGTCCTGTCCGGAGAAGTGCCCAATACAGGCAACAGCCGGGAAACCATTTTCCTATGCTGGACGAAACAGAAATTCGAGACGCTGGAGTCCCCTGTATCAGACTTTGAAATCGACGGCAAGACTTTCGAAGTTGGAGGTCGCAAAAAAGGGAAGAGGCAGATTGAAGATGTGCAGAACGGATACATCGTCAAGGATGATATAGAGTATGTCCACGACAATCAAGTGCCCCTTTGGATGTTCGGTTTCCTGTATTAACTGAGCTTTTCGTTCATCATTAGGAAGGACTGTTCCTGGCATCTTTCTCCGCCGTATGATATCACGTTTATCATCTCGAAAACCTCTCTATAAAGAAATTGAAAACGAAGGGTTCAACAACATGCCCCAGAAAGAAAAAACCAAAATAATAAGGTCACTTCTGAAACAAATCTTCCAGCGTGACTACTTTGTCGAAGCGGGAAGAATACTCGTTTCTCTTAAGACCATAGGTGGTGACGAGCACCGACAGTACAGTTTTTGAGGTACCTATGATTTCCTGTACCAGATTCGCCCTGTTTTGAAGAGAGGTATTGTAACTTTTCTTCACTTCAAACAAGCCCCGCGTGAACTTCATTTCGCACATGCAGATATAACGGTCGTCCCTGTTGATTATCAGGTCGATGGCTGAGCCGCTATGCTCCAGGCTGGAGGGGATGTGCCAGGGTGACTCCTGCGTGATGACACCCTCGATTCCGAGAGCCCGCTTGATTTGCCGGATGTGGCTCCAGCAAAGATCTTCAAAAGCAAGACCCATCCATGAGAGCACGGACGGAGATTTTCCGCTTATCTGCCAATAATTGGGTGAACCCGTATTTCCCTTGACATGTTTCAGATAGAAAACACAGAATGGATCTATTACTTTGTACTTGGGAGCAGTCTCTCCAAAAGGTGTATATTCCCTTATGAGATTGCTTTTCTCAAGTGCTGCGAGATTTTCCGTAAGTGTGCCCCCGGAGGAGAATCCCCCTTTTTTCACAAGGTCATCCCGGCTCATGCCGGATTTGACTCCCGCAATGGTCGTGACAATCTTCTTAAGTTCGTCAGGGGACGAAAACTGAGACATGAAAAGGCGGTCGAACTCGTCCTTTAGCGGAGCATTTTCATCATAGAGGATTGCATCGATATTCTGTGCAAGACTCAGTCCTTTTCTGAACTGGTCCAGATAATAAGGTATCCCTCCGAAAGCTATATATGCCTGACAGATATCATATTCATCCAATTGGATGCCATCGGCTTTCAGCAGTGCCTGACATTCATACAAGTTGAAAGGCGGGACATAAATAGGCGTAGTTACCCGGCCATACAGCCCGCCCTTATTGTTTATGAATTTATCCAGAATCCACGAAGTGGCACTTCCGCATACGACCAGTTTTACATTTTTTCTGGCCAGGCACCAATCATTGCAAAAATGCTCGAACGAGAGCATGAAGTTGCTCTTGGCGGTATCCATCCAAGGCAACTCATCAATAAAAATAACCATCTGCCGCCCGTCATCTTTCCTGCCAAGAAGCCCCTCAAGCATGAAAAAAGCTTCCTGCCAGTCTTTTGGAGGGGCTTCGGAGCCGGAGAGTCCATAGGTGCGCATAGAATAGTAGAACTCCAGGAGCTGGAGTCTCATCAGGTTCTTCTTTTTCTTTTTTGTGGTTTCGTCTACCGGAGAAACAGCAGTGTGCTTAAAACTGAATTTCCCTTCAAAGAACTCATTGACCAGAAATGTTTTACCCACCCTTCTTCTCCCGTACACGGCAATCACTTGCGCCCTGTCTTTACCAAGCGCTGCTTCAAGCTTTTCGAATTCTACTTTACGGCCTATCATAAGGTAAATGATTATTTTCAGCCACGAAGGTACAAATTAATCCTCATTTGGCCAAAAATAAAATTAAAATCAGCCAGACAAGGCTCCAAAACACCGGGCCATGCCGAAAATGGAGTGAATTCCGGCACGGGATGACAAAACGTGGTATCTGCGCCTGAACACATACTTTTGGACGTGATCCGATTTATTTTCTCTCTTCCACATGAAATTTGTAGAGGATAATAGCGGGCAGGACGAGCATCTTTGGAGCAAACTCGCCGGCAAGGGGCCAATGACTGCATGGAGCGGCTATGCTTTTGAACAAGTTTGCCTGCATCATACCAGAGAGATTAAGCGAGCACTCGGCATCGGTGGGATAATCAGCAATATTCACTCGTGGAGCTGTCGACCGTTCACTGATAAGGACGGAACTTCGCTCGGTCGAGATGACAGCGTGGTTGTCATTTCGGGCGGCCTCTTTGTCTCTGCGGGCGTAGCCGGGAAATCTCCCTCCCGGCAGCATGAACAACAATAGCAATATGACGGCAAGTCGGCACATTATGTCTGTAAAGGTTTTTGCACTCGGGTTTTTGCAGTCTTCTAAAATATTTCGTAAAATGCTGCGGAATGAAAAGGGCTGTTCTGATACTCCTGATGCTATGCGCTGCCTTCCCTGCATTTGCAGGGACGGAAGACGCCCTGCGCCGCCTTGATGCCGAGCTCCAGAAGAAAGCTCTCTACGATGAAGCAAAAGAAGCCCGTATAAAGGAACTGCAAGACCAGGCTATGCTTGCAACTACAGACGCGGAGAGCTTCCGCCTGTATCAGCAGCTGTTCGGCGAGTTCGCAAGCTACAACTTCGATTCGGCCCATTCCTGTGCCAACCATCTGCGGGAGACAGCCCTGCGCATGAAAGACAGGGATTGCCTGCTCATCGCCGACTGTGACTGCGTGTTCTGCCTCATGAGCGCGGGATTCTTCAAGGAGGCTTTCGACACGGCGGCCGCCATAGATACCACCGGCTGCTCGGCGAATGCCCTGGCTCGTTACTACGAGACCATGGTGCGCCTTAACTTCTCCATGGCCGACTACAATTACGAGGAGGATTGGCAGCCCGGTTACATAAGCGAGGGCTGTGCATGGTCTGAGAAGCTGCTCTCCAGCCTTGACCGCCAGAGCGACGACTGGCACTATCACCATGCCGACCTGGCAATGAAATCAGGACGCACCGCAGAAAGCACCGCCGCGCCATAATCACCTCATGCCTGGGTTGGATGTACATGCAGGGCGGAGAGGAAGACAAGGCGGTGGAGTATCTTGCCGAGGCGGCAATATGCGACCTGCAGTCATCCACCAAAGAGACCACCGCCCTGCGTATGCTGGCCGATGTGCTGAGCCGCCAGGGCCAGACCGACCGCCCTGCGAGGTATGTAAGGGAGTCTTTCGAAGACGCCAATTTCTACGACGCCCGCCAGCGCAAGATAGAGGTGGGCGCAGTGCTCCCTATAATAGAGCGGAACCGGAACGAGATCCTGCAGAGGGAACGCAACACGCTCCTTGCAAGCATCATTGTAGCTATCCTGATAATTCTTGTAGCTGCCGGAGTCATAGTGTTCATACGCCGGCAGAACCGCAAGCTGGACGAGGTGAACGCCCGCCTGGCCGAGGCCAACGACATCAAGGCGGAATACATAGGCAGCTCATTCTATGCTAATTCGGAATTCATAGAAAAGCTGGCGGAGCTGTACAAGACCGTGGACTGGATGCTTGCAACCCGCCAGTATGAAGAATTGCGCCGGAGTCTCAAGCGTTCGGCCATCAGCAAAGAACGCGACCAGATGTGCGAGTCTTTCGACACCACCTTCCTCAAAATTTTCCCCGATTTCATAGAGGAGTACAACGACCTCTTCCGGGAAGCGGACCGGGTGGTCCCACAACACGGACTCACCACGGAAATGCGCATCTTCGCCCTCATACGCCTGGGCATTACCGAGAGTGAGCGCATAGCCAGGTTCCTGGACTATTCCGTCCACACCATCAATACCTACAAGACCAGGGTAAAGAACAAATCGCTGGTGGAGAACGACCGCTTCGAGGATGAAATCATGAAGACCGGCACCCGGTAGAGGCGATATTTCCTTTATACTTTTCTCCCGCTCCGCAAAATTCAACAGGCTGATACACAGCTTGTTTTTTATTTTTATGGCAGCCCGGGACTTATATTTTACCTATTTAATTTGCGCGCACGTACGAGAATAAATACTTTTGCCAAAGACCGGTAAGACTTAACAATAACCAAATCTATACAACCAACCTGATGAAAAGAATCGTTTCTACTCTGGCTTTGCTGCTAATGGCGGCGGGGCTCGTATTCGCCCAAAACGGATACCAGATCAAGGGTGTGGTAGTAGATGAACTGGGTCCCGTAATCGGAGCCACCGTCATGGAGGAGGGCACGTCCAACGGCGTGCCGACAGGAATGGACGGCGAATTCGTGCTTACGGTATCCTCGGCTGACGCCTCGGTGGCAATCAGCTGCATCGGCTACGCTACACAAGTTTTCAAAGCATCGGCCGTTCCTTCCACAGTCGTACTCGGCGAGGACAAGAACTTCCTCGACGAGGCGGTAGTAATCGGTTACGGCACCCTGTCCAAGAAAGAGCTTTCATCCTCCATCGTACAGGTGGACAAGGAAGATCTCTTCAAGGGAGGAATGAACAACCCCATGGAAATGCTTACCGGTAAGGTGGCCGGTCTGAACGTCGTGACCACGGCAGCCGCCAACCCCAACTCCAACTCCTCGCTGCAGGTGCGCGGTGCAACCTCCCTGAAGGCCGGCAACGAGCCTCTGGTGGTCATAGACGGAGTGCCGGGCGGCAACATCCGCAACGTCACGCCCCAGGACATCGAATCCATGACCGTACTCAAGGATGCTGCATCTGCCGCCATCTACGGTACCCGTGGGGCCAACGGCGTCATCCTCATCACCACCAAGAAAGGCAGCGGCGAAGTGGGCGCGGCCCATGTGAGCTACGACTCCTACTTTGCCTACAACATCGCCAAGGACATCCCGGAGGTGCTTTCTGCCGATGAGTTCCGCCGCAGCCGCCGCGGAAACGACTACGGCTACAGCACCGACTGGTACAGTCTGCTGCTCAACAAGTTCTCTTACGAGCTCAACCAGTACGTGTCCATCGACGGCGGCTCAGAGAAGGGGTCCTACAACGCATCCGTGCTGTACAAGCGCGCCACCGGTCTGGACCTTACCGACGCCCGCACCGAGTTACGGCGGCCGCGCCGCTGTGGAGCAGCGTATACTGGACAACAAGCTGCAGGTCAACTTTGCCCTGAGCGCACGCCGGGTACAGGAAACCTACGGCAACGACGGCATGTTCGACACGGCCCTGTCCATGAACCCCACCATGCCGGTCTACAACGAGGACGGCAGCTTCTACCAGCCCAACTCCCCCACCGGTGCACGCAACCCGCTGGAGGGCATGACCAACCTGGACAGCAACGGTGCGCGCACTTACATCCTGGCCACCGCCGGGCTCAAGTACAACATCCTGACCCGCGACAACCAGCAGCTCAGCACCTCGGTCAACTACACGGAGGACTACAACGACTACAAGTCCAACTATTACGTACCCACCGACTCCGGCCTGTCTTACTGGAACGGTTATGCCGGACAGGCCAGCATCAACTATTACAAGTACCAGACGAACCATCTGGACTGGCTGCTGAACTATAACCTGTACCTGCAGGATCACACCTTCCAGACAGTAGCCGGCTATTCCTACGAGGAATACAACTACGAGGGCATGGGCGACACCAACTACGACTTCGCCTACGACAAGGTCTCGTACAACGACATAGGCTCCGGCACCTGGCTCAATGACGGCAAGGCCTCCATGTGGTCCTACAAGTCCCGCAGCAAGCTCGTCGGCGTCTTCGGCCGCATCAACTACAACTGGAAAGACCTCATCATGGCTTCCGCATCGCTGCGTTACGAGGGCTCCACCAAGTTCGGAGCCAATAACAAGTGGGGTGCATTCCCTGCAGCCTCCGTGGCATGGGAAATGGCCAACATGGACTTCATGCAGGGCGCAGGCTGGATCAACAGCCTCAAGCCCCGTCTTAGCTATGGTATGACCGGCCGCTCCGACTTCGACTCCTACATGTCGCTCTCTACGTACAAGACTTACGGCGCGTACTACAGTGGCGGAAGCTGGGTTAACGGTTACGCTCCTTCCCGCAACGCCAACCCCGACCTGGCATGGGAAAAGCTCGTGAGCATGAACTTTGGTGTAGACTTTTCCATGTTAGACAATCGCCTGCGCGGCAGCGTGGACCTGTTCGACCGCCAGACACGCGACCTGCTGTACGAATACACCGCCCCCAAGCCGCCGTTCATCTACGACACCATCCTGGTGAACGTGGGCACCACCGAGAACTATGGTGTGGAGCTCTCCGTCGATTACGACGTTTTCAAGAGCAGCAGCCCCCTGCAGTGGACAACCGGCATCAACGCCTCCATGGGCAAGACCCGCCTCAAGAAACTGTCCAACGACGTGTACCAGGCCGCATACGTGGAACTATACCAGAAACCGGGCGTGGGCACCAACGAATACTTCTTCCGCGTAGAAGAGGGTGGCGAAGTGGGCCTCATCCGTGGCTACAAGTATGCCGGAGTGACTGCCGACGGCGACATGCTGGTGTACAATGCCGACGGCGACCCGGTGCCGGCAACTACGGCGGACGCCTCCTGGAAGACGGTCATCGGCAGCACCGTGCCCAAACTCTTCCTGTCCTGGAACAACACCCTGCGCTACAGGAACTGGGACCTCAACCTGTTCTTCACCGGAGCTTTCGGCCACAAGATCTTCAATATGCGCCAGTACGGCATGGGCCTCAAGGGCGCCAACGGCGGAGGTAATGTGTACCGCGACGCCTACACCACCTACGACTACATAAATACCGGTTCCGGTATAATCTCCGACTTCTTCCTCTACGACGGAAGCTACCTCAAGCTGCAGAACGCCACTCTCGGTTACAACTTCGTGACCAGGGACTGGAAGTACGTAGACAGCCTGCGCCTGTATCTGGCCGCCAAAAACGTCTTTACCATCACCGGCTACCCCGGTTCCGACCCGTCCCTGGTGAACTCCAACGGCCTTACGCCGGGTATAGACACCAACGGCGCCTATCCGGCCGCCTGCCAGATTACCTTCGGTGTAACTGCCCGCTTCTAACCTTAAAATGAAGAAAGCAATGAAAAAGCACATTCTGAATATAGCTTTTACAGCGTTTGCCGCCCTGATGGCCGCTGCCTGCTTCAACTTGGAAGAAGAAGTCTTCTCCGAGGTGGACGCCAGTGTGTACTACCAGGATGCGGCCAGCATCACCGCGGCCGTTGACGCAATCTACAGCCAGACTTCCTCAACTTTGGCCGGCGAGAATTTCTTCCACCTGTCGGAGTATCCGTCCGACCAGCTCACCTGGAGGGTCTGGAACGGAGGTGCGTGGGGTTGGGACGAGGCCGAGAAGACCGTCCTTTCGTGGCATAACTGGACCGAGGAGTCCAAAATCCTGAACAACGCATGGAACGGTGCCTGGGCCGCAATCGGCCTGGCCAACCTGCTCCTCAGCGACCTGAAGACTCTCGACCCCTCCATAGCCGGAGACGCTCTGGCCCAGGGTATTGCAGAAGTACGGACCCTCCGCGCCTGGAACTATTACTGCCTCTATGAAATCTGGGGCGGCGCCCTGCCGCTGAACACCAGCGCTTCCAGCGTGGTGCCCGGCTCCGTGGACGGGAAGGATTGCAAGACTTTTGTCGTGGACGGGGCGGCAGGTCTTTCCGAGAATCTCATTTTCAACAATAACGGAAACGGGACGCAGCTCGGAGACTATGCGCTCAAATACGACAATGTGGCTTACTTCTTTACGGTAAGCGCGTCAGGAGTAGAAATATTCTGATTGTTGAGAGAATGAAAAAAATGTGGATAGCCGCGGCTGCTGCGGTGCTGTTGGCCGCTTGCGGGAATGGGGACAAGCGTAATGTAGTGATAGATGTGCCGGGTACTCCGGCTACGGAGCTGCAGAGTTTCGCCGCCTCCGCCAGGGACAATTACCAGATTTACCAGGTGAACCCCAAGTTGTTCGGCAGTACCGGGCAGCTGAAGGCCGTGCAGAACCGGCTGGACGATATAAAGGCCCTGGGCACCGACATAGTGTATCTTATGCCCATCTATACGGAAGGGCAGAGGAATGCTTTCGGCTCGCCCTACTGCATCCAGGACTACAACGGAGTCAAGGCCTCATGCGGCACGCTCGCAGACGTGAAAGCGCTGGTGAGCGCCGCACACGCCAAAGGGATGAAGGTGATGTTCGACTGGGTGGCCAACCATACCGCCTGGGACCACCCATGGATTACCGCCCATGACGACTGGTACCAGAAAGACTCCAAGGGCAACATCGTATATCCTACCAAGGATGGGGCCTGGACCGACGTAGCCCAGCTGGACTACAGTTCCGAGGCCCTGCAGGACGCCATGATTGCGGCCATGAAGTATTGGATTACGGAGGCCGATATAGACGGCTACCGCTGCGATTATGCCCACGGCGTACCGGACAGCTTCTGGAAGAAGGCCATCCCCCGGCTCAAAGCGGTCAAGGCTGGTTTTATAATGCTGGCCGAGAGCGACTATGAGCGCCTGTTCGACGACGGCTTTGATATTATCTACGACCGTGGTCTCAAGAGCGCCGCAAGGAGCCTGATTGCCGGCGGCAAGGCGGCCGACTTTGTGAACTACTACAAGAGCTCCCTGGACAAGACGCCCTCCGGCAAGACCAAGCTTTATTTTGTGACCAACCACGACGACGCCAGCGAAGAGAGCCCCGCGAGCACTTTCAAGAGCAAGGACGGGGCCTTCGCGGCCTTCTCGCTGCTGGGCAGCCTGCAGGCGGCCGGCCGCGATGGGGCCTGCTCCATATATAATTATGAGCGGGTTGTTTTTGTGGCGTACGATGGCGGCCCGGTGGTGGGGGTGAACACAGGCAATGCAGGGCTTACGGCTACGCTGCCCTCCGGGAGTGGACTCCCATCTACGTACAGCTTCGGCGCGTACGAGGTAAAAATTTGGTAATCAGCATGAAGCGCCTGCCAGTATTGCTTGTCTGCGCCCTGCTTTCCGGGGCTTGCCGCCCCGGAGTGCCGGCCATTGTTACGTCTCCTGACGGACGCACCTGCGTGCGATTCTCCCTTACAGGGGAGGGGGTGCCGGTGTATGCCGTTGAGGTGGACGGCGCTCCTTTCATAGAAGAATCGGCCCTGGGGCTGGACGGGAGGGGTGTTAATCTCTCGGACGGTTTCAGTGTGCGGCGTATACGGCGCGGCTCCGCCGACGAGGTATGGACTCAGCCCTGGGGGGAAAACAAGACTATGCGGGACCGCCACAACGGCATGGCGGTCTCGCTCCGGGGGCGCGGAGGAGTGCGGATGACTGTGGAGTTCCGGGTATTCGACGACGGACTGGGCTTCCGCTACGACGTATCGGTGCCGGAAGACACCCTTGTGCTCTGCGGCGAGCGCACGCAGTTCCGCTTTGCCTCCGACGGCATGAGCTGGAGCATCCCGGGCGACTTCAATTCCTACGAGCACCTGTACCGGAAGATGCCGCTGGGCGAGGTGGCCGATGCAAACACGCCCATTACGGTAAAGTTCAGCGACTCGTTGTACGCCAGCGTGCATGAGGCCGCTATTTATGATTACCCCGAGATGGTACTGCGCAGCGCAGGCGGAACGGCCTTCCGGGCGTCTCTTGCGCCCCTCACCCGCGAGCCCGACGCCCCCTGCGCCATACTCGGCGGCAGCTTCGTCACCCCCTGGCGCACGGTGCAGATTTCCCGCACGGCGGTGGGGCTGGTGAATTCCGGCCTCATCCTCAACCTCAACGGACCCTGCGCGTTGGCCGATGTTTCATGGATACGGCCCATGAAGTACGTGGGCGTGTGGTGGGGTATGCACCTGGGCATCGAATCCTGGGGCGGAGAGCACCACGGCGCCACTACGGAGGCCGCGCTGAGGTACATCGATTTTGCTGCGGCCAACAACATTCAGGGGGTGCTCTTCGAGGGCTGGAACGACGCCTGGCAGGGTAGCGCCGCCCTTGCCGACTTCGACTTTACACGGCCGGCTCCGGACTTCGACCTTGACCGCGTGCTGGAGTACGCCGCGCAGAAAGGGGTGGCTTTCATCTCCCACAACGAGACCGGAGGGCGGTACCGCCGCTTCGACGATCAGCTGGGCCGCGACCTTGACTGGATGCAGTCCAGGGGCATTCATGCGCTCAAGACGGGTTACGCCAGCGGCGGACTGGAGGGAGGCGTGCCCAGGCACAGCCAGACGGCGGTGCGTCACTTCCAGAAGGTGGTGCAGGAGGCGGCTTCACGGCAGGTTATGATAGACGCGCACGAGACCATCAAGCCGTCAGGAATACGGCGTACCTGGCCCAACTTCATGACCCGGGAGTGCGCCCGCGGCATGGAATACAACGGCTGGAGCGCCGGCAATCCTCCGTCGCACCAGGAGATTCTCCCGTACACCCGTCTGCTGGCCGGACCTATGGATTACACTCCGGGGGTATTTGATGTGCTGTACAGGGGTATAGCCGGAAAGCCCCAGGTTCGCGAATGGGGCCTGCCGGGGACGCAGTGCCGGGTGAATACCACCCTCTGCAAGCAGATTGCCGACTGGGTGGTGCTCTATTCCCCCATGCAGATGGCCTGCGACCTCCCTGAGAACTACGAGGGGCATCCTGCCTTCCAGTTCTTCCGCGACCTGGATGTGGATTACGACTGGTCTGAGGCG
>FLNX01000881.1_pt1 | contig 10750 bp, 11 predicted proteins | sample 1140341 | NCBI WGS metagenome assembly FLNX01 (sample SAMEA3878208, study PRJEB12797) | bioreactor metagenome | biome: Moose rumen | place: Sweden | collected 2011-10
AGATAGACAAATCGTCCCAAGTTATTTTTTGATCATTACTTAGTCAAAATCTTTAATTCCTGCATCTTTTGCTTCAGTTGGTCACGTCCGAATACATCTGGCATCATATCATAGAGAATGATTGACCTTGCAGGACGTTTTTCCTTGTCTATCAGTGTTTCTTCTGTCTCTTGTCCATACTTTGCAATAAGTGATTCTACGGCATAAGTAGCTACATAGAGAGCATTGGCTATCACTTTTCGTTTCACCTCTGCTGTAGGTTTTTCGCCCAGCATGTAGTAGATTACCATTCCTGTACGAAAGCCGTCGTTGGCAGCACGTCGTCTATATTGGTCGCGTGAACGTGACATTTCTTTCAGCGACTTCAGGCGTTGTTCCTCCAGCCACTCATCAAGGGCATCGTTCAGCCAGTCAAGTTTCATGAAGTGTTCTTCTGCCACATTTCCATCTTCATCCATCGACAGAGCATGATACACGCGGTTTATTGTATCTGTGATGACTTTCAGCTGCAGTGCCGACCATGGTTTCCACTTCGGATTGCGAGCGCCAAACTGATCAGGCAGAACGATAGGAATAGTACGTGTTACCAAACCATCCTCCACGTTACGGAAGAACTTCGCCATCGACTTCGGCGTTCCTGTCACAAGCAGATTATAGAACACCTTTGCGCTTCCCGAGAAGGAGTTTTCTGACATAAACTTCTGTGAAGCAACATTGTTTTCGTAAGCCAGTCTGTAAATGTCCGACAATTGTCCCCAAGAACCTCTATTATGCTGTTTTACCATCGTATCCACTTCTGGGCAGATAGTAAGTGCATGCAAACCTTTGTTTTGGAAGTTCTGTTTCAGGAAAGCTGTCACTGATATTGTGGCCGGCAGTATGCGTTGCAACACAAGAGGGTCTTCCGGCTGCTTTGCCTTGTTACGGCATTGTTTCAGTGCACGTTCATATTCCAATTGTTTCTCCTGACCTTTGGCATCATCCTTTGCCATCGGTTCCAACAACATGTCACACACATCACCTACCCAAGATTTTCCAGAACCTGATGTTCCTTCTACGGTAAAGAAAAACGATGGTGAATGAATACGTCCGTCCAGATATCTGGCTCTCAACTTTGAGGCCAAGCCAGCCATACAGAACAGGACTGAGAAATATATCATCTCAATATAGTCTTTCGGTGCTCTTGATACCCATTGTTTGAATACAGGAGCCAGTGGCGGTATTTCTGGGCTGGCAGATTCTTCTTCGGCTTTTTCTGTTTCCAATGACTCTGCATCTTCGTCATCTTCGTCCACTTGCATCGAGACATCATCAATACCCATCTCTCGGAGCACTTTCCACAACAGGTAAGGCAACTTCTCTGACGGACGGCGTTTTGCAGCACTCTTCGCTATCGGTTCTGCTTCGTCCCAAGTCAGTCCCCAGTAAGGTATCAGCGTGCGCAACACTTCCTCCTTGTAATCTACTATCGGAGCCATTGCCGACAACACCTTATAGGTACGCATATTGCGGTCGCCCACTTCGGGTTGTCCACCCATCAGCGTTACTATGTTGTCACGTATCTCCGTCAGCTGATGTCCACGATATTCTGTCTGCAATCGTCTTCCGTTAATACCGACAGGAAAACCTTCTGCGTCATAGCTCAGATGCTGTTTATAATCTCCACGCTGCTCATCCTGAGTCTGAATGGTGACTTCTTCTGCACTTACAACAGTTGAAGCAAAAAGGTCTTGTGTAACAGGAGTAGCCACAGCCTTTTCGTCATCTTCCAGAATATCGTTGTCAAAGAATATCCAGAAATCTTCACTTGGCACATAACTCGTATGTCCTATATCCTTAACCTTTGTGTCAACCGTCTCTATGGCAGAATCTTCAGCCAGCAGTCTTTTGAAAGCCTCAATGTTAGCCTCATTATCCTGATCTGGCAATAACTTCGTCAGGATAATGCGCAAGCCTTCTTTACTGGGCGTTACATGAGCACCTTTTACATGTTCTTTCAACGCTTTTATTACAGACTTACGCCGTGTGACATCTTTGATGCTTTTGGCAGCCATGAGTCTGTCGTACACTTCTCTCGGATCTTCCTTCAGATGGTCGCAGTCAATGAAGAACAGACCTGTATCCATAGCACCTTCTGTGCCACGCGGCTCACCTTCTTTATATCGTGCGCCCCAGGTCACGACGCTCAACAGCTCCTTGCCGGGCCGGATATCCTTTTGCTCACTCTGTAATCTGGCAATCTCTGCCATTCCCTGCAATGTATTCTGTCTTCTCTGCAAATCTATGAGAGCCGCAGGGGTGAGCGTCTTTGCCCTGCGGTCTTTTACACTATTGAAATAACTCGGTCTCATATTATCCCTTGTTTAAACACATCTCCTTTACCTTTGATATTGTCTGCTTTACATCCTTCATCAGCAGCTCTGGCAATGCAGCAACATCTGCCTCGGGTAATATAAAGTTGAAATAGTACTGTCCGTCGCGTCCCAGTGTGAACGAACTGTGGTCCAAACGGAACAGCGGTTTGTTCCTTTGCTTCTTCGGCAGTTCCTGCATATACATATTGCCGTCACGCATTCCCTGCACTTTGAAGCGACCAATGAAGGCTTCCACATTCACGTCTTCGCAGCACATAAAGTCTGCCATGCGAGTACCATTCTCAGACTTGCTGACAGTCATCAAACCATCCAGCGTTACCTCTCTCTTACTGATTCTTTTTTTAATTTGTTTTGCCATAACTAAGTTGATTTAGCGAGAGAAGTTCAGAATCTTTGCGCATTTACCCGGGAACATCCTCATCACCTCAACTCAAGTTAAACTATTAAACTTTTAAACTCTTAAACTGTCTATAAACTCTAACCTTTAAAGATCAATAAACACACTTCCATATTCCTCTTCATACTCTTTTCTAATTTCTATTGCTGACTTTATCTGTGCCGCAGTAATGCGACCATCTATTAAAGCCTCTCGCTGTTCTATATATCGCTCCCTATAATAAGAGAGGTATCTCCAGCTTTTAACCTTCCCAATACCCATACCAGCATTTTGCAGCCGACTGTTCATTTCCCATTTCTTGCAATGGCGAGAACTTTTCACTTCTTTTGATGTCAATTCACAAAGGCGGCATTCCTCTGTCATTTTTTTCCTTTTGCACGAAGCACAACACATCTTGATGTTGATGCCGTTCTCGTTCCTTTTAAACTTAAATTTTTTCTTACCCATAATTTTTAATTTTAATAATGAATATATGTTGACCTTTTCAACTCGTTTTCTGGATGCAAAAGTAAGAGGAATATTCAAGTCACTAAAGAAAAAAATAACATATCATGCGCCTACTATACGCCACTATACGTACAGTCTGTTTTTACTATACAGGCTATACGTAAAGACATAAAAAACGGACAACTTTTTGTTGTCCGTTCAGAAATTATTCAAAAAAACTTATTTTATATCTGTTTCAGTTGTTTCCACACCTGATTTATTACTATGCAGCTATTCTCGTATCTATTATTATCTCCATCGAAACGAGACTTCCAAGTTGTTATTTCATTGATAGGAGGCAGTTTCCCTTTATCCATATACCATGCATCAACCTCTCTGCCCAATAGTTGAGTATAATTGTGGTATCGTTTGTCACCATTCTCCATAGTATCTATCTTTGTCAGCACACCAGGCAGTAGATTCTCTATGTCGGTAAAGAAATTAGAATAATCACCCTTTACAGCCAACTGATTCTTAAAATATCGATATCCAGCATAGACAGCAAACCATCCACGTCCTGATTTCGTATCTATTTGCGTCACAATTCTGTTAAGCATCTCTATCAGCTTAGGCTGTTTTTCTTCAGAGCCAAATAATGACTGATCAAAAAACTTCAATTCGCAAGGAATGAATGGAGTTGTAGTTTCTGCTTTACCATTTATTATCTGTATACCAATGCCACCATTTTCCACGTTGTTTACCTCGTATTCGACCTTCTTCTCTATGACAAGGTCACCAGCAACGTTTATACCACTCTTGCCTATTGCCTCAAGAGCCTTTTGTTCTTCTTGGTTCATATTAATTCAATCCGCCAGAAACGTTAATACCTGTAGCACCAGAAGCTACATTGTTAACTTCATTGGTGACATGTTTATTTGCGATGTAATCACCAGCAATGTTTATTGATGGTTTATATTCTCGTCCTTCTATCCATGCATCAAGTTCTTCTTCTGCATCGCTACGGCCTACCTTGTACAGGATTTGTCTGATAACCTCTGTCTTGCTTTTTTCATGTTTGTATAGATTCATAGTTTCTTTTACAAGTTTTTTTACAAAGGCATCCTCCGTCTTTACAGCCCTTAAATCTGCATTCTCTTTTTCTAACTCTTGAATTCGTTTGTCACGAATAGCAATCTCTTCCTGATATGACAAGAGTTCCCACCAACCATCAGGCTTGCCTGGTGAATGACGGAAATACTTTGGTGTCATCTGCAGACAATTACGTATTGTGGCTTTCTTGTCTTGACTTCCACTAAAGTCACCTATTTCGATAGCCAGCGGATATATGTATTGTAATTCAGCCCTACCTCCTAATAGTTGTAGACTTTTTATAATAGCTTCTTTCTGTGTCATCTTCTATAATTTGGAGTGCAAAGTTAATATTTTTCACCATCACTTCCAAACATCTGATGGCAAACACCATCTGGCTCCATCATTTTTGATGCTATTTAACATTTGATTCTATAAAATGTTGGTAAATAACAAAAAAAGTAATACCTTTGCAATTGGAATGGCTAAAAGAACACAAGAAGATTATTATAAGGAAAGTAAACGCATCAGAGCAGAGGTTTTACAAGAGGCTGATTTCCTGATAGGTAAACCGATGCGATTTACCATTACAAATGGCATCACAATGGATGTGGAGATAACAAAGTCTGATTTGAAGACTATTGTAAGTAAGGCTTCACACGATAATAAATTCAATGCCATTAAGAATGCATTAGCAAAAGACATTCCAGCTTTCTTACTCAAAAGTGAATATCTTGGATGGCGTACTATTAAAGATGGCAAACATAGTGAGAGTGCCTACTTTGCCTATTTTGATAGAACAATAGGTGTCAGAACAATATTGGCTATGCGAAAAATGAAAAACGGGGGGCCCTACAAACCATATGCTATTATTGACCAATATGCTTTTGATGTAAATATCGGAGACCTAAAACAAGGAACTCCGCCTTGAGGGCCTTGCTTGCCGGACCAACCGGGGCTATCCTTCTAAGGCGGAGGTGGGAGTGTCTACATCTTGCATTCGCTTGCCGGACCAACCGGGGCTCCTGCCCTATGCGATACACTTTCTTATCTTTCTGCTGCAAAGGTAGGAAGTTTTTTTAAAACTTCCAAATTTTTTTGCTATTTTTTTATTTTTCCTCGTTCATTGGAAAATCTTCTGCAGCCATTGGGAATGCTAAATCTTCTTCGATGAAAGATTCATAATGTATGGATACTTTGTCTTTCTTAGTTTCATCAAAATGACCCTTGTTGAGTTGTTGGCGGATGTTTTGAATGAAGTCTTGTGACCTATATGTTATGGCTTCAAAATAAGAGTTATTCTTCATATCGCCAATAAATTCATCCGTTGTTTGCGCATCGGAACTAAGACTCAACATCTTGCTTTTTATCATCGTGATAATAGAAGCGACATTGAATATTAATTTTGTGTCCTCATGAATATATGGTGCTACTAATGTTAGATATTTCTGACCGTTAACAGTATCATCAATATGACGAAAGAGGTTTACCGTTTCATTGTTGACTTGCTGATTCTTGGAACGAATCAAAGTAGCCTCTATAAGCCAATATCTATCTTTATTGAAAATCTCTATGTCTCCGACATTACCTGGTGCATGTGAATACGGAATACCTGCCTCATCACAAATGAAATTTGGTTTATATTCGAAAGTGTCTCCATAGTAGGTATAGACAAAAAGTGTGAGCAGAAACTCAAATTTTACAGGATCTTGTATGAACCAGAATGTATCTTTACCCTTTTTGTCTCCATTTGAAACCTTTATCAATGCCTGTTCTATAGAGTCGGGAGTTAATCCATAAGAACTTATGATGTTCGGTATTTTCTTATTATATTCTGCTGTAGAATGATCTACTTTTTCTCTATGGGAAAGAATCAAAGATTCCAGAGAATCATCAAAAGCCCCCAACTGTTCAAAATATTCGTCTTCATCTTCCTTTGCGGATTCGGAAACAAAAAATTTTCTTGCTTTTAAAGCCTTATATAATGGCATGCGATTTTCATTTGGAGTAAGCATAAGAACTCCAGTATATTCCACAGTGACGAAACCCGTAAGTTGCAACACACGAAACACTGTGTTTCCATAATCTCTAAAAGCAGATTCCTGTTTTGCTGCTTTTGCGTGCTCGACATCTACCTGACTATATTTTCTCTTTACCAACGCATAAGCCTTATCTGCATCATCGCCGACTTTATTCTTCTCCAGCAGGGATAAAAATTCTTCTACATTGCCATCATCAGAAAATAGGCCCACCATCAACTGATTGTATGACAAACGATGCCCTTTTTTCTTCAATTCTATCATTGCATCTATGATAAACTCAAAGAAATTGAAGTCGTTTAAAACACGCCGATATGGTGATTTCCTCCAAAATCTCATACTTTGTAGAGCAAATGCCTCTGACAAAGTAATTTTACCATTGACAAGAGCTTTGGCTACGGGAGAAAGAAGGAGCTTTTGCTCGTATTGAGCATATATAAATCCAAATTCTGATAAGGTTTTAAGGTATCGTGTAAATGCAGCTTGATAACCTGTAGGATATCCCCATTCATTATTATGGCTGCAATTTTCGACAATCCATTTGCTAACAAGCTTTTTTGTAAGAATTTCATCACTTAAAGCATCTGCTGTTACAACTTCGTCAAGATACAACTGAGAATACACATCAAGTACTCCTTTATCATCCAAAACGACCCCTTCAAACTTGGCAAAGGTTTTTAGAATACCTTCGTAACGCTCAGGATTCCGTACTGCTACCTCAAGAGACATCTGTTTGAAGAGTCTTTTTCCGTGTCTTACATTGTTTGCCATAGGATTTAGTAATTGGTTATCAGCACCTCGCTAAACTTCTTGATGCTGTTGTCATTAAAACTTATATAGTTGCTTTTTATCGAGTGACTATGGTATTGTTTAGACCATTCTAAGAATATATTATTTATGCGTCCACGATAATGTATAACGTTAGAAATTGCAAAATTAATACCTTTAGCATTTAGGTCGTCAAGCAATGCCAGCAAATCTCTTTCTGTATCTTCATTCCACAACTTATTGTATTCACTGAATGTAATTAGGTATGGGGGATCAAGATACACAAGGTCATCTTTTTCATAATCAATACCTCCAAGGAATTGTTTATAATCTTCATTAAACCATTTTGTTTGTTTCTGTGAAAGCAATAGGAAATAATCAGATAATGCATTTTGTACATTTTGATTAAAATCGACGTTTCCTACAGGAAGGTTAAATTGTCCCTTGCCATTGAAACGGAGCATATGATTGAATCCATAGATTAAAAGCAGATATAGTTTCATCATATTTTGCTGACCTTTGGCAATAAAATCTGCTTTCATCTGCAAATAGCCTGCTTTATTATATCTTGCATAATAGGTCTTGGGATAGGCCTTTTTCATTGCTTGTGGAACAACATCACTACGTAATGATAACGAAAGTTTATATGAGTCAATGATATTATAGATTTCCTCCATGAACTCTTTCTCTCTACCTATATAGCTCTGTAACATTTTGTGTAAGTTTATGACATAGCTATTGATATCGTTGAGTAGAAAACCATTAGCTTCAACATTCATCATCACAGAGCCTCCACCGACAAAGGGTTCTATAAACCTGTTTATCGTTTGAGGAAAATGAGTGCGTATTTCACGTACCAACTTATATTTATCACCCACGTAGAATAGAGGCGAACGAGCTATTCCGTTTTTCATTGTCGACTTCGGTTATGAAAAGATATTCTCTATGGTCATCAAACTCTGTCTTTCCTGAGTTGAAGGCTTTGAACTCATGATTAAACACCTTTGTGGTACCACACTTCTGAAGTACATTTTCCAACTGTTCCAGCCTTATCTTATTTTCTGAGGAACTGCTTTTCGAGTTGTAAGTATTGTTGTATGAAACCACCAAATAGCGTGTATCTATATGTGACACAAGGTCGGTAAAGGCGTTGAGGGCAGACGTGCGGCAATAGTCGCTCATGTTTTCCTCCTTGGGCTTTAAGGCCGTCCCGAACAACTTGGGCTTCTTCCACTGAACAAGGTTTTCATAAACATGATAGAAACGACTATATTGACGCGAGTTATAAGGTGGGTCGAGATAAGTGACATCAACATGTATATTGCGTGCTAACTTATTAGAATCCTCTTGATGTATCTCCACGCCTTCATAAGAACCAACATCTATCATGCGCATTTTGAAATCATGCTGTGCCGGAGTCTTATGGTGGTACGCATCAAAGTGTCCCATTGTGTTGGCATGTCGATCTATGCTATAGATGAGAGAGGCAAGCAAGACAGCATATTCCTTATCTGTCAGTTCGCTCCGCATCCTTTGCAACTTGCCTCTGATATAGCCAACTAACTTCGCTGTGTCATGATAAAAGTATTTCCTACCAAAATTCTTTGAGAAATAGTTTTCACCTATCTTTTTAGGATTAACTGAATTAAAATCCTCTATGATATTCTCAACCTTCTTTTCATTCCATTCATCTGGTGAAAAGAAGGCACGATACATAATGTTGTTGGAGTAAAGAAAATCATTTACTACAACATGATCATATTTCTTTAGAGCCCTATTTGCAACGACCCCTGTACCCGAGAAAATATCACAGAAAGAGTGAACATCATGGGTATTATGGTCTATAAGGTCAAATATCCAATCTATCAGTTTTGTCTTACAACCAATATAGCGTCGGCTCTCTAATGAGAACCGCCGTTCTGCGATGCTATTATCCATAAACACCAATATTTGTTTATGGCTTTCGCATGGCTTATCGACATTTAATTACAGATTTACCAACAACCCCACATAAAGACACAGAAAAAGCGCAGACTCGTGCTTAATCCGTATCTGGAGGTCGTAGGAATAACCTGTATAATGGAGATAAGCTAAAGCCCACGCTATAGCGCGAGCAAAAAGCCGTATCGTTACCATTATACTGTATCTAATGAATTTCCTACGTTCCCAGATACCATCGATAACCAGCTATTGCCGTTATTTTTTCCTTAAAATTTGCGAGTAATGTACGCTTACACACTCTTCAACACACAATCGTAATCATGCGATGCGAAGGCAAAAGTACAAAATATTTTCAACACTTGCAAGAATTACACAATAATTTTTACAATAAGTCGCTCTACAACACTCTCTTAAGCGTCTCAAACGTCTCAAACGTCTCAACGCTTTTTCGCAAAACACACACATTTCACAGAGACATATATATAATAATAATATTAATTTAATTCTATTATATATAAGGTACGCGACTTTTTAAGTTTTTTCTCTCTCAATATATGTGCATTTTCAGAAAAACTAAAAAGACGTTTGAGACGTTTGAGACGCCCCCAATCAATCCATGCTTTGTTTACATATTTTAACAAAATCTTTGAACGAAAAAACTTGAAATCGGCTTAAAAATGTTGTACCTTTGCAAATAGAAAACGATGAACATCGTAAGCATCCGAAAAAATAAATTTTCGCCTGCCAAATCTTAAAAAGATTTATTCCATTTGCGATGTTGCTCACGCTCGACAAAGTTCAAATTCATTTGACTTCTGTTCTCGCTTAACCGCAACATTGCATTGTAAAACTTAAGAGAAAAAATTGCTACCTTTAAGGAAAAAAATTGCGAGATTTAAATCTAACAATTGCTACCATTAATGCTCGCAAAAAAAGATGAAAGCGCGCGCAAATTAAGTATATGTATGTTTAACTAAAAAATCAAAATTTACAACTATGGCTATTAAAGTTATTGCACAGCGCCGAGAAGTTAAACTCGGCAAGAATCCTGGAAAGAAGTTCGTGATGCGTCCCGACCTCTATATCCCTATCCAGGAGAAGAAGGTGTTCTCAGAGGCCTCTACCCACAGCGGTATCTCTGCAGGTGTAATAAAGGCGGCTTGGGATGCCGCAGGTGAAGTAATCCGCACATGGGCCACTGAGGGTCACAGTGTACCTCTGCCCGGTCTGGGAACGATGCGCTTCGGTGTCCGCTCAAAGGCTGTGGCAGACCTGGAGGATGTGAAGGCAAACCTCATCAGCGTACGCCGCATCATCTTCACACCGAACGTGGACGTGAAGAACGAACTGAAGAACACCAGCATCCAGATCACTTGTCTCGACGAGGACGGTACCGTGCTGAAGCGCGTCACTAGCGGTGACGACGGTGAGGTGGAGGATAATGAGAACGAGAACGAGGGCGACAACACCAATACTGGCGACAACACTGGTACTCAGACTGGTGACAACACCAACCAGGGCGGTGGTTCTGACGACAACGGCGGTGTAGAAGAGGGCTAGCCCTCACGGGATGAGCCCTTCGGGGCTCTCCCTCTACCTTTAAGCTTTAAGAATTAAGCTTTAAGCATTAAGTTTTCAAGGTTCAAGATTTAAACAAAAACTCTAAGTTTGCAGCGTGTAAGAAAAAGTTCAGAAAATTTTTGCTTATATAGGTT
>FLNX01000553.1_pt1 | contig 10747 bp, 10 predicted proteins | sample 1140341 | NCBI WGS metagenome assembly FLNX01 (sample SAMEA3878208, study PRJEB12797) | bioreactor metagenome | biome: Moose rumen | place: Sweden | collected 2011-10
GCAACGGTGGTTTCATTTCTGCTGCTTTTTATCGCCACCTATCTGCTGGTCAAAATCATTCAGCAGTTGGTGGGAGCGGCTTTTCGAGGCGAAATCCTCCGTGGACTCGACCGTACGTTGGGCTTTGTCTTTGGTGCAGTGGAAGGTCTGATTGTCGTTTCCATTGTGCTGATTCTGGTACATGCCCAGCCCTGGTTTCCCAAGGTGACTGAAAGCGTGGCTGACGGTAGTTTTTACTGGAGGTTTTTGGGCGGAATCCTTGACCAGCCCATAGCCTATGTAAGGGGTATGCTGGTCTAATGTTTGACAATCTGCTCTACCAAAATGCAAGCCTTCTTCTCCATGATGACATCGCTCATCATCGCCTGCCTGGTGCCATTCTCCTGGCCGGTCCTGCCTCCAGCGGAAAACTCACCTGTGCGCTGGAAATTGCACGCATACTTTCCTGTACGGCAAGGGAAAAACGCGGCAGCTGGCTGTGTGACTGTCCGTCATGCCGCAAAAACAAGGAGTTGGCCAGTACCAATGTCCTGCTTGCCGGTCCACGGGACTGTTCGCTGGAGATTCTTGCGGCAAAAAAAGCATTCCTCACGGCTGCCTGCAACAATGCGCCTTATCTGACGGCGGCACGCTATCTCTTTTTGCGTTCGGTGCGAAAACTCACCATGCGCTTCAGCCAGATTTTATGGGAAGACGATGACAAAGTGCCAAAAATTGCGCCGGTCATGCAGGCGATTGACGAACAGATGGAAGTGCTTGACCCGATAAAGCCCCTCCCAGAAAATGAAAAGATTGAAAAAATCTGCGATGACATTATCAAGCAGACTGATAAACTGGAATCGACCTTCATGTATGATTCCCTTCCGATTCAGCAGATTCGTTCCGCTTCCCGCTGGGCGCACATGAAAAGTCCCGACGGAAAAAAAGTCTTCATCATTGAGAACGCTGACCGCATGAACGAAGCGGCCAGAAACGCCCTCCTTAAAATTCTTGAGGAGCCGCCGGAAGATACTGTTTTTATCCTTACTACAAGCCGACGGGGAGCGGTTATGCCGACTATTCTTTCCCGCGTAAGGACCTATCAGTTTTCAGAACGTAGTGCAAAAGAGCAGGCGGAAGTGCTTGAGCGTGTCTTTCATGCAGGCTCTGCATCAGGAACCATTGATGCCTATTTGCAGACCTTTCTTCCCGTTACGCCTTCCCAGGTACAGGCTTTTTCCCGCTCATTCTATGCCTCTGTGGAAAAAGGCTCTCTTCCCGTAATACAGGACATTGTAAAAGGCTGTGCAGGCTTTGAGCCCCGCATTCTCTTTAAGATTTTCCTCACTGGCATTCTTGACGCGCAGAAAACTAGGGAATTAAGTCCGCGCAATGTGGAAAGCGCGGCAAAAAATGTAGCCGTCCTTCGTGATGTTTACAACAATGTGAGCGTGTACAATCAGTCGCCTGCGGCCGCGCTTGAAAATCTCTGGCGGGAATTGTTTGCCGTCTACCGTTTGGAGCGTCGCTGATGCAGACTTTTTCCAAGCGCGTCTCCCAAAAAATTGATAAACTTTCTCCTGCTCAGATACAGGCTCTTGTAAAGGATTTAACCGAGGGAAGTGAACTTTTTTCTTCCATTTTTCAATCACTCTCCGTGGGATTGATTATCGTGGACAAGGACTGGCTTTTGGTGGAAATCAACAAGGCTGCCGAGCGGTACATTCCCTTTTCCATGCATCCTGATGACCTGCGTGCAGAGGAAAAAAAGATTTGGGAAATCATAGACGATAGGGATATTGCTGCATTTTTGGAAAACTGCTGCACCAACGACAAAACAAATGTCAGCGATGAATACACATTGACCACAAGCGGCGGTTCCATTCGTTTTGTTGATATTTCCGTCATGCCGCTGGTGCGCAATCAGGAACTGGTGGGTTCAATTGTGACTATTGACGATGTGACTGAAAAACGCAATCAGGAAATCCTCTTGCACCGCATGGAGACACTGGCAGGGCTTACCAATCTGGCTGCAGGAGTAGCCCACGAGATAAAAAATCCGCTGGGAGCCATCAGCATTCATATTCAGCTCATGCAAAAGGCAATCAGAAAAAAGCGTCAGGGTGACGGTCTTCTGCCTGACCCAAAATTTGCGGAAAACTACCTGGAGATTGTCAATCAGGAAATTGACCGGCTGAACAAAATTGTCGTGAATTTTCTTATGGCAGTGCGTCCCATTTCTGCCCAGCTGGAACTGGTGCAGCCCAATGCGCTTTTGGAACAGTTTGTTTCTTTTTTCCGTCCGGAATTTAACGAAAAGCATATTGCCGTGGTCACTAAATTCTGTCCGGATTCACCCCGTCTGCTGCTTGACCAAAAACTCTTTCGCGAGGTGATTGTCAATCTTGCCCAGAATGCTCTTGCCGCCATTACGGAGCGTTTTCCTGACTGCTCGGAAGAAAAAGCCTTTTCCTCATGCAGCGGTCGCCTTACGATTGCTACGGAAATCAAGGATGAAAACTACATCCTGCATTTTGCCGACAACGGAAGCGGCATGAGTGAGGAAACTGTTTCCCACATTTTTGAGCCCTATTTTACCACCAAGGCAAACGGCACGGGGCTGGGGCTGGCCATGGCCTACAAAATCATAAAGGAATTCTCGGGAGACATCAGCGTACAGTCAGAAAAAAACGCAGGAACGGAATTTGTGATTACGCTTCCGATTCCACAAAAAGACAGGCGGCTGCTGACCTACAAGGGTACGTCTGGTGTAGATAGCGGAGTGTCAAAATGAAGTCAACCATTTTAGTTATAGATGACGAGAAAAATATTCGCGAAGGGCTGGCCGCTGATTTTGAAATGGACGGCTACAGCGTAAAAGTTGCCGCAGATGGCAGGGAGGGGCTGGACTATCTCGCTAAGGGTGATATTGACCTTGTCATAACAGACTTGCGTATGCCCGGCATCACTGGGGAAGAAGTTTTGCGCCATGTGACTACCGAAATGCCTGGCATTCCCGTCATTGTGCTGACAGGGCACGGTTCCATTGATGCGGCGGTACAGGCTATGCGGGATGGAGCCTATGATTTTTTGACTAAGCCGCTGAACTTGGATCAGTTGGGCATGATTGTAAAGCGTGCCCTGGAAAACCGTGAGCTCAAGCTTCAGCACAAGCAGCTTCTCAAGGAAGTAGGCACGAAGAAGCAGTTGGACAACATCATCGGAAAAAGTGCGGAAATGCAGAGGCTTTTGACTACGGTGCGGAAAGTTGCCGATTCCAAGGCAAGCGTACTCGTTACTGGCGAAAGCGGCGTGGGAAAGGAAGTGATTGCCGATGCCCTTCACAATCTGTCAGGCCGCCGCGACAAGGCGTGTATAAAAGTGCATTGCGCCGCTCTTTCAGAAACGCTGCTTGAAAGCGAACTTTTTGGGCATGAAAAGGGAGCCTTTACTGGCGCGGACTCCATGCACAAAGGCCGATTTGAACTTGCCCATGGCGGCACCATTTTTCTTGATGAAATAGGCGAAATCAATCAGAGCGTGCAGATAAAATTGCTCCGCGTCCTGCAGGAGAAAAAGTTTGAGCGGGTCGGTGGCTCCCAGACCATAGAAGTGGATGTTCGTGTCATCGCCGCCACCAATCGCAATCTGGAAGAAGAAGTCAAGGCCGGCCGCTTCCGGGAAGACTTGTACTACCGCCTGAATGTCATTCACCTTGAAGTGCCGCCCCTTCGTGAGCGCAAGGATGACATTCCCCTTTTGATAAGTGCTTTTCTGGATGAATTCAACAGGGAAAATGGAAAGACGGTCACGGGCTTTAGTCAGGCGGCAAAGTCTGCCCTCTACAAGTATGACTGGCCGGGAAACATCCGCGAACTTCGCAATTGCGTGGAAAGTGCCGTCGTCATGGCCGGTGGCAGCGAAATTGCACTGGAAGACTTGCCGCCAACGGTGAGCAGGGCGAGCAGGGCAGAGTCAATTTCCGTTCCCATGGGCATTACGCTGGACGAGGCGGAAAAACTGATTATTGAAGAAAACCTTGCCGCCAACAAGGGAAATAAATCCAAGACGGCAGACCTGCTGGGCATTGGCAGAAAGACTCTGCATAGAAAACTTGCAGAATACGGACTGGAAAGCGAAGACTAGGCAGCCTTCCGCTTTTTCCGTCAGTTTACCGCGTTACGCAAGAGGGCTTCGTACTGCTCTTCTGGCATGGGGCGGGCGTAGAAAAATCCCTGTACAATGTCGCAGCCCATGGATTTGAGCAGGTCTGCCTGCATCTGGTCTTCCACGCCTTCGGCAACGGTTGTCAGGTCGAGTTCCTTGGCCATGTTGATGACGGAGTTGATAATCACTTTTTCCTTTTTGTTTTCGCTTTCGGTGTTTAAGAATTCCTTGTCCAGTTTGATGACGTTTGCGGGAATGTCTTTTAGCAGGCTGAGGGATGAAAAGCCTGAGCCAAAATCGTCTACGGAAATGGAAAAGCCCGCGTCTTTTATCTCGTTCATGGCTTTGAGCAGCCTTTCCTTGTTGTCCATCATCAGGCTTTCGGTCAGCTCAATTTCTATCTGACAGGGAGCAATCTGATATTTACCTGCGATTTCCGCATACAAATTTGCTACATCGGGATTGTAAAGCTGGGCGCGGCTCAAATTGCAGGAGATGATGATGGGCAGGGGACAGGTGCCGTTGATGCCAGACTTGTTCCAGCGGTCTAAAAAGCGGCATACGCTTTCAAAAACAAAGATGTCGATTTTCTGAATAAAGCCGTTGCGCTCAAAAAGAGGAACAAAATCTCCCGGTGGCAGCATGCCCTTGATGTGGTGGTTCCAGCGGATAAGTGCCTCCGCACCCATAATGTTTCCGTTATCAAAGCGGAATTTGGGCTGATAGTAGACGACGAATTCTTGATTCTCAAAGGCCCGGTTCATGTCCAGGGTAATGTCCTTTTCATGCTGGGCATCATTCTGCATCTGGTCGGTGTAGAGGGCCAGTCGTTTGGGGTTCAGTCCGCTTCTGCCCAGTTCCCGCGCGGTATCCGCCTTTTCAACAATGAATGTTACGTCTTCCTCCGTAGTTTCAATGACATAGGCGCCGGAACTGAACTCAATCTGATAGTGCTCTGGCAGAAGGTTTGCTGTCTGTGGCTTGATGTTCGTAAAAAGCAGTATGTAGTCTTCCAGTACGGGAAAAATTGCAAGGGGAACAAGGATTGAAAAATTGTCCGTGTAATTGCGGCAGATAAGACTTCCCTTTGGCGCAACTTCTTCCAGATGCTTTGCCAGTTCTATCAGAATGGAGTTTCCCACCTGCTGGCTAAAGGTTTCTGTAATGTAGCGGAACTTAACGATATCCAGAGAAAGCATGGTGTATTCGCCGGGCTTAGCGGAGCGTAAAATCTTTCTGACTTCTGCCTTAAAATATTTCTGCGTGGGAAGCCCCGTCAAGTCGTCCTGGGAGATTACATTCTTGAGCCGCTTGCGGGATTCCTTGCTTATCCAGTAGACGCAAAAACAGAAAAGGGCGGCGAGCACAAAGGCTATGTATACGGCAGGATTGGTAAAAGTCTTGTCTGAAAGTGAAAATTGCTGGGCAAAGCAGAGACTTGCACTTATAAAGAGATATATACGCGACAGAAACTTTTTGCCAATATTCATACATACTCATTATAACTGACTTTTGGGGAAATGCAAGAAAAACGAATTCAATAAACTCAATTTTTTAAATGCCGATACTTATAGTGTAGAGGTAATATATGATTCGTGGTTGGTATATTGGCGCAAGCGGTATGAATGCTCAGCAGGAACGCTTGAATGCCATTTCTAACAATCTGGCAAACGTGGACACCGCAGGCTATAAGCGTGATGTAACGGTGAGCAAGGAATTTTCCCAGCTCCTCTTGCGTCGCACTGAAGCCGACGGCATGTACAAGACTCCCAACGGGTCTTATGATGTTGCGCCGATTGTAGGCAAATTAGGTCTGGGCGTGGAAACAAATGAAAATTTCACGCAGTTTGAGCAGGGCTCTTTCCGTGAAACCAAAACGGCAACGGATTTTGCATTGGGCAGCGAAGGTTTTTTTGCCGTACAGACTCCCAATGGCGAACGCTACACGCGCAACGGAAACTTTATCCTGGGCAAAGAAGGAATTCTTGAGACAAAAGAAGGATACCCCCTCTTGGGTGAAAACGGCATCATTCGTCTGGAAGATGACAAATTTCACCTTGATCAGGACGGCATGATCTATACAAAGGAAGGCGATTTAATTGACCGCATTAAAGTGGTGCGCTTTGACAACGAAAGATATTTAAAGAAGCAGGGCGACAACCTGTGGAATTCAAACGCAATCTCAGGCGAGGCATACATTGCGGAAGGCGCAGAACGCCCCAAAATCATTCAGAACTATCTGGAAATGAGCAATGTAAATGTTGTGAATGAAATGGTTCGGATGATTGAGGTAAACCGCGCCTATGAGGCAAACCAAAAATCAATTCAAAGCGAAGACAGCATGATGTCTACCTTGTGGACTCGTGTTGCAGTGTCACGATAAGGAGTAAGATATGGTAAGAAGTTTGTGGACAGCGGCAACCGGCATGAACGGTCAGCAGGCTAACCTTGATACTATTTCTCACAACCTCTCCAACGTAAACACCACGGGCTACAAGCAGCAGCGCGTTGAATTTGAGGACTTAATCTATCAGAATCAAAAACTGGCAGGAACTCCTGCAACCGAAGACACGGTTACTCCCGTGGGAATCCAGCAGGGCTTGGGTGTAAGAATAGGTGCGACTCAGCGTATTTTTTCTCAGGGCTCATTGCAGGCAACGGGTGTGGACACTGACCTGGCTATTGTGGGCGACGGATTTTTCCGTGTGCAGCAGTACGACGGCTCTTGGGCATACACCCGCGACGGTTCATTCAAAGTTGACATGACCGGTCAGCTTGTGACGAACAATGGTCTCCGCGTCATGCCGGAAGTAATCCTGCCGGAAGGCTACAATCTGCAGACGCTTACGATAACAGATACCGGCCGCATCACGGTAAAAGTGGACGGCATTGATGACCCGGTAGACGTGGCTCAGCTGGAACTGTACCGCTTTCCCAACAATGCAGGTTTGGAAAGCCTGGGCGACAACCTGTACAAGGTGACCAATGCCAGCGGTGAGGCAATTGCAGGCCGCCCCGGTTTTGAGGAATTCGGTACTACCAAGCACAAGTTCTTGGAAATGAGCAACGTAAGCGTGGTAAACGAGATGGTGCAGATGATTGTCGCTCAGAGGGCCTACGAGTTCAACAGCAAGGCAATCCAGACCAGCGACTCCATGCTGAGCACCGCAGTCAATCTGAAAAGGTAGTGAGCGTATAACATGACAGGACTGAGCGCGTATAATCCAATCCAACAGACACTTTCTTCAGTATCCGTGTTAAAACCCGGTCGCTTAAACGGTGACTATGGCACTGGCTTTGAAGGTACATTCAAGTCAGAAGTGGACAAGCACTCATCTCCTGTGGGTGCGGCCGCAAATCAGGCAAATCCTCATATCCAGACACGAACCATTGACCGCACCAGTGCCCTCTACGAAAAATCCCTGGAAATGGAATCCTACATTGTAAAGCAAATGCTTTCTTCCATGCGCAAGACAATCATGCGTGCCAATGGAGAACAAAGTTATGCCGAGCAGATGTACGAAGATATGCTCTACGATGAATATGCAGCAGCCATGACCAAGAATGCAGGCTTTGGTCTTGCAGACCAGATGTACTTGCAGTTGAGTGCGGGTGGTGTAGACGTAAACGCCTAATTATGATATCCTACTGGAAAAGTAGGCAATTGGGAGGGGCGTTATGGCATATGATTTTGACTTGCCGGTAGACAGATACGGAACAGACTGCATTAAGTTTGATTTTGCAGTGGAGCGGGGACATCCCATGGATTCGCTTTCCTATTGGGTTGCGGATATGGACTTTAGGACTGCTCCAGAAATCCTTTCCGCACTCAAAGCACGCATTGACCACGGTATCTTTGGCTACACCAACATCAAGGCGCATTATTTTGATGCCGTCCGCCTCTGGGTCAAAAAACACTATGACTACACGGTGCAGCGTTCCTGGCTTATTGAAACTCCCGGTGTAGTCAGTGCCCTTGCCATGGCGATTCATGCCTTTACCAAAGAAAATGAAAGCGTCATCATTCAAACGCCCGTCTATTATCCTTTTTCAAATACAATCAAATCAAGCAGGCGCAATCTGGTTTCTTCCTCGCTCATCTGGGGTGAAAACGGCTGGGAATGTGACTACGATGATTTTGAGAAAAAAATCATCCAGAACAAGGTCAAACTCTTTTTGCTCTGCAATCCCCACAATCCCGGCGGCAAGGCATGGAAGAAGGAGGAACTGCAAAAACTGGGCGAAATCTGCCTGAAGCATGGCGTTACCGTAGTCAGCGATGAGATTCATGCGGATTTTGTCTGGGGAACCAACTCTCATACTTGCTTTGCCACCATTTCCCCGGAACTGGAAAACATTTCCCTTATCTGTACGTCACCTTCAAAATCATTTAACCTTGCGGGCTTGCAGGTGAGCAATATCTTTGTCAAAAACGAGGCCCTGCGCTCAGCATTCAAGGCTGCCCGTGATGAGTCAGGCTACGATGAACCCAATGTGTTGGGCTTGACTGCCTGTGAAGCGGCCTATACCAAGGGCGAAAAATGGCTCAAAGAAGTCAAAGCCTATATCAATGAAAACCTGAACAAAACCATTAAATTCTTCAATAAAAAGGGTGACCCCAGAATCATGGTGCAAAAGCCCGAGGCCACCTATCTTTTGTGGTTTGACCTGCGGGCACTAGGGCTTGACGATGCCGAATTGAACAAAGTGCTTGCCGAAAAGGCAAAACTCTGGCTTGATGCAGGCAGCATGTTCGGCAGGGAAGGTCAGGGCTTTGTCCGCATGAACGCCGCCTGTCCCTGGTCATATCTGGAGCAGGGAATTAACCGCCTGGATGAAACTATCCGCTCAATCTAGCACACCATAAGGAATCATGTGATGGCAAATCTGCAGGCTTTTTCACGGACAGAACTGCTCTTTGGCAAGTGTGCTATGAAGCGTCTGGCAAAGAGTCATGTCATTGTCTTTGGCATTGGCGGTGTGGGAAGTTTTGTGGTTGAAGCCCTGGTAAGAAGCGGACTGGGGGCGATTGACCTTGTGGATAACGATACCGTGTCCCTTACTAATCTGAACCGTCAGCTCTATGCCTTGCATTCCACCCTTGGCTGCGCCAAAGTAGATGTGGCAGAAGAACGCATCCACGACATCAATCCCGACTGCAAGGTGACCAAATACCAGACTTTTTTCCTGCCCGAGACCGCCAGTCCCTTTGACTTTTCCCAGTATGATTATGTGGTGGACTGCATCGATACCGTAAAGGGAAAACTCCACATTATTTCCCTTGCAAAAGCGGCTGGTGTTCCAGTCATCAGTTGCATGGGGGCGGGAAACAAAATCAATCCCGCTCAGTTTCGGATTGCCGATATCAGTCAGACCAGCGTCTGCCCCCTGGCCCGTGTCATGCGGCAGGAACTTAAAAAGCGGGGCATTAAGGATGTGAAGGTGCTTTTTTCTACTGAGCCCGCCCTTAGACCAAAAGCGCCAGAAGAAAGCGAAGGAGATGCCTCCGGCAAGCGTCAGGTTCCCGGAAGCAATGCCTTTACTCCGTCCGTGGCGGGGCTCTTGATTGCAGGCGAGGTCATCAGGGATTTGACAAAAGTCCTAGAGCACTAGTCCCTTTGCCTCATCACAGCCCAATACAATGTTCATGCATTGAATGGCTGCTCCCGATGCTCCTTTACCCAGATTGTCAAACTGCGCGGACACAATTACCCGCTCGTCATTTCCCGTCACGTAGATTTTTAGTCCATCCCAGCCTGAAAGACTGTTTCCTGCAAGCATAGCACCGTAGAGGTTTTCCGTGCCTTCCGCCACCGAGATACATTTTTCTCCCCTGTAAAAATCAGCATAAAATGCCGCTAGCTCAGCAGGTGTCCTGTATTTTTGCAAAAAGTCTGTGTGAACGGGAAGTGAGACCACCATGCCGCTGTAGTAGTCTGCCACAATGGGGCTGAACAGCGGTGAGCGGGAAAGCCCCGTAATGGCCTTCATTTCCTTTAAGTGCTTGTGCTGCTGTGTCAGCGCATATTCCCGTGGAGAATCCAAATCCTTATTGCGCTCAGCCCCCTCATACTCTGCAATCATTTTCTTTCCGCCGCCAGAATAGCCCGTCAGTGAAAAGGCAGCAATAGGGTAGTCTGCTGGAAGAATGCCTTCGGAAACAAGGGGGTAAACGGTAGAAATAAAACCCGTTGCATGACAGCCGGGTACTGCAATGCGTTTTCCATTTTTAATTGCCTCCCGATGCTTTTCGGAAAGTTCAGGAAAGCCGTATGCCCAGCCGTTTTCTGTGCGGTGAGCCGTGGAAGTGTCGATAAGCCGTACCTTTTCGTTCTCCACCAGGGAGACCGCTTCCCGAGCCGCAGCATCAGGAAGGCACAAAAAAGTAATGTCAGACTCATTTATAAGTCGCTTGCGTTCTGCCGTGTCCTTGCGCAGTTCCGGCGAAATTGCCAGAAGTTCAATATCATCACGCTCAGCAAAACGTTCGTGGATACGCAATCCCGTCGTGCCTTCGCTTCCATCAATAAAAATCTTTGCTTTCATAACCTTATTATACATGAAAGGGCATTCCCGCCGCAAGGGCGGTCGGGCTATCCGC
>FLNX01002312.1_pt1 | contig 10727 bp, 10 predicted proteins | sample 1140341 | NCBI WGS metagenome assembly FLNX01 (sample SAMEA3878208, study PRJEB12797) | bioreactor metagenome | biome: Moose rumen | place: Sweden | collected 2011-10
ACGAAAACAGGATGTTTTCTTTGCCGGATACGCCCCTGCGAGGTGCCTTTTCTTTTTGCTACTTTTTCTTTGGGCAAGCAAAGAAAAAGTAGTTTAAAAAATAAATTTCATGTTTGACTCAATCGAAGGATACGCCGAGATGGTTTTGCGTCGTCCACTTTAGAAAAAAGGGGACAATATCTCACGGTAATTCGGGTAAATTTCTCGCGACAGCCGAATTATGAACAATTTCTTCAACCCGCTGATCAAATACAAGCTCCTGTTTGTGCAAACTCGCCGCCGTATCCAAATCCGCCGCGCTGTTTTCCGTTATCCCCTTAATGTAAGACTGCCAAGCCAAAATCGAAATTCGCGTTGATTCTTTTCTTAGACTCGCCAAAAATTGTGCGCCCTGCGGTATCGGAATTTGATCCAACTCCGCTTGCCGACTTTCCAACGAAGGAATTACCGTGCCCGAAATATAATCCGCAACTTCGGCGCGTTGCTCCGCCGTCATGATTCCGCTCGACGATCTCTGCAAAGTTATAAAAATGTCCTGCTCCTCCTCAAAAGTTCTGTTGTACCGATAAACAATCTCCGCCGTGTCGTCAATGTACTCCGCCAAATTTTGCCGCAAAATCGGCGAAACCGCATCCAGATAGCCGCGATAATTTTCAACGCGGACAATTTTCCAATCACTGCCGCTCAAATTGAAACTCAAGCCCGGAAATTTTATCTTGCGCCCCAAAATTTCAAACTCCTTGCCGCCGATATTGAAACTTTCATTCGCCAAATCCTTAATCGTAACTTTCAAGGTAAAAGGCACTTGCGAATATTCCTCGACGACAGCAAAAGTCGCCGTCGCCTCTTCTTCAAGCAATTCCACTTCCTCAAGATCAATCAGCGAAGTGTGACGAATCAAACTTCTGTCAAGCAAAATATCATAATCGACGCCGAGTTGCCGCCCTTTTAAAATTCCGCCCGGCAAAGTCCATTCGCCCGTGTCAAGATAAGTGTTGATAACTTTTACTGCGCCGTTGCACATTTGCCGCCGAATCAACACGTAAAAATTTTCAAAAAGAGTCCGTTCGCGGTCTGAAAGTTGAGTATCGTATTTAAATAAATCGCTCGTCAAATCGTCGTAAGCCGCAGTCGTTACCGAATTTAAATCAATGTGGCGGCGAAAAGTATTTGCATCTCCCGCTTTGAAAGCCGCAACCATCTCGCGCATCGCATATTCGGGCGTTTTGGTGTAAACGGAGAAGTAAAAAAATATTCCGCCGAATATCAGCAGGAAAAAAAATCCGATAAATAATTTTTCGCGCTCGCGTCGCCTGCGCCTTTCGCTGAGCCGTCTCCTCCAAGTATAATCGTCCATTTTTATCCCCTGAAGATTTTACGGAGCTCGATAAGCTCTTCATAATCGGCGGTGTCGCAATGCAACGGCGTAACAGAAATAAATCCCAGATTAACCGCGTGAATATCGGTGCCTTCGCCGGCGTCAATGTCGTAAACCGTGCCGCCGATATGGAAATAAGCGCGCCCCTCGTCGTCGGTGCGGCTTGTGAAAGCGTTGATATAATCTCTGTGTCCGAGCCGCGTGCTCATAAATTCGGCTTTGCCTGCGCGGAATTTTTTTGGGAAATTTAGATTGTGCAGGAAAGGTTCGTTTTTAATGCTTAAAATTTTTTCAAGATAGTTGACGGTCGATTCAGCCGCCGCGTCGAAAGGAATTTCCGAATTTTTATCTCTTGAAACTGCCAGCGAAGGAATTTTATGAAGAAAACCCTCCAAAGCCGCGCCGACAGTTCCCGAATACAAAACATCGGTCGCAAGATTCGCGCCGTCATTTATCCCCGAAATAACCGCGTCAAAAATTTTTCCGTCGTTCATGCCCTCAAGATAAATTTTTACACAATCGGTCGGCGTCCCGTCAAAAATCCACGCCTCAAAATCGGGATTGTCAAAGCGTTTGTATTCAACTTCGCGCAGGATGCTCAAGGCATGTGACATTCCGCTTTGTTGATTCAGCGGCGCGGCGATTGTCACTTCATGCCCGCGATTTTTCAGCGCGGCGGCAAGTGTCCAAAGTCCCGCGCCTTTTATCCCGTCATCATTCGTCAATAAAATTTTCAAAGTTATCACCCCGTTTTTCAATTAGGAATTAGGAATGAGGAATTAATAATTAAAAAACGTTTTCCATTCCTAATTCCTAACTCCTAATTCCTAATTAACTCCGTCGCCTTGATAAAAAATTTTTGCTGTGATAAATTGGCTAAAAAATTTTTTGGAGGCGGCGATTTATGAAAAAATTTCTGTCAATGCTCGCAATCAGTCTTTTAACCGTGAGTGTTGCCAATGCCGAAGAAATTTCCGAGCCCGAAGAAAATATTGATTCGGAAGAAATTTCCAAGCCCGATAAAAAAATTTGGGAAAATGCCAACGAAATTCAATTTGAATATCTTGAAGGCAACAAGTTCAGTCAACGTAACGTCAACAATTACAACGTTCACTTTTTCGAGAAAGTTACCGACAGCGGCGCGATGAGTTATTGGCGCGGACTGACTTTCACGCGAGCCGTCGGCTACACAAATCCGCGCAAGGACGGCGGCGTCCATCATGACAGTCAAGGCGTCGGACTCGGTCCCGCTTTCATGTTGCGTTGGGATAAAAAGGTTTCGGGAAAACTTCACGGCTCGTTGGATTTTACGGGCTCGTTCATGCTCTACAACAAAGCCCATCCCTACGACGGACGCGCTTACGGTTTTCTCTGGCGACTCGGTCCGCGTCTCACTTGGCAATTTCGCGAAGAAGATTCTTTCAGTCTCGGCTATTCAATCAGCCATTTTTCAAACGGCTTGCGCAGTCACAATCCCGGCTACAACACGCTCGGCTTTTCTGTCGGTTATTCTCACAACTTTTAGGGAATAGCTGATAGTTGATAGCTTATAGAAAAAAAACTATAAGCTATAAGCTATAAGCTAACAGCTAACAGCTTACAACCCGAAAAGTGCGTCGGCAAATTCTTTCGCATTGAACGGACGTAAATCGTCAAGCCGCTCGCCGACTCCGACCCACTTAACGGGAATATTTAGTTGCTCCTTTATCCCGATAATCATTCCGCCCTTCGCCGTGCCGTCGAGTTTCGTTAAGACAATGCCCGTTATGTTTGCCGTCTGCGAAAATAATTCCGCTTGCCGAAGAGCATTTTGTCCCGTCGTGGCGTCGAGCACCAACAAAACTTCGTGCGGCGCGCCCTTAATCCCCTTGCCGAGTATTCGATTGATTTTTTTCAGCTCTTCCATCAAGTTATATTTGTTCTGCAAACGTCCCGCCGTATCGACAAGCAAGACGTCAATATTTTGCGCAACGGCACTGCGTGCGGCGTCGAGCGCAACGCTTGACGGGTTGGAGCCTTCGGAATGTTTGACGAATGCCGCGCCCGTTCTTTCAGCCCAAATTTCCAGTTGATCAATCGCGCCTGCGCGGAAAGTATCAGCCGCCGCCATCATAACTTTTTTTCCTTGAGATTTGTAATACGCGCCGAGCTTGCCGATCGTCGTAGTTTTGCCCGCGCCGTTCACTCCGATCATCAAAATCACTCGCGGCGGCTCTACATAATCGAAATGCCCTTCTTCTTCCGTCAAAATCTCGCGAATTTGATTCGACAAAAAATTTTTCACATCGGCGGGAGAATTTATTTCAGCCTTGCGAACGCCCTTGCGAAGTCCTTCAATTAATTTTTCCGTCGTCTGCATCCCGACATCCGAAGTTATCAAAGTTTCTTCCAGCTCGTCCAAAAGTTCGTCGTCAATTTTTTTCGAGCCGTGAAGAATTTCATCAATCTTGTCAATAAATTTTTCGCGGGTTTTCGTCAAGCCCGCTTTTAATCTGTCAAAAAATCCCATGTTAAAACCTCCTTGCGAATTATTTTATCAGATTGTCAATCCTTCCTGCAACAAAAAATCCCCGACACTTTGCCGAGGAACATTTTTAGGCTTTGTTAATTTTTTTCTCTTGGCATGGAAATTTTCAAGGCGTCGCGGAGATTTTCAACCGGTATAAGATTTGCCTTCGTTGCGGAACTCAACTTTGAGACTTCCGCAAAATTTTTTTGGCAAAATAAATTCGTAAAGTCCATGTTAATTTTTTTCTCTTGGCATGGAAATTTTCAAGGCGTCGCGGAGATTTTCAACCGGTATAAGATTTGCCTTCGTTGCGGAACTCAACTTTGAGACTTCCGCAAAATTTTTTTTTGGCAAAACAATATTCGTAAAACCCATGCGAACAGATTCTTCGACGCGCTGGCGAGCTTTGCTGACTGCCCGAATTTCTCCGCTTAAACCCACTTCGCCGAAGATAACGCATTGCGGCAAAAGTTTTCTGTTCGCGAAACTCGACGACAAAGCAATCGCAACCGGCAAATCCGTCGCGGGCTCGTCGATTTTTATTCCGCCCGCCGTCTTAACATAAACGTCGCAAGCTCCAATGCTTAAATGCAATCTTTTTTCCAAAACCGCCAGCAATAACTGAATTCTTTTTATGTCGACAGAATCTGAAGTTCTGCGCGGCGGCATAAAAGGCGTAGGCGCAACCAACGCTTGAACTTCAACCAAAAGCGGGCGCGTCCCTTCGACCGTCGGAACAATTACGCTGCCAATGTCATCCGCCTTTTCGGGCAAAAATAATTTCGACGCGTCGGGCACATCTTCCAAGCCCGTATCGCGCATTTCAAACAATCCAATTTCGCTTGTCGCTCCGAAACGATTTTTTATCGCCCGCAAAACTCTGAAGTCCGCACTGCGCTCGCCCTCAAAAAATAAAACCGTGTCGACAATATGTTCCAAAACTCGCGGACCCGCCAAAGAGCCGTCCTTTGTCACGTGCCCGATTATAAAAGTCGTCACGCCCAAACTTTTCGACAGCCGCATTAAGCCCGCCGAACATTCCCGAACTTGCGAAACACTGCCGGGCGCACTTTCAATATCGGATTTATAAATCGTCTGAATCGAATCGACAATCAAAAGTTCCGGCTCAACTTTTTCGACGTGATGAGTTATTCTTTCAAAATTATTTTCCGCGCAGATAAAAAGTTCGTCAGCCAATGCGTTTAATCGCTCGGCGCGCATTCTTATTTGCCGAGAACTTTCTTCGCCCGTCACGTACAAAACTCTTTTTCCGCTCCGAGCAACATTCGCACAAACCGCCAAAGTCAAACTGGATTTGCCGACGCCCGGATCTCCCGCAATCAAAATTATCGAGCCGGGAATTAATCCTCCGCCCAAAACTCTGTCCAATTCGCCCGAACCCGTCATAAAGCGCGGCAATTCTTCCATATCAACTTCCGCAATTCTGCGCGGCGTCTCAAAAGCAGTCGTCAGGGCGTGCGGATTTTTTATTTCCGAAGAAATTTCTTCCTCAACCAAAGTATTCCAATTTCCGCAGGCGGGACATTTGCCGAGCCACTTCGGAGACTCCGCGCCGCATTCTTGACAAACATATTTAATTTTTTTCTTTGCCATAATTTTAACCTCCCGAAATATTTTTGAAGGAATTTTTTATCTCCAAAGAAATTTCTTCCTCAACCAAAGTATTCCAATTTCCGCAGGCGGGACATTTGCCGAGCCACTTCGGAGACTCCGCGCCGCATTCTTGACAAACATATTTAATTTTTTTCTTCGCCATAATTTTAACCTCCCGAAATATTTTTGAAGGAATTTTTTCCCGCCGGCAGAATTCAAGGCAAAAAATTTTGAAGGAGACATTTTTGATGATAAAAAAATTTGCCGCGCTGATAACGGCGGGAATATTTTTTATAATGCCGTCTTTCGTTTCGGCAGAAGAACCTTACGGCACAAATTTAGTTGACGAACCATTTACGGAGCCGACGCGAGAAAATCCTCAACCCGAAGAAAAATCTCCGCCTCCGCCGTCCGAACCGACTTATCAAGATTTTCCGATTTACGAACCGAATGAAGAGCCGCCGCAACCTTCAACGCCGCCGCCCGTCGAAGAAGTCGAGGGCTTGGAATTTTTAATGTACAATCAAGATGGAGTGATGGCATTCGCGATTATCGCCGATCATGAAAAATATAAATTGCGTCCCGTGTTGGCTCGCGGAAAAGTTCCGGGTCGGGCGACGGTTTCGCAAATGAATTCTCCCGAAGCAATCGCCACAATCAACGCGAGTTATTTCGGAGTCAGCGGCACAATTTACGGCAACACGAAAATTGACGGGCTGACGGCGAGCACGACATATTTTACACGTTCGGCAATAGGGATCAATGCGGACGGCACGATTATTTTCGGGCGGCAAATTTATCGCGGCGTTTTGCAATTCAACGGCGGCGAAGTTGTGATAAACGGCGTCAACTGCGAAAGAAATTCCGATACCGTCATTGTTTATAACAGTTGGAACGGCGCGGCAACGGGCACGAATGATTCAGGCGTTGAATTGATTGTTCAAAACGGAGTTGTCACAAATATTTTTCGCGGCAAGGGAAATAATTTCATTCCGCCCGACGGCTGCGTCATCAGCGCGCAAGGAGCCGCCGCAGATTATTTTAACACTGTTTCTGTCGGCGACGCGATAAATTTTGAAGAAGATTATATCAACGTCGAACAGGGCAGAGATTTTAACGAATCGATTCACATATTGGGCGCAGGACCTACTTTGGTAAAGCGCGGAGAAATTCACGTTACGGCAGACGCGGAGCAATTTCCTTCGGATATTCGCGTCGGACGAGCTCCGCGCTCGGCGGTTGGCATTACAAAATACGGCGATTATATTTTTGCCGTTGTTGACGGGCGACAGGCGCACAGCAAAGGTTGCACGTTGACGGAATGGGCACGGATTCTCAAAAATAATTTCGGTGCGGTTGAGGCGATAAATTTGGACGGCGGCGGCTCGACGGAATTATTTTTCAAAGGGAGTTTAATAAACAGTCCGAGCGACGGGTATGAAAGATTAATCGGCGACGCTCTGACGATTTTAAGAAAATGATTTAGGTTATAGGTTATAGGTTATAGGTTATAGGTTATAGCTGATAGCTTATAGATGTTAGGTTTTTGCTTCTAGTTCCTGGTTCCTGGTTCCTAATTTCCTTGACGATAATTGGAAAATAATTTATTATGATTAAAGTTAACCATTGATTAAAAACTTCCTGAATGGAGTTGAAAAACTTGCACAAACTTTTATCGAAATTATTCTTGACAGTTGCACTGATAATTTTTTCTCTGTCGAGCACGGCAAACGCAATGCCGGAAATTTTTCCGCTCGACCAAATAAAAAGCGGCATGAACGGCAAAGCTTATACCGTCGTTGACGGTTCGGGAAAAATTGAATCGTTCGACGTGCATATTGTCGGCTTGACTGACGACGGCAAAATTTCCAAGCGCATGATTATGGCGGAAGCTTCGGGCGAAGTCGTAAGACGGACGGGCGGAATTTTGCAAGGCATGAGCGGCAGCCCCGTTTACATTGACGGAAAACTTGTCGGAGCTCTTTCAGCCGTTTTAAAAGAAATGAATCCCTACACTTTTTTTATCACGCCGATTGAAGACATGCTTGAACTTTGGAAGTTGCCCGACCCGAAGGCGCAAGTGAATCATTTCAAAGTCGCCAAAGCCGAAGAGTCTGAAGAAGAAAAATCGGAAGAAGAAACTTCCAAGCCCGAAAATAAAACCGAAGAATTGACTGAAGAAGAAATTTCTGAAGAAGAAGCTATCGAAGAAGAATTGCCCGAAGAAATTTCCGAAACGGAAGAGATGGGCGCATTTTATTTGAGCGGTTTTAATAACGACGGCGCAAATTTTTTGCGTCAAACATTGGGCTTGAAAAATTTGCAGGCGGCACCTTCGACTGTCGAACGCGGTCTTAAATTCGATGCAAACCTTAAGCCCGGCTCGGCATTGGGCGTAGCAATTATTTACGGAGATTTTTCTCTCGGCGCGACGGGCACCGTTACCGCCGTCGAAGATAAAAAAATTTTGGCATTCGGACATTCTTTCCTTCATACCGGCAATGTGAATTATTTTATGACCGATGCTTCCGTTATCGGTCCAATCAGCGGCGCGAATACTGCCGGCATAAAACTCGCGGGCATCGGACAAATTATCGGGCGCATCAATCAAGATCGTGATACGGGCGTTGCGGGCATTCTCGGAACTTTTCCCGCCGTCGTCCCCGTCACCGTCACGATTAAAGATACCGCGCTTGACAAAGAAGAAACTTACAGCTCAATCATTGCTTACAATGAAAATCTTGTTCCGAAACTCGGCGCGTCAATCGCTTACACCGCACTTAGCAAAATGGCTGACACTTTGGCGGAAAGCACAGTTGATATTGACTTCAACATAAAAACCGATTCGGTTGCAAGCGGCGAAATTTCTCGCAAAAATATGTTCTACAATTCTTCGGACGTCGGACAAGTCGCCGTCCTTGAACTCATGCAAGCACTTAATTTGGTTTGCTCCAATACAAAACAGGAATCAAATATTTTCGGAGTGAACGTAAATATTTCTTTCGAGACTGAAAGGCGCACGGCGTCAATCGTCTCCATTTCTCCCGACAAGAAAAAAGTTAAGCCCGGCGAAACAGTTAATCTTACGGTTGAACTTCAACCTTATCGCAAGCCGACAGAAAAAGTTGTTGTGCCTTACACCGTGCCTTTGACTGCGCGGCAAGGAAATTTATCTCTCGAAATTCACGGCGGAGCACTTGTCCCCGTCACTCAAGCTATGGCAAATGCGGGCATCGTTACTGCCGATTCAAATAAGAGCTACGAAGATAAAATAAATGATTTTCTCAAGGCGGGCAAAAATAATCAGCTGGTTGTGGAAATCGGTGCATCGAACGAAACCAAAACCGATAAGGAAATTCGCCGCGAAATTGCTCAAGCCAAAAGGGCGCAGGCTCGTTTGAAAAAGGAAGGCAAATCTACCAAGAAAGCCGACAGCAAGGTTGAGACGAATTACATAATCGATAACGTCATGCGCACAACTCTCAGCGTCGAAAAAGTTTAAGGCGGGAGGAAAATTAAAATGTTGATACCTATTGAAGAAGTTTTCCCGAATTTTGCGGGCGACAGTTTTGTTAAAATGGCAATAGTTTGCAACAAAGACGACGGGCACGGCGGCGGAATCAGCACAGTAAGCGGCGTCGACGAGCACGAAGCAGGCATATATCTCTTTTCGGCGATAATCGATTGGGCAGACTCCTTGAAAGTTCATCCCGCTACGATTTTGGAAAAATTTTTGGCGGACGTAAAATTTATGGAAGAAGCGGGCGAATTGAATTGGCATTCGGGCTTGAAAAAATCTGCCAGACGTTCAGCCAAGTCAACCAAAAAGCTTTGAGGAGGACTGAGATTTTTGGAAAGACTTATCATAAAAGGCGGAAATCGATTGAGCGGCACCGTGAAGATCAGCGGCGCGAAAAATGCCGTGCTCCCCGTCATTGCGGCGACGCTTCTCGGTCAAGATAAAGAAACTTGTTTGGACGAAGTGCCGAATCTTGATGACGTCCGAACAATCAGCGAAGTTTTGCAGACACTCGGCGTCAAAGTTCATCACGAACCCGAAAACAATAAATTGTTCGTCAATGCCTCGACGATTGAAAACATAACCGCACCTTATGATTTGGTAAGGAAAATGCGGGCGTCGTTTTTGATAATGGGACCTTTGCTGGCGCGATTGGGCTCGGCGAAAATTTCATTGCCGGGCGGTTGCGCGATTGGAACACGTCCGATTGATTTACATTTGAAAGGCTTTGAGGCACTCGGCGCGAAAATTTCAATCGGACACGGCTACATTGAGGCGACAGCCCCCGACGGTTTGAAGGGCGCGCAGATTTATCTTGACTTTCCAAGCGTCGGCGCGACGGAAAATATTTTAATGGCGGCGTCTATGGCTGAAGGACAAACGATTATCGAAAATCCCGCGCAGGAACCCGAAATTGTCGACTTGGCAAATTATCTGAACATAATGGGCGCGAAAATTCGCGGCGCGGGAACCAACGTTATAAAAATTGACGGCTCCCCAAAATTAATTGCGCACGATTATACGATTATTCCCGACCGAATTGAGGCGGGAACTTACATGATAGCCGCCGCAATGACGCAAGGCGACGTTTACATTGCCAATGCGATAAGCGAACACCTTAAACCCGTCATTGCCAAATTGAAAGAGGCGGGCGTCAAAGTTATTGAAGATGTGGACGGCATTCGAGTTATCGGCGAGAATCGTCCGCGAGCCGTTGACATAAAAACTCTGCCCTATCCCGGTTTCCCGACAGACATGCAGGCGCAATTTATGGCGATGCTTTCAATTTCGCAGGGAACGAGCATGGTAACCGAAACTGTTTTTGAAAATCGGTTTATGCATGTCGACGAGCTCCGCCGAATGGGAGCGAAAATAAAAATTGACGGGCGAACTTCGGTAGTTGCGGGGCAGGAGAAATTGACGGGCTGTCAAGTCAAAGCGACAGATCTCCGCGCAGGAGCGGCGATAGTTTTGGCGGCGTTGGTTGCCGAAGGAGAAACACAAGTCGGCTACATTCATCATATTGATCGCGGCTACGATAACCTTGTTCAAAAGCTTGTAAATCTCGGCGCAAATATCAGGCGCGTTGACAATTAGGAACTAGTAAATAGGCACCAGGAACTAGGGAAAAGCAAATGTGAAAGAAGACACGGGCGCACATGGACGTGCGCCCGCCGGCAACGAAAACAGGATGTTTTCTTTGCCGG
>FLNX01003690.1_pt1 | contig 10699 bp, 12 predicted proteins | sample 1140341 | NCBI WGS metagenome assembly FLNX01 (sample SAMEA3878208, study PRJEB12797) | bioreactor metagenome | biome: Moose rumen | place: Sweden | collected 2011-10
ATAGAACCCACGCCGAGGGGAAAGGCTCGGCAAAAAGATATAACAGAGCGCTCTTTGAAATAATTGGGAGAAGAAATACAATATTTCCGAGTCGATGCCGTTATAAGGACATGAAAAAAACGCGGAAATATCCTACCGATGAAGAGTCAATACCCTTGACGGCCAGCGAACCAGAGGCGGTATATGGTACTGTGTCGAGCACCTCAAGAATGCCCATTCATCACGATGCAACGGAAATTATCGACCGAGATGTGCCAGAAGATTTGATGTCGGAAGACGCCTATCGATACTATCATCCCGAAGAAGAACTGAAATCACTATCAGAAATAGAGATTCCAGTAGTTTCCTTGAAAGAGATGTTGAAACACGGAATGACGCCGGAGGAATCGGAACGAAGAATCACCGAGAAGATTCGCAACTTTTACAGGGACAACGTATGAAGGTCTTTCTTGACGACAAAGTACACGCTGCTATTGACAGATTCTATGATGCTGCGCTCGGGAAGTATGTCCACACCTTGAGTCTGGAAACGGTACTCAATCGTAAAAGAAAGATTTATGCAGGGATTGAATTGCTAAGCAATCCCTACGCCAAGTTCCGGGCTGCAAGGCGACGGAAAGACTGGCAAGAAAAAGGGTATCACGAATTCACTTGTGAGGGATTCATCTTTGCCTACAAGGTGCATACGGACGAAAACGGAGAACCTTATGTGTGGGTTTACGATGCCGTGCATGGTTCTCTCTATCGTTAGTTTTTTTTCTCCTGATTATTTCTGCATAAGGGCGTCTGTTTGAAATGATAACGGACAAACTGACATATTATGCAGACCAACGAACAGATACTACCCGCTATGCGGCGTGCGGTGCCGCAGATTTATATGTATGACGACACGTCGTTTCCCGGATGGATCAAGATCGGGCAGACGACGCGGGCCGACGTGCGCCAGCGCATCGACGAGCAGCACCCCATCACGGAGCCGCACAAGACCTACCATCTGTTGTGGCACGACGACGCTTTCTATGCCGACGGCAGCGGCGAGAGCTTCTCCGACCACGACCTGCACGAGGTGCTACGCCGTATGGGCAAGGAGCTTATCGGCGAGTGGTGCCGCTGCTCGCTGCGCGAGGCCAAGGCAGCATATGTGGCTGTGCGCCACCGCCAGACGGAGGTGGAGACGGTGCGAGACCTCGACTACAGGATGCGCGAGGAGCAGGAACAGGCTGTGCAACAGACGGCCGGCTACTTCGCCTTGATGGACTGTGAAGAACCTGACCGTCCCAGCCACTACCTGTGGAATGCCAAGATGCGCTTCGGCAAGACCTTCGCCACCTACCAGCTGGCCAAGCGGATGAGTGCCAAACGGATATTGGTGCTCACCTTCAAGCCCGCCGTTGAGGACTCGTGGAGGGACGACCTGCTGCGCCACCGCGACTTCGAGGGCTGGCGGTACTACAGCAGCCGGATGGACGAGCGGTTTCCGTCGCTCAAATCACCAAAGCCGCTTGTTGTGTTTGGCTCATTCCAAGACTATCTTGGCCGTGACAAGTTCGGCAACATCAAGCCCAAGAACGAGTGGGTGCACAGCATCGACTGGGACCTGATTGTACTGGACGAATACCACTTCGGCGCTTGGAACGACCACGCTAAGAGTCTGCTCGACCTCGGCGACAGCGAGGCCAAGAACCGCCAGACGGAGGAGGACGAGGTGATGCGCGAGAGCGGCATCGACGTGGAGAACGGACGCGCATGGGACGACGAGGACATCCCCATCACAGGTAAGCACTTCCTCTACCTCAGCGGCACACCGTTCCGCGCCCTCGCCACTGGCGAGTTCATGGAAAACCAGATATTCAACTGGACCTACCAGGACGAGCAGAAGCGCAAAGAGGCTGTCGGTGGCCCCTATCTGGAGATGCCCACCATGGTGATGATGACCTACCAGATGCCGCAGGACCTCGGTGCCATGATAGAGCAATGGGATATGGATGGCTTCGACCTGAACGAGTTCTTCAGGGCGGAAGTCGTGCGCGACCGCAAGGGAGCGAACGGTGGAAAAGCGGAAGTCGTCGCCAAGGACAAAGGCACCGCCACCTTCGTGCACGAAAAGGCCGTTCAAAAGTGGCTCGACATCATACGTGGCAAGACTCCCATCTATGGCGACAGCAGTTCACCACTCAACGAGCATCCTCCGCTGCCTTTCGAGGACACGCGCCTGCTCGACCTCTGTGCGCACACTATGTGGTTCCTGCCCAACGTGGCCTCGTGCGACGCTATGGAAGCCCTGCTGCAGCGTCCGGCAAATGGATTTTACCAAACCTACACTATCATCAACTGTAGCGGCACGAAGGCCGGCATCGGAGTGGATGCCCTCGGACCTGTGCGCGAAGCAATGGGCGACAACCCGCTGACGACACGCACTATCACCCTCACCTGCGGCAAGCTGACGACGGGCGTCACCCTGCGCCCGCTGGGCGGCCTGCTGATGCTACGCAACTGCAAGAGTCCGGAGACCTACTTCCAGACGGCCTTCCGTGTGCAGAGTCCCTGGACGGCGACCGACAAGGACGACCCGACGAAGAAGACCATCCTGAAGCCTACCTGCTATGTCTTCGACTTCGCCCCCAACCGCGCTCTGCGCGAGGTGGTGACCTACGCCAACCAGCTGGACGTGGACAGCAACCGTCGCATCACCGACAAGGTGAACGACTTCATCAACTTCCTGCCCATCCTGCAGTTCGACGGCAGCTCTATGAAGCGGGTGGACGCCACCGAGATACTCGACTTCGTGGACAACGGCACCAGCGGCACCCTGCTGGCACGCCGCTGGAACAGCGCACAGCTGGTAAATGTGGACAACGCCACCCTGCAACGTGTGCTCGACAACCCCGAAGCACTGGCCACCATCATGAAGATAGAGGGCTTTCGCGCCCTGGGCAGCGACATCATCGAGAACATTGTCAACCGCGCAGAGCGAATAAAGAAGCTGAAACGCGAGGCAGGCGACAGCGACGACCCCAAGAAGAAAAAAGAGCTGACCGCCGAGGAGAAAGAATACCGCTCCAAGCGTCGCGAGGTGCAGGAAAAGCTGATGAAGTTCGCCACCCGCATCCCTATCTTCATGTACCTCACCGACTACCGCGAGGAGAGCCTCGAAGATGTCATCCGCAAGCTGGAACCGTCGCTGTTTGAGAGAGTCACCGGCCTGACCATCGACGACTTCGACCTGCTGCTGCGCGTCGGTGTCTTCAACCGTGCCCAGATGAACGACGCCATCCTCAAGTTCCGTCGCTACGAGGATGCCTCGCTGGCCTATACCGGCGTGAACCGGCATGCAACAGACACGCGCATTGGTCTGATGGACAGCACAGTACCTATCGAAGCAATGATATAGTGCTGTTACCGCAGCGGCAGCCGGTAGTAGACGCTGTCGGCATCGCGGTAGAACTCCGTGGCGCCCCAGCGTTGCCAGTAGCGGTGGGTCTTCAGGCGGTGCAGCACAGGGATGAAGACAAAGTCATAGTTGGCCTTCAGTTCGGGCATGATGGACATGAGCATGTCGTAGTTTAGGCGTGTGCCGAGGTACTCGGGGGCCACGATGAAGGAGAAGACGGCGGTGTAGCGCTGCGCGTTGAGACTGGCCAGCAGGTCGGGCTTCTCTATAGCGATGAGCGGTGTCTCCTCCTCGATGCGGTAGGAACTCATGTTGAGCAGTCCCACCACCCTGCCCTGTCCGTCGAGGGCCTTGACGCTGAGAGGCCAGTCGAAGTGCAGGTTCCTCACCCACCCCTCCACCTCACGTCGGTCGAAGCCATACTGCCTTGTGAGCCAGTCGACAGTCAGCGGTGCGTCGGCCGCAGTCATACGTTGCAATCTGTATTCCACTGTTCGGTATATCTTTATTCTGTTCTCCTGCTCGCTTCGCTCGCGAGATCTATAAATCTTATAGATTTTCATTCCGCCTGCGGCGGTGAGACTGCCACGTCAGCCATCCGCGAAGCGCCATTAATTTATAAGATTTATAGATTTCTACCGCGTCAGCGGTTAGGAGCCTTTGATTGTCACGACATTATATGTAAGTAGTATTTCGGGGTGATACGACAGCTTGGCCTTGCGGAGCCCTTCGAGGCCCATGTCCTCCTCGCGGTTGACGTAGACGAAGCGCTCCGGCATGTGGGCGCAGAACTGCTGGTTGATGACGGCGAAGAGGCCGTCGATGGTGCGGTCGGCCTTCTCGACGCATACGTCGAAGGTGTCGGTGGTGACGGCGGCACCGTAGGTGAAAGCCACCATGCGTCCGTCGAGCCAGATGCTGCCGCCCAGCATGCCCAGCGCGTCCCAGTGGGCAAAGACGTTCTCCACCACGCGCTGTTCGGCAGCGATGGTGTCGCCGAAGGACGGATTGTTGTCGCCGCGCTCCTCACGCCAAAGTGCCTCCAAGCGACGGCACTCGTCAAACATAGCCGGCGAGAGTTCGCGATACTCAAAGTCGGGGTGCTCGGCACGGAACTTGTTGACGTGGTTGCGCTTGGCTTTCAGCTTGCCGCCAGCCAGAGAAGCGAGGTCGGTCCGGCGGTAGATGTAGTCGTACTGGTTGCGCTGCGGTGCCACAACGATGTCGATACCCTCATGGCAGGCGTTCTGCTGCAACTGTAAGGCCGCCTCATCCTCGAGGCCCAGCAGCGTCAGGCGACCACCACAATCGTCGCAGATGGACTGCAGCAGCTCGCACGATGGCGTGCCGGCACAGCAGAGCATGTAGGCCCGCTCGCCGTCAAGGGTGAACCGAAGCACGACACAGTTTGGCAGGATGCACACCTCGGTGTGGAACCAGAACTGCCAGCCCACGAGGTTGGCGAAAGTGAAGTTGCAGTTGCGCCGCCCGCTGCGCAGACTCACGGCCTGGTAGGTCTCGCGGTCGGCGATGGTCAATGTATGGAAGTTCAACAAATTCATAGAACAGGATTAGATGGTGGCTGTGAATCGGTGGCTCATAACAACCTTACTGCCAGCCCTACTAAATAACAAATAATAAACGCAGCTGGCACCATGATTATCGCCGACCACAGGTTTTTATCCGTCGTTCTGTCGCGGATTACGCCGTTCGGCCACACTGCCTTTTGGCCGTCTACGTCGTAATACGTCAAGCCATGTTTCTTTGCGATTGAATGGACCTCGGTCAAAGCGTTTCTCTCATGGACATCATGGAATGTCAGTTCAATCCAGATGGCATCATGGGAAAATCCGTAATCCGAGGCATAGTATTTCCCCGAATCACATTCACTTTCTGTAGCCGCAAATTCGCCGTTAAGTGGACGGACAACATCTTTGAGTTCCAAGAAAAAGTCCTGCAGCCGCTGCGAAGAAACCGTGTAGTTCTGGCCATCGGCGTACTCCGGCATTCCGTCATAGCGTTTCTCGTATGACTTGTAGAACAGTTTTTTCTTGGTGTCAATTATGGCAACCAGATAGCCCATTGGAGTATATCATCTTGAGATAACACACTTGGCCGGCAGTTGGCTTTCTCAAATCATTTTGAGGAATCCCACTTCCTTCTCCGTAAGCTCGCGCCAGCGGCCGCGGGGGAGGTCTTTCTTGGTGAGGCCAGCGAAGACGGTGCGGTCCAATTTGTGGACTTCGTAGCCGAGGGCCTCGAATAGGCGGCGGACGATGCGGTTGCGGCCGCTGTGCAGCTCGACACCGACGACGCGCTTGTCGACAGTCTTGCCGACGGCGGCGTACTGGATGTCGTCCACATGCATGGGGCCGTCCTCCAGCTCGATGCCGTCGAGGAGCTTCTTCATGTCCTCCTTGGTGACGGGCTTGTTGAGCTCCACCTGGTATATCTTGTAGACCTGCGTGGAGGGGTGCGTCAGCCGCTTGGCCAGCTCGCCGTCGTTGGTGAAGAGCAGCAGGCCGGTGGTGGCGCGGTCCAGACGACCGACGGGGTAGATGCGCTCTGCGCAGCAGCCGTCCATGAGCATCATGACGGTGCGGCGCTCCTGCGGGTCGTCGGTGGTGGTGATGAAGCCTTTGGGCTTGTTGAGGAGGAAGTAGCGCAGGCGCTCGGAGCGGAGCTTCTCGCCGCCGTACTGCACCTCGTCGCCGGGCATCACCTGGTAGCCCATCTCGGTGACCACCTTGCCGTTGACCTTCACGCTACCGGCGGCGATGAGTTCGTCGGCCTCGCGACGCGAGCAGATGCCGGCATGGGCGATGTACTTGTTGAGGCGCATGGCACCCTCTGGATGCTTCGCGGAGGTTTGAGGTCGGAGGTTTGTGGTTTGAGGCTTTTTGCCCACCGGGCGTGTGCCAGGCTTTCTAGAACTTCTAGAATCTTTAGAAAATCCAGATTCTCTGGAAGGTCTAGAATCTCTAGTCTCTCTATGGGCTTTATTCTCTTTCTGCGGTTTGTTGTTGTCTTTCTTTATCATTGTCTTGTTGATTTTTCCAATCTTCTAAATCTTTCATGGCACGGTAGTGTCCGCCAAAGTGCATGACGTAGGGCCAGTCGTACTCTTTCTGTTGATAGTCGAGGAACTTCTCTGTCTCGCGGGCCAGCATGAGGAATATCTCCAGCTTGTGGGCGAAGAGCCATTTCACTGCCGGTATGTTGCGCCGCGCCGCAAGGGCGTACATCATGTTGACCTTGGTCAGGTTCTTCTGCACCCACTCCTGTGCCTTCTCGTCGCCGTCGCAGGCATTGCTGAGGATCGCGAGCCAGGCGAAGTCGTGCTTGAAGAGCCACACCATGGCGTCGTCGTCGCCGCGCACGGCGTTGCTGAAGGCCGCCAGCTCGGGGTGCGGTCCCTCCACCAGCACCTTGAAGAAGTCCGTCCGCCCGCTGACGCTCTTAACCAACGCCAACAACAGCTTCACATCATATTGCTCCAAGCCTTGCATGCACTTCTACTAACGCCAAACAAAACTAAATATTGCATTGACGACACAATAAAAGCAATTCTGTCGCGTTTTACGTAAAAAAGAACATAATCATGGCAACACTGACATTGAATTACGACGGACGCAACAAGACAGCCCGCAGCATCGTGGAGATGCTCCGCTCGTTAGACATCTTCCACGTCGTCGAGACCCCGGCCTGCAAGAGCGGAATAGAACAGGCCCTCGAGGATAAGGCAGCAGGTCGCATGACCACTTGGGACAGCCCACAGCAGATGTTCGACACGCTGATGGCACAATGAAGTACACCGTCCTAACCACCAAGAGGTTCGAGCGTGCCTTTGACATCTGCAAACGCCGCAACTATCCCATGCAGCGTTTACTTGATGTTGTAAATATGTTAGCTGAAAACGGCACCCTGCCACGACAGTACAAACCGCATAAGCTGAAGAACTTTCCTGGCAACAACACTTGGGAATGCCACATCCAGCCCGACTGGCTGCTGGTGTGGGAGCAGAACAACACGCATCTCACCCTGCTGATGCTCGACACTGGCACCCATTCCGACATATTCTAATAAGAACATACCCCCTACCAGCCTCCGACGGTCATTCCGCCGGAGTTTTTTTTGCTGCTGGAAAAATAAATTTTGCCACCTCGCAAAATTGTCGTATATTAGCAGTCGATTTCAACAGTGAACAGTGAAATCACCGAAGCGTTATACGCGTTCTGTGCAAAGGAACCTGAGAAACTCCAAAGAAAAACAGAATCTGTGTAATGGCTTTCGCTGTTTAGCGTGGGCTTATTGCATCTTCTTTTTTCAAGGTAATTCTCAGGACCTCTTTGCAGGAAGCGGCATACGGCGCCACGCTTCTTTTATTATTAATGCTCAACGCGGCGCGGGAGAGCATTAAAAGTTGCGCCCGACACGTATTAGGGTATGGCTTATGAAATTGAAAGAAATGATGGCTCTTGCACTGGTTGCAGTAGGTCTGTCGTCATGTGAATCATGGCACAATGTCACAACCGCTCGAACAGCGGAAGCAGAAACGGGTTTGCTGGTTCATCCTATGGTTATCGAACTCGACTCCGTTTCTACGCATATGATAGTAGATACAATCAGGTTTACGGACAAAACTTATTCTGACAAGGACAAACCTGCACTATACAGTGAAGCTATGGCATATTGTATCCAAAAGCATCACTTTGACCTTTTGGTTAGCCCATCATATCAAATGTATTGTGAAACAACATACAGCGATTCCAAGTATTCATCAAATATCACAAGTAATACAAGTTACAATGTTATAATATCTGGATACCCTGCATACTTTAAAAGAATAAGACCAGCAACACCAGAAGATGGTTGGATGATTCCTTTTTACAATCGAACTGCTCATATTGAAATGAATTCTATCCAACAGAGTGCACAGTCCATAACTAAATGAACAGTATTGGTTATCATAATATAATAGACGATCATTAAACGTCATATTGCAGTAGTGATGGATTCATAATTATTGTGTTATCTGAAATGTTGGTTTTAACTGCTTGTGCAACCTGAGTAGCCACTTAAAAATGGTTCATCCGCTAAATGGATAGGTGGAGTCATGTAGGGAAAGTAGTTTGAGTTTGAAGAAAGGCATGTCTCTATAGCCATAGGCTTGACGTTTCATGGTTTTGATTTTATTGTTGATGCCCTCGAGTTTGCCGTTGGAGATACGGTAGTCGTACCAGGCGAGTATACCTTCACGGTGGCGTGCGAGGGTGTCTGCGATACTTTCAATTGGTTTCAGGCCCGACTGTCTGGCCTGTTCAATCCAGTCATGCGCCTTCAAAAGCAGAGCGTCGGCCTCTGCGTCCGTTTCTACAGTGCCCATATTGTGGACATACCTCGTCTTGCCATGCGATTTGCTCACTACGACTACGCTGATAGTGCCAGAGCGGTTGGGTTTCTTCCGTGGATACATGGTGCAAAGGTGGCGTTTTTTTTTCTTGCGACACCCAAAGACACCCAATTATTTTTGCAACTAACTGATTTTTAACGACCGCTATTTCGTGGCACAAAAAAGTGATGAAGTCAGAAAAAGAGTATCGCCAGGCCCAATCGATTTTGAAAACGGCCGAAATGGGTCATTACGACAACGGGCAAACCTTGAAACGAAGAATAGACAAAACAGTGAGGCCCGCGACGGAACGTCGCGGGCCTCACTGTTTTTTTAATTCACATCAGCCCTTGCGCCCACTGGGGAATATCGTCGGTGTAGCGTTTGATGATGGCACCGTCGGCGAAACGGAAGAGGATGCGCGCCTCGCGACCATCGACGGAGTTGTCGTAAAGATAAACACGGTCGGCGATGGCGATGGCTACCTTGCAGTTGATGATTGATTTCTGATAGCGCGAGATAATCTTGGTGATGGGAACATCGTGTCCACCTTTCATCACGCGCCCTGCGATACGAGCCGCATTGATCATGGGAGACTCAGTGCAGACAAAGAACAGGCGGATGAAGAAGCCTGTCTGCTTGGCACGACGGATGAAGTCCAATTTGTCGTCGGCAGAAAAGACTGTCTCGAAAATCATGCTCTGCCTATCGGTCAGACACCGCTCGCGCCAGTCAGCGCAGTATTCGGCAGCTTGCACCACCGCCTCGTCCGAGTTCCAATCGCCGAAACAATCCTGCGCCACTTGGTCGGGATTGATATAGACCGAGTTCTCCAGCCACTCATGGTGCAGTATTTGAGACGTGATGGTGGTTTTGCCCGACCCATTAGGACCAGCAATTATTATCAAGACAGGACGATGGTTATTCTCGCTCATAGTACAGCTATCTTGCGTTGCATCATAGCACTGATTTCCTTGAAATAGTCAGCCAACGCTTTGTTTGTAGATGCTGTAGCTTCGTCTGCGGCTTCTTTCATTATGGCAGCAAGCATCTCGTCCGAAGGCTCCTCCATCGAGGTGAGGCGGTAGGCATTCAATTCCTTTCCTGACATAATAATAGTATTTCAATGTTACCTATCCACGGATTTTGGCGCCCAGCTGGGTCTCGAGAGCCTTCTGTATCTTGGCCATGGTGGCCTCGATGAACTTGTCGTTGAGGGTCTTCTCCTTGTCTTGCAGGATGAAACTGACGGCATAGGACTTCATGCCTTCGACGATGCCTTTGCCTTCGTAGACATCGAAAAGGTTGACGCTCTTGAGCAGCTTCTTCTCGGCCTGCCGGGCAGCCTGCTCCACCTGGGCGAAGGTTACGTCCTTCTTCAGGATGAGGGCCAGGTCGCGGCGCACCTCGGGGAACTTGGGCACTTCTTGATACTGCACCTCCTTCGTCGGGTACCCTTTGAGGAGGAGCGTCCAGTTGAGGTCGGCATAGTAGACGGGCTGCTTGATGTCCATTCGCTTCAGCGTCTCGCGTCCTATACGTCCGATGGTGCCCAACACCTTCTTGCTGTCGCGCTGCACGATGTCGAGGCCCTCGGCGAAGAACTTGTACTGTGTCGGCACCATCTCCACGCGCCCCATATTGACGCGCATACGGTGCAGGATGTCCATGACGTAGGCTTTCAGGTAGAAGAAATCACTCTCGGCCGACTTCATCTTCCATGTCTCGGGGGCCATGTTGCCGGTGAGGAAGATGCCGACGTGCTCGGTCTCGGTGAAGCGCTTGGTGACGGGCAAGTCTCTAACCGAATCATCCGAATCAATCCGACTTTCTGGTGATTCGGTTTTTTCGGTTAGAACCTTATCATCCGAATCAATCCGACTTTCTGGTGATTCGGTTTTTTCGGTTAGAACCTT
>FLNX01000256.1_pt1 | contig 10663 bp, 5 predicted proteins | sample 1140341 | NCBI WGS metagenome assembly FLNX01 (sample SAMEA3878208, study PRJEB12797) | bioreactor metagenome | biome: Moose rumen | place: Sweden | collected 2011-10
AACATCAGCGAAGACCGCCGCACCATCGACAACTACAAGGTGGTACAGGTAAAGGAATAACTCTCTCATTCCCAAACAATTTATGAAGTTTCCCGCATTCTGCTTGGCAGTTTGCGGGAAAATTCGTATCTTTGCGGCGTGGATGCCACTAACTGGCAAGAAACGGCACAATATGGCACAGATTGAAAGGAAAGACAGAGGCTACGCCGTGGGCGTACAGACGTTCGACAGGATTCGCGAGAGCGGAGCAGTGTATGTCGACAAGACGGAGTATGTATGGAAGATGGTGACGACCAAAGCCGTTAATTTCTTCCTCAGCCGTCCGCGCCGTTTCGGCAAGTCACTGCTGGTCGACACGCTGCGTTGCTACTTTGAGGGGCGCAAGGAACTATTCGAGGGACTGTATATATATGATAAGGAGACGGAGTGGAAGAAGTATCCCGTCATCCACCTGAACATGTCTAACGGCAAGTACTTCGAAAAGGAGTTGGTGCATCCTACCATCAACACGATTTTAAAGGGGGAGGAGGAACAGTTCGGCATCACGACACCAGAAGACCCCACGAACTATGACTCTCGCCTTACTAATCTTATTAAGACCGCTTATAAGCAGACTGGCGAGAAGGTGGTGGTGCTCATCGACGAGTACGATGCACCGATGCTCGACTCGATGAACGATCCCGAACTGCAGGACTATATCCGCAACCGTGTGCGCAACCTCTTTTCGCCTCTGAAAGCCCAGGAACGGTATCTGCGCTTCGTCTTCCTGACGGGCATCTCGAAGTTTTCGCAACTCTCGGTGTTCAGCGAACTGAACAACCTGCAGCAACTGACCTTCGACCCTAACTACGAAGGTATCTGCGGCATCACTGAGGAGGAACTGCTCACGCAGATGAAGCCCGACATAGAGATTATGGCACAGAAGATGGAAGAAGTGAACGGTAGGTGGGGCGATCATTACGACTACGACTCCACCGTGGCTGCACTGAAATACTGGTACGATGGTTACCACTTCTCCAAGAACATGACCAACATCTACTGCCCTTGGAGTCTGGTCAGCGCCTTTGCCATGGGCGACATTATGAACTTCTGGTTTTCTACGGGGACACCCACCTCTCTTATCAATATTCTCCGTACCTCCTCCAATATCAGCCTCGTGGAGTTGGAGGGCTATTCTGCCAAACTCGCCCGCTTCGATGCGCCCACAGAGCGCATCACTGACCCCATACCGGCATTGTTCCAAAGCGGCTATCTGACACTAAAGGAATATGACGGACGAAAGAAGGAGTGGACGCTGGGCTTCCCCAACGAGGAGGTGCGCGAGGGCTTTGCCGACTGCCTCTACAAATATATGATGCCCGACTATATAGGCAGTGGCGACACGCTGGGCATCGCCTTCAACGACCTGCGTTTCAAAGACAAGACCTTCGAGCAGTTCATTGAGGTCATCCGCAAGTGGTATGCCGGCATTCCTTATTCTATTACCGACAAGAACCAGAACGAGCAACTCTACCAGTCTCTGCTCTATGCCGCCTTCCTGGCCGTTGGGGGCGAGGTGAGTGCCGAGGAGCAGACCAGCGACGGGCGTATGGACATCGCCCTGAAGATGCCCGATGCCATCTATATCCTTGAGTTGAAGTATGGCAAGACTGCCGAGGAGGCTACCGACCAGATAATCGCCAAGAACTATGCCGTGCGCTTCGCTGCAGACCAGCGTCCCGTATGGGCCGTTGGCCTTAACATCAGCGAAGACCGCCGCACCATCGACAACTACAAGGTGGTACAGGTAAAGGAATGATGAGAGTAAGGTGATATTTGTAACTTTGCGGAGTCAATGAAACGAATCGCATTACTAATCGTCTGGCTGCTGACTCTGGTGTCCTCGTGGGCAAGTGGGGACTATCGCCGTCGGAACATCACGATGAACGATGGGCTGACGGCTAATACCGTGCGCAATATCGTGCAGGACAAGCAGGGATTCATCTGGTTCGGGACGGACAACGGCCTGTGCCGCTACGACGGCATTAGGGTGCAGCCCTACCGCATCGCCGAACTGGGCATCGGCCAGTATGTGTCGGCCCTGACGGCTGACGACGAGGGACTGTATATCGGAACGGCGAAGGGCGTCTTCCTGATGCGGTTCGACACGCAGGCGTTCCAGCGGCTGCCGATGGAGATCAGTTCCACGGTGACCCATCTGTCGAAGGACAAGGAGGGCAATCTCTGGGTGGCGACGATGGAGCAGGGCGTGTGGTGCTGGACGAAAGAGAAGTCACGGCATTATGACTTCAAGGCATCGGGTGGGGCAGTGGCCCAGGTGCTGACCGACCGCGATAACCAGGTGTGGACAGTCACCAACTGGGGCCAGCCCGTGGTGCAGCGGCTGAATCGTCTGCACGACCAGTTCGAGCCTGTCAGTCTGTCGTTTAGCCAGAACTACAATGCCCTGCGGATGCTCCAGACCCGCGACGGTCGGCTGTGGCTCGGCACGTGGGAGAACGGTCTGTTGCTGATGCACCCCGACGGACGGCTGGAACAGGTGCTGTCGCCGACATCAGCCGGAAAGGGCACGCATATTCATACGCTGATGGAGCGTTCCGACGACTGTATCTGCATCGGCTGCGACGAAGGCGTGGTCTGCTTCAATCCCCAGACGCGGCAGGTGAGCAGCGACATCCCTGCGAAGCGTTTCGTCTATGCCATCACGGCCGACACCGAAGGGGGCCTCTGGATAGGCACCTTCTATGGTGGCGTCGACTATATCTCGCCCGTGGGCAAGCGTTTCGAGGCCTTCACCATCGAGACGGGGTTGACGGGCAACGTGATCTCCCACTTCTGCGAAGACCGGCAGGGCCGCATCTGGATAGCCAGTGACGATGGCGGCCTGATGTGCTACTCGCCGCAGGAACAGCGATTCGTGGACTATCCCCACCGAAGCCAGTTGGCACAGCAGAATGTACACGCCCTCTGTCTCCGCAACAATGCGTCTGGCTCTGCCGCCTCGACCAGCGAGGAACTCTGGATAGGCACTTATACCAACGGTGTGTTGGTGCTCGACATAGAGAAGGGCACCCTCCGCCAGTTTACCAACGAGGCCTCTCCCCGTTCGCTCGACAACTCCAGCAGTTATGCCATCTTCAACGACTCGAAAGGGCGCATCTGGGTGGCGACGATGGCAGGACTCAACCTATACAGCCCTGAGGGTCAGGACTTTGAACGGATCCGTACCCTCGGCGCGATGACCATCGACATCGACGAGGATGCCCAGGGCAGTCTCTGGCTCTCGACCCAGGGCGACGGCCTCTGGTGCTACCAGCCCGAGAAGAAGGGGTGGAAGCATTACCGCCACGAGGCGAAGGACGAGCAGTCGCTGCCCAACGACCACGTGAACTGTGCCTACGTCGACGAGCAGGGCCGCCTGTGGGTGGGTACCTTTGGCGGTCTGTGCTGCTATCATCGTGAGCAAGACCGCTTCGAGCGCATCCGTCTCGACGTGCCGAGCCAGAACATTATGAGCATCATCGAAGACCACGGGGCTTTGTGGCTGACAACTGAGCGGGGCATCGTGAAGTACGTGCCCGGGGAGAGCGTGCAGCGCTTCACCCTCCACGACGGCCTGGTCTGTGAGCAGTTCCAGACCAACTCGGGGATGAAGGCCAGCGACGGGCGCATCTACTTCGGCACCACCAGCGGCTTCAACACGTTCTATCCCTATCAGATCAAGGCCAACGGCGTGATGCCGCCCGTCTATATCACGAGGTTGGAGATACTGAACCGTCCGCAGGAGACGGAGGCCGGCCTGCCGCTCGACGTGTCGCAGATGGAGAGCCTGAGCCTGGGGTACGATGAGGCCAAGATGCTGACACTCGCCTTTGCCTCGCTGAGTTATTGTTCGCCGGAGAAGAACCAATATGCCTACAAACTCGAGGGCTTCGACAGCGACTGGAACTACGTGGGCAACCAGAACCGGGCCACCTATACCAATCTGCCCGCCGGCACCTACACCTTCCGCGTGAAGGCCACCAACAACGACGGCGTATGGTCTACCCAAGAGGCCACGCTGCGCATCGTGGTGCATCCGCCGTTCTGGTGGAGTTGGTACGCCAAGTTGTTCTACCTCTTATTAATAATAGGTGTCATCTGGTACTATGTGCGGCTGCGACTGCTGAAGGCAGAGCGCCAGCACCAGCGCGAGATGGAGCGGCTGAACGCTGAGAAGGAGCGCGAGGTGCGCGAGGCCCGCCTGAACTTCTTCACGATGATTGCCCACGAGATCCGCACGCCCGTCTCGCTGATTATCGGGCCGCTGGAGAAAATTATGCCCTCTAAGTCAGGGCGCACCCCTGACTTAGAGGGCATAATGCCGCAATTAGGTATCATCGACCGCAACGCCCATCGGCTACTGGAACTGGTAAACCAGTTGCTCGACTTCCGCAAGGTGGAGCAGCAAGACCTGATCGTCCGTCTGGCTCCGCAGGACATCTGCGAGGTGCTCAGGTCGGTCAGCGAGCGGTTCGCCCCTACCTTCGAGCAAGGCGGCAAGCGGTTTACGGTGGAGTATCCCGATGAGCCATTCACGGCGATGGTCGACAAGGAAGCCCTGACGAAGGTGATCAGCAACCTGCTGTCGAACGCCAACAAATATACGAAGGACGACGTGCGGCTGAGTTGTCAGGTGGCCGGCGAGCACTTCCGCATCGAAGTGGCCGATAACGGTATGGGCATTCGTGAGGAAGACCGTAAGCGCATCTTCGAGCCTTTCTTCCAGGCACAGGACAACAAGCCGGGCACGGGCATCGGCCTGAATATCGTAAAGAACATCGTGGAGCAGCACCACGGCACCATCAGCGTGGCATCGGAGGTGGGTAAAGGCTCCGTCTTCACCGTCGTACTGCCGACAGGACTGGCGCATGAGGACAAGGCGCCTGAACCCGACACGACTCAGACACCTGCTCCCACGAGCCAGCCCGTGATGCTCATCGTCGATGACTCCGAGGATATGGTGGCCTTCCTGACGGACAGTTTCAAGAGCCAGTACGAGGTGATCACGGCGGGCGACGGCATTGAGGCCCTCAGCCAACTCTCGAACCATGAGGTGAACATCATCATCAGCGACTGGATGATGCCCAGGATGGACGGTGCCGAGTTCTGTCGGAGGGTGCGCCAGAATCCGCAGACCAGTCATATCCCGTTTGTGCTGCTGACGGCCAAAACCGACGATGACTCGAAGGTGCAGGGTATGAACGTGGGGGCCGACACCTATATTGAAAAGCCCTTCTCCATCCAGTACCTGGAGGCCTGCATCCGCAATATGCTGGAGATGCGCCACCGGCTGATGGAAAAGTTCTCGACACAGCCCCTGGAGCCTGTCACCGAGATCGCCAGCAACCCGACGGACAACGAGTTTCTGACGCGGATGAACAAGGTCATTGAGGAAAACTTCTCTAATCCGGACCTGAACGTCAACTTCCTTGCCGACAAACTGAACATCAGTCGCAGCGGTCTCTTCGCGAAGATCAAGACCCTGGCCGACGTGACGCCCAACGAGATGATTCAGATTGTACGCCTGAAACGGGCAGCCCAGTTGTTGCACGAGGGTGGCCATCTGGTCAACGAGGTCGGCTATATGGTGGGCTTCTCCAATCCCTCGTACTTCTCCAAGTGCTTCCAAAAGCAGTTTGGCATCACGCCCGGCGACTATATGAAAAAATCAAAATCATCAGAGATATGAAACGAATACTACTATTATCTGCCCTCCTTTTGGCAATGGGAGCCACAACCGCTAAAGCCGGAAATCAGGGCAACAAGCAGAGTCAGGTGAAAAGTATCATCCAGAAGGTGAATACCTACTGGCAGACGAACAATCCCGCCGAGGTGCGTGCCTTCTGGGACAATGCGGCCTATCATACTGGCAATATGGAGGTGTATAAACTTCTGGGGGAGACAGGAAGTCAGGAAGACAAGGAGACAGCCAGGCAGATGCTCGACTACAGCATCCGCTGGGCAGAGCACAACCAATGGAAAGGCGCCACGGAGACTGACCCCGCCAAGTGGAAGTATAAGAACTACGGTGAGGGTCAGGACTATGTGCTCTTCGGTGACTGGCAGATCTGCTTCCAGACGTATATTGACCTCTACAACCTCCAGCCCAATGAGCAGAAAGTGGCCCGTGCCAAGGAGGTGATGGGCTACGAAGCCGACTCGAAGGCACACGACTACTGGTGGTGGGCCGATGCCCTCTATATGGTGATGCCGGTGATGACGAAGATGTACAAGTTGACGGGCGACACGAAATATCTCCGCAAACTCTATGAGAACATCTGCTACAGCGACAGCATCATGCTCGACCGAGAGACGGGACTCTACTTCCGTGACGGCAAATATGTCTATCCGAAGCACAAGACGGAGAGTGGGAAGAAAGATTTCTGGGCCCGAGGCGACGGTTGGGTGCTGGCAGGTCTGGCCAAGGTGTTGCAGGATATGCCACAGGACTATGCCCGTCAGCCCTTCTTCGTGGAGAAATACCAGAACCTGGCCCGGGGCGTGAAGAAACTGCAGCAGCCCGAAGGTTACTGGACCCGTTCGATGATGGATCCGCAGCAGGCGCCCGGCCCGGAGACCTCTGGCACGGCGTTCTTCTGCTACGGTCTGCTCTGGGGTGTGAACAATGGCTATCTGTCGAAGAAGGAGTTTGGCCCGACCATCGAGAAGGCCTGGAAGTATCTGAGTACGAAGGCCCTGCAGAAGGATGGCAAGGTGGGCTATGTGCAGCCCATCGGCGAGCGGGCCATCCCTGGTCAGAAGGTGGATGCCAACAGTCAGGCCAACTTCGGCGTGGGTGCCTTCCTGTTGGCGGCGTGTGAATATTATAGGTATATCAGCCGATGAATCTGTTATTGACCATCAGTTTGGCTATTGCCAGCCTGTTGCCACAGGCTGACGATACCTTCTGGCGCGACTCCATTCCAGAGCAGATGCGGCAGAGTTATGTGCAGTATGGTGAGCCTTATTTAGGGAAACCGTGGACGGTGCTGCCCTGGACGGTTTTTGCTGAGAACAAGATCAACGGCAACCGCGTGAACTACGAGGCCATCTGCTTCGAGAAGCGGCGCCAGTTGGCGGCACTCGTGATAGCGGAGATTATGGAAGGCAAGGGTCGTTTCCTTAACGATATTATCGATGGAATGGGCAGTTTTTGTGAGGAAACGTGGTGGGGCATCCCGGCCCACTACGGTAAGCGCATCCCCCTGACGGAGACGCAGGAGGTGGATCTCTTCAATGCCGAGACCGCCAGTCTGATCGTGTGGACGAGGTATATGCTGCAGCCCCAGTTTGATCAGTTCTCGCCAGACCTCTGCCAGCGAATCGACCGTGAGATAGAACGTCGCATCTTGAAGCCCGCCCTCGCCAAGGACTACTGGTGGAAGACGGCGGGTATGAACTGGAATCCGTGGATCTGTTCCAACTGGCTGACGTGCGTCCTCGTCTGTGAGAAAGATGAGGCTCGCAAGGCAAAGGCCATCGAACAAATCAGGAAAGCCACCCAGGTCTTCATCGATGCCTACCCAGAGGATGGTGGCTGTGACGAGGGCCCCGGCTACTGGGATCGTGCTGCGGCCTCGATGTTTGAAGTGATGCGGCTGCTTGACCTTGAGGCCAAGCCAAAGGTCAAACAGATGGCCGCCTATGCCTATCGCACCTATATCGGCAACGACTACTGCGTGAACTTCGCCGATGCCCACGAGAACAAGGCCGTGCAGCAGGTGAACATCGTCTACCCCTTCGGCCTGTTCATCGGCGACCAGACGATGCGCGAGTTCGGCGCCTACTTGGGACGGCAGAAGCACGTCCTGGAGAATCCCGCTGCCCTCTACAACAAGAGCGGCAATTTCCCCACGCTGGGACGCGAACTGATGTTCCTGCGCCATATCAAGGATTTCATCGCTGAGACGCCGCGCGAGCCATTACTAAAAGAGGTGTGGTTGCCTGACCTGCAGATTATGACTGCCCGCCGGGGCCATCTCTTTGTGGCGATGAAGGGCGGTACCAACAGCGAGAGCCACAACCACAACGACATCGGCTCCTTCATCGTCTATGCGAACTCCCCTCTCACCTCTCACCTCTCACCTCTTTTCATCGACCCCGGTGTAGGCGAATATACCGCCAAGACCTTCTCGAAGGATCGCTATAGCATCTGGACAATGCAGTCGCAGTATCACAACCTGCCGCAGATCAACGGCATCGACCAAAAAGACGGCAAGCAGTATGCGGCCAAGGTCATCAGTCACAAGGACGGCCAACTATGTCTCGACATCGCAGGCGCCTACCCTGAGGAAGCAGCCGTGAAGTCGTGGAGGCGGACGGTCACAGCCGCCAAGTCGGCCATCACCATCACGGAGGACTACGAACTGACTGACTATCGGCAGCCCACGAACCTGATGTTCATCACCCCTGTTAAGCCGGAAATCTCACAGGGCTTCGTGAGAATCGGCAGCCATCGGCTCGAATACGACCATCGGCTCTCGGTCACGGTTGAGGATATCAGCAGTCTGCTCGACCCGTTGCTACAAGGAATGTGGGGACGGCAGATGTATCGCATCGTGCTGACCGTCAACGCAAAAGATACTCATAACAAAATCAAATACACTATCCGATGAAGAAAGTTATCCTGATGACAGCAGCCCTGATGCTGCTCCTGCCCCTACAGGCAAAGAAGAAACAAGTTCAGCAGTCTGACCGCGAGTATTGGTGCGCACTGGCCTACAAGATGGCCCAGCCCGTGCTGGAGAATATGTCCAAGGGCGAGTTGCAGAAGAATATGCAGACGGAGTTCTCGCCCTCATTCGACAACCGCGACCGTTCGGTGGTCTATATGGAGACCTTCGGACGTCTGATGGCTGGCATCGCACCCTGGCTCACCCTGCCCGACGACGAGACGGCTGAAGGCCTGCAGCGCCGGCAGTTGCGCGAGTGGGCTCTCCAGTCGTATAAGAATGCCGTCGATCCCCAGAGTCCCGACTATCTCTGCTGGGGACGTGCCGGACAGAACCTGGTGGATGCGGCCTATATCGCCGAGTCGTTCCTGCGGGCCTATGACGTGCTCTGGAAACCCCTCGACGACGTGACGAAGCAACGCTATATCAAGGAGTTCCAGGGATTGCGGCGCATCGACCCGCCCTACACCAACTGGTTCCTCTTCTCCAGCGTCATCGAGAGTTTCATTGCCAAGGCCACAGACCGCAAGGGCTATGACGAGTTTCGTGTGAACACCGCTTGCCGGAAGGTGGAGGAGTGGTATGTGGGTGACGGCTGGTATGCCGACGGCCCCGTCTTCGCCTTCGACTACTATTCAAGTTATGTCTTCCACGCAATGTATCTCGAGACCCTCCAGGCGATGGTCGATGCCAAGGCCAACACTCGCCTCGACTACAAGAAGTATTACGACCGTGCGCTGAAGCGGGCCCAGAAGTTTGCCATCATCCTCGAGCGGTTCATCTCGCCTGAAGGCACCTTCCCCGTCATTGGCCGCAGCACGCCCTATCGCATGGCCGCGATGCAACCCCTCGCCCTGATGGCCTGGTACCAGACGCTGCCTTCTGACCTCAGTAACGGACAGGTGCGGGCTGCCCTGACAAAGGTGCTCCACCGGATGTTCGACCAGCAGCAGAATTTCAATGAGGGCGGCTATCTGACCATCGGCTTCTGCGGCTCACAGCCCGAGACCGCTGACTGGTACACCAACAACGGTTCGCTCTATATGACGTCGCTTTCGCTGATGCCCCTCGGCCTGCCCGCTGATCATCCCTTCTGGACCGATGCCCCTCAGCCCTGGACACAAGTGAAGGCCTGGGGAGGCCAGCCTTTCCCCAAGGATCACCGCTGGGCTGACGATATCCAGACGAAAGATAAGTGGTAGAAAAAGCGAATTTCTTCAGATTTCCGCAGAAATATTTGGTACTTCCGCAAAAAGTTCTTATCTTTGCAGCGTTTAATGTTAAACGCTTAAAAAGAATGCTATGGAACTACTGTTGCATTATGTGTGGAAGCACAAGATGTTCCCGCTGCGGGAACTGAAGACAACCGACGGCAAGTTCGTCGAAGTGATTGACCCCGGACTGCACAACCACAATGCAGGCCCCGACTTCTTCAATGCGAAGGTGAATATCAACCGCACCCTCTGGGTGGGGAATGTGGAGATTCACGACAAGTCGTCGGACTGGTATCTGCACGGCCACGACAAGGATAGCCGCTATGACAATGTGGTGCTCCACGTGGCCGGTACGATTGATACCGACGTGATGAACTCGCGGGGAGAGTATCTGCCGCAGATGCAACTCGACGTGCCCGAGATGGTCAGGACGCATTACGACGAGTTGCTGAAGACCGACAGTTATCCGCCCTGCTACAAGGTGATTCCCGACCTGACGCGGCTGATGGTACACGCCTGGATGGCGGCCTTGCAGACGGAGCGGCTGGAGCAGAAGACGGAGGCGATCCGTCATCGGGTGGAGCAGTGTGGCGGCTCGTGGGAGGATGCCTACTTCGTGACCCTCGCCCGCAACTACGGCTTCGGCATCAACAACGATGCCTTCGAGCAGTGGGCGCGTAACATTCCGCTCAGTGCGGTGGCCCATCATCGCGACGACCTCTTCCAGATAGAGGC
>FLNX01001217.1_pt1 | contig 10657 bp, 8 predicted proteins | sample 1140341 | NCBI WGS metagenome assembly FLNX01 (sample SAMEA3878208, study PRJEB12797) | bioreactor metagenome | biome: Moose rumen | place: Sweden | collected 2011-10
AATGGGTTATGACCATTGAACTGCCTTTTGATTTTTCTGTAAATTTAGTAAAATACTGTTGTATTAATGTTTATCGTTATGTTATAATTTATTCATAGTATTTTATTACAATATCTTGCGTACCAATGTCACATATCTACCGTGAAAAAAGGGAAATACCCATCCCCGAAAATGGGTACATCAACAAGTCTGACGGCAGGGTCTTTGTCTTCGTCCCCTCTGACTCTTCTGCCAAAAAACGCGACTGCAAACGCATGAACATTGGCATAGCCGCATCACAGACCACGATGTATGTGAACGACAATTTCCGCTTTTTCTTTCCAGAACTTTGGGAGAAGCATTACGGTGGATCTGACGAAAAGATGCAGTATGTGCTGCATCCGGGTATGTATGCGCTGACGCTGGGGATCGGGTACAGCAACGGGTTGTATCCATTACTGCTTGATGTCTTCGGACCATCCCCGGCAAACCTGATAATGGACTATTCGATGTACTCGATTATGGATCAATCGAACGTATCCCTTGGATACCAGGATCGGATGTCTTCGGAGGTTCTGTTTTCCCACAAGGGAGCATGCAGCGACACGATGCTATCCTCATTTTTCAGCCATACGATCACAGACAATCAGGGCTATGATTTCAGGTGCAAATGGCTGGATCTATGTGTTGCACGTGGGGTGACACAGGCCTGGATCAGCATTGATGGCTCAAACAACGACTGCTCGTCAACAAGATGCGCTCTTGCCGAAAAAGGTGATGCCAAGTCCAAACTGAACATCAACATAGTCAGCTACATGTATGCTGTCTGCGCCGAGACCGGGCTGCCCCTGACCTACGACGTCTATCACGGAAACTCGGTTGACAACAAGTCCTTCCACAAGGTCATCGAACTCCTAAGCGGTCACAACATTGAAATTAAAGGGATCATCCTGGACAGGGGCTTTGCCACTGACGAGGTGCTCAACCACATAAGAAGCCTTCATTACCCCTTCGTGGTAATGCTCAAGAGCGACTCTTTCGGCTACTCTGACATGCTCGACAGGCACTGGTCCGACATCAAGGTAAAAGTGGATCGGGCAATCAACACGAAAGGCCAGTTTGGGATAACGGAGCAGCACCGGATTTTCAAGGGAAGCGCCAAGGAAGACTACGTCACCTTGTTCTATGACATGGACAATGGCACGGCACGTGCCCATACCCTGCTGAACAAGGTTCTTACGGCAAAACAGGAAATTGACAGACAGGCGTCGCTTGGGATCAAGCCTGAGATCCCTTCGGAGGTGGCGAGGTACTTCGAGGTCATCAGCAATGCTGATGGCTCCTTCAGTGTCAGCTGCAAATATGACATCTGGCAGCACGACGTTGACATGAAGGGCTTCTCGGCCATTGGCACATCAGAAAATTTCGGTCCGGCTGAAACAGACCGGATCTACGATTTGCGGAACAGTTCCGAGGTCCAATACAGTTACATAAAGACCCAGATGGGCAGTGATGTCAGCAGGGTTCATTCAACCGATTCGGTTCTTAACAAGTTCACCGTCTGCTTTGTCTCGTCAATCATAAGAAACGAGATCCAGCACAACTGCAAGCAGCTTGGACTTCCTACAAATCCGACCATCAAGGAGATTGACCGGCTCGAAATCCTGTTACAGCCAGGCCGCAACTATATTGCCATCCACAACGAGAGCAAGAGAGCGAAGCTTTTGCTGGGCAGGTTTGATATTATCCCCAAGGATTTTGATATCATCGCTGCTGAAGTTACCGAACGCTTTGCAAATCCTGTTCAGAGCCTTGAACGGAAAAAGCCCGTGCATGAGGCAACAGCCAGGAAACCAGGCAGACCCAAGGGCTCAGGAAAGAAAAAGAGCCGGACGGATGGTGATGTTCCTGTTCAAGCCAGCCAGCAGGAACAGGATACTGCCGACTCCAGCAGGGAAACGTCAACTGTCGGAACAGTTGCAAAACGACCTCCTGGAAGGCCCAAGGGTAGCAAGAACAAGAAGACACTTGAATTTGAGCAGAAGGTTCGTGAGGGAAAAATCAAACTGCCTGCCAAAAGAAAACGAGGCAGACCTGCCGGTAGCAAAAACAAGCCGAAGGATCAGAAAGACCCGGCTACAGAAGGGGTGAAACGCAAACCCGGAAGGCCCAAGGGAAGCAAGAACAAGCCGGTAAGTTTTGAGGTTTGAAACGTGGGGCATATTCGCTTGTGTTTAACGTTTTTTAGGAAATTCTCGTTTATGAAGTAGTTGATTATGGTGAAGGATTTCTCCTCGGGTTCATACTTGTACCGTCGGTTTATGACATAGGTCACCAGGCAAATGAGGAGGCACACCAGCCAGAAGAAGATGACCGCAATGGCCCAGTCAGATAATTCAAACATCTTACTGCCCTTCCTCCTTTCAGTGTGGTCCTCTTGTTGGTTATCTTTTTCTGTAACCGTTTTGTAACTTTCTTCCTGGGATCCTGGGGCTTACCCGTAGTTTGCGGGAATGTCAGCAGGATCTGGCAGAAAAAGGAGCCGCTGCTCTGTTACCGCCGCTGGGCTTCAATCTGAAGGTGACCTGCTGACTGTGTTCTGGAACTCAGCATCAAGAGCGCAGCGGGCTGGGCAGGGCAGGAATGGAAGTGCAGAGTAAGGCAGATGTGAGAGGTGGTATACGGAGCAGGCAACGTAAGGCAGTGGAGTGCAGGGAACAGATCAGCACCCTGCATCTGCGGCTCAGGAACTGCCACCTCACCGGCTCTGCCACCGTTTCTGAGCCCCGTCCTTCAATCCGCCTCTTCCGGGATCCCGGCATCTGCTTCCCCGGCAGCTCCTTTACCGTGCTTTTTCCAGTGGGCATATTCCGCTGCTCCGGTGAACACCACGTCGCTGGAGGAGTTCAGGGCGGTTTCCATGCTGTCCTGGATCACCCCGATGACAAAGCCAACCCCCACCGTGGCCATGGCCACGTCATAGGGAATGCCGAAGACCGAACAGGCCAGGGGAATGAGCAGCAGGGATCCTCCGGCCACTCCGGAGGTGCCGCAGGCACCCAGGGCGGAGATGCAGCACAGGGCGGCCGCCTGCAGGAAGGTCACCTCCATGCCCAGGGTATGCACTGTGGCCAGGGTCATCACGGTTATGGTCACGGCAGCGCCGCACATGTTCACTGTGGCTCCCAGGGGGATGGAGACGGAGAAGACACTTTCCTCGAAACCCATTTTCCGGCACAGCCGCATATTCACCGGGATATTGGCGGCGGAGCTCCGGGTGAAGAAGGCGGTGACTCCGCTTTCCCTCAGGGCCCGGAACACCAGGGGGTAGGGATTGATCCGGGCGGTGAGGAACACCAGCAGGGGGTTGATCACCAGTCCGGTGAGGGCCATGGCCAGGAGCAGTGACAGGATCAGCATACCGTAAGTCTGGAAGATCCCTGGACCATTGGCGGCCGCTGCGCTGTAAACCAGCCCCATGATCCCCAGGGGAGCCAGGCTGATGATCCACCCGACGCATTTGGTGGCCCCCAGGCTCAGATCGTGGATCATTTCCCGGGTTGTGTCCCGGGCGCAGATCTTCAGGGCCATTCCGGCCATGCCAGCCCACATGAGGATGCTCAGGAATTTCCCCTGGAGCAGGGCGTCCAGGGGATTCATGAACAGTCCGACGATCAGGGAGGACAGGATCCCGCCCAGGGTGAGCTGTTCACCTGGTCCGGAGGCAGGTGCGTCCACGGTTTCGGGAAGGATCAGATCCACCGGCATGAGAAAACTGACGGTCACCGCAGCCAGGGCAGCCAGGACCGTGGAGAGCAGATAAAGCAGGACGATCCTTCCCAGACGGGGATCAAATTTTCTGCCGGAGTACAGCACCGCATCCATGACCAGCAGCAGCACCAGCAGGGGGGCCACTGCCTTCAGGGCTGAGATGAAGCTGTCACCCAGAAGTCCCAGGGGATCCAGGATCCGGATCAGGAGAGCGGCGTCTCCCGGCTCCAGGAGATTTCCGACATTGCGGGACACCAGACCGCACAGGGCGCCGATGACGATGCCGGCGGCGATCCGGGCGGGCAGGGGGATGCTGAGGTAGGAGTTGAAGGCTTTTCCGATAAATGACATGTTTTTCCCTCGGGCTGAAGGTTTATCTTTTCACAGGGACGGACGGAGAGGGACAGTGCTGACGGCGGCCTCCGGCGTTCCTCCAGGGACAGGCTCTGATGGTATAATTGCGCTGTCAGATAAAAGTAGTATAACCTCCCCGTCTGGGGTCTGTAGTGAGGAATGCCCGTGTTTTACCGAATTTCCCCTGTGCTGGCGGTGTGCTCTGCCCTGCTTCTTTCCGGATGCCTTGCCACCGGCGGCAGTGATGTGATCACCGGGCCAACCCTGACCGAGCAGCAGTGGAATGAGCAGCGCACCCGTCTGGTGGATGCCGACAACTACCTGATCCGGGGAACACTGGATCTGAACCTGCTGCCCCGCCACACCTATGCCGGCAACACCAGCACCCGGGGCAGCGCATCCTTTGTCTACAGCCGGGACGGCCTGAACTATGTCTTTGTGGTCACCCACCATCTGGCTGGGGTCCTGCTGAAGATCCGCCGCTCTGAGGCCGCCGGAGTTGAACTCACGGATGCCGACGGGGTGAAGCACACCTTCAGATCGGAAAAGGAATTTCTGGACACAGTGCGGATCCCCACGGGAAGGCTACCCTACTGGATGATGGGGATCCTCCTGGGGGATGAGTCAGCCTCCCGCCGGGATCAGGAGGGCCGGCTGGCCATGGCGGAGTCTGCGGGCTGGCGGATCAGTTATTTTGAATACGGCCTTTTCGGATCCTATGTGCTTCCCCGACGGATGAAACTGGAGAACTCGGACGTGGGCACCATCATGGTGGCGACAGACTCCTGGGAGTTTGCCAAATGAGCATTGATCACTTGCTTCTCCCTAGCCCCGCCAAGCTCAACCTCTTTCTTTACATCACCGGCCGGCGTCCTGATGGCTACCATGATCTTCAGACACTGTTTCTCATGCTGGATCACGGGGATCAGCTGGAGTTCAGGCGCATCCCCGGAGAGGAGATCGTGCTGGAGCCGGAGATCCCGGGGGTTCCCTTGGAGGACAACCTGATCTACCGGGCGGTCATGAAGCTGAAGCCCCACCGGAAGGTGTCCGGTGGGCTTTGGATCGGGCTTCGCAAGGTGCTTCCCATGGGAGGCGGCCTGGGAGGCGGATCCTCCAATGCCGCCACAGCCCTGGTGGCGGCAAACCGCCTCTGGGACTGCGGTCTGGATGAGGACGCCCTGGCGGAGCTGGGCTGCGGCCTGGGGGCGGATGTGCCGGTGTTTGTCCGGGGACGCACCGCCTTTGCCGAGGGAGTGGGGGAACGCCTAGTGCCGGTGACCGTGCCTGGTAAGTGGTATCTGGTGGTGGTGCCTCACGCCCATGTGTCTACCCGGGAGGTGTTCTGCCATCCGGATCTGATCCGGAATACTCCCCGCCGCAGCTGGGAGCAGTTGCGTGATCTGGGCTGGAACAATGATTTTGAGCCCCTGGTGCGCCGGCTCTGTCCGGAGGTGGACAGTGCCATGAACTGGCTTGATCGCTATGGAAAGGCCCACCTCACGGGCACGGGGGCCTGCGTTTTTGCCGAGTTTGCCTCCGCTGAGGAGGCCCAGGCGGCTTTCAGTGCTCTCCCCCTGTCCTGGAGTGGCTTTGTGGCCAGGGGTCTTATGTATTCCCCCCTCCAGGAGGAACTTGCCCGGCAGGCAGGCTGATCTTCCTCCGGGGTTCCCGGTTTTGGTATTGGTTGGCTGCAGCTTTTCCTCCGGATCTTTCCGGCCCGGGGCGGGAACATTTTTTTGACTGTAGGGGTGCATTTGTATATCATGCACCCAGTCAGCGGGGTGTTTCTCCGGACCGCCTGACGGCGGTGCCGGGGACTGCTGTTTTCCACTGAGGGAGCGGCAGCTCTCCCGCCAGCTGTGCCGGTTTCAGCCGGCTGCCGTTTATGGCGGACACGCCTTTTGCCGATCTGCGCCGCAGATCGCCTGGCGGATCTGCCGGAATGAGCCCCCTGGGGCTCTCTGTTTTTTTTATGTCTCCAACAAACCGAGGTTATCATCGTGCCGGATATGAAGATCTTTGCCGGGAACGCAATTCCTGAGCTGGCCCAGAAAATTGCCGGGCGTCTGGGCACCCGCCTTAGCGCCGCCACCGTGGGCCGCTTCAGCGACGGGGAAATCCAGGTGCAGATCAATGAGAACATCAGAGGATGTGATGTCTTTGTGATCCAGTCCACCTGCGCTCCCACCAATGATCATTTCATGGAGCTTGCGGTGATGATTGACGCCATGCGCCGGGCCTCCGCCGGCCGCATCACCGCTGTGGTTCCCTATTTTGGCTATGCCCGGCAGGATCGCCGGGTGCGCTCCGCCAGAGTGCCCATCACTGCCAAGGTGGTGGCGGACTTCCTGTCCTGCGTGGGCGTTGACCGGGTGGTCACAGTGGATCTCCATGCCGAGCAGATCCAGGGCTTCTTCGATGTTCCCATCGACAACCTGTTTGGCAGCCCCGTGCTTCTGGATGATCTCCGGAACAAGCACCTGGAGAACCCGGTGATCGTCTCCCCGGATATCGGCGGTGTGGTCCGTGCCCGTGCCATGGCCAAACTGCTGAACGACATTGACATTGCCATTATTGACAAGCGCCGTCCCCGTCCCAACGAGTCCCAGGTGATGCACCTCATCGGCGAGGTGGCCGGACGCGACTGCATCATCATTGATGACATGGTGGACACCGGCGGCACCCTGTGCAAGGCCGCTGACGCCCTGAAGGAGCGGGGAGCCCATTCCGTCATCGCCTACGCCACCCATCCGGTGCTTTCCGGCGCTGCCCTGGACAATATCTCCCACTCCAAGATTGACGAGATAGTGGTGACGGACTCCATCCCCCTGACCGATGCCATCAAGGCCACCGGCAAGGTCCGGGCCCTGACCCTGGCTCCCATGCTGGCTGAGGCCATCCGCCGGATCAGCAATGAGGAGTCCATCTCAGCCATGTTTGAATACTGACCGACAGTCCGTTTTCACCAGCGCAAAAGCCCCGGATCTCCGGGGCTTTTCCGATCCTGGGGCCGGCATATCGGCAGGATCACTTGGTGTTGTCTGCAATCGGGCGGCTGGTGGCTCTCAGTCTGTGGACATGCCGCCCTGTCTCTTCTCCGTGTCCAGCAGTACTTCCCGGGCATGCTCTGACTGCCGTGCCAGTTCGGCGGCAATGGCGGCGGCCTTCTTGGCCTTCCTGACCGCATTCTCTGCTGCCTCGGCTGCTTCCTGGGATTCCTTCTCCGCTTTCTTTCTCTGGGCCTCTAGGGTGTTCAGGCGGTTCTTCTCCTTCAGTTCATTGTCCAGCCAGCTGATGGCCGAGGTCACAGCGTAGATGACCTTCTCCTCCATTTCCTGCCTCTTCTCATCGGACATGTAGAAGTACATGTCCACTCCGTGGCGGATGTAGTGGACCGGAAGCTGGTTCAGGGCAAGGCAGTACAGATCGGCTATGTAGTCGTCAGATCGGGTGGTGACGAGCTCCAGGGCGTCAATGTATTTTCTCACCAGATCTTCATAGTAGTTGTGGATTTCAGAAAGTGCCATGTCTATTTCCCTCAGCGCTGCTGATATGTCCCGTCTTCCCCTCACAGCCCTCCGGGCGGGAGCACCGGCAGGGCAGTCCGAGCTGCCCCAGGCAGTCCGGCAGCGGTTTCACAGTGACGGATCATAGCAGGACGCCGGGCTTTCATCCGGGCACTGGTTCACATCTTTGAGCGGATCTTTGAGCGGAGCAGGCATGTGTCAGGGTAGGGCTGGTCCGGTTAATGACTGTATAGGTCTTCCTTTGGATGAAAGTATCTGGGGAATGCCTCAGTTGGTTCTCAGGACAGTAGAGTTGAGGACGGGTGAACTAAAAATCTGTCCTTTATATGGACGATCTATCAATAGATCACCTAAAGTTCAAAATGTGATTTGATTATGCTCACAATCTTGAGGCGTAAATGACTTAATAACTGGTCAAAAAAAAACAATTGTAAGATTATCGTGATGCGGCTGCAGATGAGATTCTGTTTGAGTGTAAAGCCAGAAGATTTTATCAGCCGGAGAGAAATAATGCTTAAATTTCTAATAGAGTTAATTTGTTTTAGGTTTACCAGGAACACAAATACATGTACTGAGAGTTGTATTTAATATGCTGAATAAATCTAAATCATAGCACGGAGTGGAATTTGATGAATATAATCACAGAAAATGTTAATGACAAACAAATTATCAGTGATTTTATAACTCATTTTGATTTCCGTGATATTTCTCAAACTGGCTGTTCATCTTTCTTTCTCCAAAAAAAAGTACCCGCATCTGAATGTTGTTTCTACAGAATTGATAAACTTGCATATGATAGTGAATGTAAAAATCGGGAAATATTTCATGCAGCTTTTAACACACTAAGGACTAAAGAGTTTAACCTGATTTTTATTATTGATGGAAAACCTAATGGAGTCCACTTTTACATCGGGTGTGCTAGAAACAGTAACTACACAGGAAAACCAGGAAATTTGTTTGCTAGTGATTACGCAGAAAATATAAGCCAGGTCTTGGCGGGTCATATTAGTGGAAGTGAAATTAGTTCAATAGATCTGGATGAACTGTCATGTCTGATGAATCCTTCTTCTGTGAAATATAAAAATTTTGGGATTCTATCAGGGATCCCGTCTGAATCAGATAAAAATGAACAAAATCATTTCCTCGGTGTGGAACAACTCGTTAATGCCATGATTGGCGATTATTGGCGTATGATAATTGTAGCTGAGCGGATATCTGAAACAGAAATTATTGACTATCAGAATGAAGTGTACAGACTCTATCAACAGATTGATATGCAGTCGAAAGTTAATGTCAACAGTTCACATGGTAATAACGCTTCATCGAGTCATACTGATGATTATCATGAAAATGAAGGTGTAAGCGAAAACAGATCTAAATCATTCAATAGAAAAATAAATGATGATGATTCAAAGGGAATTGATAGATCAAGATCGAAAAATTCCGGAACATCTCAAGGATACTCCAACTCTACATCATCTGGTACAACCAAAACGACCAGCCTAACACTCGAGTTACGAAATAAAAAGGCAGAGGAAATTAAAAAGTTTATTGATGAAAATTTGATTACGAAATTAAACGTGGCGGCAAAAGGAATATTTAAAACATCCATTTACTGTTTAGCAGAAAATTTAAGAGTGTGGAAAAAACTTGATAACAATCTTACCACTATTTTTCAGTCTGACAGTTCAGGGTTTACGCCGCTGACTCTTAATGAAGGCTCTGTTGTAGAAAAGTGTTGATCTTATCCACAACACCATAAAACGGACTCAAATGAGTCCGTTAGTTCTGAGTTATCCACAACAATTCACATTCTCAGATTTCTGGAAATGTCATAGATATACCTTAAATTTTATCAAATCATAATAACTCAAGATCAGTATTATTTATACCAGATTTTTTAGCGTCATATAATTCAAACATCCGGGCAGCCATTTGTTCTTCAGTTGCGTCTTTAGGCAGTCCATAAAGTTCTAATACAGTGCGATCATTTTCTTTATGTGCTTTCTTTAACTCAATGGGCATTGCCGTTGGATCATATAAATCAGCAAGTGTACTGTCAGGATATAAATTCCGGGCGTCTAAAATGGCTTGAGCGGTTTTAGTTATTGCCTCTTTTTGCTTTTCAGTAGGTTTTACCCATATAAAATTGTTATAGACAATTCCAATGGAATAACGATATCCATTACCTAATCGCCCACAAACAACTCTCATCCAGGCATTATGCAAAATTGACGTTAAAATGCCAAAATCAAATAAAGACGCGGGAGCCATTACTTTCAGTGCGTTACTGCAAAGGACAGTATCATCGAAAAATCCGATTGGTATGTATTCCCTGTTTTCAGAAGAAGTTTCCGGTAAAACAAGATAACTGCCTTTTGGCATATTCTCAACATGGAATCGGGTTGGCTTTTCTGCTAATTTTCTAGTACCATCGCTTTTACTAGCTAATCTATATTCTTTAACTTTCTTAACTCTATCCAAACATAAAGGCATTGAGCGCAGTTCGCCCGGTGTACAATCCCCTAACCAGAGACAATAACGGCAATAGCCATGTATAAATTCATCCGATCCATACCATTTTTTGAAGTACTTACTTGATTTAGGCTCCTTTCTTACAAATTCATTCATTTCATCTTCATTGAAAAGATAATAGCCATCATCAATGGGCTTGTTACCAATTCCGATTTTCGGAACATTAGATAATGGAGTAGATCTGTTTTCTAGTAAAGATACTTTATAAGGCAATAAATACTGATTTATATAGGGCGCTTCTATATAATCATTTGATTTTTGCAGCCAAAGGTGTTTAATAGGGCGTTCAGTATAAGAAAACTGAACAATTACGCAATAAACATGTGCTTTAGATAATGATTCACTATCCCAAATAAAAGTCTGATAAGCATTATTAATTACTATATTCCGGTTAAATAATTCTTTCCACAATATACCTGCCTGTTCACCTTGACATATAGAATTACTTGACACCAGGCTAGCCTGAATAGTCTTATTTGCCATCATAT
>FLNX01003893.1_pt1 | contig 10640 bp, 6 predicted proteins | sample 1140341 | NCBI WGS metagenome assembly FLNX01 (sample SAMEA3878208, study PRJEB12797) | bioreactor metagenome | biome: Moose rumen | place: Sweden | collected 2011-10
CCTCCTGTGTGGATTGGCGTTTATTCCGGAATTGTTTAACGAAAAACGCTGAGCCTATGTTTTTTCTGATTATGTGCCTTGCGTATCTGGATGATATGCTGGCGAGACGATGAGCATCGAAGAAGGGTGTTTAATCTCTTGAGATTAAGATTGTAGGCTGCTTTTAAGGCTTGATGCGGAAAAAATATTAGATTTGTAGGTTACAGCAAGAAACGCCCAAAACTAAGATGGAATCGCCAGACATTAATCTGTCATTTTTCGACAACATCAATTCCAAGGTAGTGGACAACCTCCGCGTCACCATTGGCGAAGGGAGCAAACTGAGCATTGCTGCAGCATGTTTCTCTATCTATGCTTTTAACGAGCTTAAAGAACAGCTGCAAGATATCGAAGAACTGCGATTCATCTTCACCGCACCTTCCTTCGTTCAGGAAAGGGAATCCAAGCAGCGGAGAGAGTTCTTTATACCTCGATTAAATCGCGAGCGCTCTCTTTACGGATCCGAGTTCGAAGTCCGTCTCCGGAATCAACTCACTCAGAAGGCCATTGCAATTGAGTGTGCGAAGTGGATCAAAGAAAAAGTCAAGTTCAAATCCAATACAACTCCCCAGCAGATGATGGGATTTATTTCCGTCTCCGGGTATGACGAGAACTTTACATATCTGCCGGTCAATGAATTCACGACTACTGGGCTGGGTGTAGAGAAGGGGAACAACTTCATGAATTATGTCCAGCGCATCGATGGTGATAACGCCAGGCAATACCTCAGGGCCTTCAATGAGGCGCAGCTCCTGGACTCCGGAGGATGCCGTTGAACTGACGCTCCTTGGCACGACCACCGATACTGTCTGGGACAATCTGGTGAAGACCATCGGTGGGATTGAGGTGCAGGAGGGCAACACCCTCGCGGAACAGATTGCCATTGATGACGAGCGCGAAAAGCTTCGCAAGCAGATTCTGGCGTTGGAGATTAAGGCCCGTCAGGAAAAGCAGCCCAGAAGGAAGCTGGAGATGTTTGAAGAATTGCAGAAGCTGAAAGAAAAGTATGTTTAGTAATTCCGTGCAAATTCCCAAAGCGAGTGTCCGCAAAAAACAAAAGTGAAATACTGCAAAAAGCCAAAGTAAAATTGCGATACAGGATATAATTTCTTATCTTTGTAATCGACGATAACCGTATAAGATTTTGGCAAATGGAATATAGGAAAAGAATGGCTGACAATCAGCTGCTTGACAATCTTGATGCTTTCGGCGCCGTTGTTCTGGAGGGCCCTAAGGGTTGTGGCAAAACAACGACGGCCCAGCAAGTTGCGGCCAGCGTTATCAAGCTTCAAGACCCCGACAACTACGAAGCTTATAAGGCTACGGCCGAATCCCGTCCGTCCATGCTTTTGAAGGGCGACCATCCCAGATTGCTTGACGAATGGCAGGATTTCCCTGTTGTTTGGGATGCGGTCAGGAATTCAGTAGATGGCAGTGACGATGTCGGCCTGTATATTCTTACAAGTTCCAAGGCCTTTGACCCTGACAAAGTAAAACATTCCGGCTCGAATCGTATTGAGATTATGAAGATGTCTACGATGAGCCTTTATGAATCGGGAGAGTCGAACGGGCTTATTTCCCTGGCGGACTTGTTCGCGGACCCGACCATGAATATCGACGGAATACAATCGTCCACAACAGTTGAAGGACTCATTTATGCCGTCTGCCGCGGAGGGTGGCCCGCCACATTCAAGTGCAGGACCCACAAGGCGCGACTCAAAATAGCCGGCAATGCGTTGAAAAGTACTTGCGAGCGGGACATCTCGCAAGTTGACGGGGTGAAACGCAACCCGGATATAGCATATGCAATCCTCAAATCCTACGCGAGGAACATATCTACCTTAGCGAAGAAGACATCGATGATAGATGATGTCAAGGGAAGGCTCGGAAGTATGACCGAGCCGACGTTCGACGATTACGTGGGTGCTCTCAAAAAACTGTACGTCATTGATGACATCAATGGATGGTGCCCGTCAATCCGCTCCTCGTCAGGTATGCGAAGCGGCCCCAAACGGGAGTTTGTCGACCCTTCTATCGCCGTGGCGGCTCTGGGGTTGTCTCCGGACAGTTTTCAGTATGATTTGAAAACATTCGGGTTTTTCTTCGAAAACCTGTGTGTCCGGGATCTCCGGGCCTATACGCAAGGGGAAGATGCCAGTATCTCTTACTATCACGACAGGAACGGCCTGGAGGCCGATGTAGTCCTTCATCTCAAGGACGGACGCTATGCGCTTATTGAATGCAAGCTGGGTAGTTCGGAGATTGAAAATGGAGCGAAGCATCTGGTTCAGTTGAAGAATCTGATCAGGGAAAACAACGAAAGCGAAAAACAGGTCCCGTTAAGAGAACCGGACCTCCTTATGGTGCTGACCGGAGGCAATCTGGCATACACGAGGGAGGACGGAGTCAAGGTGATTCCTTTGGCCTGTCTTAAGTGGTAAGTATAAATTTGCGAAATATGGATAAGATGAAGATGCAGACTGTGGATATCACAGACAGTAACATTGAGAAAATCGGGCAGTTGTTCCCCAGCTGCTTGACCGAGCGCATTGGCGGGGACGGGAAGGTCGAGAAGGCCATCGATTTCGACCAGCTCCGGCAGGAGTTATCGAAGGAGATTGTCGAGGGGCCGCAGGAGCGGTATCAGTTCACCTGGCCGGACAAGAAGAAGGCCATCCGGCTGGCGAACGCCCCGTCCACGATGACGCTGCGTCCCTGCCGGGAGGAGAGTGTGGACTTTGACAATACCGAGAATCTGTACATCGAGGGAGACAATCTTGAGGTGTTAAAGCTTCTCCAAGAAGATTACTTGGGGAAGGTCAAGATGATATATATAGACCCGCCATACAATACCGGAAACGATTTCGTTTACGACGATGATTATAGTCAAAACATGGGAGATTATAATGAAAACTCCGGGCAGTATGATACAAGCGGGAACAGAATGGTACAGAATATTGAAAGCAATGGGCGTTTTCATACAGACTGGTTAAACATGATATACTCTCGCCTAAAATTGTCTCGCTCGTTGTTGTCTCCAGACGGAGCTATCTTTATTTCCATTGATGATCACGAAGTGGAGAATCTAAAAAAGATCTGCAATGAAGTCTTCGGCGGAAGAAACTTTGTGGCTTGCGTTGTATGGCAGAGGACATATGCGCCCATTAGCTTAAAAAAGTTTTTTTCTGAAAGCCATGATTTCTGTGTAATCTACGCCAAAGACATCGATTCATTTACGATGAATCTGCTTCCAAGAAGCGATAAACAGAATAAGGATTATAAGAATCCGGACAATGACCCTCGTGGCCCTTGGAAAGTGGGCAATTTAACCGTTGGCCCTGCTGTTGAGAAACAGATTTATCCAATTACTGGACCGACCGGAAAGACATTTATGCCACCAAGTGGGTATTGCTGGCGTTTCACTAAAGAGCGATTTGAGCAGATGAGAGCTGATAATAGAATCTGGTTTGGGACAGATGGGAGTAATTCTCCGGTTCCCAAGTTATTCTTGTCTGAAGTTCAAGATGGGGTTACACCTATGACTCTTTGGACCTTCGATGAAGTTGGGCATGGACAAGAAGCCACAAGGGAACTACGAGATCTTATGGGAGCTGCGGTGTTCACCAGCCCAAAGCCCCTTCGTTATATGAAGAGACTTCTTCAAATTGGCTCAAATAAGGACTCGCTTATCCTGGATTTCTTTTCTGGATCAGCTTCTACCGCGCATGCGATTATGAAACTAAACTCTGAAGACGGAGGTAATCGGCAGTTTATTATGGTCCAATTACCAGAAGTGATTGAAGCCAAGGAAGAAGCATATAAAGCCGGCTACAAGAATATCTGCGAAATCGGCAAGGAGCGCATCCGCAGGGCGGGGGCGCAGATTCTTCGCTCCGCTCAGAATGACAATGACGGCGGGGACCTGTTCAGCCAGAACAGTGAACAGAAGAAGCTCGACGTAGGTTTCCGCGTCCTGAAACTCGACTCCAGCAACATGCAGGACGTATACTACCGCCCGGAGGATTCCTCCGAAACAACCCTCTTCGAGGATAACGTCAAGCCGGAGAGGACCGGCGAGGATCTCCTTTTCCAAGTGATGCTCGAATGCAATCTTCCTCTTTCCGCTAAGATTCAGACCGAGAAGATTGCCGGCAAAGATGTGTTTACGGTCAACAACGGCTACCTCATCGCCTGCTTCGACGAGAAGGTGAACGAGGAAGTCATCACGGCAGTTGCCAAGCGCAAACCCTACTACTTCGTCATGCGCGACAGCTCCCTCTCTTCTGACAATGTCGCCGACAACTTCGAGCAGATATTCCAGGCCTACAGCAAAGACACCATCCGCAGAATCCTATAGGCCATGAATTTCAAGTTTAAGATACAGCAATACCAGACCGACGCGGTGGAAAACACCGTATCGGTATTTGCCGGACAGCCGTCCCGCGATTCCTTCCAATACAGGCGCGACCTCGGCAAAGCAGCTGCCGGGCAGTTCACCTTCGAAGAGGACTTTGCCGGATACCGCAACAGCGATATCGAGCTGTCCGATTCGCAGCTATTGGATAACATCCAGAAGATTCAGGATTCGCAGGATATCAAGCAGTCCGGGGCGCTCGTCAGCGACCTCGGTCGCCTGGGCCTTGACATCGAGATGGAAACCGGTACCGGCAAGACCTATGTCTACATCAAGACCATGTTCGAGCTCAACAAGCGCTACGGCTGGAACAAATTCATCGTTGTGGTCCCTTCCATCGCCATCCGCGAAGGTGTGAACAAGAGCTTCAATATGCTGGAAGACCACTTCATGGAGCACTATGGCAAGAAGGCCCGGTTCTTCATCTACAACTCGTCCAACCTGCAGCTCCTTGACTCCTTCTCCTCCGATGCCGGAATCAACGTAATGATCATCAATACGCAAGCCTTCGCGACTGATATGAAGGAAGGAGCCACTCGCGGAGCTTCGCGTATCATCTACACCGAGCGCGACGATTTCGGGAGCCGCAAACCCATCGACGTAATTGCCGCCAACCGTCCGATCATCATCATGGATGAGCCGCAGAAGATGGAAGGTGCAGCCACCCAGACGGCGCTCAAGCGATTCAAGCCGCTGTTCGTCTTGTACTATTCGGCAACGCACAAAACCCAGCATAACTGTATCTATGCACTGGACGCGCTGGATGCCTATAAGCAGAAGCTGGTCAAGAAGATTCAGGTGAAGGGATTCGAGGTCAAAAACCTCAAGGGGACCAGCTCCTATCTGTATCTGGATGACATCGTTCTCTCCAAAAACCAGCCTCCTATGGTGCGTCTGGAGATGGAGGTCGATACCGCGAATGGGCCGAAGAAGGTTATGAAAAAGCTGGGACAGTATGATAGTTTATACAGTGCATCGGACCTCCTTGAGTATAAAGATTTCACCATTTCCGAAATTGATGCCTTCCATAATACAGTCACCTTCCAAAACGGTGTAACAATAGCCAAGGGCGAGGTTTATGGTGACAGTAGCGAGGAGGCTATGCAACGTGTCCAGATCCGCGAAACCATTGCTTCCCACTTCGAGAAAGAGCGCGCCCTGTTCAAGCGGGGCATCAAGACGCTGTCCCTGTTCTTCATCGATGAAGTGGCCCATTACAAGAGCTATAACGATGAAGGCGAAGAAGTCCCCGGTGTGTTCTGGAAGATATTTGAAGAGGAATATGAGCGCATCCTGAACGAGAACATTTCCGTGTTTGATGATGATTATCAGCAGTACCTCCGCAGGTTTGAGCCTTCACAGGTACACAATGGCTATTTCTCCATTGATAAAAAGGGCCGGGCCGTCAACAGCGACCTTCGCAGGGGCAGCGACCTCTCTGACGACATCTCCGCATACGACCTGATTCTTAAAAACAAGGAACGCCTCCTCAGCTTCGATGAGCCTACCCGGTTCATCTTCTCGCACTCAGCCCTCCGAGAGGGTTGGGACAACCCGAACGTGTTCCAGATATGTACGCTTCGCCATGCCGCATCCGCCATTGCCAAGCGGCAGGAGGTCGGTCGAGGCCTCCGTATCTGCGTTGACCAGAACGGCGTCCGTATGGACTTGGAGGAGCTGGGAGAAGAGCAGGTGCAGGACATCAACAAACTGACGGTCATAGCCAACGAGAGTTACTCAACCTTTGTGACCGACCTCCAGAAGGAGACCCGCGAAGCGCTCCGAGAGCGTCCTACCAAGGCGACTCTGGATTATTTCCAAGGCAAGAAAGTCAAGTCTGAAAGCACTCCGGGTGTGCCTTACACCATCAGCGAGCAGGATGCCATGATGATCACGGTGTATCTTATGAATTACGGATATGTAGATAAGGATTACAAGGTCACCGATCGTTATAAAACTGACATGGAGGATGGAAAACTCATGCCAGTGTTTGATGGCATTAAGCATATTGAGAAAGACATCCACACGCTCATTCAGGCAACCTTCGACGAGAGCAAGACGCTTGACAATATGATTGAGGATGGAAATGCATCTGCGGAAGCCGTCAACCGACTCAACGATAATTTCTCGAAGAAGGAGTTCCAAGCCCTCTGGAATGAGATAAATCACAAATACGTGTACACTGTCCATTACGACAGTGCAGAGCTGATTCGCAAGGCCATCATTGCCACCAATGCCAAGCTGACGGTCACCGAGCTCAAGTATGTGATGACCGTTGGTGATCAAGAGACTGTTGACAGCTTTGGGGATACCAGGACCAGCACCAAGGCGCTGGGAACAGTGAGCACCTCGACGGTGAAATATGACCTTGTGGGCGAGATTGCCAAACGCACGACACTGACACGTAAAACGGTGGCCACCATCCTGAAAGGCATCAAACCCACAAAGCTTGCCATGTTCCGCAACAATCCGGAAGAGTTCATCAAGAACGTGAGCAAGCTCATCAAAGACGAAAAGGCCACCATGATTGTGGAGCACATCGAGTATGACCGGATTGACCAGACCTACGACAGCGAGATATTCACCCAGGAGAAACACTCGCAGAACATCGCCAAAGCTTATTCTTCCAGGAAAAGCATCATGGACTATGTGTTTGCAGATTCCGATGGGGAGAAGAAGTTCGCAGAAGATCTGGATGCCGCTACGGAAGTGTGCGTATATGCCAAGCTGCCCCGGTCTTTCCAGATTCCCACTCCGGTCGGAAATTATGCTCCGGACTGGGCCATCGCGTTCAACAAGGGCACTGTCAAGCACATCTTCTTCATTGCAGAGACGAAGGGCTCGATGGATTCCATGCAGCTCAAGGAAATCGAGAAGGCCAAGATTGGATGTGCCGAGAAGCTGTTCAACAATCTCTCCACCTCGAATGTCCGCTACCACAAAGTGGACAACTACCAGACCCTTCTGGACATCATGAAATCAATGGATTAATCGCATAACACTATGATAGTCATCAGCCGTACCAAATTGCAGGAAGTTATAGCTGGATACAAGAAATACTTCCCAACACACATTAGCGACGAAATCTACAAATGGAAGGCAGTGAAGCACTTCCAAGACGTCTGGGACATCGATGCCCCGGACTTCCTCGCTATGTTCTGGGAGGCAACATCTACGTTCGATAACCTCCTGACCTCCATGAATCATTTCCCCCGTGGAATGGTCAAGGGCATGTATGAATCCGAGCCGGAGACGGTACGGGAGATGTTCCGGAATTTGTACGATGAATCCAAGCCGCTGGAGGATAGGGTGAATAAGTTCCGGGCAGAGGCCGACCGCATTCGTGAGCAGTATTGGCCGGATAAGATGCACTATCAGGATTTCAATGCTATCAGCACGTACCTTTGGGCTCGCTATCCAGACAAATACTACATTTACAAGTATTCTGAAATCCGGGCAACTACGCGTGCTTTGGAATCCAGTTTTGTTGTCCGCAAGGGCGCTGATGCGGCAGGTTTCAAGCAGGCTATCGAATTCTTCGATATGCTCCGTACAGAAGTACAGAAGGATCCAGATATCCGTCCAATGCTCAATTCAGTTCTCACCTCAGACTGCTATAAAGATGAAAACCTCAACTGCGTTGTTGTAGATCTGGATTTCTATGTGAGCCGTTACTTTAAGCCAAGCACTCCGGCGAAGCCTACCACACAGAAAGATCCTCACGTATGGATGTACTCTCCGGGAGAGAATGCCCGCAAATGGAATGAATGTACACGCGAGGGTTTCATGTGTCTTGGGTGGGATGAACTGGGTGACTTCAGCGAATATGAGAGCCGCGAGGCGATGCGCGACCAGATGCGTCTGGAATATGGTCTCGAAGGCTCTTACATGAATGCAAGCCTTGCGACTTGGGAATTTATCAATGACATCCAAGTTGGTGATATTGTTTACGCCAAGCGGGGCCGCAACCATATCATCGGCCGAGGTATCGTCGAGTCTGATTACTCATTTGATGATAACCGGGAGGAATACAAGCACATTCGCAAAGTCCGCTGGACGGAAATTGGCGACTGGGAGACGCAAGAGTTCCAAGCCATGAAGACGCTGACCGAAATCACGGACTATAAGGACTATGTCAAGCGCCTTGCCATTCTGGTCACTGGAGGTGTTGTTCCGGATGAGCAGTGCAACTATTTCTGGCTCTGTGCGAATCCCTCTGTCTGGAGTATGACAGACTGGCCCGTTGGGGAGGAGCAGGATTATACGCTCTACAACGACAACGGCAACAAGCGCCGTATCTTCCACAACTTCACTGATGCCAAAGCTGGAGACAAGGTCATTTGCTACGAGGCAAACCCCACAAAGCAGATTACTGCCCTTGCCATTGTGTCAAAGGAGAACGACGGTCAGCGGATATGGTTTGAGAAAGTAGAGTCTCTTATGACCCCGATTCCGTACACCACCATTAAGGAGAATGCAGATCTCCAGAAGATGGAGTTCCTTGCCAATCCCAACGGCAGCTTCTTTAAGCTGACGAAGGAGGAGTATGGCGTCATAATGGATCTCATCCGAGAATCCAATAAGGGTGCAAGCCACGAGGTGAGCTATGAGAAATACAGCCGCGAGGACTTCCTCGATGAGGTTTTCATGTCCAAGGATGATTTGACAAATCTTGAGAATCTCCTGAAGAACAAGAAGAACATCATCCTTCAGGGGGCTCCTGGTGTCGGCAAGACATTCTGCGCTCGTCGCTTGGCCTATGAGATGATGGGCGAAAAAGACGAGTCTCGCGTCCAGCTGGTGCAGTTCCACCAGAACTATTCCTATGAGGATTTCATCTTGGGTTACAAACCCTCCGGATCTGATTTTGAACTCCAGAGGGGAACCTTCTACAAGTTCTGTATCAGCGCTGCAAACAATCCGGACAAGCCGTATTTCTTCATCATTGACGAAATCAATCGAGGCAATCTGTCCAAGATATTCGGCGAGCTCCTGATGCTCATCGAAAAGGACTATAGGGGTGAGAAACTGACTCTGGCATACAAGGACGAGAAGTTCTTTGTCCCGAAGAATGTCTATATCATCGGCATGATGAACACTGCAGACAGGTCTCTGGCAATGATTGACTACGCACTCCGACGTCGTTTCAGCTTCTACGATATGCGTCCTGGCTTTGAAACCGATGGCTTTAGGAAATATCAGGCAGCACTGGCCAATCCTCGCTTTGACCGCCTTATCGAGAAGATTGAGGAGCTTAATAGGGCCATCGCAAGAGATGAATCGCTGGGTTCTGGCTTTGAGCTGGGCCACAGTTATTTCTGCGGCCAGAAGAGTGTGGATGATGCTTGGCTGCATCAGGTCATTAATTACGACCTTGTACCAATGCTGCAGGAATACTGGTTTGACAATCGTTCCGAAGTAAAGAAGTGGGAAGCCGAGCTTAACAGCATCTTCGATGATTAACGATAAAGGCATACTGATCCGGAACATCTATTATATGCTCTCCTATGCTTTCCAAGAGCTTAGGAAGAACAACTATGATGATATCTCGAAGGAAGAATTCGAGTACATTCAGGATCTGTTTGCCGAGATTCTCTACAAGGGAATTTCATATCAATTGAAGCAAGGGCTTTATCGGGAGTACATTGAGCGTCATGATACCATGTCGGTACTCCGTGGAAAGCTGGATTTGAATGAGACTATCAAGAACCGGGTCAAGCGCAGACAGGTTCTATCTTGTGAGTTTGACGAACTGTCCGAAGACAATACCTTCAACCAGATTCTCAAAACTACTGCCGGAATACTGATCCGGGAGAAAACAGTTTCCACCAAGCGGAAAAACCAGCTCAAGTCCCTGATGCCGTTCTTTGATGGCGTGAGCATTACCGATCCTTTCAACATTCATTGGAATATGCTGCGCTATCAGCGAGGAAACCAGACCTACAAGATGCTAATGAACATCTGCTATTTTATTCTGGACGGCATGCTCATGACCACAGAGGCGGGCTCCTATAAGATGGCCACGTTCTCGGACGACCACATGAATCGCCTGTTTGAGAAGTTCGTGCTGGAGTATTATCGTGTGCATCACAAAGAGCTCTCTGCATATCCAGACCACATCCAATGGAATATTACGGATCCTGAAGAGGCTATTATTGATTTCCTGCCTTCCATGAAAACGGACATC
>FLNX01003691.1_pt1 | contig 10608 bp, 15 predicted proteins | sample 1140341 | NCBI WGS metagenome assembly FLNX01 (sample SAMEA3878208, study PRJEB12797) | bioreactor metagenome | biome: Moose rumen | place: Sweden | collected 2011-10
TGGTACCTGCTGCGCTGGATAGGCAAGCAGACCGGCACAAGCATCGTGAACAACAACAGGGTGCAGGTGAACGGGGAGCAGTTCGAGCTGAAGGACTTTGGCTGCATCGAGCGGCTGAAGCCCAACAGCAAGCGCGTGGAGGCGTATTATATTCCTTGTGGGTCTAATGGGCTTAATGGGTCTGATGGGCAGATAGAGCGGGTGTATTTGTGGCAGGGAGAGACGTACATCGGAGAGGCTGAGAATATGGAGAAATGGCGCTACAACGAGTTCGCGGCAGAGCGGACGGACGCAGACCGCGAGGCGATGCTGCACCAGCAGAAGAGGGTGGCGAAGTTCGACAAGATGATCAGGACACGTCGCCAGCAGCTGCCGAGGGTGGGAATGGCCACCGTGCCGGTGGAGGTCGTGGAGGCCCCCGTGGAGGTGGTGGAGACCGAGCAGCCGAGAAACTATGAGGGTGATGAGTGGGAGGCCGTGGCCGGCGAGATTGGCGAGATGGTGGACTACGCACGGTTAGCAATGGAGAGCTTATGATGGGGTTAATGGGCGAAATGGGTTTAATGGGCAGAATATAAAACCAAACTAAAACAATAAAACAAGATGATTACAAAGGAATTGAAACAGAAAATCGTGGCTGCCATGGCGGAGGCCAGGCCCCTGTGGGGCGGCAGCGACGCGAAGTTTGCGAAGTCGCTGGGCATCAGTGGCAGCCAGTACAGCCGTGTGAAGAACGGCGACATCGACCAGGTGTTGAGCGACACGGCGTGGATCAGCATTGCGCGGCAGCTGGAGGTGAACCTTGGGAACGCCCCGGAATGGAAGACGGCGCGGACACCGGTGTACGAGTTCATCAGCGCACAGCTGACGGTGTGCCAGGAAGAGGCGCTGAGTTCGCTGCTGTGCGACCTGAGTGACATCGGGAAGACGTGGACGGCGAAGGTGTATGCCAAGACGCATCGAAACGTGGCCTACATTGATTGCTCCCTTGCCAAGGGGAAGACGCTCCTGATACGCCAGATAGCCCGCGCTTTTGGACTGGACTACACCGGCAAGCTGGGCGACGTGGAGGCCAACACCATCTACTACCTGAAGACGTTAGAGAAGCCCCTTATCATCCTCGACGAGGCTGGAGACCTGCACTACGAGGCGTGGTTGGAGATCAAGGCCCTGTGGAACGCCACGGAAGGCGCGTGTGGGTGGTATATGATGGGTGCCGACGGGTTGAAGGCGAAGATACAGCGCTCTATCGACTGCAAGAAGGTGGGCTACACAGAGATCTTCTCGCGCTTCGGCAAGCGTTACGGCAAGGTTGTGAACGAGGGCGAAGAGGGGCGCGAGATGATGAAGGCGACGGCGGCCATGATAGCCAAGGCCAACGGAGCCGAGGATGCCGGCAAGCTGCTACGCAAGACGATGGGCGACGACGGGATGCCGAGCCTGAGAAGGATATACAAGGAGCTGAGGAAGAGTGGGGCTAATGGGTCTAATGGGGTTAATGGGCGATAGGCTATGAAGCGGGCATACAGCATAAGGAACGTACTGGATGCGAGGTTCAAGACGCTGGACTTCGACGGCGAGTGGTTAGAGGCGGTGGGCAAACCGGAGCTTGGCGGGTCGTGGATGATCTACGGTGCGCCGAAGAACGGCAAGACATCGCTGGCGATGAAGCTGGCGCGGTATATGACGCGGTTCTGCCGAGTGGCCTACGACAGCGTGGAGGAAGGTCTTTCGTTGAGCATCCAAAACTGCGTGGAGCGCACCTTCGGAGGCGAGGGCAACCAGAGGTTCCTGTTGCTGAACAAAGAGAGCGTGGATGAGCTGACGGAGCGCCTGGCGAGGCGAAGCAGCCCCGACGTGGTGGTGGTGGACTCGGTGCAGTTCATGGGGCTGCACTGGGAGGAATACAAGCAGCTGAAGGAGCGGTTTCCGCACAAGCTGTTTATCTACATCAGCCACGTTGACGGCAACCTTCCCGAGGGCAGGGTGGCGAGGAAGATATGGCGCGACGCAGACGTGTATATACGCGTGGAGGGGTTCCGTGGGTTCCCGGTGGGCCGATATATGGGCGGTGAGCCTATAGACGTTGACGCGGGGCTTGCGGAACGGTACTGGAGTATGCAGAAGTAAAGGTTAAAGGTTAAAGGTTAAAGGTTAAAGGTTAAAGATTAAAGATTAAAGATATGGCAACAACATCAACAATCATTTTAGAGAAACCCAAGCCGACGATGGACGCGATGCGCAAGCGCGCGTTGGCGGCGGTGAGCCAGTACTTGGAAGCCTTGGGCAACGAGGAGTTTCTGGGCAAAGACTACCAGGGACGGATAACCTACGCCAAGGGCGTGATATGCCGCGCAGCCAAGGTGGAGAACGACAGCTTCAACCGGATAGGGCGGGTGCGGCTGCGGAGCCTGACGGCGGCGTTCAACAAGATGCGCCGGGATATGGACGGCGTGGTCAGTGAAACATACAAAGCCATGGGGTTATGAAGAACGGCAAGGTATACATAGCCGGGAAGATAACCGGCGACCCTGGCTACGTCGCGAAATTCGACGCAGCCGTGCGGCACATGTCGCGCTTAGGGTGGGAAAGCAACAAGATAGTAAACCCTGTGCAGCACTGCGACGCCAGCTGGCCATGGTGGCGCTGCATGGTGCGGTGCATCCGTCTGCTGACGGGCTGCGAGTGGGTGGCGATGCTGCCCGACTGGAAAGAGAGCCGTGGCGCCAGGATAGAGCACACAGTGGCGAACTTGACAATGAAACCGATTATTTACATAAACCTTTAAGAAAATGGACAACGAAAGAATGATGGTCGAAATGACCCAGGAACAGAAGGCCCAGTTTGAGGCCTTCAAGGAAGCCCAGGCCCGCAAAGAGCGCGCCGAGGCGAAGAAAGAGCAGCGCAGACAGCTGCAAGAGATGACCGACAGCGTGATGGCCGATGCCGTGGCGGAGCTGAAGAGATGCAACGAGCAGCTTGTGGCGACGAAGAAGAAGGTGATGGACACTTTCTCGACGCTGATGGAGTTGCGCAAGGAGGTGAACGAAGAGGCCGGCAAGAAAGAGCAGGACACCTTCATGTTCACCAACAGCGAGGGCACGCAGCGCATCCGCATCGGGTACAACATGAACGACAACTACCTGGACCAGGTAGAGGAGGGCATTGCCAAGGTGAAAGCCTACTTGGAGAGCCTGGCCAAAGACGAGCAGAGCAAGGAGCTGATAGCCCTTGTGCTGCGGCTGTTGGCCAGGGACCAGAAAGGCAACCTGAAGGCGAGCCGCGTAATCCAGCTGGGACAGATAGCCGAGAAGAGCGGCAACGAGGAGTTCCAGGAGGGTATGCGCATCATCCGCGAGGCGTACCGTCCGACACGGAGCAAGCTCTTCATCCGCTGCTCGCTGAAGGAGCCGGAGAAAGAGTGGATGGACCTCGGACTTGGAATAGGAGAAGTGTAATTTGTTTTAGTTTGGAGGGGCGGCGGGCGCGGCTTGCCGTCCCTTGTTTCAGGAGCAGGATCTAAAGGCCCTGCCGCCGGACAACCAACAAGATACAATAAACAATATACAAGATATGGCACAAAAACAAGAAAGAATAACAGCGAAGTTCAGCGTCGAGCCGAGCAACTTCAAGCAGAGTGCGGCGCTGCTGGAGTACGAATGGAGAGAGGGCACCACCTACGAGCTGCGGAGCATTACATGGAGCGACGGGTGCGCGGCGAATGTGAAGCTGGCGACGGTACGGGAGGTGCCGGTGCGGATCCACTACCAGAGCGGGATGCCGGTAGAGGGGTTTGTGCACTGGGAGCGGACAGGCTGCAAGGTGGTGGACGTGACGAACACAGACTACGGCTTCGAGCGGTTCTGGGGTCTGTACGGCTACAAGGTAGGCAACAAGGCGAGGGTGATGAAGAAATGGAACGCCCTGTCGGAGGGGGAGCGCATCCTGGCGCTCGGGGCGATACCAAAGTACAAGGCCTTTGCCTCGGGTAAGCACATCGACCTGGTGTATCCGGAGACGTATATCGACCAGAGAAGGTGGGAAAATGAATACACAAACTAAAAAAACGATTGATTATGGCTAATACAGAATTGAAAAAATACGTGCAGCAGGTGTTACAGCGCGTGGAAAACCGGAAGAAGGCGTGCGGCATCGTGCCGAGCTTCACAACGGCGATGGAGTTCAAGGCGGAGCTGTGGGCGGACCTACACGAGGCGATGGCGAGCCTCGGGGAAGAGGGGAAGATACACCAGGGACCGACACTGAACGACGAATATATAGCGCTGACGTGAAGATTAAGCTGAAACTGACCCGTAACGAATACAAGGGCGTTGCAACGATAGCGAAAAATTGTTGCAATGCCCTTGTGGGCGTTACATTTGTAGAGGTGCAGTACCGCGACGCGCTGCGTGGGCTGATGCTTCGGATGGCGGCCAAGATACCGACGCTGAAAGCCAAAGGGAACAAACTGACGCTGGTTGACATAGAGGCGTTGGCATTGTGGGAAACAGTGAACGACCTGGCGGGCAAGTTCCAGCCGTTTGAGATGAGCGTAGGTCTTAGCATCATAGCCGAGATAGACAGGCAGCGGAACGACTATGTGAGCCTGATGAGAGCGAACCTTATGGAACAAAAGAACTATTATCTGGATCAATAAGATGGCATATAACAGGGTAAACAAACTGAGGATGTACAAGAAAATCGTGGCGCTGACCAACGAACACTACGATGAGGACATATTGAACTCATACGCGAAGATCTGGCGACTGTACATATACCCTGTATATCCTGTGAGCTATAGCCATTATATGAAGATAATAGGGACGAGCAACCTGGAAAGGCTGCTCGAGGAGGAAGAGAAGGCGCACGGGAGGTGGGAAGACCCAAGACAGGGGAAGTTGTTTTAGTCTGGCAGACGCAGACGGACGTTGATAGAGGGCGAGGCTATGACGGTCTGGCCCTCTTCGTTTGGCTGCTCGATCCAGGCGGTGGTGAAGGTGAGGGTGTAGATGTCGTAGGACTGGTCGCTGTAGGTCTTCTGCAGGCGGGTGCGTGTGAGGGCCTGGGTAGTGTCAGGGACACGGTAGCCCTCGAGGACCTCGATGATGGTCGTGATGATGTCGAGGATGTCGTAGGCGTCGGACTTGGAAGGGGCCTTGGCGGAGGAACGTACAGTGTGATGGTCGGCCACGGTGAGGCTGATGGAAGCCTCGGCGAGACGGCAGCGGTCGGCGGCCTGGGAGTAGTCGATGTTGTCGAGGTCGATGAGGCAGCAGGGCCACTGCACGGGGGGCTGGGGGAAGTTGAGCTGTCCCCAGTTCTTGTCGATGTAGCGGAGTGCCGGTACCTGGTTAGCGATGCGGTCTTGGATGTTGAGGAATATATGCTTCATAGGGTTAATGGGTTTTATGGGTTGAATGGGCTATTTGTTAAGGGCTTTAGAGATTTCTTCTGTGATTTTCTTTTCGATGGCGGCGGTGAGTTCGGGGCTTTCGCCGATGAACCGGCGCTGAGGGATGCGGACGTTGTGGGAACGTCCGGCGTTGGTGGTGCCCTCGTTGTGGGCGGAGGAGTATGGGAGGTCGCTTTCGATGGTGACGGAGCCGTCGCGGGGTATGAACTGGATGGAGCGTCCGAGGTTGCCTGTGGGACCGGTAAGGATCTTGCGCTTGCCGGCGGCCCCCTTGGCGCCCTGGAGGCGGCGCTTGACCTCCTGCCAGGCGCGGCCAAAGAAGCCCTCCTTTTGGAAATTCTCCTTGAACATGCGGACGGCGAGGTTGCCGAGTTTCTTCGGCAGGTCGCGTTCGAGCTCACGACGGACGGCCTTTTCGACGCCTTCAAGGTGGTGGCTAAAGTCTTGGATTTCCATTTTTATTCGTATTTTTGCAAAAAAATATCGCTATGAAACCTGAAGTAAAAGACAAAGTATTAAGGCAGTTGGTTGGTATTGGTACCGGCTGCACATGGAACATAGACTGGAGAGAGGGTGCCAAGGAGATAAATTTGCCGGAAGATGAATACTACAAGGCGGTAGAAATAATAGCAGAAGACGGCTATATTGAAATAGTGACCATGCGGCGGACAGTAAGAGAGGCGAGTATTTGTGTAAACCATTCTGCAGAGGTATTTCTGGAAGAAGGCGGCTATGAATCAGCTGCTGAAACGGAAAGACTTAATAAGGAGTACCTTCTTTTGCAGGTGAAACATCTTCAGACGGAGTGCGAAAATCTTGATGCGGAGGGGAAGAAGCTGAAAGAAGGAGACCAAACGGCGATAGAGAGAATACTTTCGGCTGGTGCGAACCTTGCTACGATAGCGACCAGTATTATAGAGCCAATTATGAAATTCGCTTAAAGGGTCGGTGGAAGAGAGCATAATTTCAGGGCTAATGCGGTCGGAATACACCACTTCGCCATCGCGGTTTATTTGTCGTTCAACATAGAGAAGTTTGTGTGCAAAACCGTCACTTTCATCGGTTACGTGCTTGATTGTTATTTCAATTTTTTCGTCCATTTGAAAATAATTTTTTGTCAGTTTGAAAAAAAGTTGTATTTTTGCAATCGAATTAAGTGCTTATACTTGATTAAATATGCGGGGGGTAGACCGTTGACGCGGAGCCTCCCGTTCCCTTTTTCTACAGGTCCAGTTCGTAGATAATCTGTTTGTTTTGTACGCATATTATTTTTTTAAACTCGAGGTATTGCCCATCGTTTAGAGGTTTCAGACCATTAAAGCGGGCGATGGCATTCTCCAGAACTTCCTTGTCGAATCCCCCCATAGGGTAATCCAGCACGGCAATTTCTGTAGTTCGTTTAGAAGCACAGTGTTTAAGCCCACGCAGCACATTGTTTTCAGTAGCAGTTTCACGTCCTGCAACCTCGAAAACGAAGCCATCCCAGGAACCCTCGGTAAATCTTTGGCCGAAGTCTCCTCCTCTTTCACTTTCCAGAATGACAGAATGTCCAGAAGTATATCCAGCATCTTGGGCATGTTGTTCATATTCACCTCCGCTTTTATTGAAATTATGGTCTTTGTGGGATGCTTTCCAACCGCCATTGTCCCAGCAGTAAGCCACGTCGTAATAGTTGTCGTCGTCAAGGTATTTGATATAATCGTTGATGTGTTCCCAGACGGGGCTGAGGCTTTCCACTGTAGCCCTACCCTCTTCGCCAGGGCGTCTGATGTAAGAAGCGGTGTCGGTGAAGATATGACCTGATGTAGCCGGATTTTCGTCGAGGCCTGGCTTCACAATGCGGTTGGTGGGATTGCCGCTGGTAGGTTCCTCGTCGGTCTCCTCCCAGTCGCACTTGCAGTTCCAGAGAGTGCCGGGTTGGTTGACGATCCAGAAGGGGTCATCCTTTGCCCAGATACGGTGGTAGAAGGGGATGTGTTCCTCGCGCGGAGTAGCCGAGCGAGAAGGGAGCCACTCGATGTTGGGGAATAGGCGTACGTTGTCACTTTCGTTAAACTGTTGCCACTGTTTGCCTGTACGGGCGCGAGCGACTGCAGTATTGTATTCAGCTGCTTGCCAACGGTTGTAGGCGTGGAACATAGCTTTGATGTACTCCATATCGCCCCCTTTCTCGTTGGCCACACGACGTAAGTCCTGAGCGGCGCAATAGGTTTTGTAGGCGGCAAAACGAGTTACATTAGCCAGCCACTGTTCGGCGATACGCTGTGCCTCTTCGCCGTGCATAGGGACAGCCCGGACTGCCTTGATTAGATTCTCAGCATATCTCTGGAGCAGTTCAGCCGGTACTGGGCTGTTGCTTGCCAGGATGCGGTCAAGCAGTTCCTCTTCCTTGGTTTTTGTGAGGGTGAAAGAACTTTTAACCGCCGTTAAAAAAGTGTTTAAACACTCTTCCAAAGCTTCAGGAGTGTCGATTTGGTAGAGGTGGTCGAGTGCGGAGGTGGCCACGATGTGCGGGCTGGGCTGGCCAGCCCTCAGACGAAAGGGTCGAAGACGGGGTTGTAGTGGTTCTGGCGCGTTTTCCTGTCGCCCTTGGGCGTTTTATCGTCGGGGTCCTTTTCGTCGCGTTGTGGCGGCTCTTTGGGGTCAGCCGGGGAGCCGAGACCGTAGGACTTGGGGCCGGTGACCTCGATGCCGAACTTCTCGCGGAACCACTTGGGGTCGATGTCGAAGTATTGGGCTGACTGGATGGTTTGGGTGAAGAGCTGGGCAGTGTCCTCCTGCTTCTGGTACTTGAAACGGTAGCCCTTGGGGATGAAGCCGAGCATCTCGAGAGCCGGGAGGGTGACGGTGTTCATAGCCACCTCGACAGAGGACTTGTCGTCCTCGACGATTTCGTCGTTGAGGTCGGCAGAAGTCTCCTCCTTGGAGTTGGAGCCGTAGCGGGTGTCCTGACCGAGGACGGCGCCGTTGATGAGCAGGGAGAGCTCGTTGGAGCAGACGCGGATGAGATTCTCGTAGGCCTCGCCATTGGAGGCATTGGTAGCGATGAACTGCATTTCGTCGTCGATGTCAATGACGCCGTTGGCGCCCGAGCCGTAGTTGGAGAGCATCTCCAGATACTGGTTGCGCAGGTTGGGGTCCTGGGTGTTGGTCTTGATGACACGCGGAGGCATACCGCAAACCTCGCAGAACTCGGACCAGCAGCTTTGCGCGAAGCGTTTGAAGAGGACGTGAGGCACGGCCTTGTCGAGCAAGCCGAGGCCCTGTCCCCGGAATTCGAGGAGGAAGGTGCCATATTCCGGCAGGGAGCGGTAAGGGATGCCGTTGGTGTCGGAGGTGTCGATGAGTACGATGCCGGCACGCGGGTCTATGTGTCGGCGGTCGATGATGGTAAGGCCGAGAGGGTCGGGGCAGCCTGGCTGGGGATTGAGTTCGGCAAGGGTATAACCGTGTAGTTTGGCATCGATGACTGCCTCGATGAGGCTACGTGTAGCCGGGAGATCCTGGAGTGCCTTGGTGGCCGTTTCGTCGGCCTCGCCGCCAGGGTCCAGCAGGGCGAACTCGGAGCGCAGCACCTTGGACTTGCGCAGCAGGATCTGAGACGACAGATGCGCATCGTCGAGGATGTAGTCGAAGAGTTCCTGCAGGTAGACGAAGCGTGGGTTCTCGACACGGAGGGCAGACTGTTTGGCGGCCTGCCAGTCGGCGATGTCCTTGCGGTGTACAATGGGCGCACGACTTTGGAGCACCGTGGCTATGAAGCGTTCCTTGGAGGGGACACGCTGAGGCTTATTCTTGTTCTTTGACATGGGTCTAATGGGTAAAATGGGATTAATGGGTTAAAAGCTGTGGGTGAATTTTGGGTTGGACTTGAGCTGGATGGTGCCGGTGGGGTTGCCGCTGTCGGTCTGCAGGTAAGGCAGGTCGGGCGAGAGGAGGCCGTCGGCTACATCCTTGAGATACTTGATGGAGCGGTCGTAGGCCTTCTCGTAGCGTTCGTAGATGGCGTCGACGTTGCAGAGGATGAGCAGATGATAGACAGCGCAGACCTTGACGTGTTCGACGATGAGCGCGGAGCGGCTGGAGCCTGTGGCGGCGAAGATGGTGGCGGTGTCGTAGCGGTTGGCGAGGTAGGATTTGACCTCGGCAGTGGCCACGTCGATGGCCTCGACAACAATGGTGTCATCGTTGTCGGTTATCTGGTCCACCTGATAGTCGTAGAGGTGGGATTTGAGTTCTTCTTTGGTGATAAACATAACTAATATCTGCGGTTAGAGGATTTAGGGAATACAGATTGGATATTGTCGGTGTTGTGACCCCAGCGTCGGTTGAGCATCCAGATGGCGCCTTCGAGGGCGTCGGGAGCGTCGTCGTGCATGCGGCTTCCACGCTCGAAGGCGAGGAGTTGTTCCACGAGGACCTGCATACCGGGACTGTCGCGTTCGTCCTGGTTGAAGACGACCAGGTGCTGCTCGAAGAGAGGCTGGAGGGCCTCGATACGTGCGAACTTGTCCGGCTTTTTGCGGGTGTCGCCCTTGATGGGGATGATGTCGCCCTTGGCCTGGCCGAGTTTGCGGAACTCCTCGAGGATGAGTTCCTGAAGCATATTGGCCTCCATATAGTAGTAGACCGGGACGGAGCCGTCGACGAAGCGTGCGATGGCATAGTGCCACTCGATCATGTTGGTTACGGAAGTCTGGTCGGCGAAGGCCTTGAGCAGGTGGAACTCGCCGGAGGGAGCCTTGCCGAGGAGCATAGTGGCCTTGTAGTCGTTCTGCTTGGTAGCCTTCCAGGAGGGGTCGGTGTAGCAGATGAGCTGCCGGTACTGCTGGAGGCGAGGGAGCATCTTGCCGTACTCAATATAGTCGGCAAGGAATACGGCGCCGAGGGTGATGGGGTTGTTCATACACTCCTTCTGGAAAGCCTTGAAGCCGATTTTGCGGCGCAGTTTTTCGAGACGTTCACGGGTCCAGTATTCCGGCCAGGCGGGGTTGCCGTTCTTGTCGTAGGCGTCGATGCGCGATACGTGGATGTCGGCTGTCTCCATCATCTTGGCGAGGATAGAGTTCTTGCTGATGAGGTTGCCCACCATTACGAAGCGACCGCCCTCAGCGCCGAAGGTGCCCATAAGAGCCTCGCGGGTCCATTCTGTAGCCGCCTCGACACGAGCCGGGTTGCGGCTGAGCTCGTCGTCG
>FLNX01000554.1_pt1 | contig 10566 bp, 6 predicted proteins | sample 1140341 | NCBI WGS metagenome assembly FLNX01 (sample SAMEA3878208, study PRJEB12797) | bioreactor metagenome | biome: Moose rumen | place: Sweden | collected 2011-10
TTAAACACATCACTGAACCATGTGTGCCAGAGGAAGAATTCGCTGTTGGAATGTAAATCTATTGATTCCAGTTTTTTCAGCTTTTCAGGTGCAATCTGGCGTTCCTTTAAAAGCTGGAGCACTTTTTCTGAAATCTGACGGCGGATTTTGGCCTTTGCTATATGGTCGCTTGGAATGTAAAAGCCGTTTATCGCATCCGTAAGCTGCTTTATGATTTCTGCATTGTCAAAGAGCGTACCGTTGGTTTTTGTGAGGCAGCTTAAATCTTCCCCTTCAAAACTTTCAAGCAGACTGTTTCCCTGCATGATTTTGTAGTCAAGGTTTGGAAGGGGAATCGGCTCTTTTTCGTCTACGATTATCGCAAGCCAGAAACGCAGGCGGGCAATGTCCACGGCTCCTTTTTCTATGTCTACGCCGTAGATGTTGTTCTTTACGATGTGCTTTTTCAGTTGGCTTCTTGAAAGGGATTCTTCGGTCGCTTGTGCTTCCTCAGAATGACTGGCTTGTTCGGAAAGACAAACACCGTCATGTTGAGCCGCAGGCGAAACATCTGTTTTACCGTGAAGCAGAGCTTGCATACAGGCCAAAAGCTCATTTAACATTCCCATAGGGAAAGCACCCGATCCAACAGCAGGGTCGCAGATTTTTACATCAAGAAGGGCTTTGAGGAGCGCAGCTTTTTCACCTTCAGAAAAATCTGAGATGGCGTGATGTAAAACAAAGTTGCGGATTTTAGATTCTTCGCTATGCTCAGAATGACTATCTTGCTCGGAAGGACGAACACCATCATGTTGAGCCGTTGGCGAAACATCTCTTTTGGAATAAGATTCCAAATATGCAATCAAACTTTCCCGGCACATATAATGAACAATTTCTTTTGGAGTATAGAAAGCCCCCTTGTCTTTATTGTCTTCCAGAAGGTTTTCAAAAATCTTACCCAGCATCTCCGGGTCAACGCCGATTTCCTTGTCATCAGGGTCTGTTTCATCGATGGTAAAATTATACTGGCTAAAGAATTCCAGCAGGTTTTCAAAATGCTCTTTTTTGAATTTCACTTTTTTCTTATCAAGCTCATCCTCTTCAAAAAGACCGCCATTAAGATACGGAATTCTTATTTTTGAGCCGTAAATATCGCAAAGGACTTTTGGGGCAAGTGCATCTTCACCACGGTCAGTATTTAATGTCTTAAAGAATAATGGTTCAAGCGCCTGCTCCAGAAAGTCTGCTTTTATGCTTTCATCTGCATTTTTAAAAAGATTGTAAATGAAGTTTTTGTCCCCGCTTCCCCACTCCGCATTTTCAGGAACGCCAAGCCAGCCCTTTTTCTGCAAGAAGTGAAGGAAAACCAAGCGTCCCATCATCTTTTTTACAAAGTCACGCACAAGTTTGTCATCGCCATCAAAAGCAGATTTAAAAGCCCCGTTTGCATTCTTTGTTTTTTCCTCAACAAACTTGCCGCCCTTTTTGACAAAGCGCTTTCCGCTGATATATTCAACTAAATCTGCATAATGCTCGCGGTATTCGTTAAAGAAATCATCACTTAATGGAGCGACACTAAATGCCTTAGTAAGAGCAGGCAAAAGGATGGCTTCATCTTTGTCTTTTTTGCTTTCAAGGTCGTTAAATCTTTCGGCAATAGTTCTTGCAGGATGTCCTTTTCCAAGAATATACGTATATCTCTTTGCAGAAGTGGAATCTTTTGCATTTATTCTTTTTTCTACATAAGAAAATCGCCATTCCTGATTTTCAACATTCTTGTGATGGAAAATTATGAGCGCGCCTTCAAACTGATTTATATACTGGCGGACAATGACCTGAATTCCGACCTTGTTATTTTCAAGTTTTTTATTATCACCTACTGTAATATCAAAGACCTTAAGCTCGCTTCCAAAAAAATCAAAAGTTGCAGCATGGCGAATTTCTATAATGTTTGCATTGTTTGCTTTTTCGCGGACATCTGAATCATTTGTAAGAACATCATATCCCTGTTCGTATTCGCCAAAGACAGGAGACAGAACTTCTTTTAAGAAGTTGTCAATTCCGCAGTAGTCTCCCTCGAAAATAGGTCTAAAGTTTGTCATTTATTCGCCTCTTTTGGTTTTGTATTCAATCTTATCTAATTCACCAATACTTTGCAAAAAGTGTTTTTCCACAAGTGAAAGTCTGTTTTTTTCTTTCTGCTTGTATTTCTTATATTCGTCATGAGCTTTGTCCAATGCCTGAGTATGTGAAATACGGCCAGCTGTAGAAAGAATTTCACGACGAGTCATTTTAAGATAATCATCGATTGTTTCAAGCCAGTCTTTCATATACATTGGCTCATGGTCTAATGCTCTAACTTCTGCAATATCCAGATAAGCAGTAACAATTTTATTTAAGGCATCCAGTTCAGATTCTGAAAGATAGTTTTTTGCAACCTCAACATCTGTCTTTTTTATTTCTTTTCCGCTCCAACTGGTAAGCCCCATATTCTGTTTTTCACTGTCTGCACGTTCATAAATAATTTCTGCGGCAGTATGTTTATGAGCCGCCCAGTGTGCAACGCTACGCGCCTGCTTCCGTTGCATATTCTGAACTTGCTTAAAGAAGGCGACGGAACTTTCTGCACTGGGATTATAATCTATGCTTGTAGCGTAAATATCAAGGACTTTTCGCCAGAAGACTTTTTCACTTGAGCGAATATCCCTGATTCTTGCAAGAAGTTCATCAAAGTAGTTACCACCACCAAGTTCTTTTAATCGCTGGTCATCAAGCGCAAAGCCTTTCTGCATATACTCTTTTAGAATCTTCATAGCCCAGATTCTAAATTGTGTTCCTCGCAATGATTTTACACGATAGCCAACAGAAATAATTACATCAAGATTATAATATTCTATATCCCGTTCAACTTCTCGACTTCCCTCATTTTGAACTGTTGCAAATTTTGCAACAGTTCGACTTTCGGACAGCTCACCTTCTTCAAATATGTTTTTTATATGACGGGAGATAGTAGATTTATTCCTTTGGAAAAGCTCTGCCATCTGGTCTATGGAAAGCCAGACCGTATCTTTATCAAAGGTGGCCTGAATTTTTGTTATGCCGTCTTCTGTGGTATACATTATAAGATTTGTATTATTTTCCATCTTCTTCCCCAGTTAGTAATAGAATCCGGCATAAATATATGCTTCGCCATGCTTCTGCGTATTAACAGTAGTTATGTTTCCAAGTTCCTGTTGTATCATATTTACAATATCTTCATCAGTTACAGGAATGAGTAGTTTATCAGGTTCTCCCAATTCTGTAAGGAATTTGTCCAAACGTTTTGCAAGAGTTATATTCCCACCTTTTATGGATTTTAAAGCCTGACCGATTAAACTCATAGATTCCTTAGAAAGCTTTCCGCTTACAATCCATTTGTTTGCTTTTACAAGTACATTTGTAACATCGACCTTTGCATTTTTAGCCTTGCTTAATTTGCTTTCAAATACATTGTAAGCATCCAAAGCGGCCTTTCTTTTTGAGTCAATATCTGGAATTGAGGCAAAATCATTTGCAACTGTATCGGTTTTACATTTACATGAATCAAACATATCCATGTAGTTTATAACCTGTGCCTGTAAATCTTCTGCAACTTTTACATAAACGCATCCGTATTTATTTTTTACTTTTATTGCAAAGTAGGTATTTCCTTCTTCATCTTGCAGAACAGGGCTAAAGCCTTTTTCTTCTGCATTTTCAAGCTTCTGGATAAAATCATACCGCTCAGGATTTGTATCTCTATATTGCTTTAATTCAGAAATATATTTTTCCTGTGGACTTTCTTCTCCATCTACAATGGCTTCAAAATTACCTTCTGAAAGCTCTTCTTCCTGACTGAATATCTTTGCATCTTCACCAAACATTGTGTGGAAAGACTGCAATTTAGTGTAGGCATTCTGTACAAGATTAATCTGTTCATCGCCCTGGCTAGAAGGATAGAAGTTGTAAACATAGATATTTTCGTTTTCACTTCCGATACGGTTTACACGACCGATTCTCTGAATAAGCCTTGTAGAATTCCATGGTGTGTCATAGTTCAAAATTGAATTTGCCCTATGCAAGTTGATACCTTCGGCAAGAACTTCTGTTGTAATGATTACGTCATAATCATTTTTCTGTTTTGCTTTATCATAGTTTGCATCGAAGTTTTCTTTGATTATTGGCTCTTTTTCATCACGATTAGCCGCAGTAATTACAAGAGGTTCTTTTCCAGTAATGTTTTCAACGGCACGGCTTAAAGATTTTACGGTACTGATTGCTTCTGAGAAAATAACGAGTTTATGGGGAATATTCCGTTCCTTGCAGAAAAGCCCCGTGCTCTCCCGCAATGCCAGCTTGAATCTGTCAAATTTCGGGTCATAATCATTTTCATTCCATCGGTCTACAAGGTCGTTGATTTTCGCCAAGTCGGATTTCAGATAATCAATGTAGGTTTTCTTATCTGAACCAAAAGTTTTGAAATCAGAACGATTATATTCTGCATTCTGCTTCTTTTCGTTTCTACCCTCTTTATTTAGTTTTTCAATTTTTGCTCTTATGTCGTCAAAACAAGTTTCAAGTGTTATTACTTTATCAGGATTCTTTGACTGTTTCTCTTTAATATCCAGTTCCTTGTTTACATCAATCTGCGGACAAATAAAGATTGTATCATTCTCCCACATGGTAATCATATTCTGGGTATATCTCTGGAAATTTCTCAAGGATTCCTTAAAGGCTTCAAAACTGCTTTCCAATCGTTTTACAAGAAGAATCTGCATAATTCGGGCAAGCTGATTAGACGAACGCTGAGCCGTCATGTTTCGTCCTGAATAAACCTTATTGTATTTGCTGTCAAGGAACATTGTCGCTCTGTAACGATAGTATCCAAGGCCTTCAGTTGCAAACATTTCACCTTCTTCAACTTTGGGTGCAATCATATTCATTGTATCAAAAAAAAGCTGGGCAAGTTTTTTATCCATTGTGTAGTATAGATTTTCCGGGCCATGAACGGTTGGAAATTTTAAATCATCAGCGTAATGCTTTTTTATGTCAGTTCGGGTGCGCCTGACAAGAATATCGCTCAAGACCTTTTCGCGAACTTCTTTTGAAAGCTCAATCAATTCTTTTTTTGTATTCGGATCAGAAGTAAATGATGATTGCTCAATTCCCAGACCTTGTTTCTTTGAATGAATGAGCAAGGCATATTTTCTATTTACTTCTGCAAAGAAATGCTCCAAGTCACGGCCTTCTACTTTTTCAAATGTTGAATTCTTAGGCTCATGCTCAAACAGATAAATCTGATTCTGAATGTCGCGGGGACTGTTGTTCTGCATTGTGGCAGAAAGCAAGCCGATAAATGGATAGTATCCAGTACGAGCATTAACACTTTCAAGATATTCTGAAAGAGCAATATACATTTCCGTCCCAGAGTTACGAAATTTATGGCTTTCATCAATGATTACAAGACCATAATTTTCTGCATCTGTAGAGAAAGTTTTCATTTCAGGAGTCATTTCTTTGACTGTTTCTTTTTTATCTTCTGAAGACAGAGTAAACATATCTTCATCATCTTCAATAGCATCCTCTGCATCGCTTAATTCTTCCTCAGAGAAATCGTCAGAAAGATGATTAAGGCTGCCAGTAGTCAAGAATCTTACATGTTCTTCTATTTTATCAGTTTGATTCTTATCAAATTTCTTAATCGTATCTACCCAGGAAGATTTGATTGCAGGTGGTACAATTATTAAGACCTTATCTGATTTTTTCAATGAGGCGGCAACATCAATAAAATATTTGATGATTAAAATGCCGACAATAGTTTTACCAAGACCTACAACATCACCCAGTGCAAAGCCGCCGTGCTGAATCATGTAAGAATAGCATTGCTGAACGGCATTAAGCTGATATTCAAGAGGTTTTATATCTTCTGGTAAATATCCAGTAAGTATTGACTTAAAATTAGCATCTGTAATCATACCAAATTTATCTTGCAACAATTTGATATAATTTTCATAAGGTGTAAGAACCTTACAAGAGTCCATAACTGGAGGCAAGTTTGCCGGTGAATATGGAGTTTTTTTAGCTTCTTTTCCAACAGGAGAATTTTCAACTTCAATTACAAATTCTTTAGTCCAATCCTCGGAAAGAGCCCATTTTTCATTAAACCAGTAATAGTGACCTTTAAATGGACTGTATTGATTAGGTTCTGCGATTATATGAGGTGTGTCGGTATCAAGGTAATTTAGTTCAGAATTCCCTTCAAGACCTTTTTGTGTAAAGTTACTGCTTCCTACGATTCCGAAGGTTTTACCATTGAGCCCCATAAAAATATAGCACTTTGAATGAAAGAATTGTTTTTCATCGTCTTCATTTAGTTTAAAAATGTGGACTTCGATTTTCTTTTCTTCGTTGCAATATCTCATTAAAAGATTGGCCGCATTTTGATAGGATTGATTATTCAATTCTACATTTTGTAAATCAATCTTAATATAATCCTGAGGATATTGTTTTGCTGTCTTATATGAATCTGCCGTTAAATCCTTTTGATATACATCAGGGTCTTTGCCGATTAATAAGCGAAGTTTCGTGCCGTCTTTTGCCAGGAAATTTTTCAGGGATTCTGTTATTAATGCCGTTCCTTTCAAATCCCAGTAACCAGTGGCTATACAGATTTCTTGAATTTCCGGGATATTAATTATTTCATCCAGTACATTCACAAGTTTTAAATTTTGTGAATTATCTATAAGTGTATTTCCTAACATTTATGCGTTCCTACCCTGTCTAAGATGGTTCCAATATCAGGATTTAAAAGCTGCTAAAAACCATCTGCATAATAAAATAATTATACTATAAAATGAACGAATTTTACAGAGAATATTGCTCTTTTGAGTAGAAGCAAGGAAAAATCACCCCATCTATCCCCAAAATTCTCGGCGTGTTTCTGGTAAATTCTCTGTATGATTTTTAAAAACTCCGTATGTTTTAAAAAATTCATCGTATGTTTCTGGTGAATTCTCCGTATAATTTTCTGAAACTACAACTATTATCTTTATGCTTTTGGGAAAATTAAATGCTTGGAGATTCCGATTAAAAGCCATTCTGCAAATATATATATAAGACAAAAAGCCCTGTTGCCGATAACCTTAACATCATTTGAAATATGAACGGCCTCTAATGTCTTGCAGTCAGAAAATGCTGATTCCCTTATGAGCGTCCAGAAAAAATCAAAACCAAAGGAAAACCACACAAAGCCTCTGCGGCTTTTTAAGATTGAGCAGGCTATTCAGAATCTGACGTATCCCAGTGTTGAGCGGCTTCAAAAGGAGCTTGAAGTGTCGCGGCGCACAATTCTTCGTGATATTGACGAGCTTAAAATCTACTACAATGCGCCCATTGAATACGACCGTATGAAAAAGGGCTACTATTACAGTGACAACACTTACTTTGTTAAAAACATGCTGCTGACTGAAAGCGAGGTTTTTGCGGTGACGGGAATCTTGCCTCTCATGGAACGATATAACAACACGCCCCTCAAAAAAACGATTACTAAGGTTTACGAGACTCTCTCTCAAATGCTTCCCAATCAGGTAGAGGTTCAGACAAGCTTTGTGAACGATGTGGAATTTATTGCTGACCCAGTTCCCATTATTTCCGAAGATGTTTTTAATGCGGTTTTTAAGGCAACTAAGCTCCACAAAATCATGAAGTTTGATTACCGAAAAATCAGGAGTGCCACCAAAACGAGGACGGTAGCGTTATTCTGACTTTTGAGTCTAACCAGCTTCAGGAAACGCTTTACTGGGTCCTTCGTTTTGGTTCTGCCGTCACGGTCTTAAATCCCCCGGAATTAGTGGAGCGGTATAAAGCAGAGGTTCGTAAAATGGCGGATAAGCTGACCAGACAATAATTCCAGGTCTTTTGCAGAGATTTTGGGGAATAGATTTTATAAAAGAGGAAGTGCCCGATACAACAACTCTCCTGAAATTTCGCAGGCTCATAGAAAAAAAGGAGCCCGGAGAAAAGATATTCAGGACATTGTTTTTGCCTGCATCATATACAGATAAATGACTCGATTTTCGTTTTCACTCATGTCTTTTCATTCTTTCACAAAAGAGCCAATCTCTATCAGATTGCCGTCGGGGTCTGCCACATAAGAGGTGCGCTGTCCCCATGGCTCAGTTGTGGGCGGCATGACAGACTTTGCACCGTTTGCCAGGGCATTTTCGTACTCTTTATCCACAGCGGCATAGTTCGGCACATCAAAAGCAATTTCCACAGTGCCGTTAAAGCCCTCGGGGTAGCGGAACTTTTGCGAGGTCATCTGTTCAAAATCCTTACGCGGAAAAAGGATAATCCTCATATCGCCCAAAAACATTTCCACATTGGGCTGCACGCCGTCCCAGTCGCAGCGGAATCCAAAGGTGCGGGTGTAAAAATCCACGGTGGCCCTGTTGTTTCGGGTAAAAAGCCCGATGGTGTTGAATGTGAATCGTGGTGTGCTTTTACTCATTTTCTTTACCTCACTTTTACCGTATTTTCCTAACGTGGGAATAATTTTCCGTGATTTTCCTTGGCACTTCAAAATGCTGGATTTTTTTTGGGCTGTCCAGTCTCCGACCCACTCAAATTCTTTTTCGATACAGAGTTTGTAGCAAAGGTCACCTTTGTTTATCCTGTAATCGAAGTCTTGGCTTCTGTCAAAATATTTTTCTTCCCCATAGATTAGTTTGTCGCATTGTACGATTTTTTCATTATAATGAAAAGGTCAAATGTCGAGTTTCATGTTTTTAGCTTAAACAAGGTCATTCTGAACGCTGAAAGCGTGAAGAATCTATCTCGCATACCTTGAAATGACGGGATTCTTCGGAACTTCATTCCTCAGAATGACTTTTTGCCAACACTTGAAATTGAACCTAAAAGCATGTTTCACCTTTTTTCTTTTCATTTTTCACATCCTTCCTTGAATTTTATCTTGAGGAAGGAAGATTCGCCGCTGCTGGTTCACATTGCCAAGGAAAAAAGCTATACTTTTATCTATGAGCTACGAATCAGTAGATACATTGCAGAATCTTTTGGCAGACAATGTCTTTAATTATACAAGCGGCGAGATAGAACTTGATTCATGTTCCAATAAAGATTCTATTGTTCATGCCAAAACTGAATTTCTTTTGCCAGAAACAGATGGGCTTCATAAAGAATGGAATTTCAAGACTATATATATAAATCCACCTTACGGAGCCGACAGGGAACGAAAAACTACAATAAAAGATTGGCTTTCAAAATGTGCATATTCCCATAAAGTGTATGGGGCTGAAATTATCGCTCTTATTCCCGTCGCTACAAATACAACACACTGGAAAGAATATATTTTTGGTGAGGCTGATGCGGTTTGTTTTTTGTATGACACAAGACTTCGTTTCTTAGTAAATGGAAGTACGGACAACAAAGGTGCACCAATGGCATGTGCAATGGTGTATTGGGGAAATAATACAATTTGTTTTGAACATATTTTCCAAGAATTTGGAGCAGTTTTAAGTTTGGAAAATTTAAAAGAACTAAAGGCTCAATCTGCTCCTAAAGAATTATTATTGTTTGCGTAAAAACACCTAACAATGCTTTTCAACGACGACAGGCAGTCAAGCCATATGCGGTACAACCCAATATCATGCCGCCGTCCGCCACTTGGGCGCAAGGAGAAAAAAAATGAAAAAAATTCTGTTGCTTATATGCTTTAGCCTTGCTTTTATGCTTACTTTGCCTGCGCATGGGTATATGTTGGAAGACCATGCAAAAATAAAAGAATTGTCCGCTTTTACAATAATGGGCGAAATAGGCTTGAGAACAGAAAAGGATTATTCATCGGCGGTAACATACAGGACGCTGAATCATGAAGGCGGAATGAAGGTGACGGTCTTGGAAATTTTAAAAGCAGATGTACAGGATAATACCCCCGGACAGTGGCTTTATGTTGTACTGACCGCTCCCATGTGGGTTGACAGCGGGGAATGGATAGAAAAGTATCAGAAATTCTTGATTTTTCTTCCTGATGATATGCCTCTTATTGATTTTGAGGAATAAACTTTATTCATGCAGGGAATACGCGTTTCAAAAAGTATTTACCGGCATTGCCGCTTTCACCCCATGCATCTTCCCCCCCGACAAAGCAGGGGGAGGGATGCCGTATAATCTTCCTACTTCAAATATTTTCCGAAGAATTCTGCCAGTCGGTCAAAGGGAATGTAATTCTTGTCACCGCCGTCGTACAAATCGGTGTGGCTGGCTCCGGGGATAATGACCAGCTCCTTGTTGTCGCCGACCAGCCGCTTGAAGGCATCCTCGCCAAAGTAGCGGGAGTGGGCTTTTTCTCCGTGCAGAACCATGACCGCGTTCTGGATTTCATCGGCATAGGCAAGGAGTTTCGTGTTCAAAAGCGAAGTTCCCGCAGTCACATTCCAGCCGCCGTTTGAGTTCAGGCTTCGCTCGTGGTAGCCGCGAGGAGTCTTGTAGTAGTCATAGTAGTCCTTTACAAAATAAGGTGCGTCTTCCGGGAGGGGGTCTACAACTCCGCCG
>FLNX01001676.1_pt1 | contig 10559 bp, 7 predicted proteins | sample 1140341 | NCBI WGS metagenome assembly FLNX01 (sample SAMEA3878208, study PRJEB12797) | bioreactor metagenome | biome: Moose rumen | place: Sweden | collected 2011-10
AGGGAATCTGACAACTGCAGAACTCCTTTGGCTCAAATCATCCAATTTCTTGGAGTCAACTGTTAATAAAACTCCTCCGTCATTTGTTATGATGATGCTCTCTGCGCAATGCCAAATACGGTCAGAATCGGTGCCATAATACACTTCGGTGATAGTGTTAAAGTTCCTATCCAGCTTTTCGATAACAACCCATGAGTCGTTTGGCGTAACAAAACCCATTTTCAACGAATAACAGAAATATACGTTGTCTCCGTCCACATCTACCGCCCTTGGAGCAACATAGTCAAAATCGGCAACACCTCTAACGATTTCGCGAATGACTGGTACTATGTTTTGTGTGCCTTCAAGGTCATCATCCATCTCATACAAGAAACAATCATCATAATTAAGATCGTAATACCTGCTTGTTCGAGTGGATAGATAAGTCGTGTTGTGATTGCTTCGCATAACAGAAATGTCATCAAAAAGGAACTGGCCATTGCCATTTCCTCCAGGATGCACAAGAGCCCTTGTCCTTACCAAGTTAAGGTCATTATCCAAATAAGCCACCGTTCCTGCATAATCTCGTGTCATGACATTTTCAGGTGAAGGTGGTATATTATTCCAGTTCGCATAGTAAATGTACCCCGAATCGGTTTTTACCAATTGCTCGCGCCAAAACAACATCTGCCAAGGTTGTCCCGAATATGGTATTTCATAGCCGACATTGGCCAACAACTCGCCTTCAAAACTCATCCGAAAAAAGAACAATGAATCCTGGCCGTGAACACTGTCGTTATCCTTGCTGACATTTTTAGTATATGCTCCTACAATATTCCCTTCGTCAAGAATTGCCGAATGGATATGAATACTCCCGCTTGCTTCGCATGGAGAGTAATTGGATTGTCCGTCGGCTATGTCAACAGGAAAACTATACTCAAAACTATCAACTATTTCCAGATTATCATTGAGCTTATACAACCCAAGAATGGCATCCGTAGGAGGATTATCATAGTTAAGGAAGTAGTTGAAATAGTCTTGATTATGATCAGGGCTATAGGACATCAGTGCAAAGACTTCGCCATTCTCGTTTTCAAAAACGTATGGATTATAGGACGACCCCCAATATCCAGGTCTGAAATAGCCGGTTTTCGCCAGTTCATCGCCATTGGGCGACAAAGCTATCAATGCGTTGTGTGGTGGATAAAAACCTTTGTTCGTGCCATCGTTGTAAAGAAACGAGGCGCTAACAATGATACGTCCATCGGATATCTCATAAGCACAATACTGGCGAATCATAACAGAATCCGACATTTGATAAGGAATGGCATATTCCCATTCTTGCCCGAAGACCTTGGCCCCGAAAAACATCGCGAGGGCGAGGGCGACTGTAAGTTTGAGTTTTGTGTTCATGGTGCTTTGATTTGAGTTTCGGGCACAAAAATATAGCAAAAATCCACAAGAAAACCCAATTCCACCTGCCAATCCACTATTTTCCTTGAACTTGGCATTGAATGTCAATGGGTTACGAAAAATTTTTCCACTAAAAAGTTGGGAGGAATCCATGAAAATTCGTCTAATTCGTGTCATTCGCCGACAAACAAATCATCCATCGTGGCCTCGCTTTGGATGTTGTTCCAATAGGCGTTGTGGGCCACGCCAAAGGTGGTCACCATGGTTTGGTGCAAGGCCTTTCGGGTTTTGCTATGATGGCGGAATGTCTCCGCTCGGTCGCCCATTTCCTTGTCATAGTCTTTCGAAATGACGAACTCCTTTTCGGCAAACTTCATTTCGCATAGGTTGATGACGCCGTCCCGTCGGTCAATCAGAAGGTCAATCTGCCCTCCCGGCCATTTTGTTCCATCGCTGTCGATATAAGGTTTCGCAAACCACGAACTGACCTCTGTTTGTATTCCGCTTATCCCCAATTTCTTCTTGATTTGCGGGACGTGATGCAAGCAAACCATCTCGAAAGCATAGCCTTTCCAAGTGGCTGTGGTGTCCAAAATATGGCTCCAATAATGCTCGTCGCGGCCCGAATAGTCTTTCAGGAAACGCAAGTAGAACAAGGAATACAAATCTGTCAGTTGATAAAGCACATCGCGCTCTTTCTTGCCAAAGGCATGGTAACTGCGTATGAAGTCGCAACGTTGCAGGTTGTTGAGCACTTCCGAAAGATAGCCGTTGTCAGTCAGTCCCGAAGCGTCGATGATTTCTTGTCGCGTCAGGCCTTTTCCTTTGGCTGCAAGCGTCTCGACCACAGTCTTGTATAGTCCCGAATCATTGAACAGCGACTTGAACAAAAAGTCGAACTCGCCTCTCAAAGGGGCGTTTTCGGCAAAAAACAGCGCGTCGATGTTTTGCGCCACACTTTGCGACTTCCGCATCATGTCCAAGTAGTAAGGCGTGCCGCCCAACACCATATAGGTTTCCACGATTTGCTTCCGTGGCAGGTCGAAGCCTTTCGACTGCAAGAAAAGCTCGGTTTCGTGCAAGTTGAACGGTCGCAAGCGGATTTGCCGCGTGACACGATTGTGAAGTCCACCCTTGTTTCCGATGAGTTTGTTGGTCATCCATGACGTTGACGAGCCACACACCACGAGTTTCAAGTTGTCCTGCTTCGAGGCCCACCCATTCCAAAAGAGTTCAAAAGCCTTCAGGAAACGCGAGCGTGGAGAGTCAAACCAAGGAAGTTCGTCAATGAACACCACGATACGTTCCTTTTGGCCAAGGCTTCGCAGATAGTCCTGCAATTGGAAGAACGCTTCCATCCAATCGGGCGGAACGGGTTGGATCGCTTTTGAATACTGCGACAACTGATGTGCGAAATTGGCTAATTGCTCCTGGTTGGTGGCTTCATACATGCCCGCCATGAAAAAATCGTATTCTTGACGGAAATAAGAGTCAACCAAGAAGGTTTTCCCGACACGTCGGCGGCCATAAACGGCGACGAATTCCGCCTTCCCCGACCCGCAAATGTCGTCGAGTTGTCGTATTTCCTCCTCTCTACCTATGAGTTGTTTGCTAACCATACATTCTGTATTTTGTTTCCAAGTTGCAAAAATACAGATTTTCTTTCGATTACAAACAATTTTTCAATTAAATTAGTGCGCTAACCCTGTTTTTTTGACACGTTAGCGCACTAATTGAGGCTTATATTACTGCGCTAACTATATTTTTCGCACCACTTAGCGCAGTAGTTTACGAGGATTTCACTCCTTCACCCACTTCCCCGTTTCCACAAGGGTCGTTGAGCCTGTCGAAACGCCCGTGTAAACTTTCCAAATATAAACGCCATCTGCCCAATCCCCAGCCTCAATCGCCGTCACATTTCCCGTTATCTCCTGCCTATAAACCATCCTCCCATTCATATCATACACCTCCACCCGCGCATCCTTCAATCCCGTCCTGATATTCAGCACATCCTTCCCCGGATTAGGATAGGCCACCGCCACGGCAAATCCAGCATCATGCGCCTCATCGATGCCTACAATAGTCTCGTCCGAAAGTTTGTAGATGGCATGTTGCTGCTCGAATGTACGGCGGTCGTATCCACCTGTCGAGACCAAACAGCCGCCCGAAGGTAGTGCATAAATGCTGTAAGGCGTTGTCATCCGCACTTCGTTGTGATAATAAATCTCGCCTTTGAGGTTCATGTTTCCATCAAATAAGGCCACATAGAAGTTTTCCACGCTTTCAGGATCACTGCCGCCGTATGCGTCCATCATGTTCATTAGGCCGCACATATAAATATCGTCGCCGCGAAAGTCGATGGCCTCACACAGTGCCTTTTGGTCATATTCCTCATCGGTATAAGGACCCATGACATACTTCTTCTGTGTGAAATCCGCATCAAACTGACCCATATAAAGATCAGATGTTATCTTGGGATTGCCATTGAAAGCCGGGAAACTGACATCAGACAACAGATACACCATGTCCGTTTCTGGATGGACGGCAAAATGCTCGAAATAAGGCCTGTAGATGCCAGCCGAATAGATGCTGTGCTTGATGTCAACAACATTAAGGCTATCGTCAAAAATGACACATTCAGAATTGACATCCTTGGCAGTGAGGTCTTCCATCACAAGACGGCATCCCGAGGTGCCATTCTTTGGCGGCAACAGGCTGGTATAAACGCGATTGGTGACATCCGTCCATTGGTGAGTCAACTCACCCAACTCGTTGTAGCGTGCTATCACATGCACATTCATAGAGTTATCAAGATAGGAACTCGATACAAGCACACTTCCATCCTCGTTGGGCAGCCATTCAAAGTCCCACCACTGGTCGTGAGGGATTTCTTCTGGAATGGGAAATGGGTCAGGAAATTCAAAAGTAGTAAGCTCGAAATCATCCGAGACGGTGACCTTACACACAATAGGTCTGTCAGGGCCTTTCACATAGTAGAAGCAAGGTTCGCCATCGATGTCTCTGAAGAACTTGCTTTCCGTGAGGAACGAACAAGAGTTGGTGGTAAGATGCCATCTGTCCATTTCCAAATCGTGACCGTCTTCATCCATCCTAATGATGTAGCGGCCATCACCCAACACATTCGCATTGAGCAGCACTTCTCCCTCGCTCCATTGGCAGAAATGGTAAGCGATGATCATGGGTGACTGGAAGATTTCCACTGGCTCGGCTTGCTGTGCAAGCAAGCCAGTGGAAACCATAATGATTGTCGAAATTATCAAATTCCTAATTGATTTCATCAATCTTTTCATTTTTGATTCTCCTTTTACTTTTAGTTTGTTTGTAAATCAGTTAATTTATTATCCTGTGTTTAACCCAAGAATCATCTTTGGTCTTATTCAACTCTTCATTCTGAATGAAGATCTGAGGTTATTCCTTAATCCATTTCCCGCTCTCCGCTTCCTTGCCGTTTGAAATCACCCTCCAGACATATACCCCTTCAGCCCATCCTCCAGCATTAATCGCAGTCACGTTCCCCGTAAGGGCTTGGCTATGAACCAGCCTGCCGTTGATGTCATACACTTCCACATGGGCATTCTTCAAAGCTGTGCGGATATTCAGCACATCCTTCCCCGGATTGGGATAAGCGATGGCCACCTTCAAGCCGTTGTCGTGGGCTTCGTCGATGCCCACAAAGGCTTCGGCGGGGAATTTGGTGACCGTTGTCCACCGTTGCTGTGGATTATCGATGTTTTTTGTTTCAGTCGTTAAAAGAACGCCGCCGTCTTTTGTCGTAGTGATACTTTCCGCCCAGCAAAACAAATCGTCGGAACCATTACCGTAATACACCGTGGATATGTTTTCAAAGTTTTCATCAAGCCGTTCTATCACAACCCATGAATCGTTTAACATTGATATTCCACAAGCCATAGAATAACAGAACAGCAATGTGTTGTTATCAGTGGCATCTACAGCTCTACTAAGAGCCACAAAGTCCCAGTCATTGGTTCCTCGTTCAATCTGGCGAATGATAGGCGCGTTGTTTTGAACACCTTCAATGTCATCATCAAACTCATACAGACGGCAATCCTCATACGATTGGTCATAATTTGAAATTGTTTCCGTTGCAACGTATGTTGTATTATGCCCACTTCTTATTATGGCCATATCTTCAAAATAGTTGTCTTCCCATTCATTCCCGTCCGACTGTCTGAAAGCCTTGTATTTCAAAACATTGAATTCCTTATCCAAATAGAATATGGTTCCATCGTCATAAGCCCGATTCGCGTCTTTTTTGTCTGAAAAGCCAAAATAATAGGGCGGCATGGGATTATAATAGATATACCCATAATCCGTTGCCAAAAGTTGTTCACGCCTTAGTTTCTCCTGCCATGGACTGCCTGAAGTTGTCATCTGATAACCGACATTTGCAAGCAATTCGCCATCAAAACTCATCCTGAAAAAAAACAAGGAATCATAACCTTGAAGAGGCTGATGGCCAAAACTGACATTCTTGGTGTAAGCACCCACAATGTTGTCCTCGTCGATAATCGCCGAATGGATGAAAATGTTTCCACTATAATGGCAGCACCACCAGGCCCATCCCTGATAATATCTGGCTTCGTAATTATCAATAGGATAGCTGTATTCATGGCTTTCCTCAACCTCTAATTGATCGTCAAGTTTATACAGCCCAAGGATGGCATCTTCAGGTGGATTGTCATAGTTCTGATAATAGTTGAAATATGCCGTATCATGATCAGGACTATAGGACATCAATGCAAACACCTCGCCGTCTGAGTTCTCAAACACATACGGGTAATAGGATGCGCCCCAATATCCAGGCTTGAAAAAGTCATTCTCCGCAAGCACCTCCCCGTCAGGCGACAAGGTAATCATAGCAGGATGGGGTGGGTAGAAATTAGACCCCATTCCGCTTTGGAAACAACGAGCGGAACAGACAATAATTCTCCCGTCCGACAATTCGTAGGCACAATACTGATGCGTCATTTCCTCATCTGACATATCATAAGGAATAGAGTGTTCCCACTCCTGCCCGAAGGCCTTGACCCCAAGTATCATCGCGAGGGCCAACATTGTGATTTGTAGTTTTTGACTCATAGTGTTCTGTTTTTGAATTTTCGATGCAAAATTATATCAAAAAACCGCCAAAAAAGCCAATTCCATGGCCCAATCCACTATTTTCTTGAAAATCAGCATTGAATTTCAATGGATTACGAAAAGTTTTTCCACTAAAAAGTTGGGGGAAATCCATGAAAATTCGTCTAATTCGTTTCATTCGCCGACAAAGGAAACAAGATGCTCTCAGGCGACATCTCCATTTTCGAGAAGGCAAAGAGTTTCTTCCCCAGATCCTTCAACGAGGCACCGATATGATAAACCGTATTGTCGACAATCAGGAACCGGTCGTGGATGTCGGGCCTTTCTTCCACTTCGATTTGAGGATACTGGCTGTTGTGGCGGCTCAAGTCCAATTGGAACTGGTCGGAGATGTTTCGGGTTACAATCTTGGCCGAAACATTGTCTTCGCGTTTCGAGAGCGTCATCAAGACGGATTCGTCAACATAGTTGTCTATCAGGATGATACTGCTTTTCGCCGACTTTATCAGGTTGGAGGCAAAGACATGGGCGTCAAAGATCTGGCCGTCATAGAAAACGCCTTCAACGGGCGGCAATGAAGTGCGAACGAAGAAATCGACTTTCTCCGAAAGCTCGTCGATCCGTTGCTCATGCGCCATCAACCGATGGTCTATCCTGTCTTCAAGATGGAGGAGTTGCTGGTTGAAGGCTTAGCCTTTTAGCAGATAGTCTTTCAAGACTTGGTTGGCCCAACGCCTGAATTGTGTGCCTCGTTGCGACTTGACTCGATAGCCGACAGAGATAATGACATCCAAATCGTATAATTTCACAGGGCGGTCAGAAAAAGGAATGTGCAAAAAATGCACATTGCTCTTTTCTTCCAATTCGCCTTCGGCAAAAACGTTATTGATGTGACGCGTAATGACCGTTCTGTCCTTTTGGAACAACTCGGCCATCTGCGCCTGCGTCAGCCAAACGGTCTCGGCCTCGATGCGCACCTCCAGCTCAATGCTGTTGTCGGGTTGGTACAATATGATTTCTCCTTTGTCCATGTCCTATAGGTTTGATGGGGCAAAGTTAGGGATAAAAGAGACGCAAACCAAGAACCTAATGCAAAAAGGATAGTTATTCCTTAATCCATTTCCCGCATTCCGCTTCTTTGCCATTGGCCATCACTTTCCAAACATAAGTCCCATCAATCCAATTCGTCGCATTGATGGCCGTATCATTCTCCGTAATCTCTTGCCTATAAACCATCCTCCCACTCATATCATACACCTCCACCCGCGCATCCGTCAATCCCGTCCTGATATTCAGCACATCCTTCCCTGGATTGGGATAAGCCATCGCCACAGCGAAACCTGCATTATGTGCTTCTTCAATACCAACAAATACCTCATCCTTGATGCGATAAATACAGTTTTCCCTTTCTTGTGTCCTCCTGTTCATTCCCGCGCAACACACCAGACAACCTTCGGGATAGGCACACACGCTGTATGGAGTAAGTGCCCTTTGCTCATCGTGGTAATAGATTTCGCCAAATTGGTTCAAATTCTCATCAAAATGTGTGATGTATATATTGTTGATGCTGCCATAATCCATATATCCACACATATACACTCCACCATCGCTACCGTAGTCGATGGCCTTACGCAAGGCTCGTTCGTCATTGAGGTCAGTGGCAGGCCCCATACAGTAAGCCAGTTGGTCGAACTTGTCATCAAACGCGGTCATAAAGATGTCTTGTTTGATGGCTGGATTCCCGCCAAAAGCCGGCATATTAAAAGAACCAATTCCGTAAGGCCTGCTATTGTATGGGTTAAGCGACACATACATATAGCCCATCAGCATCCTCGGGTAAGATAGCGAGTTGATGTGCTCTTTGACATAGCTGATGTTGAGATCTGCATCCAGAACATAACAGTCCATTTCAAGCGGAGGGTTGGGATTAGGCATGATGATACAGCAACCCAAAGAGTCGGGCGACGAGAACACGGGATAGGCATCCTGCATGGGTGCAGCCTCGAAAAGCCTTTCCGCCACAACATTGCCTTGGGTGTCAAATTTCAAGATCCGAATGCCTTGACTTAAAGCGGAAAACAGAGTGTCAACCGAATAGGAAAAGAGTACACTTCCGTCCTTACAACAAACGGCTGATGGCTCAAACAAGGCATCATACCTGCGCACATCAAGCCCGGTCCAGTTGAATTGGCTGGTTGTCATCTCCAACTCGTCAGTGATGGAAACGGAATAAAGCAAAGCAGTGTCGTTTACCCTTGTCATATAGACGAAACCTATGTTACCATCAGGACGGGCAAAAAACTCACTTTGCCAATCGTACTCCATGGCGGGATTGTCCAGAGGAAGCCAACACACCGAGCCAAGCGCCTCACCCTCGTCGTCGAATTTCACCATAAACTGCCTGTAAGGTTCCGGTCCATAGCCTTTTGCAAGAAACCCGCCATCAATACGATGAAGGTATTGGATGGTCAGTGTGTCACTGACAAAGATTTCATTCAATTCCTGCGCTTGCATCGCCACCCCTCCCGCCATCAGCAGGAGCGCAAGCAGGGCGAAAAGTCTCTTTGCTTTCATAGTTATTTACGTTTAATTAGCGTTTTCCAAGAATTTGCAGAACTCCACCAAACTGCGCTGTATCACCCCTCCCACTTGTAGCTGCTCTTTGTACTGCGCTACCATGGTGGGCGACATGCTGCGGTTCAACGCGAAACGCACCACTTCCATGTTGGCCTCTTTGCACAACAGAATCCCGATACTGGGATTTTCGTTGGAACGACGCTCCTCTTGGTCTAAAGCCTCCAGATAGAACTCCAATTGCCCAAGGTCTTTGGGCTGAAATTCCGTGGTTTTTAGTTCAATGGCAACCATGCATTGCAACAACCGATGGTAAAACAAGAGGTCGATCTTGAAGGTTTTGCCACCCACCGTAAGCCGATGCTCTTCGTCAATAAACAGGAAGTCTTTGCCCAACTCCAGAATGAAATCTTTCATGTGGTCGATGATGCTCTTTCGGAGCTTTGTTTCCTTGTAATTGAGCGGAAGCCCTAACATGTCAAGACTAACACGGTCTTTGAACAGTAGTGGAGCCTGCGGATATTGGGTTTGCAGCATCCTCGATTGCACATCACGGCTGCCCAGTATGGCTGACATCGCATCGGTCTTGATGGCACGGCCAAGTTCCTTGTATTCCAAGCGTTCACGACCGGCATACAGCATATAAAACAGCCGTTGCTCGTCAGTCTTGCAATAGTTCATAATAAGCTGATGGTTACTCCAACCAGTTGAAAACAATACAGCTGGAATTTGCGCCAATCCGATTGGCACAAATGCAGCGGGTTGTAATTGTGCCGATTCGATTGGCACAATTTGAGGATTGGGGATTTGTGCCATTTCAAACGGCACAATGTGTTGAGACTTAACTTTACCCGTCAACTCGATAAAAGCCGGTGTCGAATAGGTTTCATAGAACTGGACCATTTTATAAATGGTGCGATAACTCCAGCCCCTCACCGTAGGGTCTTGTGAGTGGATAAACTCCGCCAACTGACGAACCACTCCGCTGCCCCAAGCCGAAGTTTTCAATTTGCCAGATACAAATCCGCCCACTTCCCACACCATCATTACCGACTCGCCATTGACTTGCTGCACCACACGGTTACGATGGGACGCAATGATGCCGTACACTACCTCGAAGTCGCCTTTATACGCCGTTATTGAACGGTCTCCGCTTGTGTTGTTATTTTCCATTTGGTGTTTTTGCTGGCAAAGTTAGTAAAATTTCCTAAGAGCACAAATAACGATTTTCACTCCTTCACCCACTTCCCCGTCTCCACAAGGGTCGTTGAGCCTGTCGAAACGCCCGTGTAAACTTTCCAAATATAAACGCCATCTGCCCAATCCCCAGCCTCAATCGCCGTCACGTTCCCCGTGAGGGCTTGGCTGTGAACCATCCTCCCACTCATATCATACACCTCCACCCGCGCATTCTTCAATCCCGTCCTGATATTCAGCACATCCTTCCCTGGGTTGGGATAAGCGATGGCCAC
>FLNX01001677.1_pt1 | contig 10551 bp, 8 predicted proteins | sample 1140341 | NCBI WGS metagenome assembly FLNX01 (sample SAMEA3878208, study PRJEB12797) | bioreactor metagenome | biome: Moose rumen | place: Sweden | collected 2011-10
GGGACGAAAGACTTAGGACTTAAGACAAAGGACAAAGGACGGGGGACTTAGGACGTGGACGCTCCCGGTACTAAAGTCCCCTGTCCTGAGTCTCTCGTCTATTCCATGACAGAGAAGCTGTCCTTGCCGATGCCGCAAAGCGGGCAGGACCAGCTGTCGGGAATTTCTTCAAACGGGGTTCCGGGGGCGATGCCGCTGTCGGGGTCGCCTTTCTCTGGGTCATAAACATAACCGCAGACGTCGCAAACGTACTTTTTCATGGCAAATGGAATTGATAAGTTATTATTTGGTTGATTTGCAATAATGTAATTGTTACATTCGATTAGAATTGGAGGCAAAGGTAGTATATTTTTTCAGAATCGCAATGAAAATTCTGTAATTTTGCGCCCGCTATGTTTTTGAACCTACGAGGAAAGCGGAAGATTGCCGACTGGCCCGATGCAGAATGGCCTAATTATATCCCGAAGTACCATTTGCGCGATTTCGCGGCCATCGACTTCGAGGCGGCCAATGCCGAGCTGACCAGCGCGTGCAGCATGGGCATCGTCATCGTACACAACGATGAAATTGCCGACCAATTCTACAGCCTCCTGCATCCCGTGCCGAACTATTATGATTTTTGGACGACTAAAGTGCACGGAATCAGGAAGAAGGATACGGAAGGCGCACCGTCGTTTCCCGAGGCATGGAGCCAAGTGGCCCGCAAGGTGAGAGGCTTGCCGATGGTGGCGCACGGCAGCTCGTTCGACGAGCGCGTCCTGAAAGCCCTTCATCAGTATTATCATATAAGGTATCCCGGCTTCAGGTTTTACTGCACCCATCTCGGCTCGGAAAAGTTGCTGCCCGACATCGAGAATCACAAGCTCCAAACGGTGGCGAAACATTTCGGCTACGACCTCGACCACCATCATCACGCCTTGGCCGACGCGGAGGCTTGTGCCGTCATCGCAATGGGCATTTTCTGATTTTCAGGAAGCGCAACGCATTTTTTTACATATATTTTGATTCGGTTTGTAAAATTGCTATTTTTGCCGATGAAAACACCCACGAACTAATTCAAATTCTTCATAATATGTTTGAAATAATACATAAAGAAACCTTCGCGGCCGAGACTTACTTGATGGAGGTGTCGGCGCCGCGCATCGCAGTGACGGCATTGCCCGGACAGTTCCTCATCGTCAAGATGGAGGAGAACTCGGAGCGCATCCCGTTGACCATCAGCGACTACCAACGCATCAAAGGCACAGTGACCATCGTGTTCAAGGCCATCGGGCCGAGCACGAGGAAGATGGCGGAATACAAGGTCGGCGACCGCTTCCACGACGTGGTGGGTCCGCTTGGCAAGCCTTCGGAGTTTGCCATGATGACCGCCGAGGAGCTGCGCAAGCGCAGTTTCGTCTTCATCGGCGGCGGCGTGGGCATCGCGCCCATCTTCCCGCAGGTGAAGTGGCTCTATGAGCACGGCGCCGTGGCCGACTGCATCATCGGCGCACGCACGAAAGACTTGTTGATTTTCGAGAAGGAATTGGCCAACTATTGCCACCTGTATGTCACTTCCGACGACGGCTCAACGGGTCGCAAAGGCTTGGTTACCGATGTGTTGCGCCAATTGGTAGCAAGCGGTAAGGTGTACGACGAGGCCGTCTGCATCGGTCCGATGATCATGATGAAGTTCGCCACCAAGACTTGCGAGGAGTTGGGCATCCGTTGCACGGTGTCGCTCAACTCGATCATGGTCGATGGCACGGGAATGTGCGGCGCCTGCCGCGTGAGCATCGGCGGCAAGACGAAGTTCACCTGCATCGACGGGCCTGAGTTCCTCGGCAAGGATGTCAACTTCGACGAGGCCATGAAACGCCAGTGCATGTATAACAACGTGGTGACGCGCAAGCAACTCGAGGCCGAGGAGAAAGCCGAAGGCCATGTGTGCCACATCGGCGGCATCAGCGAGGAGAGCTTCGACAAGAAGAAGCGCGTTCCGGTGCCGGAGCAGAAACCCGAAATACGCGCCCACAACTTCGACGAGGTGTGCTTGGGCTATTCGGCTGACATGGCCATCATGGAGGCGCAGCGTTGCCTCAACTGCAAGGCTCCGCAGTGCGTGACCGCTTGCCCTGTCAATGTGAACATTCCGGGCTTCATCGCCCGCGTGGCGAAAGGCGACTTCGAGGGCGCGGCGGGCGTCATCAGCTGCGACTCGGCGTTGCCTGCCGTGTGCGGTCGCGTGTGCCCGCAAGAGACGCAGTGCGAAGGCAGTTGCGTGATGGGCAAGAAGTTCGAGCCTATCGCCATCGGCAAGTTGGAGCGTTTCGTCGGCGACTACGCCATCGAGCACGACCTGCATTTCGACAACCGTGGCATCCCGAACGGCCACAAGATCGCCATCATCGGCAGCGGCCCGTCGGGCTTGACCTGCGCCAAGGACTTGCTCTCGATGGGTTACGACGTGACGATTTTCGAGGCCTTGCACGAAATGGGCGGCGTGTTGGTCTATGGCATCCCGTCGTTCCGTCTGCCTAAGGACACCGTCGTGAAGAAAGAGGTGGAGAGCGTGGAACGTTTGGGCGCGAAGTTCGAGAAGGACGTGGTCGTGGGCCGCACCATCACCATCGACGAGCTGATGCACCGCGAGGGCTACGAGGCCGTCTTCATCGGCTCGGGCGCGGGCTTCCCGATGATGCTCAACATACCGGGCGAGAACTATTGCGGCGTGGTGTCGGCCAACGAGTTCCTGACGCGCAACAACCTGCTGTTCTCCTACAAGGAAGGCTACGAGACCCCGAACTACGTCGGCAAGAAGGTAGCCGTGGTGGGCGGCGGCAACGTGGCCATGGACGCTGCGCGCACCGCATTGCGTCTTGGCGCGGAGGTGCATATCGTCTATCGCCGCTCGGAGGCCGAGTTGCCGGCGAGGGTGGAGGAGGTGCATCATGCCAAGGAGGAAGGCGTCATCTTCGACCTGCTGACGGCGCCTGTCGAGATTTTGGGCGACGAAAACGGTTGGGTGAACGGCTTCAAGTGCGTGCGTTGCGAGCTTGGCGAGCCTGACGCCTCGGGCCGCAGAAGCCCTGTGCCGATTGAAGGCTCGGAGTTCGTTCTCGACACCGACATGATCATCATGGCGTTGGGCACGTCGCCTAACCCGTTGATTGGCAGCACGACGCGCAACCTTGAGCGCAACAAGAAAGGCTGCATCATGGCCGACGAAGTGGGGCAGACCTCACGTCAGGGCATCTTCGCCGGCGGCGATGCCGTCAGCGGTGCCGCCACGGTCATCCTCGCCATGGGCGCGGGCAAGAAAGCGGCCAAGGCCATCGACGAGTACATCAAGAGTTTGCATTAAGCTTCACTGCATAGGAATAGCAGCCCCTTAACCGTCATTGCGGAGGGACATCCGCAATCTCCCAAGCGCGGAGTCGAAACCTTCTCGTTTAGGAGATTGCGGGTCAAGCCCGCAATGACGACGAAAGGGCTTTTTTCATTCCTTGATTTCCACGTAGAACACCGTCGGGTCGTCGTCCTCGTCGAACGACTCGTCGGTGTAGTATTGTCCGGGCTTGCCGTCGTCCTGGAAGAGGATGAGCGTCATCTTCTTGAACGGGATGGGCTTGCCTTGTTCGCTGAGACGCTGGATGTCGGCTTCGGTGAGACCTTCCAAACGCATCATTTTCAGCATCATGGCGAGGTCGAGGTTCACGTTGAGCAGCTCGTCCTTCCACTCGATGCTGACGACCGCCGTGGTGTAGAGCTTAAAGTTTTTTACTTCTACCTTTTTCATTGTGTTGGGATTTTGGCTGCAAAGATGCGAAAAAAACCGATTTTTGAAGAATTTGCACGAAAATTGTGTCTGTTTGTGCCAGTTTTTATAATTTTGTCCCTCACTAAAACGAATAAAAAATGCGTAAGAATTTGATTATCATCATTATGGCACTCTTTTCCATGCCATTGTTTTCACAAACCATCGAGAGTATCGACGTCACGAAAGCCCCCAACGGCCCGTTTTCCACAAGTTCACACGACGGCAACATCCAAGGCTCGGTCGTGAACGGACAGAAGGAAGGCCTGTGGATCGAGTATTACAGCAGCAACGTCTATCTGCCCAAACGAATCGTGAGCTATGAGAAGGGCAAGCGAAACGGCATCTGCATCGAGCTTGACAAGACAGGCTCCATCACGAAGAAGGCCGAGTACAGGAACGACGTGTTTGACGGACAGGTCAGCGAATGGTACAGGGGCGGTCGCCTCTCGAAGCTGAACACCTACAAGAACGGCCACCTCGACGGAGAGCAGATCCTTTGTTACGAGCGCGGAGGCAACCTCGAAGTGTCGCATTACAAGGACGACCAACGTGACGGCCTGACGACTTGGTACTATGAAAACGGTGAGAAAAAGATGACCATCATGTATAAAAACGGCCAGTTTGATGGAAAACAAGAGACTTTCTATTCCGATGGTTCGCTCAAGTCGGAAGCCGTTTACAAGGGTGGAAATCTTCAAGGGAAGGTGAAAACCTATGAGAAAAAGGACGATTCCAAGATGAAAGCAGGCGAGAAACCCTTAAAAAAATGATTGGTGTTTCTGTTGCAATCGTTTGATAATCTGCATAATGTAAATTCCAATTGTTGGAGCAGGGCGAAAAAAAGAAAAAAAATGTTGTCGGTTCATTCTTTTTTTGTTTCTTTGCAAGGTCAAATGGAATAAATGACAAACGAAAACGAGAATTAAACCTTAATCAAATTATTAATCACTAAATTCTTAAAAAATGAAGAAAGTATTACTTATGTCGGCGTTCGCTGTGTTGCTGTTCGCCACGAGCTTCCAAGCCAAAGCTATCGAAGATCCTAACCCGAAAGGTACGCTGGTTGTCGGCGTTCGCGCAGGTTTGTACCCTGGTTTCGGCGGTAACGTCGTTGCCGACTACACCCTGATCAATTCATGGTGGAAAGGCCACTTCACTGTTGGTGCCTATGCTGGCTACAACACCCGTTCCTATCACTGGGCGTACTACACCTCTCACTATTCCAACATCGCTGTGATGCCGAGAGCCACCTACGGCCTCAACATCACCGACAAGTTTGAGGTTCATGCCGGTGTCATGCTGGGCGTGAATTTCCAATTGGACAGTTGGAGATACGATAGCGACAACATCGCCAACGAGCGTTACACTCACTTCTACTTCGCCCATGGTGAGGTTGTGGGTGCCCGCTACATGTTCACCGACAAGATCGGTGCTGAAGTCGAGTTGGTTTACTCGGGCTACCAGAGCTATTTCAACGCTGGTTTGACCTTCAAGCTCTAAGCCTTACCGACAAAGGTTGACTAACGAAATCACCCGAAAGCTGCGGTTTTCGGGTGATTTTTTTGTATTTTTGCCGCTGTTTTCAGACTCATGGAAAAGGTCATCCGATACATAGCGGCGTTGCTGTCATGCATAGCGTTTTCACGGCTTTGCGCCCAAGACACCATCGTGCTCCAAACCGTTGACGTGACAGCCGAAAAGGTCGGCATGGACGTGCTGCAGCCCTTGGTGGCCAAGAAGCTCGACACGCTCGTGCTGCAGTCCAAAAGCACCTCAAGCCTCTCCGACTTGCTCATCCAGCACAGTCCGGTCTTCATCAAGACCTACGGGCCGGGCGGCACATCGACGGCATCGTTTCGCGGCACCACGGCGAGCCACACCCTCGTGCTCTGGAACGGCTTCCAACTCAACGCGCCCAACCTTGGCCAGGTCGATTTCAGCACCATCCCCGTCTTCTTGGCCGACGACATCGGGCTGAACTGGGGCAGCGGCACCTCCGACAACAGTGGCGGCTTGGGCGGCTCGGTCAACATCGACAACAAGAACCGCTTCGGCGACGGCCTCTTGCTCGACCTGAAACAGACCTTCGGCAGTTTCAACACATGGGGGAGCTTCGTCACCGTGGGCAACTACGGCAAGCGGTTCTCGTTTCGCGTGAAGGCCTACCGCAACTCGTCGGACAACGACTTCGAGTACGTCAACCACGCCCAATTCGGCCACCCAAAGATGACGCAACGCAACGCCGACTTTGTGGATTACGGCGTGATGCCGGAAATCGGCATCATGCTGAAAAACAGCGTCATATCGCTTTCCTCGTGGGACCAGTGGAACCACCGCAACCTGCCGCCCATCATGACCAACGTGGGCAACATCAACTCGGAGGAGTGGACGAAAGACAACTTCTCGCGCAACTTCGTGTCGTTCAAGACCTTTTGGGCGACGGGCAACCTGCAACTGAAGTCGGCGGCCTTTGTCGAGAACCAACGTTATTTCCTTGAGACGCGCAACCCCGTGACGGACGACGTGGTGACCTACATCAACTCGGAGAACAAGGCCTTGGCGCTGCACCAAATCGCCAACGTGGAACAACAGCTTTACAAAAGTTGGACGCTGAAAGCCAAGCTGCAATGGGACAACGAGCGGGTGAGGAGCAACAACTATGAAGGCGCGAAACGGCGCGACGTGGTGTCGGCCTATGCCGCCCTCAACGGCGAGCCTTTCCCTTGCGCCAACCTCAACCTCACCGCCCGCTACGACTGGACCGACGGCCACCCGATGGGCCTTTTCCCCACGGCGACATTCTCTTACCAGATGCCGTTCTACAAGCCATTGAGCCTCACCTTGGGCTACAGCCACAACTACCGCAACCCTTCGCTGAACGACCTCTATTGGTACCCGGGCGGCAATCCCGACCTCTTGCCCGAAGACGGCCGCACGCTCGACTTGGCCGTGAAATGCGGCTTTGAAAAAGGCCCGTTCAAGCTCGACTTGCGCACGGGCGGCTACCTCTCCAACGTGAAGAACTGGATCCAGTGGATGCCGACCTCGTACCGCTATTGGGTGCCCGAAAACGTGTCGAAGGTGTTTGCGCGGGGCGTGGAGAACCACATTGACGCGGCGTTTGTCAAGGAGAATTGGAAAGTCACGCTGTCGGGGAATTACGTCTTCACCGTCACCACCGACGAGAGCGAGAAGGCCTTTGCGCAAGGCACCAACGGCAAGCAGCTCATCTACATCCCGCGCCATCACGCCAACTTCTTCCTCAACACCCAATGGAAGACCTGGAACCTGAGCTACACGGTGGAAATCACCGGGCGGCGCAGCACGTCCTACAGCGAGGAGCAGTTTTTCGCCTACGACCTGCCGTCGTATGTGCTGCACCACGTCAGCCTCGGCAAGCAAATCAAGAAGTTCCGCATTGAGTTGCGTTGCAACAACCTCACCGACAAGGACTACCAAAACGTCATCTGGCGTGCCATGCCCGGAAGGAGCTTCGAGGTGATGGTTAACTATAAGTATTAGTTAGGAGTTAGGAGTTAGGAGTTAGGAGTTAGGAGTTGGGAGTTGGGAGTTGGGAGTTGAGAGTTGGGAGTTAGGGGTTGGTTGAGGCTTATTGTTTCACGAATTGGATGCGGAACTTGTCGGCACGCAAGACGTAAAGTCCTGAGGGCAGGTCGCTGATGTCGATGTCGTCGCCATCGTTGAGGCTCAGGCTCTTGACTTGCATTCCGAGCATGTTGTAGAGGCAGGCTTCGGTTTGTCCGTCCAAGCCTTCGATGTGGATTATGTCGTTGGCGGGATTGGGGTAGAGGCGGACGGGCGTTCCGTTGTTTTCACCCACGTCGGTGGTGTTGAAGAAGACGGCCAAAACGAGGTCTTCGGTGACGACGATGTCTCGCGGGTTGTCGGTGTTCTCGTCGCTCCATTTCACAAACTTGTAGTCGTCGGCGGGGATGGCGGCGAGGGTGGCGGTGCTGCCTTCGGCGTAGGTTCCGGCACCGATGACGAAACCTTGGTTCTGGTCATAATAGACGGTGATGGTGTAGGATGAAACCGGTTTGACGGAGAAATGCGCGGTGTAAACGGCGTTTCCCGTCACGGTGACGGTTCGGGGATTGCTCTGGTCGCCGTCTTGCCATCCGGTGAAACAGCATCCTTCGTTGGGGATGGCCCCGATTTCGATGACTTCATTGGCTTGGTAAACGCCTCCTCCATAGGCCATGCCTAACAGGATGTCGTCGGAAAGCACATCGATGGTGTAGAAGGGGATCGATTCGAAAATGGCCGTGAAGCTCATGTCTTGCGTGACGGTGAGGCTTCTCGGATTGTCGGTGTTCCCGTCGTCCCAATGCCGGAAAACAGCGTTCTCCTTGGCCCGTGCGCCGATTTCGATGGTGGTGCCTTCGGGATAGATGCCGCCTCCGGTGACGGTGCCTAACAACGTGTCGTTGGCTGTCACGGTAATGGTGTATTGCGGCGTTCCGTTCTGATAAAACAGGGCCGTATAGGTGGCGTTTTTGGTCACGATGACGGCGCGAGGATTGGAGACGAAACCGTCGTTCCAACACAGGAACTGGTAATTGGGATTGGCGGTGGCGACCAATGAAGCCGTATCGCCATAATGGTAGGTGCCGCCACCGCTGACGGAGCCTCCTTCCTCAGGGTCGCAGAGGGTGGTGATTTCGTATTGCAAGGGGGCGAACATGGCCGTGTAGGTGGCATCGCCTTGCACGACGACGGTGCGCGGATTCTCGATGATGCCGTCAGCCCATTGCGAAAAAGCGAATCCGATGTTGTTGTGGGCGATGAGGTGGATGGTGCTGCCATAGCCGTAGGTGCCGCCGCCTTCCACCGTACCGGCGCCTTCAGGTGTGACCTCGGTATGGATTTGGCACTGCTGGATGCCGAAAAGCGCGGTGTAAAGGTGCGATTCGGTGACGACGACCGAGCGTGGGTTGTCGGTGATGCCGTCGCTCCAGCCGGTAAATTCAAAGCTGGTATTGGCGGTGGCGACAAGTTCGATGGTGTCGCCGTAGTGGTAGGTGCCGCCTCCTGTGACGGTGCCGGTGCCTTCGGGCGAAACCGCCGTTTCGATAAGGTATTCGGCGAGACCGAAATAGGCGGTGAAAGTGCTGTCGCCCAATACGATGACCGTTCTCGGGTTGTCGGCGATGCCGTCGTTCCAGTACAAGAACTCGCAGCCGATGTTGGGGAAGGCGGCGATGGTGGCCGTGTCGCCCAACGCATATTCGCCGCCGCCCGTGACGGTGCCCAAAAGCGTGTCGTTGACCTCGACGGTGAGGGTGAAATACTGCTGGGGCGGCGGGGGAAGCACGCAAAGGGCGGTCACTGCGTCGCAACCTTCGGGCTGGAAGAGCACTTCGCCGTCTTTCCAAACAGTGGCCGTGCCGTCAAGTTGTCCAGCATAATAAACGCCAGACTCGTTGACGGCCAAGGCGGTGATGTCGGCATCGTCGGCGAAGACATGGCCGTAAAGGGGGATGCTGTCTTGCCAAACGACCAAGGAATCGTTCTGGTAACCAGCGATATAGACATGGCCTCCGTAAAGTGCCAACGCTTCAAACGCCCCGTCATTCTCCATGGCGTTGATGTTGAAGATGATGGAGTCGTTTTGCCAAAGCGTGGGGTAGAAGAGGCCTTCGAGGATGAAATAGCCTATCGCGTAGAGGTCGGTGCCGTCGTGGGCCATATCGACGATGCCCGAGATGATTGTTTCTTGCCACAACAGCGTGTCGTTTATCCAGACGGAGGCGTGGAAGGAGAGGCTGTCGGTGATGCTTCCGCCCGTGTAGATGTCGCCCGTGGTGGTGTCGATGGCCAAGGCGTTGATTTGGTGGCTGTTGAGGCTGTCGCTGAAGGCATACAGCGGCTCGCCGTCTTGCCAAACGAGTCCGGTCATGTTCTCCCATTCGTTTTCGCCTACGCCAGCCGCAATCCAGTTGTTTCCGTTGAGTATCAGTCGGTTGATGGTGGTGTTGGAGTCGGCGGCGAAGATGGGGTTGTCGTTCAGCCAAACGCGGCCTTGCACATAGTCGAAGGTGGCGTTGTGGCGGAAGCCGGCGGTAGCGACGCTGCTGTCGGGGGCTATTTGCAGGGCGTTGAGGCGGACGGGGAGCGTGTCGCTGATGCTGAACGAAAGCGTTTCGTTCACCCACACCTTGGCGGTGTCGTTGGCTTGTCCGGCGAAGTAAACGGTCTGTGCCGAGGCGAGGCCGATGGCAAGCAACAAGGTGACTATTAGTGAGATGGTCTTTTTCATGGCGCGATGAATTATTTGTGTTATGGGGCGCAAAGATAGGGATTTTTTTTACTTTTGCAGGCGGTTTTATGAGAAAGGTTTGCAAGATAACAGGGATGTTGGCGCTTTTGGCGCTTTTGGCCTCCTGCCACAGTCCGCAGCGCGAGGCGCGGCAGATGGTGCGCCGTGCCGAACGGTTGGCCGACACCTTGCCCGACAGCACCGCCCGCCTGATTGACAGCGTGTTGCACATGCCTGTACATTTCAACGAGCGTCGCCGTATGGACATGGCCCTCTTGCAGGCCGAGGCCCTCTTTGGCGACCGTGGCGACGGCCTCTCGCCCTTGATGGACGACGACTTCTTCGACGACCGCCCCACCCTCTCCACCAGCCCCGAATTGGAACGTGCCGCCGCCTATTACGCCCGGAAGAAGCGATTCGGCAAGGCCGCCCACGCCGCGCTCTACAGCGGCTTCGTGCAGCAGCACTACAA
>FLNX01000257.1_pt1 | contig 10547 bp, 6 predicted proteins | sample 1140341 | NCBI WGS metagenome assembly FLNX01 (sample SAMEA3878208, study PRJEB12797) | bioreactor metagenome | biome: Moose rumen | place: Sweden | collected 2011-10
GATAGAGTCTCTGCCCGGTATCTCTGCCTTCCAGAAAGCCGCCTCGCTGTTGGGGGCACCCATCGGGCACGACCTGTGCCTGATCTCCCTCTCCGACCTGATGACGCCTTGGGAAGTGATAGAGCGGCGCATCAGGGCTGCTGCTACGGGTGATTTCGTCACGGCAGTATATAATCCGAAGTCGCACGGGAGATACTGGCAACTCTACCGCTTGCAGGAACTCTTCTTGCAGGAACGTTCCCCGGAGACGCCTGTGGGCTATGTGCGACAGGCGGGACGGGAGGAAGAGGCTGTCTGCATCACCACCCTTGCTGCGTTTGACCCAGAGGACGTGGATATGTTCACCGTCATCCTTATCGGCAATTCGCAGTCGTATGTGGCGGATGGGAAGTTCATCACCCCACGGGGTTACTATAGAGGTGAGAGGCAAGCGGTGAGAGGTGAGAAGCCCGGCCAGCAGATCATGATGGAATCCTTCCGCACCATCGCCAGCGAACTGAAACGGCAGGACTATCCCTTAGGCCACAAGTGGGCCCTGCTACACGCCATCCACACCACAGCCGACTTCGATATGGAGAACATCCTGCATACCGATGACGGGGCTGTGGAGACACTCTATAATAAGGTCGCTGACGGCACCATCAAGACCATCATCACCGATGTCACGATGGTGACCAGCGGTATCCGCAAGGGCGCTCTCCAGCGGCTGGGCATCGACGCCAAGTGCTATCTCTCCGATCCGCGTATTGCAGAACTCACCAAACTCCCCTCCCTCGAAGGGGAGGGGTCTCTCACCCGCACCCAGGCCGGTATCCGCCTTGCTGTCGAAGAACACCCCGATGCCCTCTTTGCCTTCGGCAATGCCCCGACAGCCCTGATGGAACTCTGCGACCTGATCCGTAAGGGTAAGGCCTGTCCTGCCGGTATTATCGCGGCTCCAGTGGGCTTCGTCCACGTTAGGGAGTCGAAGCACATGGTGAAGCCCTTCAAGGATATCCCCAAGATCATCGTGGAGGGACGAAAGGGAGGTTCGAACCTCGCTGCCACCCTCTGTAACGCCATCCTCACCTTCGATGATGCGGCGCAACTGAAACCAGGGAGAGACCTGTGAGAAGTGAATAGTGAAAAGTTTTCGAAAAGGATGAAGTTTATTTTAATTGGCATAACTGATAATCCGAAGCCGTACTTTCCTCCTGAGGTGATGGAGGTCATTCGCAACGGCAAGGTGTTCTCTGGTGGTAGGCGCCATCACGAGATTGTGGCCTCGTTGCTCCCTGCCGACGCCGAGTGGATAGACATCACCGTTCCCCTCGATGCCGTCTTCGGGAAGTACATTTCTCTCACCTCTGACATCATCGTTTTCGCTTCGGGCGATCCGCTCTTCTTCGGCTTTGCCAATACCATCCGCCGTAAGATGCCGGAGGCAGAGATAGTGCTCTATCCTGCCTTCAACTCGTTGCAGACGCTGGCCCATCGTCTGGTGATGCCTTACCATGATATGCGGATTGTCTCACTGACGGGTCGCCCCTGGCCGGCGTTCGACCGTGCCCTCATCGAGCGAGCCGTTAAAATCGGCGTCCTGACCGACCGTGAGCACACGCCTGCCGCCATCGCCCAGCGCATGCTCGACTATGGCTATACTGATTACACCATGCACGTCGGTGAGCACCTCGGCAACCCTGCTGAGGAGCGCATCACCACGCTCTCCCTCGAAGAAGCAGCCCGCAGCACCTTCTCCCATCCCAACTGTATTATTCTGGCACGGACCAATCCGTGCCCAAGAATCTTTGGCATCCCCGACTCATCCTTCACCCTCCTCGACGGCCGCGAGAAGATGATCACCAAGATGCCGATCCGCCTGTTGACCCTCCAAGCCCTCGACCTGCCTCGGAAGCACGTGCTATGGGATATTGGGTTCTGCACCGGCAGCATTTCCATCGAGGCCCGTCTGCAGTTTCCCCATCTGCACATCACCGCCTTTGAGATCCGTCCTGAGTGCGAGGCGATTATGGCCGAGAATGCCCGTCGCTTCGGCGCACCAGGCATTGAAGTCCACATCGGCGACTTCCTCACCACTGACCTCTCACCCCTCACCTCTTTACCTCCCGATGCCGTCTTCATCGGAGGTCACGGAGGCTGTCTTAAGGAAATAATGGCAAAGGTCCTCCACTATCTTAGCCCTGATGGCTGCATTGTCTTCAACAGCGTTACCTCTCCCAAGGTCAGCACCAATAGCCGGTTGCTCTGGGATGAGGCCTGTCAGGAACTCGGGCTCCGGCAGGCGGCTCCTTTGCACATTCAACTCAATGATTATAACCCCATCGAAATATTAAAAGCCACAAGATGATAAGAAGGTCGCTATCCCTGTTCCTGATATTGCTGGTTGCCATCGTTGTGCTGCTGATAGTCAACTTGCTGATAGGCTCCGTGAAGATTCCCATAGCCGATATCTGTCGGATCCTGACGGGCAGTACAGATGAGAATGAGATCTGGACGAACATCGTCTTGCAGTCTCGTCTGCCTCAGGCCCTGACGGCTATAGTGGCAGGAGCGGGACTGGCCGTCAGCGGCTTGCAGATGCAGACGGTCTTCCGCAATCCGTTGGCAGGGCCTTCCGTGCTTGGCATCTCCAATGGTGCGGCCCTCGGTGTGGCCTTCGTGGTGTTGCTCTCTGGTCGATTGGGCGGTGTGGCCCTCTCGCGGCTGGGCTACTTGGGCGATGCCGCTATGAGTGTGGCTGCCATTGTCGGCTCCCTGGCCGTGATGCTGCTGATTGTCTGGATCTCGCAGAAGGTGAAGGGCAACGTCACCCTGCTGATCATCGGCGTGATGATAGGCTATCTGGCGAATGCCATCATCGGTGTACTGAAGTTCTTGTCGCCGGAGGAGGACGTGAAGGCGTTCGTGGTCTGGGGACTGGGTTCGTTCAGCCGGGTATCGGGCGACGAGATGCTGTTGTTTGTTGTGCTGATGTGTATCCTGCTGCCGATCAGTTGTCTGCTGGTGAAGTCGATGAACCTGCTGTTGTTAGGCGACGGCTATGCCTCGAACCTTGGTCTGAATATCCGTCGGGCCAGGATGCTGGTCATCGTCTGTTCTGGTGTGCTGGTGGCGATCGTCACTGCCTATTGCGGCCCGATTATGTTCATTGGCCTGGCTGTGCCCCATCTGGCTCGTGCCTTGTTCCGTAGCAGTGACCATCGGGTACTGATGCCTGCCACGATGTTTTGTGGGGCAGCACTCGCCTTGGTCTGCAACCTGATAGCCCGTATGCCAGGCTTCGAGGGGGCGTTGCCGGTCAATTCCGTCACGGCCCTCGTCGGCGCCCCGGTCATCGCAGTGGTGTTGTTCCGTCGGCGGAAGGAGGATGGGGGATATTAGGAGATTGAGAAATTGAGAGATTAAGATATTGAGAATTATGAATAGTAGATTATTTATTGTGGCACTGGGAATGGTTCTGAGTGCCTGTTCGCCGAGAAGCCAGAAGGCATCTGGGAATGATGCCGAGGCCAGTGAGGATTGGGTAGAGGTGTCGCCGAAGTATGCCACAGGCTTCTCGGTGAGGGACTCTGCTGGCATCCGTTTGGTGGATGTGGATAAGTACGACCACTTTGCCTTGGTGCGGACGGAAGAGGTCAGCGTGCCGGAAGGCTATACAAAGGTGGTGGTGCCCATCCAGCGTACCATCTGTATGACGATGCTGCAGTTGTCGAACTTCACCGCCCTCGATGCCCACGACGTGGTGAAGGGTCTGACAGGTACGAAGAATCTCTTCAACAAGGATATCAGGGCACGGGTGAAGGACGGACGCATCGTAAAGATCGGGATGGAAGGCAACTTCGATACGGAGATGATCCTCGCTGCCAATCCCGACGTCATATTCATCTCCCCCTTCAAGCGGGGCGGTTATGAGCCTATCAAGGAGACGGGTATCACGTTGGTGCCCCATCTCGGCTACAAGGAACTCGACCCGCTGGGGCAGGCCGAATGGATCAAGTTTGTCGGTATGTTTATCGGCAAGGAGAAGGAGGCCAATGAGATCTTTGCCGGCATAGAACAGCGTTACAACGACCTGAAGCAGGCGGCTGGTAAGGCTGACGTACGGCCAACGGTGATGAGTGGTGAGATGCACTACGGCACTTGGCACGCCGTGGGCGGACGCAACTATCTGGCACAGATCTTCCGCGATGCCGGAGCCGACTATGTGATCAATGATGAGGAGACGGCAGGTGAGAACCTGGAGTTCGAGAAGATGTACGCCATCAGTGCCAAGGCAGACTACTGGCGCATCCTGAACAGTTATCCTGACGAGTTCTCGTATGAGGCCCTGAAGGCTTCGGAGCCACGCAACGAACTGTTCAAGGCCTTCAAGGAGCGCAAGGTCATCTACTGCAATATGAAGCAGACACCCTACTATGAGATATCGCCCGTACAGCCCGACGTGCTGCTGAAGGATCTGGTAGCCATCTTCCATCCGGCACTTGTCGAGCCTGATTATCAGCCGACGTTCTATAGATTATTGAGAGATTGAGAAATTGAGAGATTGAGAAATGGGGAAGACAGGAATTATCCAGATCAGTGAGGCGGGCAGACAGATTGCCGACGCCCTGAAGCAGCGACTCGCTGCCGACATCATCAGCAGGAGCAGCGTCGGAACGCATTGGCACGACTACGATGCCTTTGTCTTCATCGGTGCGATGGGCATCTGCGTTCGCACCATAGCCCCTTACATCGAGGACAAGCACAAGGATCCTGCCGTGGTCTGCATCGACAGCCTCGGACGGCATATCATTTCCGTGCTCTCAGGACATATCGGAGGGGCCAACGACCTGACGCAGCAGATTGCCTCGATGCTTGGTGCCCAACCCGTCATCACGACCCAGAGCGACAATGCAGGACTCTGGGCGCTCGACACCTTCGAACAGCGTTTTGGTTGGCCCGTAGCGAGTGACATTCACGATATGAACGACTGTATCTTCGCCTTCGTCAACAAGAAGCCCACAGCCCTGTTGCTCGAAGCCCACGACGAAGGGACGGACTATCTGGAGCAGACCCTGCCCAGCCATGTCACTGTGATCCACGACATCAGTGAGGCCGACCCCCAGGCGTATGAACTGCTGATCATCGTATCGCCCTTCATCCGTCACGCCCCGGCAGGGATGCTCGAACTCCATTTTGTGCCGATGGTAGGGACTGTCGGCTTCGGACTCGCCCACCATCCTGAGGACTACGAAAGCATCTATGATGAGATAGACGAGGCTTTCGCCAGTCGTGGCATCCTGCCCTGTGCCCGTCGCTATTGCACCATCGACGTGAAGGCCGACGAGCCGTTCGTGGAGTTGCTACGGGAAAAATATGGCGAAGAGGTGGTCTTCTTTACGGCAGAGGAACTGGCTGCCGTCGACGTGCCCCATCCCAGTGCTACTGTGGAGAAGCACGTGGGTACGCCCAGTGTCTGTGAGGCCGCTTCCATCCTTGGCTCCAACCACGGGCAACTCCTCATCCCCAAGATAAAAGGCAAGAATTGGACGGCAGCCCTGGCCATCCCTCGCTGTCAGGGACATATCGAGATTGTCGGTGCCGGTCCAGGCGATCCGGACCTTATCTCTGTCAGGGGCCGACGGATGCTGGAGCGAGCAGACCTTATCCTCTATGCCGGCTCCCTCGTCCCCAAGGCGCTGACGGATTGCCATAAGCCCGGTGCCGTTGTCCGCAGCAGTGCGGATATGAATCTGGAGGAGCAGTGCGCCCTGATGCAGGAACATTACGACCAGGGACACTTCATTGTCCGTCTCCACACTGGCGACCCCTGCATCTTCGGGGCCATTCAGGAACAGATGGCCTATTTCGACCAGCACCAGATATCGTATCACATCACGCCTGGCATCTCCTCCTTCCTTGCCGCCGCCGCTGAACTCCGCAGTCAGTTCACGATACCCGAGCGCACCCAGACCATCATCCTCACCCGAGGCGAAGGCCGCACCCCGATGCCGGAAAAGGAACAACTCCACCTGCTGGCCCGAAGTCAGAGTACGATGTGCATCTTCCTCTCTGCCGCCATCGTTGATGATGTACAGAAGGAACTGCTGATGGCATACCCAGAAGACACGCCCGTCGCTGCCTGCTACCACCTGACCTGGCCAGACCAGAAGATCTATCGCGGCGTACTCAGAGACCTGGCGAAGATCGTCCACGACAACCATCTCACCCTCACCACGATGCTCGTCGTCGGTGAAGCCATCGACAACCGCCAGGGGCTCTCCGAATTATACAACAAGCATTTCACCCACCTCTTCCGTCGAGGCGAGGACGAACAGACCTCTTAGCGATGATACTGGTATTCGGAGGAACGACGGAAGGCCGGAAGGCCGTGGAGGTGCTGGAGGAGAGCGGTAATGGCTATTACTACAGCACGAAGACGGGGGAGCAGGATGTGACGCTTCACCACGGCCAGCGTGTCGATGGAGCGATGGACGGGGAGGCGATGCGGGCGTTCTGTCAGGCGCATAGTATCCGCCTCATCGTGGATGCAGCCCATCCCTTCGCCTCGCAACTTCATCAGACGATTGCTGGAGTTGCTGGCGAACTGGCCATTCCGGCTATCCGCTACGAGCGCATTTTCCCAGAGAGGGATCCTGACCTGACGTGGCTCGATGACTATTCAGCGATTCCCCACGACATCCATACGCTCCTGGCAACTACAGGCGTTCAGAGCATCCATAAGTTGAAGCCCTTGGAGTCGACAGGTATGAAGGTGATCTATCGCATCCTGCCCCGAGAGTCATCTATCGCCCTGGCAACACAGCAAGGGGCTACGGACGATCAACTTTGTTACTTTGAAGACGGTAGCACCATCGACGTAGAGGCCGATGCAATCTTGCTGAAGGAGAGTGGGCTCTCTGGCGGCTTCCAGGAGAAGGTGGATGCAGCCAAGGCCCGAGGGATGCGTGTCTTCGTGCTGAAGCGTCCTGAGACACCAGCCATCTTCCGATGCGTGAATGGGCCTTATGGTTTGCGGCGGATGGTGGAGAAACTGTTGCCTGAGTTCTATCCGCTGAAGAGTGGGCTGACCACAGGCACTTGTGCCACGGCTGCGGCATTAGCGGCAACGATTCGACTGCTAAGGAATGAGACACCTGATGAGGTGCCTGTGGTACTGCCTGACGGCGAGACGATCCAAGTTGCCGTTGGGTACGGCGACGAGTATGCCTATTGCATCAAGGAAGCAGGCGACGATCCTGACGTGACGAACGGGCTGGAGATAAGGGCGAGTGTGGAGTTGAATCAAGGGGACAGGTCCATGATCTCTCCAGAGGAGAGAATCACGCGACCTGTCCCCTTGATTCAAGGTGGTGAGGGTGTCGGCCGATTCACCCTCCCCGGCTTCGACTATCCCCCCGGCTCTCCCGCCATCAACAAAGGCCCTCGCGAAATGATTCGCCAGAACCTCAAGGCAATTCTCTTACCTCTCACCTCTCACCTCTTACCTCTGAAAGTCACCATCTCCGTCCCCAAAGGCGCAGAAATCGCAAAAAGAACTTTCAACCCCCGCCTCGGCATCGAGGGCGGAATCTCGATTATTGGCGTGTCGGGCATCGTGAAGCCGTTCTCTGAGGAAGCCTTCATCGACAGCATCCGCAAGTGTATGCAGGTGGCGAAGGCATCCGGCTCGGAGAGGGTGGTGATCAACAGTGGCGGCAAGAGTGAACGCTTCGTCAAGACTCGCTACCCAAACCTGCCCCAGCAGGCTTTCGTGGAATACGGCAACTATATCGGCGAGACGCTGAAGATGGCTGATGAACTCGGTTTCAGGTATGTCACCCTTGGCGTGATGTTGGGGAAGGCCGTGAAACTGGCTGCTGGCCATCTCGACACCCATAGCCGTAAGGCCGTGATGGACAAGGACTTCATCCGGCAGATGCTCACAGAGGCAAGCCTCTCCCTTGATCTCAGCGGAATCACCCTGGCCCGTGAACTCTGGAACCTGATACCGTCGGACAAACTGCAAGCCTTCTCTGATGTGGTTATCCGCCATTGCGCCAGCCATTGCCGTCCGCTCCTGCCTAAGGGCATACTCGAAATCCTTCTGATTGACGAAGAAGGACACATTTATGCCTAAAAATTAGGAAATATGGGAAACAATTCGTATCTTTGCAGCCGTATTGCGACGAATAATAACTAGAGACAGATAATTATGAAAAAGATTTTATTGACTATCGTGGTGGCTTGTGCGGCATTGGCTGTACAGGCTCAGAAGCCCGCTATCCCCCGTGATGCGGCACTGGAGGCAAAGATTGAGAAAACCCTGTCGAAGATGACGCTCGACGAGAAGATCGGCCAGATGCTGGAGTTGAACCTCGACATTATGGGAAAGTACGACGCGACGGGCAAGTGGCAACTCAACGAGACGATGCTCGACACGCTGATCTCGAAGTGGAAGGTCGGCTCTATCCTGAACGCCCCAGGCACCCGTGCCGCTACTGTCGACCAGTGGCAGTACTGGATTCAGTTGATCCAGAAGAAGTCGATGAAGTATATCGGCATCCCCGATATCTACGGCCTCGACCATAACCACGGCGTCACCTATACACAGGGTGGCACGCTCTTCCCCCAGCCCATCAACCTCGGTGCCTCGTTTAATACCGAACTGGCCCGTACTGGTGCTGAGATCACGGCCTACGAGAGCCGTGCCGCCAACTGTCCCTGGGTATATAATCCCGTGGTAGACTTGGGCCGCGACCCCCGCTGGCCCCGTATCTGGGAGAGTTTCGGTGAGGATGCCCTCGTCAACTCGAAGATGGTGGTGGCTGAGATCAAGGGTTATCAGGGCGACGACCCCAACCACCTCGGCAAGTATAATGTAGGTACGAGTACGAAGCACTATTTCTGCTACGGTGCTCCCTGGACCGGTAAGGACCGTACACCTGCCTATGTCTCGCCGCAGATGTTGCGTGAGAAGTATTTCGAGCCTTTCAAGCAGGCTGCCCTCGCCGGTACGCTGACGATGATGGTCAACTCGGCCTCGATCAACGGTGTGCCTGTACACGCCAGTTATGAATACCTGACGAAGTGGCTGAAGGAAGACCTGCAGTGGGACGGTATGCTCGTCACCGACTGGGCCGACATCAACAACCTCTTCTCCCGTGAGCACGTCGCCAAGGACAAGAAGAACGCCATCCGCATCGCCATCAATGCCGGTATCGATATGTCGATGGATCCCTACAGCGTGGACTTCTGCATCCTGCTGAAGGAACTCGTACAGGAGGGCAAGGTGAAGATGACGCGTATCGACGATGCCGTGCGCCGCATTCTCCGCGTCAAGTATCGCCTGAACCTCTTCGACCAGCCGAATACGGGTGGCAAGGGCTATGAGAAGTTCGGCAGCGACGAGTTTGCCCAGAAGGCTCTCCAGGCTGCTGAGGAATCCATCGTCCTCCTGAAAAACGAAGGTAATCTCTTACCTCTCACCTCTCACCTCTCACCTCTAAAGAAGATCCTCCTCACAGGTCCGAATGCCAACCAGATGCGCTGCCTGCATGGTGGCTGGAGTTACACCTGGCAGGGTTCGCGTGCCGAAGACCTCGCTGAGAAATACAATACGATCTATGAGGCCCTCTGTAATAAATATGGTAAGGATAACATCATCCTCGAGCAGGGCGTGACCTACAACGAAGAACGTGCTTACTACGATGAGAATGAGCCGCAGATCCAGAAGGCTGTCGATGCCGCTGCCCAGGCTGACGTCATCATCGCTGCCATCGGTGAGAACTCCTACACAGAGACCCCTGGCAACCTCTCTGACCTCTGGCTCTCGAAGAACCAGCGTGACCTCGTGAAGGAACTGGCCAAGACGGGCAAGCCCATCATCCTCGTGCTCAACGAGGGTCGTCCGCGTCTGATTGCCGACATCGAGCCGCTGGCAAAGGCCGTGGTGGATATCCTTATTCCCGGCAACTATGGTGCTGATGCCCTTGCCAATCTGCTGGCAGGCGATGCCAACTTCTCTGCCAAGATGCCTTACACCTATCCTCGTGAGATCAATTCGCTCAATACCTACGACTATAAGGTTAGCGAGGAGGTCGGTACGATGGCGGGTGCCTATAACTATGATGCGAAGGTCTCGCTGCAGTGGCCCTTCGGCTATGGCCTCAGTTACACCTCATACGGCTACAGCAACCTGAAGGTGGACAAGGCTTCATTCAAGGCTGACGACATCCTGACGATCAGCGTCGACGTGAAGAACACGGGCAGCCGTGCCGGCAAGGAAGCCGTCCTGCTCTACAGCAGTGACCTCGTTGCCTCCATCGTTCCCGACAACCGTCGTCTGCGTGACTTCACGAAGGTTGAACTTCAGCCTGGCGAGACCAAGACCGTCACCTTCCAACTCCCCGCCAAGGCCCTCGCCTTCGTAGGAGCCGACGGCCGTTGGACCCTCGAGGAGGGTGATTTCATCCTGAAGGTCGGCGATCAGACCGTTCCCACCGCCTGCAGTGAGACGAAAATCTGGGACGAGCCGAATATCTAAGGAGCAAGTGATATCATAGGAA
>FLNX01002045.1_pt1 | contig 10522 bp, 12 predicted proteins | sample 1140341 | NCBI WGS metagenome assembly FLNX01 (sample SAMEA3878208, study PRJEB12797) | bioreactor metagenome | biome: Moose rumen | place: Sweden | collected 2011-10
ATCGCCGAAGATTTGGGTAATCATTTGGGCATTATCCAGACACGGATGAGTTTCACCGATGCTTTGAGTGATGTCCTGCAAACCGGCGCTGATGACCTCGTACTCGCTGATATGAACGAGGAAAGCGCCAATTATCTAGCCCTACAAACCCGCCAACAATTGGCTGTTAATGCCTTGGCGTTGGCTTCACAGGCTTCAAATTCCGTCCTCCAACTGTTTTAAAATGTAATTTTATTAGCTACTTTTGTGCGCACAAAAGTAGCACAAAAAGCGTTGGGCTATGTTGCCGGCGGGCGAACAACCAAGCGGCTGTGGCGTGCGGCTTAACTTACAGGCGACTAATGCGCCTATCGTAAGCCGCATAAAGAAGTTGGTGCCCGCCGCTTGGTTGATTGCTTTTTCCGCCGTCAACATAATGCCCAAACCCAATAAAATACTATTGTCATGCCTCGAGCGACTGAAAGAAGCGAGATTAGGCATCTTCGATGTTTTTTTAATCGGTAGACCCCTAATTCGCAGTCTAAAGACTGCTCAGGGGTGACATTTTAAAGTCAATGTCATGCCTCGCTTAAGGCATAACATTTTTTATATTGCATTCGCTGTTTTTTTCTGTTACCACTCCGATAAATAAAACATTTAAGGAGTTATCCCGTTGCAAAAAATTTTAGTGCTTAATTCCGGTTCATCATCATTAAAATATCAATTATTCGCCTTTGAAAATAATGAAGCCGAGCTTTTAGCTAAAGGCTTAGCCGAACGTATCGGCTTAGATGGTTCGAGTATCACTTTCCAAACAAAGGGAAAAGAAAAACGTAAAATTGTTATCGATTTACCAAATCACAAGGCTGTATTGCAAGAAGTTTTCAACCTCTTGTCAGGTGAAGTTTTGGATTCAATAAACGAGATTAATGCTGTAGGCCACCGCTTAGGCCACGGCGGGGAAACGTTTAAACAATCAACTTTAATAACCGATGAAAATATTGAGCAAATCCGTCAAGCTCAAGATTTGTTGCCCTTACACGGAAAAGCTTTTATGTTAGGTATTGAGGCTATGCAAAAACTGCTCCCCGATATTCCGCAAGTGGCGGTTTTTGATACGGCCTTCCATCAGACTATGCCTAAAAGCTCTTATCTTTATGCGCTTCCGGAAGAGTTGTATAATAAATACCATATTCGCCGTTACGGTTTCCACGGTACATCGCATCGTTTTATTGCGCAAAAAATGGCTGAGCTTGAACCTAGCGCCCGTAAAATTATTTCCTGTCATTTAGGCTCCGGCGGCTCTATCACCGCTATTAAAGATGGTAAAAGCATTGATACGTCTTTAGGTTTTACCGGCACCGACGGAGTGGTTATGGGAACACGTTGCGGTGATATTGATGCGTTTATTCCGCTTTATATTATGCAAACACAAAACAAAACCGCCACGGAGGTTAATAATTTAATGAATAAACAGAGCGGCTTACTTGGACTATGCGGATATTCCGACAGCCGTGATGTTGAAGAGCGTTACCTGCAAGGTGATGAGAAAGCCATCACTGCCTATGATGTTTATATTCACGGCATTATCAAATATATCGGAGCTTATGTTGCTGTATTAGGCGGGGTTGATGCCATAACTTTTACCGCGGGAATCGGCGAAAATTCGTGGTTGTTGCGGCAAAAAGTTTGTGAAAAACTGGCTTATCTCGGCGTCAGCTTAGATGAAAAAGCTAACCAAGTACGCGGCAAAATCGCACAAATTTCTTCACCTTCAAGCAAGGTTAAGGTTTGGGTTATTCCTACCGATGAAGAAAAAGTTATCGCCGAAGATACCTTTAATTTAATAAATCAACCGAATGCCCAAAAAATGATTGCTTAGAGATAAAAAATGCGCAAAGACTTTTACATTTTCCGCCACGGTGAGACCGAGTATAATCGCCTGCAACGCTGGCAAGGGCAAGGGGTAGATATTGACTTGAATGAAGCAGGTATCGCTCAAGCAAAACAATTGGCGGTCAAGTTACAGGATAAAGGCTTACAAATAATTTATTCTTCACCGCTAAAACGAGCTTTACAAACTGCAAATATAGTCGCTAATGCAAAAAAATTAGCAGTAAAAACGTTGCCGGAACTTACCGAGGGTTCGGTGGGTGATTGCGAAGGTCAAGAACGGGAAAAAATTGCGCAAAAATATCCCGAAATTTGGAATATTTGGTACGGCGATAACAATATTATGGACATCCGTTGGCCCAACGGCGAAAGCAAACAAGAAATTCAAAATCGTATGGTCAGCGCCTTTGATAAGATGTTACAAATACCCGAAACAATTATCGGTGTCGCCTCGCACGGCGCCGCTATTCGTTATTTTTTGCTTAAATTCGGTTACGGACCGCATAGAATAACCAATACCGCCCTTTTCCATTTGGTGTATCAAGACGGCGATTGGCAATTGGCAGAGATTAATTTATAGTTTTTGCAAATTCAGCTCTTCCAAAACACACTCAAAGGGCTCATCTTTCGGTGAACAGGCGTAAGCTCCGGCTTTAATTTCATCAGAGACCATCGGTAAATGTGTCATACGGATAACTTGATATTTTTGGCCATCAACCGAATAATAAGAAACAAAATCACATCCACATTTCTTTATCCGTAACCAAAGAGAATTCAGCGTTTCCGGTAAGTCAACAATTGACCAGTCGCAAGAACCTTTGTTGGCAGAAACTACGCCTAATTGCGGACGATAAATATTCTGCGATAATAAACCCAATTTAATCCAATTACGCTCATCGAAACGCACCATAGCACCGCATTGCGCGGAATTTTTAATTTTTTCAAAAAACCATTGTGCATCTAAAACAAAATCGCCCTGCGTACGGAAAAAGAAAAAATGCCCGTCATCTTTAGCAAATCGATTGTCAATGTTTTGCCAAAAATCAGTTTGCGGCCACGTAGTAATTTGCATACCGTTTTCGGTAAAACAGACATTGGCCGGTTCGTTATACCAATCAAAATCACGTATCGAATCCAAAATCATCAGAACGTCCTAACCACCTCATCGGGCATATTTGCCAAAGCTTTTTCCAATTCTGCACTTTTGGTTTTGGGCATAATTACCTTCAAGGTCATTATTTGATCACCGCCTTTAATGCCCTTGCCCTTAAGGCGTAATTTTTCACCGGTCGAAGCATAGGGCGGAACATTAACCGCAACCTTACCGCTAATGGTAGGAACAGTAATTTTTGCCCCTAATATTGCCTCTTTCAAGGTTATCGGCAAGTCCAATAAAATATTTTTATCCGCTAAGGTAAAATACGGATGATGATCAACATTTAAGGTTATTAATACATCACCGGAGGCCCCGCCGAACATCCCCGCGCCACCCAAACCTTTAAGGCGTAAAGTTTGCCCGTCAATAGTACCGGCCGGAATTTTGACATTGATATTTTTACCGTTAATATTAACGTTCTTTTCAGCACCTTGAGCCGCCGATAAGAAATCAATCCGCATAGTGTAATTAATATCCGTGCCCTTGGTTGCCCGACTGCGAGAGCGTCCAAAAGGCGACGATTGTGCCCCACCACCGAAGGCCGAAAAAATATCCTCGCCGAATATGCTCGAAAAATCAAATCCTTGAGCCCCTTGCGATCCGAAACCATCGCCGAAAGGATTGCCGCTGTAGGAATGGAAACCTCCGCCCATACCGGCGCCGAATCCGGTTGGTTTACCATCACAATCTATTTCATTATTATCATACTTGCGACGTTTTTCTTTGTCGCCCAAGATATCATAAGCACAAGATATTTCCTTAAATTTTTCAGCCGCGTCGTTATTACCTTTGTTTAAATCCGGATGATATTTACGCGCTAATTTACGGTAGGCTGATTTAATTTCAGCCTCTGTGGCACTTTTGGATACTCCTAAAACTTGATATAAATCTTTACTCATCTTCTTGCCTGACTTTCATTAAAATTCCCTCTTACACTAAATATAGGAATAATCAAATTACATTGCAAGCGCGACCTATATCAATCAGCGACAGAAAAAAGTGGCTCTGCGGCGATGATCCTGCCTTAATCCGATGTCATAAAGTTCCGCCGTCTTGCCCCCCTGTTCATTGCAATAAATCGCCGCTATCGGGGCAACCTCGTCAATGCGCACATCACTGTATTCATAAACAACGTAATTGGAAGTTTTGCCGATAACGTTTATATGTGCCGCCAAATAGTTATACGGCGGCTCAAATGTGTTGTCTTTTGTAGCGCAAGCAACTAATGTTCCTATAGCAATAACGGGAAGCAAAAATTTCTTTATATGATTAAGCTGCATCAGTTAAGCTCCTTATAAATATCTTTTCCGGCTTTGAGTAAAATTTTGTAGACTCTCGAGTTAACGGAATTTTTGGTGCGGCGATTGGATAATTTTGCCATCATCTTGGATAAATCCTGTAAAAAACGCTGATTGGTTCGCAAAGCCTCAACATTTTTGAGATTCTCCTCATCATCAATCTTATAATTGACAACCGCTTTGAGCGTCGCCAAATACATCGCATCCTCCTGTGCGGCATATTGCGCATCAGCCTCAAAAGTCAGCAACATAGCCATTAGCAATACCGACAATTTTATTTTCATACACACCCTTTCCAATTCCACGATTAACATTTGGTTTAATTTGTTGTATATAATTTATAACTTTAATAATTGAATGACCACGAATTTTTGAAAGTTATTAAATATGAAAAAGACAATTTGGGTATTATTAGATGATCGTAAAGGCAGTGTCGGGCAAGCAATGGGTATTGCTCAAGCCATCGGTGAAAGGCTGACAATAATTGAAAAACCAATCACTTATAATTGTCTGGCAAAATTGCCTAACTGGTTATTAGGACGTTCGCTGAAAGGCGTTGATAAATCCCAATCAGCGGATTTAAGCAGGGATTATCCCGACGTGGTTTTATCAATCTCGCGGCGCACTGTTCCCGTAGCCCGTTATATTCGCAAACAATCGGAAAATAAAACCAAAATCGTACAATTAATGTATCCTGACGGCGGCATCGGACTTAAAGATATGGACTTGGTCGTTATACCGCAACACGATAATCAAAAAAAACAAAATATTCAAAACAGTTTGGTTATTTTAGGCGCACCCACCAGAATTTTTCCGTCAACACTTAAAGAGGCAAAAAAACAATGGAGCAGCGTTTTTGCTCATTTACCCCAACCTTTGACAGCTGTAATTATCGGCGGAGCGATTAAGGGAAGACCTTGGCCTTTGGATAATGCGGAAGAATTGGGCGATCAATTAAAAAAATTACACGATAAAATCGGCGGCTCTTTTTTGATTACTACATCAAGACGTACCGGCAAGAGCGCACAAAATATTATAATGCAAAAAATTCAAGGCATACCCTCCTATACCTATATTTGGGGTGAAAAAAAAGAAAATCCGCTGATGGGTTTTTATGCCTGTGCTGACAGAATAATTACCACAGCTGATTCGGTTTCAATGTGTTCGGAAGCGTGTGGCACCGGTGTTCCGGTATTATTGTTTCGCGGTAAAAATTGGTTGCCGACTAAACATCAAAAATTTGCCCAATCTTTGATAGAAAATCATTTTGCCGCTGACTTGATGTCTTCAGAAGCTTTGGATTTCAAACCTGCCGGTATTTTAAACAGCGCTGTTGATATTGCCGATAAAATAATCGCTTTAGTCAAGGAATAATTTTTATTCTTAGGCTTTTTAATAGTCGCCTAAATATCCTTGCACTTGATTGTAAAAATATTCGCTGAAAGCTTGCGGATCACCGGTCATATATTCCAATCCTTCAATTTTTCGATAACCTTGAAATTCGCCATCGGCAACTTCAACCATTACCACTTCAAGCGGTTGACTAAGCCCGTATGTTTGCACGAATCCGGCATTATTATCCTCGCTGTAATCAATCATCAGTAAAGTATAGTTATTCAAAAAATTATTGTTGTAGGTTTCCTCAATCATATCGATAGCTTGCGGACAAGTCGGGCAAGGATGATTGTTAAAAAACACATAAATAATCGACTTATCGACATTTTGATTATTGGCTTGAAAATATTGTTCCTCATTTTCCATTTGCAACATATTATCTTGCGCCGACACATCAAATGCGCCGAAAACAAGTATCAAAATCATCAAAAATTTCTTCATCAATCTTCTCCCATTTAAATCAATTTTAGTTTAATATGGGAGTTAAACGATTTTTTACAAGGTTGCAGTATGTCCTTTAAGCCATTGTAATGTCTTTTCGTCGACCAAATCTTTTAAGGCTGCAAAAACCTGTTGATGATAGGCATTGAGCCACGATATTTCGCTTAACGTCAACAAACTTTTATCAATCAAATTCCTATCATAAGGCACCATAGTTAAAGGAGTAAATTTCAGCCAGCCGGTTTCATCATCTTCGACCAATGCCAAATTTTCTATTCTGATACCATAGTTTGATGCTGAATAATATCCCGGCTCAATAGAACATACCATCCCCGATTTTAGCGGTACGATATTTTTAAGCGAAATTGATTGCGGTCCTTCGTGTACATTTAAACAATGCCCCACCCCGTGACCGGTTCCGTGAGCATAATCTTTATGAGCTTGCCATAATTCTGCGCGTGTAATCGCATCAAGCTGAGCCCCGATCGTTCCAAACGGAAAAATTTGTGAAGACAATTTTATATGAGCTTTCAAAACTTGCGTATAAACGGCAATCATTTCTGATGACGGCTTACCTATAGCTATGCTACGTGTGACATCGGTTGTACCATCCGAATAATGCGCTCCGGAATCCAACAACAGTATTGAACCGGAGGTTAATTTTAGGTTGCTTTTTTCATCAGGTTGATAATGAATTATGGCTCCGTTAGCGGCAAAGCCGGCTATGGTGGCAAAACTTTCGCCGCAGAAATCTTGTGTTTTTGCCCGTATTTCGTGCAATTTAGCCACACACCCCAATTCATCGGTATTTGAATAATTATCACTAAGCCAGCTCAAAAATTGACACAGTGCCGCACCATCACGTAAATGACAAGCCTTAAATCCCACTATTTCAATCGGATTTTTGATTGCTTTCCAATCAATTATCGGATTGTTAATATTGCGCAAATTAACCTTAGTTTTTTTCAAAATAAACTGTACTTGTTTGGGGGTGCGCCCGTAATTGATTCCTATCGTCCGCCCTCCCCACGTATTCATTTCAGAACTCAGTTTAGTAAAATCAGTTGTAAACAAGCTTACTTGACCGTCAGCATCAACCAAAGCATAAGCTCTTACTATCTTGGAATAAGGTATTAAATCGGAGCGCAAATTAAGCAACCAAGAAACACTGTCGCTTTCGCAAATCAAGTAACCGTCAAGATGATTTTCTTTCATAAATCCGGTCAGATAAGAAATTTTTTCTTCCGTGGAAATTCCGGAAAACTCTTCGCCCAGCTCAAAAATTTCTCCTTGATGTTTCATAATGCGCGAGCCCAAAACACCTGTTTCATCTTCAATAAATTTATGCCAATCCAAACTGCGGTGCCAGTAATCTACCTCGGATATAGAGTGGCACCACGCGTCATAAATAAATTTTTGCGGATTACAGATATTATGATGAATCCAAGAACCCAAAGAATCGCGTGTACAAACAACTTCCACCTTTTCTGTGTCAACTTCTCTTTGTGCCTGCAAATCATAACGACCGTCAACCAATAATACTGCTTTTTGTTTAGCAAATACTATTAAATTACCGGCCGAACCGCTAAATCCCGTCAGTGTTTGAATTTTATTTTCTTCAGGTAAAATATCCTGCCCGATAAACATATTGCCGCGGGTAATAATATAAGCATCAGCCCCTTGTGTTAAAAGATAAGTTTTTATATCATCTAATGTCATTTTTTATGCCTTATAAATCAGCGCCGCGCGCCAGTTGTCAATGGAATAAACTTTAATCAATTGCAGTCCGTATGCTTTGTGTGCTGTTATCACTTCATCGATTTGATTGTCAATAAATCCGGAAATTATGGCATAACCGCCGGAAGATAAATTTTGCGCCAAAAAACCGGCAAACTCTTTCAGAGGATTGGCTAAAATATTACTCATAATTAAATCATACGGCGCATTATTTGTAATTTGCGGATTGTTATAGCCGTCACTTTGAAAGGCAACAATTTGCTTGTCGACATCGTTGGTAAGGGCATTGCTCAAAGTTACCATAACCGCCTCATCATCAATATCAGCAGCCGTTATCTGTGCTTGCGGCAGTAATTTAGCCGCACAAAGCGACAAAATACCCGAGCCGCATCCCATATCCAAAATCTTCAACGGTTTATTACCATTGTGATATAACTCACAAAACGCGGTTATACAAGCTCGGGTAGTTTGATGGCTCGATCCGAAAGCCGTGGCCGCATATATCTGTAGTTTGATTTTGTCGGTTTGGGGAGCTTCCGTTTGATGAATACCGTAAATACAAAAATCCGCTACCTCAAAAGCTGCAAATTTTATAACATAATCCTTAAGCCAATTTTCACTGGTTAACAAAGTTATCTCATAACAGGGCAGTTTCAGATTGTGATCAGCGGCATAGTCAGACATCGCCGTTTCATCAAACGAATCGCCTTTAGCGTATCCCACTGCCGTTTGGCTTCCGTCGTCATTATAATTAACGGCATTTACTTCAAAAAACTCATCTAAAAAAACTTGTAACTGCTCGCTTATTTCACCAACATCAGGAAAAGTTATCTGCCAACATTTTGATTCCATTTTAAGGTTATCCTCTAAAAAAGATAATTTTATTGCTTATGGAGAGTTTATGATATAATAATTAATAATAGATTGATGTCAGCAATTTTATTTTTGAGATAAGAGAAAAATTATGAATAAAAATTTGCTTGTATGCGCGGCGTTACTTTTGCTTTCGGGGTGCTTACGCGCGGATCATTATGATATATTACCGATGACGGGAATCGCTGATAATTTGCGTAGTTACAGCGTTTATAATTTCAACGATGAAACCAATACCGGCAACGTAACTGCCCGCGATAATGAAATTGTAATGAATAAAGCTCTTACGGTAAAAAAAGGTGAAGCCGTACTCAGCGATAAATTTTATGATAAATCCACTTTTGAGAAACTGGCTTTTATTCCCAATAAACGCGGCGGCCTTCATAGTTTGACACAGCAATTACTGCTTAATCCCCGCGAGGATTACGTCCCCGACAAATACACTAAAATTGACGGGGTAAGGTATTATTTGTTAGCTTCTCCCATTGATGATTTTTACTATTTGTTTGATGACGACGGGCGATTTTATGAGAGTGCGGCGATAATTAAAAATGACAATCTGTTCTTGATTCAAGATGAAGAAATTATGGCTTATCCCACTGATTTGAAAATGAATAAAATATTAAAGAATCGTGAAGAAATAAGTAATGTTCGCAAAGGCTACGAGGTAAAATATGCCGGCGCGGAATTGGATAGAATTTGGTTCGATTTATTAAATTATGATGGCAGTGATTCCAAAGGAAAATTCGAGCGTATCAGCTTCCCCAATCAACCGGGATTAATTACGATTAACGGAAGCGGTTTACGCGTTTTAAAAGCCGATGACGATAAAATAACTTTTATGATATTGAGTTATGAGGATTTATTTTAGATAAAAAGTTTACATTTTACTTACATTCGAGAATACTCTTATAATATTTTGTTTGTATGGTTGATAATAATGATTACTGAAGAAATTGCACATATTAACGGAAATCCGCAAAAATTAATTATTTTTTTGCACGGCTATCAAGATTGTGCCGGCCATATTGATCATAAAACCGAAGGGTTACGAACAATATTCGATACAGCTTTGCACATTCCGGAATCGCCGCTTATCAGTGAGATTGACCATACTACGCGGCAATGGTTTTCGATTAAACAGTTTGATCCGAATGAAACGCGCTGTGACACTCCGTCCTGGGAAGAATTTGTTGAAATTTATAATAAGATGACTATCGGCTTGGAAGCTGCTTATCAAGATATTATGGAATATGCCGATAATCTCTTAAACGAATATCAGTTGGATTATCGTGATTTGTTTATTTTAGGTTTTTCCCAAGGTGCTATGTGTGCAATGTATTGTGGTCTGATGTGCCCGTTACAGGTAGGAGGAATTATAAGTTTCGGCGGCATTCTGGCCGCGCAGGGATATATTGAAAAACACTATAAAAGCAGACCGGATGTTTTGCTTTTACACGGTGAAGATGATGACAGAATCCGAATAGGGGCTTTAGACTTTACATACTCAAATTTGCAAAATTTAGGATGTAACGTAGAAAAAATATCCTTTGCCGATACCCCTCACCGCATCACCGATGAACAAATCGAACAAGCTAAAAAATTTATCTGCGCCAAGTAAAAAAAAATGGTTCAAAACTAGATTAGCTTGACAAGAGAAGTAGGAAAGCTAATATAGGACTATGAAAAACAGGTACATAAAACGTTCGCATATTTCAGAATATAAATTTAGACAAATAATAAAGTTGTT
>FLNX01004461.1_pt1 | contig 10517 bp, 5 predicted proteins | sample 1140341 | NCBI WGS metagenome assembly FLNX01 (sample SAMEA3878208, study PRJEB12797) | bioreactor metagenome | biome: Moose rumen | place: Sweden | collected 2011-10
ATTGAGCAATCACGACAATTCGTAATCAGTGCAGTCAATGTAGCGGAAGGAGGAATCAAAAACCAGTCCCTATGATTCCCTCGATTATTCATATAGTTATTCTGAGTGAAAGAAACCAAGCGTCAAGGTCGAATTGCTTATAATCTCTATGTTACGCAGCCATACCACCGTTCAGCACATTGTGGCTCTACTTGGTTTCTGCGTCCACATAGCATAACAAGATTTTTGAGGCATTTTTGCAGAAAGAGCAGGAAATTGAGGTTTATGTCGAATAAAAATTGTAATTTTGCACACGAATACGGTATACCGCAGATTCGAGAGTTCTTTTCTTATAATATATGCGTTTGCTATCGTTCTATCCACATTAGAACCTAGGAAATTCTGACAAGTAATAGACGAGAAGTAGTAGACAAGAAGCCAGCGCACTCGTAATGAGTGGGCTTACTTGTCTATTTCTCTGGTTTTCCTAGGACCATAATGTGGGGCAGGTATGTCCCACTTTTTGTGTCCATAAGATACCACAGCTATTCAAGGATGAGGAATGTAGCGACGCAAGAATAGCAAATAGATGCCAAAAAAGTATTGGACAGAAGACAAATTTGTTAATCGTGTCATTGAGGGGGACTGCATTGAAGTAATGCGATGCCTCCCAAATGACTGTATTGACATGGTGCTGTGTGACTTGCCTTATGGCACAACACAGAATAAGTGGGACAGTATTGTTCCGCTTGATGAGTTATGGGCAGAATATAGTCGTATCGTTAAACCTAACGGTGCGATAGTATTGACTTCACAGGGGCTATTTACGGCTATGCTGATAATGAGTCAGCCTAAGTTGTTTAAGTACAAGTGGGTATGGGAGAAGTCTAAACCCACTAATTTCTTGAATGCGAAGAAACAACCATTGAGAAAACATGAAGACGTATGTGTTTTTTATCAGAGACAGCCAGTCTACAATCCTCAGATGACTGAAGGTGAACCTTATGACAAGGGTGTTCGTAAGAACCAGTTGAGCGGTAGCTATGGTGACTTTCAGCCAGTCCATGTACATAGTGACGGAAGAAGATACCCGACTGATGTGGTGTACTTCAAAACAGCAGAAAGCGAGGGAGAAGTTATTCATGCCACACAGAAACCTGTAGAGTTGGGACGTTATTTTGTCAGGACGTATTCCAAACCAGGCGATCTTATTCTTGATAATACCAGCGGGAGCGGTTCGTTTCTTGTGGCTGCTATGATGGAAGGCAGAAATTTCATAGGCATAGAAAAGAATGCTGATAGCGAGCTCTTCAAAAATGAGAAGATTGATTACATAAAGAAGACCAAGGACAGGCTTCGTGAATCTTGGCAACTTTTGGATGCTGACATGCGGAAGTATCTGAAAGTACTTAACCTAATCCGCGAATTTTAAAGCATACGACTATGGCGACTACTATCCGAAAGAACGAACGCAGTTGGGCTATTGAACTTATTTCACAGATAAATCAGTTCTTAAAGGACAACGACCTGATTATCAAGCACGCAGGTGGTGAGTCTACAGTTAGTGAGCGTCGCGGCCAGAACATGTTCCCTGATGTTATTCTTTATGGTGACTATGACCTTTCAAGCATCCTTCAGGGGTGGGAATTAAAGATGCCGGATGTACCTATTAACGATGCAGATTTTGTGCATGATGCTCAACGGAAGGCAACGGCTCTGAATCTGAATAGTTGTGTGATCTGGAATTTCACTCATGTTAGGCTTTATGTGTTTGACGATAATCGGCATGAATTCACTGAGAGAAAGAAATGGGACAACAACAGCATTAAGACTCGCGATGATGTTCAGCGTTACAGGTCGAAGTGGGAGCAAACGCTGCAAAATGTACTCACTACCGTCAATGACTACCTAATATCAGGGCAGGTAAAGAAAACCTTCATTGGCGAAGTGCTGGCAACGACATCCATATCACGACTTGTCAGTGAAAACAAATTCAGCGTAGCCACTTATTTGAGGGAAATGGCAAAGCGGGATGCCATTATGGGGGCACGACTTGAAACTTGGTGGAAAGACATTAAGTTCGAATATGAAGGAGACGAGGAAGATAAATTTCCTGCCTATGCTAAAAGTATCATTATAAACTGGGCGAACCGCATTATTTTTGCCCATCTGATTAAGAATCGGCAAATGAGTGCCTATGCGATTGATAAACTCGACTACGATAGTACTCCAGAAGAAGGAAACATCATTTTTGAATCGATAACAAAGAAAAGTGATTTCTACAACATCTTTGCCCCAATGCGTTATAACGAATATCTGCCTAACAAGACATGGGGTTCGCTGGTGGAACTCTCGCTGTTCTTGAAGAGTACTCCTATCAAAAACATCAGTCAAAGGATTCTACAGCAGGTACTTGAAGATTCTGTCAACATATCAAAACGACTGGTAAACGGACAATACCCCACACCTCCTGTTTTGGCAGCAATTCTTTCGCGTATAACAATTCATGATGTGACGGGAGAATGTTTTGACGGCTGTTGCGGAACAGGAACTATACCAAGTTACATCATTGACTTTAAGAAAAGTAAACATATAGGTTCAGAAAAGGCAATGTCTACCACATGGGCGAGTGACAAATTCAAGTTACCGCTTCAGATTGCCAATCTTGCAATGACAAGCTACGATAGTATCAATATTCCCTGCCGATTATTCCAAAAAGACATTCTGAAACTACATTCGGATGATGAGGTTGAAATAGTTAATCCGCAGACAGGTGAGAAGGACATTTATAGATTGCCACAGTTTGATGCCATAATATCTAATCTTCCTTTTGTCAAGGCTAGTGGTATATCATCAGATGATGCTAATCTGATAGAACAAATAAAGATTCAACATGCTTTGTCAGGTAGATCAGATTTTAGTTACTATGTTGCCTTACATCTCAAAGACCTTGTCAAAGAAGACGGATATGTTGGAATCATACTTTCTAATTCTTTCCTTGGAACGGAATCGGGTAATCAGTTCTTTAATGCAATTAGAGAATATTTTGATGATATCAAGTTGCACATCAGCGGTAATGGGAAATGGTTTGACAATGCAGATATAGTAACCGTATTACTTGTGATGAGGAAAAGAACAACGACAGAGAGGAATAGCAATATCTCATTTTTTAGATGGAATCGAAATTTATACACAATACAAGAGTCGCAAGATTATATAGATTGCATTGTCAACTCCTCGCTACTTGATTGTGAGTTAGATAAAAGCATTGTTTCTAGAGCAAATTATTGCGAAGATGAGTTAGTGGAATTGATGAAGTTGAATATTTCTTATAATGCTCTCTTTGCCGATTTAAATTGGCTAATCGAAATAGAGGAGAAACTTACACCACTCAATTCTGTCCTCAACGTAATAAGAGGAAACAGAAGGGGGTATGACAAGTTGTTTATTCCTCGTCCTTGCGACTATTCAAATATTGAACCTCAATTCTTGTATAACTTCATAAAAAACCTGAAAAGAACTTGTAGTTATGTGGCACAGGCTGATAGTAAGGCTTTTTGCTGTAGTATGACTATGGATGAATTGGAAACTGAAAACATGCATGGTGCCATTGAATGGATCAGACGGTTTGAAAATGTCGTTGATGATTATGGTCCACTTGTGGACAGGCTTAAAAGAGCGCACATGGAGTGGTATGAGAACAAGCCAAATGAGTTGGCTGAAATAGGAACAATGATGAATCCAGATGATAGGATGTTCTATGTAATCTTCCCAAGTCCAACCTTCATTAATCAACGAGTAATAGGACTCAATCGCATCAATCAAAATGATGACATTAACCTATTACATGCCTTGTTAAATTCAATTATCTCCATTTTCTATATTGAGGCTGTTGGATTTGGACGTGGATTGGGGGCTTTAGATATCAGCAAAGACTCCATTTCTAAATGTTATATGCTGAATCCTTCTTTGCTCTCGGAGAAACAGGCAATAAGTATTAAGAAAGGATTTAGGGCTTTAATTGATCGTGGCATCCTTGATATTCAACAAGAGTTGTCAGACCCTATCCGTCGTGAATTTGATATGATTGTGATGAATGCATATGGTATAGGCAATTATTATGATGTAATAGTTAACAGCCTGAGGTCGTTGAGGCGCATTCGAAAAGCAGTTAAAAAAACAATATTAATCAAGAATCGCTACATAGGTGTGAGCAGAGTGCTACTCTGAGTGAGCAGATTATGCCTCTTGCAGCAGAAAGCGACACTGCCAATTGATATTTTACATTAGCAAGGAACGATGATGGAGTTGTTTATGGTTGGCTACATCGTGGTGAAGATGCCACGGGGACAGGTGAGTAACATTTTAATAAAAGGTTAGTGGCTAATTCCAAGAAACGTTACCATACATTACGCCAGTTCGGGATAAGACTAGAACAATGAGAGCTGTTTAGTATCCTCAATACAATACCCCTGAATAGCCTCAGGTTTGTTGTCGAAGAAGCAATAGGCTCCAAGTGCTGCAATAAGGTTCATCAGGAAATTGTTGACAGACCTGTGTCTGGAGTGTATGAGGTTCCCTTTGTCCTTGAGCAAATGGTTAATGCACTCGATGATAAAAGAATCACGTGCCTTGTCTAATTTGCTGTTGCAAAGATACAAATAATATATGCAAATTATCGCAGTTTCCGCCAGAGTTATGTCACGACTTATGGGTTCTTGAATGTTTCTTCTAATTCCCCAATTATCAGATTACAAGAATCAAAAGTGGACGTTCTTTGACCTAAAGGTACAAAGCGACATAACTGTCGAGCGCAGTCTTATGTCCTTATGTCTGTTATGTTACCATACGCTATTGATATTTTGTTACTACTATGTTGTCTTTGGAAACCGCACGAGGCAGAATCCACGTGCAAAAATACTCAATTTTATCGACTTCAAGGCAAAAATCGGCAGAATTGTGTGAAAGGATGAGCAATTTTCTTCTCGATATGCTGGAAAGTGAATGATTTTTTGTAATTCAAGCAGTAAAACGTAATCGTTGGGTTGCTTATTGTTTGCTGCATCGTGGTGAAAGGTTGCTTAACGATCATACTTGGATAGAGTAGGATATTCTACTCTTTCTTTACATCGAAACTTTTGCAAAATATCGTTAGTCCTTCAAGCAGCCGATAGGAAGAACATACACGCCATCCTTTCTTCGATATGCATACTTTCCTACGCCAATGATTACTGCCATGAATGATGGGGCGGGCATCTTGTCAGTATCTATATTGTTGGCGAGCTCTATCATGCTAGCTGCGCCTTCGTTAATTTTATCTTCACCACCAAGTTTCACTTCAAGGAGTGCATAACTGCCGTTGCGACGATGAAGAACCGTGTCACATTCAAGCCCATTGCTATCTCTGTAATGGTATAATTGGCCATCCAGCGCTTCTGCATAAACGCGCAAATCGCGTACAGCCATATCCTCGAAGAAAAGACCAAATGATTGTAAATCGTTGACGAGATCTTTTGGGCCAAGCCCTAATGCAGCAGTGCCAATGCTTGGGTCAACAAAGTGTCTGGTATCGCCAGTCCTTATTGCAGCCTTACTGCGAATATTTGGATTCCAGGCAGCAAGATCCTCGATGACAAAGAGCTTCTTCAAGGCTTTGATGTAGTCGGCAACGGTATCTTCATCCAACGTACTTGCATCATTGGAAAGCATATCCTTTCGTATGGTGGAGTACGACACCTGTTGAGAGATATTTCTGGCATACGAACGAAGAAGCAACCTTGTGCGTTCTGGACTTCTTTTTACTTTATCCACACGTTGTATGTCTCTCTTGATGACAGAATCTACATAGTCAAATGCTTGATCAAGGGCAACTTTTGGAGATATTAGGGTTGCCCATGGCCATCCACCACGGCAGGTAAGATAGGCTATATCATCTATATCTAATTTGTTTTCTTGGACATCAGGTATCTTGCTAGCAAACAAGTCTGTTAGGCTGACAGAGCCTGTTGATTCGCCCGATTCGTACAGACTCATTGGACGCATCATTACATGGGCATACCTTCCTGTTCCACTATGGATGGTTTCGTCCGCATCAGGAAGTACAGATGAGCCCGTCAGGATAAACTGCGATGGCTCCCCGCGTTTATCCACTTCACTTCGTATGGAATCCCATATAGGTGGTAAAGCCTGCCATTCGTCAATCAAGCGAGGTGTAGCACCTTCTAGTAGCGACTTAGGACTTATCTCTATCATCTGAGAACTCTGCTTTAGCACAGAAGCATCCCCCAAGTCAAGCACACTTTTTGCCAATTGCTTAGCGGTTGTTGTTTTGCCGCACCATTTGGGACCTTCTATCAAGACTGCTCCCTTACCAAGAACTTTACGTTCAAGGATTCTGTCTGCTATTCGTTGCTTATATTTTGCCATAACCTTTGCACTTTTGCATGCAAAGGTACATTATTTATTTGATTAAAGCAAACTTTTTGCAAATTTTCGGTCGTTGGAGACGATCTTATTCGGTTATTTGTAGTAAGTTTATTCGGCTGTTTGTAGAATGTCCGTTCGGTTATTTGGGACGATTATGTTCAGTAATTTGCAGAATTGATGCTGAAATTATAGCGGGACTTTATATCTGTAGGCTATAGTTTCGAGACATTTTGGTTCTGAATGATCCAGTTCTTAACATTCTTCTAATTCCCCAATTATCTGAAACAAGAATCAAAAGTGGACGTTCAGTCTTATGTCCTATTATCTTTTATCTGTCCATTGGAATATCAGTTTTGATGTTACACATGTCTATTCATTATCTCCTATTCTTTCCAAAGAGGTCGGAATGTGTACCAGTATTGGTCATCAACAGCAATAGTTCGCGGTCGTTTCGAGGATTTCCTCCAGAAAATTGGCTTCCCTGTCTCGGCATATGAAAAAGGTGGTGTCAAGAGCCGCAGTATTCTAATACAAATATATTCAGCGAGATAATAGCAATGGTTTGTTTGTCTCGCTGATTTTTACCGTTATCGTTTGTTACGTTGTTGTTTCTGCATTTCCTCTGCCTGCTTCTGCAATGCCTCTAAGCGGGCGGCAAGACTGCTCTGTTTCTTGGGGTTGTTCTTGTTCTCCTGATACTTAGCCTCTAAGATGGCAAGCAGTTTCTCGTCGTTGGTCGTCTTGCGGAGGGTCCACATGATGGCGGCGGAGAAGAACAGGGAGATGAAGTAGTAAAAGTTCAGACCTGATGAGTAGTCGTTGAAGATGAAGAAGAACATCAGTGGCATGATGTACATCATCCACTGCATCACCTTCATCTGCTCTGCCTGTGCGCCAATCATCTGGTCTTTCTGCTGGCGCATGGAAATCCAGGTGTAGATGAGTTGTGCCGCACAGAACAGGATACAGGTCAGTGACAGGTGGTCACCGATACCCCAGATATTCGTCGACCACTCCACGATGGGATCGTAGGTGCTCAGGTCTGCCATCCACAGGAAGGACTCACCACGCAACTGGATGGCATTGGGCACAAACCAGAACATGGCGATCCAGATAGGCATCTGGATGAGCATGGGCAGACAGCCACCCATCGGGCTTACCCCGTATTTAGAGTAGAGCGACATCATTTCCTGTTGTTTCTTCATCTGGTCCTCAGGCTTGTCATACTGTTTGGTGGCAGCCTCCAGTTTGGGCTTGAGCACACGCATTTTGGCAGATGACATATAACTCTTCTTCACCATGGGGAAAGTGATGACCTTCAAGAGAATGGTGATGAGGATGAGGACGATACCCATGCTGAATCCGAAACTGGCGAGCCAGTCGAAGACATAGAGGGTGAACCAGCGGTTAATGAGACGGAACAGCCACCAGCCGAGGTTGACGAGTTGCTCTAAGTCGAGATCCTTGCCAAACGTACTCTGCTCCTCCACCTCCTGGATCAGACGGAAGTTGTTAGGACCAATATACATCTCAAACTCCGAGGGCTTCTGTCCCGTGGGGTCGAAGGCGGTCTTGAGTTTGGCGTCAAACTGTTTCAGGTATCCCGTACCTTTCTGCTCAAGGGTACTGGTAAGGTCCGCATTCTTGGCGAAGTTGTCTTTTGAGATGAGAGCAACACTGAAGAACTGGTTGCGGAAGGCCACCCAGTCGAGTTCCTCCTCAATGATTTCGTTCTTGTCGGAAGCCTCCGTCAGGTTATCTGTGCTTCCCTTTGCCTCCTTATAGAAGATAGAGGTATAGCGGTTCTCAAAGGAAAAGCCTTTCTCATGCTGGCGACAGTGCTCGCTCCACTCAATCTCCATCTCCTTATAGGAGGGAGCAAAGGCATTGGCAAGTCCCTTTGCCTGTATGGAGAGCCCTAACAGGTAGTCTTTGCCGAGGCGGTATCTCAGGATGACCTGTCCGCCAGTGCCTGCCGTTGCCGTCATGGTGACGGTAGAGTCGGTCTGCTCAGAAGGGGTGAAGAAAAGGTCGTTAGTGATAATGTTGTCCTGCTTACCCGTCAACAGGAAGTTCAGGCTCTGGTCCTGCTCATCGAAAAGGGTCAGGTCTTTCTCGTCGTTAAGGTCCTTGTAGTCAAGGATTCTTGCCTTCTTGATGATACCCCCCTTGGTGTCAAGAGTCAGTTCCAACTTGTCGTTCTTCAGGACGACCTTCTGGGAGGTTTCATTCAGTGCTCCGAAGAACAATGCCGAGGAGTCAGTCTTGGCGACCTCTTCCTTTTCCTGCTTTTCCGCAGCCTGTTGCTGGGCGATTTTCTTTGCGTTATCCTGCTGCACAGCAGCGATGGAGTCTTGTAGACGTGCGGCTTCTATCTCCTCTTTCGACGGACTGTTATACCAACTGAATCCAATCAGTACTAATGCGATGAGGACGAAACCGATAATCGTATCTCTATTCATAATAATACCTTATTAATATAGTTCCTTGTTTGCATACGAGGTGCAAAGTTACGAAATAATTCTCAATTATCAATTGTCAATTCTCAATTATTTTGTATCTTTGCACCAAAATCAAATTTATGAAGAAATACAGGTATATATTATTAGGTGTGTTTGCTTTATGTCTGACACAGAGTGTCGACGCGCAGCGTCATACGCGGCAGCAGATATTGGATGAGTTGAAAGGCTATGTAGACTCCATCAAGGTGTTACGCCATCAGTTGGATTCTGTCAACAAACTCAATGACTCATTGCGTCAGGAGACAGTTGATGCACGCTATTATCGTTTGTTCGCCCCTACCACTTTCTACCATTCGGGTGCCAACAAGGCGTTGTCGCTGAATCCGGAGACGGGTGACGAGGTGACGGATGCCGTGGATGCCGCTATGATGCATGTCTACCTCAACCGTCCTGACTTGGTGCAGAACACGGAGACCCAGTTGCAGAAGACAGGCTCTGTACGTGAGGATGTCAACCAGGAGGTGAAGCAGGATGTCGAACTGGTTGACCAGACGGTTCCTCTGCCGGATGAGTCCGAGGTAGTACCGATGGGTATTGTAGTGACTAAGCCTAATTTCTGGAGTTTCAAGGGTGATGGCTTCCTGCAGTTCCTGCAGAACTATGTGACAAACAACTGGTACAAGGGCGGTGAGAGCAACTATTCCGCTGTGGGTGCTGTGACGTTAGAGATGAACTATAACGACAAGGACAAGTATCTCTTTGAGAATAAGTTGGAGATGAAACTGGGTTTCCAGACTTCCCGTTCAGACACCGTTCATAAGTTCAAGACGAATAATGACGTGTTGCGTCTGACCAGTAAATTAGGTATGCAGGCTTCCAAGAAATGGTACTATAGTTTGCAATTGCTCGCCTACACGCAGTTTGCCAAGGGTCTGAAGGTGAACGATGAGTTTGTGTACTCCGACTTTTTCTCTCCTTTCGACTTGAATATCGGTCTTGGTATGGAGTATAAGGTGAACACCCTCAATGGCAAACTAACGGGTAACCTGAACTTCTTGCCTATTGCCTATAACCTTCGTTACGTAGGGCGCAGAACCCTTTTCGATGCCAATGGTACCGACGGAAAGCATACCATGCATGAGTTTGGTGCCCAGTTTACGGGTGACTTGCAATGGAAAATCGTCGACCAGATTACGTGGAAGAGTCGCCTGTATGCCTACACTTCCTATAAGCGTGCCTTGGTGGAGTGGGAGAACCAGATAGAGTTCAAGGTGACGAAATATATCTCAGCCAACTTGTTCCTGTATCCTCGCTTCGACGACTCCTCTGTGAGAGATGATGATCATGGCTACTGGCAGTTTATGGAATATAGTTCGTTAGGGTTGAGTTATACCTTCTAACATCAAAAAGCACTACCTAACGGCAGTGCTTTTTGATTATCTTTAACGTTTAATCTTTAACGTGTAACTACTCAGCACCCTAGGGCATGAGTAGTTGTTTCACTGTTTTACGACAGCAAGTATGGCGTTGTATTTGGAATTCCCGTTCTTCATCGCAGTCTCAACAATGGAGTGTAGCTTGGCAAAATCGTCAGCTCCTCCGTCGGTGCGGAAGCATCCGCTGACCTTCTGTTTTATCTTTATTTTCCTT
>FLNX01003490.1_pt1 | contig 10514 bp, 9 predicted proteins | sample 1140341 | NCBI WGS metagenome assembly FLNX01 (sample SAMEA3878208, study PRJEB12797) | bioreactor metagenome | biome: Moose rumen | place: Sweden | collected 2011-10
GTTTGTAAATTTAATTTTGCTCAGGTGCAAGGTTTTTTGGCATTTTTGCGCTTTTTCCTTGCACCTGTGGAACCTTTTTTTGCTCTTATTTTCTTTGTCTGTATGATTTTAGATTCTTTTTCAGTAGATACTAAGTATATCACAGGAATGCACGTTTTAGGAGAAAAAAATACAGGGCAGCCCGACAAACTGAGGTTTTTCGAGTTCCCCTGCGGGGGTGTCCGCCGTCGGCACCCCGTACGCGTGGTTTTATGGCAAGGCTGAGCTGCCGTGTGCTAGAGAGAGCGAATCTTTTCGCGCAGCCCCAAAATTCGTGATGGAGAAACGGAAAGTTCGTCTATGCCCATCTCGACAAACTGCTGTGTCAGGTCAAGGTCTGCTCCCAGTTCTCCGCAAATGCCAACCCAGCAGCCGTGCTTGTGGCCGTTTTCGACCGTCATCTTTATTTCCTTGAGGATGGCAGGGTGGTGGGCATCAAAGAACTGCTCCAGCTTGGCGTTCTGGCGGTCAATGGCCAGCGTGTACTGCGTCAGGTCGTTTGTTCCGATTGAGAAAAAGTCTACTTCTTGGGCAAGTTCTTCGCTCATCATGACGGCCGCCGGCGTTTCAATCATGATTCCCTGTTCTACATTTCCGTAGGGAATGTTTTCCTTGTTCAGGGAATAGCAGACATCTGCGGAAATCTTTTTGATTCTGCGCACTTCGTCTACGGAAATAATCATGGGGTACATGATTGCAAGGTTGCCGAATGCCGATGCACGGTAGATGGCACGCAGCTGCGTCTTGAACAAATCGGGGCGGTCAAGGCAGATTCGGATTGCACGGAATCCCATGGCTGGGTTTTCTTCGCTTTCAAGCTTGAAATAGTCGGCCTGCTTGTCGGCACCAATGTCGAGCGTGCGGATGATGACCTTTTTGCCCTTCATTTTCCGTGCAACATTCTTGTATGCGACAAACTGCTCTTCTTCCGTAGGATAGGTATGGCGGCCAAGGTACAGGAATTCGCTCCTGAAAAGACCGATGCCCTCTGCATCGTTTTCAATGGCGGCATCTGCATCGGCAACAGAACCGATGTTTGCATAGACGTTAATCTTTCTGCCCGATTTTGTCACTGATTCCTGCCCCTTCAGCTGCTGCAGCAGTTCCAGTTTGGCAAGGCTTTCCTTGCGCAGCTGCTCCTTCTGTGCAAGCGTTTCTTCGTCCGGCTCAATGATGAGCTCCCCTGCAAAACCGTCTACTACGGCAAGCTTGCCGTTCCAGTCATCGTCAATGATAACGCCTGCAAGGGCGGGAATGTTCATTGTGCGGGCAAGGATTGCCGTGTGTGACTGCGATGAACCGTATTTTGTTACGAATGCAAGCACCTTGGACTTGTCCAGCGACACCGTTTCGGCAGGAGTCAAGTCGTCTGCGCACAGAATCTGGTTTTCGTCGCTTTCCATGCTGTCATCGCGACCTCCGCACAAAACGGTAACGATTCGGCGGGCAACGTCCTTGATGTCGGCAGAGCGGGCTTTCATGTACTCGTCTTCCATCTGGGCAAAAATCTGGCTTATCTGCTCGCCGCTCTGGAACGTGGCGTATTCCGCATTTGCCTTTTCGTCACGTATATATGAATAAACGCTGTCGGTAAAATCATCGTCGCCAGTCATCATGGACTGTACGTCAAAAATGGCGGCTGCCTCCTGACCGATTTCCTTTACGGCCTTTTGAAAGATTCTTTGGAGCTGCTGGACGGCTGTGTCGCGGGCTTTGTTGTATCGTTCTATTTCAGCCTCTACATCGGTAATGGGATGGAGAGCCGTGTCGTAAACGGCTTTCTTGAAAATGGAGATTTTGCCAATGGCAATTCCCTTGTACATTGATTTTCCATTATATCGTTTCATAATTCCATGATACTCCCCAAATTGAGTACCTGTCAAATAATTTTTGACCGACTTTGATTAAAAATGACGGAATTTTAAAAAATTTATGCAAATTTTGAAAGATTTTGATTGACTTTGAACGATTGTGGCTTTACACTTTAGATTATCAGGAGGTTTCCAGTGCTATCCGAAGAACGGCAGAACAGAATTGTGCAGCTTGTCAATGAAAACAAAAGCATGACCATACAGATGCTTATGAAAATGCTCGATGCCTCGGAGTCAACAATACGCAGGGATTTAAGTGATTTGGATGCAAAAGGCATTGTCGAAAAGGTCTACGGCGGTGCCATTGCAAAAGACATTACCTTTTCTGGCAAAGACGAAAGCGTCAAGCTCAGGAAGGAACACAATAAGGAAGAAAAATTCATCATTGCCAGATATGCAGCATCGCTCATAGACGATGATGACTTTGTGTACCTTGATGCAGGCACGACTACCGAAATGATGATTCCGTTCATTACGGCAAAAAAAGCAGTCTTTGTAACGAACGGCTTTTCCCATGCACGAAAGCTGTCGGAAGCAGGATTCCTTACCTATATTCTTGGGGGCGAAATAAAGTTCCCCACCGAAGCGGTTGTCGGTGAAGAAGCGATACTGACACTGTTCAAGTATCACTTTACAAAGGGGTTCTGGGGAACAAACGGCATCAGCATGTCCAGCGGATTCAGCACCCCGGACGTAAAGGAAGCCATGGTCAAGCAGATGTCCATGGACAGAACCAGAAAAAGGTATGTACTGGGCGATTCGAGCAAGTTTTCTCAGATTTCTTGCGTGACGTTTGCCGAATTTACGGCGGCAACCATCATTACGTCTACGCTGGGTACAGATTCAGAAGCGTATAGAACATACAGCAATGTTGTGGAGGTAAAAAAATGATTTATACATTGACAGCAAATCCGTCACTGGACTACATAGTTGATGTTGCAGATTTTAAAATCGGCTCTGTAAACAGAACGACAAACGAAACGATTTTTCCCGGTGGAAAGGGCATAAACGTATCAATCGTGCTGCAGAATCTTGGCATTGCGAACAAGGCTCTGGGATTTACTGCAGGATTCACAGGAACTGAAATTGAGTCCCTTCTGCAGAAGAAAGGCGTAACGACAGATTTCATCCGCGTGCAGAACGGTTTTTCGCGCATAAATGTAAAGCTCCGCTCAGGAAAGGAGTCCGAAATCAACGGCATTGGTCCTGCAATCCAAAAGTCAGACGTAGACGAACTGCTCAAAAAGCTTGACGTGCTGCAGGCCGATGACACACTGGTGCTTGCTGGCAGCATTCCGTCAGTGCTTCCTCAGACGTTTTACAGCGACATTATGGCATACCTTGCCGCTCGGAACGTTCGATTTGTGGTTGATGCTACCCGTGACCTGCTGAAAAAATCGCTTGAATACAAGCCGTTCATGGTAAAGCCGAACAACCATGAACTGGGCGAAATCTTCGGCGTTGAACTGACTACGCGCGAACAAGTCATTCCCTATGCGCTGAAATTCAAGGAAATGGGTGCACAGAATGTACTTGTTTCCATGGCGGCAAAGGGAGCCGTGCTTGCAGCTGCTGACGGCACCGTATATCAGGGCGATGCTCCGGAATGCGTGCTTGTCAATTCCGTTGGAGCAGGAGACTCCATGGTGGCAGGCTTTATTGCAGGATACGAACAGACTGGCTCGTATAAGGAAGCATTAAAGATGGGACTGTGCACGGGAACGGCAAGTGCTGCATCCGAAGAGCTGGCCACGAAAGAAGCCGTTGAAAAAATCAAACAGGAATACACAGGTCTTCTTTGAAAACCTGATGAAATAGGGCAAGCCTAAAAAATTGCTTTTTGCGAGAAATCGCCAAGGACGATTTTTTAGAGTTTACTTAATATTAGAAAGTCTTTTAGGATTCTGTTCCTGGCTTTCGCAAAAAAGTTTCCGCGATTAGGAGGAAAAGTATGAGAATTAAAGATTTGTTAGATCCGAAGAGCATCTGCTTGAACGGAACTGCAAAGGACAAGGCTGATGCCATCAACCAGATGGTCAACCTTATGGCGAAAAGCGGCAGCATTTCAGATGTTGAAGTGTATCACAAGGGTGTTCTTGCTCGGGAAGAAGAAAGTACGACGGCAGTGGGCGAAGGTGTTGCAATTCCTCACTGCAAGAGCAGCAGCGTGCTGCGTCCTGCCCTTGCAGCTATGACCGTTCCTGCTGGTGTTGACTATGATGCTCCTGATGGAGAAAAAGTAAAGGTAATCTTCCTTATTGCGGCTCCAAATACAAAAGACAATGTGCATGTTGACGTGTTGAGCAAGCTTTCCGTGCTGCTCCTGGACGAAAACTTTACAAAAGACCTGCTCAAGGCAGACAGTGTTGAAAAATTCCTTGCCGTGGTTGATGCTGCGGAAACAAAGAAGGATGCTCAGGATGCAAAGGGCAGCAGCGTTTCAGGCTATCCTGAGATTCTTGCCGTTACAGCTTGTCCAACGGGAATTGCCCATACCTACATGGCAGAGGAAAACCTTAAGAAAGCTGCCGAAAAGGCAGGTTCAACAATCAAGATTGAAACTCGCGGTTCCTCCGGTACAAAGAATGAGCTTACAGCAGATGAAATTGCACATGCAAAGGCAATCATCGTTGCCGTAGACGTCAATGTTCCGATGGGACGCTTTAACGGACGCAAAGTCATCCGCTGCCGTGTTTCTGACGGCATCAACAAGAGCGATGAGCTTGTGTCAAAGGCATTGAACGGCTCTGCTCCTGTCTATTCTGCAGGTAGCGATGCTTCGGACAGCAGTTCTGAGCAGAAGAGCGGCGGTTCTGTATACAAGCACCTGATGACGGGTGTTTCTCACATGATTCCGTTCGTTGTCGGCGGCGGAATCCTGATTGCCCTCGCATTCCTTTTTGACGGCATTTACTGCAAGTCTAACGGAATCACTCCTGACGGAACCTTTGGTTCCATGCTGCCTATTTCGGCTTTCCTGAAAGGCAAGGTCGGCGGCGTTGCCTTTGGATTCATGCTTCCTGTTCTTGCAGGATTCATTGCATTCAGCATTGCTGACCGTCCTGGCCTTGCACTGGGATTCCTTGGCGGTGCAATGGCTGCAAACGGAACTTCTGGATTCCTTGGCGCACTTGTTGCAGGTTTCTTTGCCGGATACACCGTGCTTGCCCTGAAAAAGGCATTTGCCGGTCTTCCAAAGAGCCTTGACGGAATCAAGCCTGTCCTTATCTATCCGCTTTTGGGAATGCTCATTGTCGGTCTTGGCATGAACTTTATCATTGAACCTGTTGTCGGTGCAATCAACCACTGGCTCAATGCAGGACTCAACCAGATTAGCGGAACGAGTGCCGTTCTTCTCGGTTTGATTCTTGGCGGCATGATGGCTGTAGACATGGGTGGTCCTGTAAACAAGGCAGCCTACGTTTTTGCAACAGGAATGCTTGCAGAAGGTCATTACAACATCATGGCTGCCGTTATGGTTGGCGGCATGGTTCCTCCGATTGCCATTGCTCTTGCAACAATCATCTTTAAGAACAAGTTTACTGCCGAAGAACGCAAGGCTGGTCCTGTAAACTTTGTCATGGGCTTTGCATTCATTACCGAAGGAGCAATTCCGTATGCAGCAGCAGACCCTGGAAGAGTCTTGCCTTCTTGCATCGTAGGAAGTGCCGTTGCAGGTGCCCTTTCAATGGCATTCAAGTGTACGCTCATGGCACCTCACGGAGGAGTGTTTGTATTCCCTGTTGTAGGCAATCCATTTGCATATATCATTGCCCTGCTCGTGGGGTCTGCAGTCAGCTGCCTTATGCTCGGCGTGCTCAAAAAGAACGTTTCAGAAAGGAGCTGATTGCATGAAGCAGTTTACTTACACGGTTACAGACAAGCTGGGCATTCATGCTCGCCCTGCGGGGGACTTGGTAAAGGTTGCAAAGGAATATAATTCAACCATAAAGATTTCCTGCAACGGCAAAACGGTGGATGCCAAGCGTCTGATTGCACTGATGAGCCTTGGGGCAAAGCAGAATCATGTCGTCACCGTTGAAATTGAAGGTGATGATGAAAATGCTGCAGCAGAAAAGCTGGAGGCATTCTTCAAGGAAAACCTGTAAAAGACTTGGAAACCTCTAAAAACTGAAGTTTTTAGAGGTTTTCACATACAAATAGAATGGGATATCTCGGAAGTTCATGGCATTGTGGGCATTGAGCCTGAAGGTTTTGACAGGCTCAACCACTGACTTGTATGCTTCCCGGATATCCCTTTTTTGTCTTTATTCCATAAACGAGATAGAAGTTTTCTTTGCATTATCTTATAAAGAGGTTTATACTTATAGAATATGGATGTTTCAGTTATTAATCCTTTTCTTAGTGCTTGTGAAGATGCATTTGCAACTATGTTTAATATCATTCCTCAGCATAAGGAGCCGTACCTGTTGAGTCCGGAAGTGACCCACATGTGGGAAATTTCGGGACTTGTGCTTGTTTCTGGTGATGAAATTGGAATCGTTGTGTTCCGCTTGCATCGCAGGCTTGCTGAAAAGCTTCTGGAACTTTCGGACATGTCCGTGGACAATCCCGAAGAAATGGAAGAGATGGAAAAGGGCCTTGTCAGTGAATTTACAAACATCATTACAGGTAATGCCGTTTCTTCCATGACAGGCAAGAACATTAACGTGTCCGCTCCAGATGTTCGTGCCGGCAAAAACCATGCCATTCCGTGGCCGCGTTCCGCACGAATTTTGGGCGTGCCGTTTTACACCAAAGAAGGCATATTTGAAGTAGACATCTGCTTTCGGGGCATGTAACGGCTCCTTTTTTAGAGGCTCTTTTTTCATAATTCCTAACGTTCATCCCTAAAAATCGACGTTTATCCCAGTTTTGTTGCGCTCTTAAAAAAAGTGTGCTATAAAATAAGGCAGGTAGAATCGAAAAAAAGGAGCGTGGTTATGAAAAAAAACATTACAACTTGCATTAAGAATGGGGGGGGTATGCTCCCAAAAAAAAAGATAAATCGGCACTGTTGTGCCTTTTTTGTGTATTGCTCATTCTCGGCATATTTTTACTTTCTTCCTGTGCAGGAGGAGCGAGCGGTGGAAGCTCTGATGATGCACAGGCTTCCCAGACATCCATTTCTGTAAGCTTGCCCCAGACGCAGGTTGCAACGGGGCGCAGCGTCAAATATGAAAAATCGGACATAGCAACGTTTACCGTTACCATAAATTCAGGCTCATTCAACAGCACCAAGAGTGCCGATGCAGGGCAGACCATTACCTTTTCGAGCATTCCCGTGGGAACATACAGCGTTGTTGCATACGGCAAAAAATCTGACGGCACGCCTGCTGCCCGCGGAACTGCAACCGTCACTGTCGTTGCCGGCGAAAACTCTGTTACAACCGTAACGCTTTTGCGACTTTACCATCATACCGTATCGTTTTTCGTAAACGACACTCCTTATGGCACTCCACAGGAAATTACCGACGGCTATACAGCTTCAAAACCCACTGATCCGGAACTTGCAGGCCATGCCTTTTCTTTTTGGGCAAAAGGCAGTCCCGACAGCACGACTCCATTTTCTTTTAGTTCTGAAATAACGGAAGACACAGACTTGTATGCGGTGTTTGACATTGAAACATATAGCGTTACCTACGTGTCGGAAGTTCAGTCCGTGCCAAGCGACAGCTATACCTTTGAAACGGGGCTTTCCGCCTTGCCGACTCCGACAAAGACTGGCTATACATTTGCCGGTTGGTATGAAGATGCTTCATTTACGACAGAGGCTGGTACGTCCATTCCTGCAGGTTCAACTGGAAACAAGACGTTCTATGCAAAGTGGACGATAAAAGTGCTTTTGAATACGCTGAACAACGGCACGACAGAAAAGAATGTCGTGTACGGAAAGACTGTTACTGAGCCGACTGCACCTACGCAGACAGGATGTACGTTTGCAGGATGGTACCGGTCAAGCGATGGCGGGACAACACTTGCGTCAACGGCATACGACTTTAGCTCGGCCGTAACGGAAGGCTTTACCCTGTATGCAAAATGGACGGTTTCGGGCTTTACTGGCACTGTCGATGAATTCTTAAGTGCATCTTTTGGAACGACAAGTTCCAAGACAAATCCTTATGTGGTAGTGCTTACGGATGTTACTGACGACAATATCGCTCAAATTGGTCAGAAACTATTGGGCGGCACCATGAAGGATGTATACATTTCTTTGGATTTGAGTCAATGCACAGGACTGACGATAATTCCAGCCCGTGCGTTTGCTGGTTGTTCTGCCCAGTGGAATACAAATTCAACGAGCAGCAATAAGGTTCGTGGTTCACTTGTAAGCGTCATCATTCCAGATGGTGTTACGACAATCGAAAGAAGTGCATTTTTTCAAAGCGATGATCTTACAAGCGTTACTCTTCCAGATAGCATCACAAGCATTGGAGATAATGCATTCAATCAGGCAGGCATACAAGGTACTCTTCATCTGCCTGCTTCCCTTGTGACTATTGGCGAAGGTGCATTCAGATATACATCTGGTATTACGAAAGTTGAGGCTCCCGAGGGCTTGGATTTGAGCAATGCAGAATTTTCTACTAGTAATATCGTCTACTATTAATATAGAAAGATTTTAGGGCACCTAAATTCGCCTTTTCGGGATGTTTAGGAGTGCCACGTATTTTTCCGCCAGAAAAAAAATTTTTTCTGGCGGAAAATTTTTTTTTTCTGGCAGATAAATTTTTTTTTCTGGCGGAAAAAAATTTTTTGCTGGCGGAAAAATAGTGCCTTTCGGCATCAAGTTTAATCTACAAACAGGTTTTTGCTTATTGCATAAATTCTCGCACCATCTTATAGTGTGCGTATGCCAGTTGCAATCATTCCTTCGTTCCTTTTGTACTGTTTTTCGTGCTCGATTACGCCGGGACCTGCAAACATTACGTCTTTGGCTGCCGCCCTGCAGTACGGAAAAAGGACTGCACTGCGCCAGTGGACGGGAATCCTTTCAGGGTTCCTCATCATTTCGCTGTGTTCCGTGTTCATTACCTACTTTTTGGGAACTGCCTTTACGCCCTATGTGTCAAAGCTTTCGTTTATTGGTGCAGCATACTTGCTGTATCTTGCCGTGCAAATGCTGCAAAAAAGCTATGCCGATGCGTCTGGCACCGACATCCGGGAACCGAATTTCTTTTCGGGGCTTATCCTTCAGCTGTCAAACGTAAAGGTCATGGTGTACTGCTTGACATGCCTTGCATCGTATGTGCTTCCGTACCGACAGGATTTTGCCAGCCTGCTGGCTGTGGGTGCCCTCCTTGTATGCACCGCTCCCATGGCAAACCTGGTGTGGATTTTTGCAGGGAGCATCATGCAGCGCTTTTTCCGCAACCACACCAAGGCCGTAAACATCATTATGGCGTTGCTGCTCGTTGCCTGTGCCGCAAGCCTTGTCTGGGGCTCGTTGTTCAAGTAGTGGGGATGTCCACACAGGGGTTGCAGAGTTTTAAAATATAAAATAAATTTACATCTATAAATTTCCTGTATAACATGCTATTATATTGACCAAAGTGTGAAGGAAAATGGCTAATAAAAATACAAATTTACATAGAGCAAAGAGATGCAAGGATGATGAGTTTTATACGACGTATGAAACAATCGACAATGAACTTGTACATTATTCTGAACAATTCAAAAATAAAACCGTTCTTTGTAATTGTGATAATCCATTTACATCAAACTTTTCTAAGTTCTTCCTTCAAAATTTTAATATTTTAGACTTAAAACGACTTATCTGTACGTCTTTCTCTCCTTGTGATTCAGGACAACAAAGTCTATTTGAATCTTTTGATAACAAAAAACAAAAAGGATATGTTCTTGATGTTTCTAAGGTAAATCAATCTGATTTTCAGGTAAAATCATTTTCTGACTTTTTAGTATCTAAACAATATGTAAAAGAACTAAATGGTAATGGAGATTTTAGAAGTCTTGAATGTATCGAATATTTAAAAGAAAGTGATATTGTTGTAACAAATCCACCATTTTCCTTATTTAAGGAAATGGTTTCTGAAATAATGAAATATAATAAAAAGTTTCTGATAATTGGAAATCAGAATGCTTTGACATATAAAGAAATTTTTCCATTAATTCAAAACAATTTAGTTTGGACAGGTTATCAATTTGGAGAAATGAGGTTTCGAGTTCCTCAGGATTCTGAACCCCGTTCAACACGCTATTGGGTTGATGAAACTGGGCAGAAATGGCGCAGCCTTGGAAACGCCATGTGGCTTACGAATCTTGATAACGAGCGCAGACATGAAAACTTAAGACTGACACAAAAATTTAATCCAATCATCCATCAAAGATATGATAACTATAATGCTATTCATGTAAGGAACATCACAGAAATACCATTTGATTACAGTGGAATAATGGGAGTTCCTATAACGATTATAAATCGTTATAACAGTGAGCAATTTGAAATCATTGGTGAAGCAAATCATGGTTCTGACAGTCAGTATGATATATTCAAACCTATTTTAGTGCCTGCTGAAAAAGTCTCTTTTTTGCAGGCACTATCAAAGATTCATAATCATGGCAATTAAGGCGACATGAGTCATT
>FLNX01003894.1_pt1 | contig 10514 bp, 5 predicted proteins | sample 1140341 | NCBI WGS metagenome assembly FLNX01 (sample SAMEA3878208, study PRJEB12797) | bioreactor metagenome | biome: Moose rumen | place: Sweden | collected 2011-10
TCCTGCATCGTGTAATAGACGTTGATGGCGGGGTACTCCATCTGTCGGAAGGCCTCCACCTGGTCGATGTCGTAGAAACTGGGCATGAAGCAGTGCATGATGAACTGGTCCTGCCGCTTGTATTCGCTCACGATGTCCGCCTGCCAGTTCAGGAAGTCGGCCGTCACCTTGCGGTTCCAGCGCTCCCACCACACCTTGTACGAGGGGTTCGTCACGCCCTTGCGGTCGTAGAAGTCCTCCCAGCGGTTGATGTTCATGCCCCAGTAGTTCAGTCCCCAGCGGCGGTTCAGTTCCTTCAGGTCGCCACCGAACTCCTGCCTGATGTACTCGCGGAAGCCCTCGAAGTAGTCGGGGTTGTCAATCTTGCGCGCCTCCACCTCGTTGTCCACCTGATAGCCGATGATGGCGGGATGCTGGGCGTAGTGCTCCATCATCTTGCGGATGATGCGCTCCGAGTAGCGGCGGTATGTGGCGTTCAGCAGGTCCATGTTCTGACGGATGCCGTAGTGGCTCTGCTTGCCGTCCCACGTCTGCGACAGCACCTCGGGGTGCGCCGCTGCCAGCCACGACGGGATGCTGTAGGTCGGCGTGCCGAGGATGACCTTGATGCCCGCCCGGTGCAGCGCGTCGATGATGCGGTCCATCCAGGCGAACTCAAACTGACCGTCCTGCGGCTCGAAGAGCGACCATGTCGATTCGCCCAGGCGCACCACCGTCAGTCCCGCCTCCTTCATCAGCCGGATGTCCTCGTCGAGCCGGTCCGTCGGCGTGTATTCCGCATAGTACGCAGCACCGTACAGCGGCTTGTCAAACTGGTACACCTTGTTCTCTTTCTGGGCCGAAGCCACATAGCCGACACACAAGGCTAAAAGCAAAAACAGTTTTCTCATTATGCCTTGTATTTGACGGCAGCCTGTTCTATGGGAAGTCCGTTGATGTAGTTTTGAATCCAGGAATTGAAGCCGATGACATCTTCTTTCGAAGGGGCTATCTTTATCCCCTTATTGCCATCGAATACAACACTGTCCAGGAAATCGGGCAAAGAGAGTCCGGAGGGATTGTTTACCAGAAAGGATGCCAGGAGGGCGATACCCCATGCACCACCCTCGCCGGCCGTTTCCATGACGGAAATGGGTGTACCCAATGCTGCGGCCAGCACCCGCTGTCCCACTCCGGGGGTCTTGAACAAGCCGCCGTGCCCCGTGATGCGGTCCACCTTCACAAGCTCCTCTTTGAAGAGGATGTCGTTTCCTATCTTGAGAACACCTACGGATGCATACAGATGAGCACGCATGAAGTTGGCCAGGTTGAACTTGTCAAGGGTGTTTCGCACAAAGAGAGGGCGGCCCTCAGCAAGCCCCGTGACGGGCTCTCCGGATAAGTAATTGAAGGCCACAAGGCCGCCGCAGTCCGCATCTCCCGTGAGGGCGTAGTTGTACAGCCGGCCAAAGACTTCGTTCATGTCCACGGGAATTCCTAGCAGCTGCTGGTACTCCTTGAAGAGGTTCACCCAGGCGTTAAGATCACTCGTGCAGTTGTTGCAGTGTACCATTGCCACGGGGGCGCCGTCCGGAGTGGTGACGATATCAATCATCTCATGCGGCCTGGAAAGGTCCTTCTCCAGTACTATCATTGAGAAAGAGGAGGTCCCTGCCGATACGTTGCCGGTGCGTACCTTCACGGCATTGGTCGCGACCATGCCGGTACCGGCATCTCCTTCCGGAGGGCAGAAAGGAATACCGGGCTGCAGATGGCCCGAGATGTCAAGGTAACGAGCTCCGTCCTCGGTGAGGACGCCGGCGGGCTGGCCCGCCACGAGCACCTTGGGAAGGATGTCTGCAAGTTTCCAGGGATAGCCCTTGGAAGCCACCATGCCGTCGAAAACGGCGATGCGCTTTGCATCAAAGTCCTTGGTCGCGGCGTCGGTGGGCATCATGCCGGATGCATCTCCGACACCCAGGACCTTGCGGCCCGTGAGTTTCCAGTGGATATAACCTGCAAGGGTGGTGAAGAAACGCACGTCCTTCACATGAGGTTCGTCGTCCAGGATGCACTGATACAGGTGCGAGAGGCTCCAGCGCAGCGGCATGTTGAAGTTGAACTTCTCACTGAGCACCTTTGCCGCAGCGCCGGTATTGGTATTCCTCCAGGTGCGGAAAGGGACGAGGAGCTGGTCGGCCTCGTTGAAGGCCATGTAGCCGTGCATCATGGCGCTTATGCCGATGGCGGCAAGCGTGGTGATATCTGTGTTGTAATGCAGGCGGACGTCTTCGCGAAGGTTGGAATAACAGTCCTGCAGACCGGTCCAGATTGCGTCAAGGCTGTAGGTCCACAGGCCGTTTTCAAACTGGTTTTCCCACTCGTGGCTGCCCTGGGCGATGGGATTGTGCTTCTCGTCGACCAGGACGGCTTTGATGCGGGTAGAGCCGAATTCGATGCCAAGGACTGCCTTCCCGGCTTCGATGGTCTGTTTTGCGGTCATACTACATCAGGGCTTTGTTGAGAAGATAGTAGACCTCGTTCATGCGCAGTTCGCGTTTGAACTTGTGAATGGTGGTATCCTTGCCGATATGCAGGAATTCAATTCCGGTAATCTCTGCAAAGTCTCCCCAGTATTCGGCCGTGATGTCATAGCTGAAGGCGGAGTGGTGGGTACCGCCGGCGAGAATCCATGCGCATGCGCCGATTTCAAAGCTGGGACGGGGAATCCACAGGGCCGATGCCACGGGAAGCTTGGGCATGGGCTTGGGCTCGATGCAGTCTACATCCTGCACGATGACGCGGAACCTGTTGCCAAGGTCTACGATGGTGGCCTTTGCGCCGGGGCCTGTCTTGGACGTGAACACCAGACGTGCGGTGGGCTGCTTGCGGATGCCGATGCCAAGGAAATGGACCTCCAGCTTGGGACGGTCGCTTGCAATCATGGGGCAGACCTCCAGCATGTGGCTCTGCAGGCAGGATGACTTCTCGCCTGCGAAATTGAGGGTGTAGTCCTCAAGGAAGGAACAGCCGCCGGGAAGGCCCTGTGACATTACCCAGAGAGTGCGCTGCAGGCAGGCGGTCTTCCAGTCACCCTCTGCACCGAAGCCGTAACCTTCGGCCATGAGACGCTGGCAGGCAAGGCCGGGGATCTGGTCGAAGCCCACGAAGTTGGGGCTGTCGACATCGGCATCGCCAAGGTCGTCGAAGTTGGTTGTGAAGGCGGTAGCGCCCTTTGCGGCAAGGATGCGGCGGATGGCGATCTCTGCGCGGGCGGCATTGCGGACCTTCTCCCAGTACACTTCGGGACCGGTTTCGTCAATCTTTATGGTATAGAGCTTCTTGTACTCTTCTACAAGGGAGTCTACTTCCTGAGGGGTGACCTTCTTCCAATAATCCATCAGGGAGGATACCGGGCAGTAGTCCACATGGTATCCGAGCCTCTGCTCGAATTCTACGCGGTCGCCGTCGGTAACGGCCACGTTGTTCATGTTCATGCCGAACATGAGGCAGCGGACGTGCTTGGCATCGGCCACGCCGGCGGCAACGCGGGCCCAGACGGCAATCTTTTTCTGAACTTCCTCGCTCTTCCAGTAGCCCACCACGACTTTGCGCTGTATACGCATGCGGGCGCAGATATGGCCGAATTCGATGTCTCCGTGGGCGCTCTGGTTCAGGTTCATGAAGTCCATGTCGATGTCGTCCCACGGAATCTCTGCGTTGTACTGGGTGTGGAAGTGAAGCAAGGGCTTCTCCAAGGCCTGGAGACCTTTGATCCACATCTTGGCAGGAGAGAAGGTGTGCATCCAGGTAATGATGCCGGTGCACTTGGGATCATTGTTGGCCGCTTTCATCACTTCTTCTACTTCCCTGCTGCTGTTGGCGGTGCCTTTATAGACCACCTTCACAGGTATGTTGCCGGAAGCGTTGAGCCCTTCCACCATTTCTTTGGAATGGGCATCGACCTGTACCACGGCGTCGCCGCCGTAAAGGAGCTGGGCTCCGGTGACCCACCATAATTCTTGATTTTCAAATGCTTTGATCATAGCTGTATTGTGTTATTTCTTCTGTCCGTAATATGCGTTGGGGCCGTGTTTGCGGCTGTAATGCTTTTCAATGAGATGCTTGTTCATGGACGGCTTGTGGTTCACGATGTCCAGCGTACTCAGGTGGATGGCAGTGGAGATGAATGCCATCTTGGCAACCTGCTCCAGAACCACCGCGTTGTGCACGGCGTTGTCTGCGTCGGTTCCCCAGGCAAAGGGGCCGTGGTTTTTCACCAGGACCGCAGGGGTGTCGTCCGGATTGAGCCCGCGGAAGGTTTCCACTATGACCTTACCCGTTTCCTTCTCGTATTCACCGAAAACTTCGGCCTTGGTCATGTCGCGGGTGCAGGGAATGTCGTCATGGAAATAATCGGCATGGGTGGTTCCTATGCTGGGGATGTCCAGGCCGGCCTGGGCCCACGCGGTTGCATAGGTGGAGTGGGTGTGCACGACGCCGCCGATGTTCGGGAAAGCCTTGTACAGTTCCACGTGAGTGGGTGTGTCCGAGCTGGGCCTGAGGCTGCCTTCGACGACCTTGCCGTCAAGGTCCACCACCACCATGTCTTCGGGTTTCATATCGTCATAACTTACGCCGCTGGGCTTGATTACCACAAGGCCGGTTTCGCGGTCGATGGCGCTCACGTTGCCCCAGGTGAAGAGGACGAGCCCGTGCCTCACAAGGTCAAGGTTGGCCTTGCACACTTTCTTTTTCAGTTCTTCGAGCATGACTACCAGAAATAGATATAGAATGCCACCGTGAATCCAAGGATGATGACGGTATGGATAATGTCCCAGGTGCTCCAGGATGCACGTGTGGCAGCCTTCTGCTCAGGAGTTGCAGTGCCGAAGCAAAGTCCGCAGACCTGCTCCTCGCGCGGTTTGGGAGTGATGAGTGACACCACGATTGCGAATGCCATGCAGAACAGGAACATCCAGACGCAGAATGCATAGACATTCATCTCGTTGAAGATGTATGTGAACGCATTGTGTGCCTCCGGGTTCACGATCATGGTGACCAGCCTTGTTCCGCCGATGAGAAGTCCGATTATAAGGGTCCACATACCGGCCTTGGGAGAGGTCTTCTTCCAGCTGATACCCATCAGGAACACGGCCGCGATGGCGGGAGCCAGCAGGCTCTGGACGCTCTGGATGTAGTTGTAAAGGCTCTTTCCCATTCTCTGGATGACGAAAATCCACAGGACGCCAAGCACCACGACAACAACGGTGGCGATACGGCCCACAAGAACGAGTTTCTTTTCATCAGTCTCCGGGTGCTTGCGCTTGTAGATATCAATCGTATAGAGCATTGCCGATGAGTTGTAGAGCGATGCCAGGGAGCTCATGAGGGCGGCGAGGATACCGCAGATCACGACACCCTTGAGGCCCACGGGAAGAAGCGTGTTCACCAGCATCGGGAAGGCAATGTCAGGATTTGCCACGGTGCCGTCAGGACGGGTTCCAAGGGCGGCGGCAAGGGTCTGGCCGATAGCAGAGTCGGGGGTCTTGGTGAGTGCGAATGCAATCATGCCGGGGATGAGGAACAGGAACACGGGAAGGAGCTTGAGGTATGCGCCGAAGATGGTTCCGCGGCGGGCTTCCTTCTGGTCCTTGCCGGAAAGAACCCTTTGGACGATGAACTGGTCAGTGCACCAGTACCAGAAGCCGATGATGGCAGAGCCGAAGAGGGCTCCGTACCAAGGGAATTCGGGGTCCTTGCCGCTGCGCATCAGCGTGGTCATGGAGTCTCCGTATTCGTTGACGGTCTGTGTGCCGCAGATATCCATCATCGCATTCCAGCCGCCCAGTTCCTTGAGGCCGAGCCACAGGATTACAAGTGAACCCACAAGAAGGATAGGGGTCTGCAGCACCGATGTCTTGAGGACGGATTCCATGCCGCCGATGACGGTATAGATGGCAGTTATGATGACGAGTGCAAGGGCGGCAACCCAGAAGTTGATTCCAAGGAGAGTGTTCAGCGCAAGGCCACCGGCCAGGACAGTGACGGAAACCTTGGTGAGGACATAGCTCGCGAGGGACAGCCAGGTGAGGATACCGCGGCTCTGGCGGTTATAACGCTTCTCCAGAAACTCCGGCATGGTATAGACCATACTGCGCTCGTAGAAAGGAACGAATACCCAGCCCAGGATAAGAATCATCCAGCCCTGGATTTCCCAATGGGCCTGTGCCATACCTGCCGATGCTCCCGTGCCGGCAAGGCCGATAAGGTGTTCCGAGCCGATATTCGAGGCGAAAATGGATGCGCCGATGGCAATCCAGGTTGCGGTGCGGCCACTGAGAAAGTAGTCACCGGAGGTTTCTTTTTTCCTTCGGGAAACATCCCAGACTATCCATATCATGGCAAGGAAGAAAATTGCGATGACCATCCAGTCCCAGGATGTAAGAGAAATGCGGTTAAGGTCTGCCGCTTGCAGAGGCATGAAACTCAGTATCATAATTAGGATAGACTATTGAATGATGGTATAGGTTCCGGCTTGATAATCTTTTGCGTCGCTTTCTCCGGGAAGGGTTACCGTGGCCGACGCCCCCTTGGGGATGGTAAAGGTCCACTCCCAAACGTCGCCTTCATACTTCCAGGCGCTTTTGATGAGGCCGGCGGCACTCTTGTAAGCAGCTTCCAGATGTCCCAAGCGCTTGTCCGGGAACGGCTTCAGGACGATATGCCTGAAACCGGGAACGGCAGGGTCGGCCGCAATTCCGGCCGCGCTTTCCCAAAGCCACTGACATACACAACCGTAGGCATAATGGTTGAAACTGTTCATGCCGCGCGGTCCCATGCCCTTGTCGGCCATGTAACTGTTCCAGCGCTCCCAGATGGTGGTGGCGCCGTTGTCCACGGAATACAGCCAGCTGGGGTTCTTGCGCTGGAAAAGAAGGTCGTACGCGACATCGGCCATTCCGTTTTCCGTAAGGGTCTGCATGAGAATGGAGGTACCCAGAAAACCGGTCTGGAGGCAATTTCCATGGTCTTCGAAATTCCTGCGCAGGCGTTCGCACATGGCCTCTTTGGCAGACCCTTCCACCAGACCCAGTTTCAAGGCGAAGAGCGCCGGGGTCTGCATGGTGTTCAGAACCGGCAGCTGGAAACTGCCGTCGGGGTTCAGGAAACGTTCCCGTAAGTAGCCGACGGCTTCTTTTTCCATGGTCTCATAGGTCACGGCATCCCGTCCGGTATCCTGGGCCATATCCCGCATCATGCCGGCGTCCATGGCCCAGTAGCAGGCACCCAGATAGCTCCAGTATGCATGGGCCTGGGCGGTAGATTCCGCATTCTCGAAAGCCAGGCCTTCGCAGCTTTCCAGCGGCTCATAGCCGAGCCAGTCCGCCCATTGATAGTTTCCGTTTTCCTCCACCAGGGCCGCATGATCGTACTTTGTGTCTGCCACATGGTTGATGAAGCGCTCCATGGCAACCCAGTTTTCCTCAATGATTTCTTTGTCCCCGAACTGCTTCCAGACGGTCCATGGAACGATGACGCCGGCATCTGCCCATCCCAGGCGCATGGTTTCGCCACCGAACAGGCCTGCCGGAGAAACGCCAGGGAATCCGCCTGTCGCGCTTTGGGAATCCCGCATGTCGCGGGCAAACTTGTGAAAGAAAGCGGCGGTGTTGGCAAAGAAGGTGCCCGTCTCGGCAAAGACCTGGGTGTCGGCCATCCAACCCTGGCGCTCATTGCGCTGGGGGCAGTCTGTGGGAACCGACAGATAGTTGGAGCGCATGCCCCATAAGGTATTGGATATAAGCTTGTTTACCATCTCGTTGCCGGTGGTGAGCATGCCGGTTTCCAGCGCTGCGGTAAGGGAACTTACCGGGACGGAAGAAACGGATTGGATCTGCACGGGGGCCGATGCCGTCAGGGAAATATACCGGTATCCCCAGAAGGATACACGGGGCTGGAAGGAGACGAAACCATCGGAAGCGCCGAAGGTATAACGCAGCCGGATCTGGTCGGGGCCAAGACGGAGGTTCCGGCGATGGATGCTGCCCTCGGGACCGTCCATGCCCCGGGTCTCGGCACCGTTCCCGTCATTCAGGATTTCGGAGGGAAGGCACTCCAAGACCGTTCCTTCACCGGCCTTGAAAACAAAGGAAGGAACTGCGGCTGTATTCTGGCCGAAGTCCACCACAAGGGTTTCGCCGGGAGAAAGTTCCACCAGGTCTCCGTCACGGTAACTCCGCAGGACAACAACCTTTCCGTATTCAGACTTGGTCCAGTCGCTGTTCCGTACCTCTCCGGTAACGCCCTGCCACACATACATCTTCACGGGCCGAAGCCGGAGGTCTTCCCGCTGATAGACTTCCGCCCCGCAGGTGGGGAGGATTTCTCCGGGAAAGTCCGTATTGACCATGGGGGTTCCCAGCCGTTCAGGCGTCTCAAATCCCATGGGGATACGGGCATCATACTCCTCGCCGTCATAGATGCCGGCATGGGTCACGGGACCGGCGATACCCGCCCTCCAATGCTCCGTATCGGTTCCCAGGCGTTCCACCGTGCCGTCGGCGTAAGTGAGTTCCAGGACTCCCCGGAAGGCGCAGCGTTTTCCGAAGAAGCCGCCGGGGGCTACAATCTTGTCGGCCCACCAGCCCGGGGTCACCTGGGCGGACAGGATATTCTGCGCGCCGGCAGCCTTTTCCAGGACCGGCGTAAGGTCATAGGTAAAGGAACGCTTGGTTTTCGCATAGTGTGTAAAACCCGGTTTAAGGACCTCCTCGCCCAGGCGTTCCCCGTTCAGAAAAAGTTCGTACACGCCCAGCCCGGAAGTCATCCAGAGGGCCTTCTTTACCTTCTTCGAGTTGGTAACCGTAGAAAGGAACCAGCTGGCTCCGGGAAGGCTGCCTTCGTCTTCCCAGCCCCGGGCCGCAGGAGCATCGGCCACGGAAATCCATTCCGAGACCTCCCAGGCATCACTTTCCAGCGCTGGGGCCAGCGTGAGGGACCCGGCTTCCTTCGCAGGGCGGACCGTGCAGGCCGCAGCCAGGAAAAGGGCGGTCAGGAAGAAAAACCTTCTCATAATTCACGATAATCAAACATATCAAAATGGGCCGTTCCCTTTACGGCGAACAGGCCGATGGTGACGCCTGTGAAACCGGCCACCACCTCCGAACTCAGGAGCGTTGCGTCCAGTGTGTCCAGATACTGCGCCCCGGCGCCGGCATCGTAGTAGAAATGATACCGGTCCCCGTCGGCCTTTACAAGAAGCGTCACCTCCTTTGCGGAAAGGACGGGGGAATCCACGCTGTAGTGCAGGCTCTTGACCTGATACTCGACGCTTGCACGGAGTTTTCCGCCCTCACGCCGCAATACAAGATCGGCATGACCGTGGTGAATCTGGTACAGAGAAATGCCTGCCTTGCCGTCTCCGGCGAGGGAAACCCTGGTGGCGTATTCTCCGGAGGGGCTTTCCTGACGGCGGCCGATGAAAGTGGGATGGTCGTTTTCGATGAGCTCGCCGGCGCCCTTCAGCGTGAGGCCGTCGCCAAAGACATAGCGGCTGCTGTCGGGATTCTGGATATAGATCCACTCCATGCCGGGCTCCTTGTCGAAGGTGGTCATCTCATGCCGGGGTACGCGCGCGGGGACATCGGCCCCCATCTCCTCTTCGATGGGCTTGCCGCCGTTCACGACGGGCCAGCCGCCCTTGGGCCAGCTGACAGGTGCCAGGAAAGTTTCCCTTCCCATGTGGTGGAACGTTCCGCCATACTGCCTGTAGGCCAGGAAAACCACCCACCAGGAGCCGTCCGGGGCCTGAACGAAATCGCCGTGCCCGGTGCCCTGGATGATGTTGTTCTGGGCAGCCTGGCGGCAGTGGGTAAGGATAGGATTGGCCGGGTTCGCCTCATAAGGGCCTTCCACCTTGCGGCTGCGGGCGATGGTGAGATTATGGGCCGATTCAGTGCCGCCCTCTGAGATGAGCAGATAGTACCAGCCGTCCTTCTTGTAGAGGTGCGGCCCTTCCGGATAGCGGCCGCCGGTTCCCTTCCAGATGGGTTTGCCGGGGGAAAGCTGCTCTCCGGTGACGGGATCTATCTCGCAGAGGGTGATGGCGTCGTCCGGATTGCTTACCAGATAGCAGCGCCCGTCCTCAAAAAGAAGACTGGGGTCGATGCCGCCCTGACTCAGCCACACCGGGTCTGACCAGGGACCGCGCGGGTCCGTTGCCGTCACAAAGAAGTTGCCTCCCCGGGTGGTGTTGGTGGTGATCATGTAATAGACGCCGTCGTGATAGCGGATGGTGCTGGCGTAGATGCCGCCCCAGGAGGGTGCCGTGTCCAGCTGCAGTTGGGAGCCCCGGTCCAGGACATTCCCTACCTGCTCCCAGTCGGTAAGGTTGGTGCTGTGGAAAATAGGGACGCCGGGAAAATATTGGAAGGAAGAATTGACCAGATAATAATCATCTCCTACGCGGCAGACAGATGGGTCTGGATGGAAACCGGGGATGACAGGATTACGGAAACTGAGGGAAGGTTCCG
>FLNX01000555.1_pt1 | contig 10498 bp, 8 predicted proteins | sample 1140341 | NCBI WGS metagenome assembly FLNX01 (sample SAMEA3878208, study PRJEB12797) | bioreactor metagenome | biome: Moose rumen | place: Sweden | collected 2011-10
CTCTGAGAGGGCGAGCGAAGCGAGTCCAAGTTCCAATCCTCTCAGCGTGCGAACCAGACGCGCTTTTCCGTAAGCGGACTCATTTTTCGTTTTTGCTGAGGCTCTTTTACCTGTGCCCTTTTTGTCTTACTTGTGAATGGATTATAATGCGTTTGCCCTGCGGTCTATTGCTTTTTGTAGGGAAATTTTATATCCTTATTCTATTATATCCCACTATATTCCACGCTAGGAGAAAAAAGGTGAAAAGAGTTTACAAACTGCTAACCCTTGCATTGACGGCCGCAATCTGCCTGTTCAGTGCCTGCAAAAAGGATGAACGTCTTGTCTATCTGTACAACTGGACGTATTACACTCCTGAAGAAGTTGTGCGCAAATTTGAGCAGGAATTCAATTGCACGGTAAAAGTAGACAGTTATTCTACCTGCGAAGAAATGTATTCAAAACTCCGTGCTGGTGCCAAGGGCTACGATATCGTCATTCCCTCAAACGACTTTGTTTCCATCATGCTCCGTCAGGGAATGTTGCGGGAACTTGATCAGAGCAAACTGACCAACAGCGGCAGAATCAATCCGAAGATTCTTGAAAAAGCAAGCTATGACCCCACCATGCGGTATGCGGTTCCCTATGCATTAAGTGCAACAGGAATCATGGTCAACAAGCAAAAGGCAAAGACTTCTTATGCCCGCAGTTATGCCATTCTCGCAGACCCTCAGTTTAAGGGCCACACCACGATGATGGATGACATGCGCGAAGTGCTGGGCTGCGCCCTCGTATACATGGACAAGGACATGAACAGTCTGAATGACGAGGAACTGGACAGCGCATACAAGCTGATTGTTGACCAGTGGAAACCCAACATCATTAAATTTGATGCAGAAGGCTTTGGAAAGTCCTTTGCCAGCGGAGACTTCTGGCTCTGCCAGGGCTATCCCGAAATCGTATACGGAGAAGTGGACGAAAGCCGCTGGGACGAGATGATTGACTTTTTCATTCCGCCGGAGGGTGGTCCCGCAACGCTGGACAGCATGGTTATCCTAAAGGACGCTCCCCACTATGAACTGGCAAATGAATTCATCAACTTCATTCACCGTCCGGAAAACTATGCGCTTTTCATTGACGAATTCCGCTATCCCAACGTAGTGAACCTCTCAGCCGATGAATTCATCACCACCAAGCCCATGTACGACCCGGAGCAGGCAATGCGCTGTACGCTCAAAGATGATTTGGGCGACGGACTGGACAAGTACAATACGCTGTGGCAGAAAATTAGATTTACGAACTAAGATTTCCCCGTCACGCCTGAAATGGTGTATGCTGAAAAAAACTATGAAGAAAGATTTATTGAATCTTGAAGACTTTAAGGAAATCGTAGAGATGGTTTCTACACCGATTCTGGTGGGAAAGCCAATCTACGATGATGATATTGTTGTTGATTTTGAAATACTCTATGTAAACAAGGCGTATGAGGATAAAATTCCCAATACGTCAAAAGCGGGAAGCAAACTGTCCTCCTTTGTAAACAATATTGCACAGGATGTGGACTGGCTCACCAAGGGCATCGAAACCATTCGGACAGGAAGAACCATGGAGGTCACCTATTATTCGGTCATCTCAAATTCATGGCTGCACGGCATCTTTACCCCCGTCAAGAACAAATTCCTTATCTTTACCATTACCGACATCACCCATGACAAGCAGAACGAAGAACAGCTGCGCAGGCAGAATCTACGGCTGGCCACGCTGACGGATGAAATCTCACGCTCACGGGAAAGCCTGCAAAGACAGTTGGACAGCATTCAGGACTTAAACGAGGAATTGCAGTTCACCGCCTATCACGACTATCTTACCGGACTGAGCAACAAGCAGAAACTCAAAAAAGACTTTAAGGAACTGCTGGAAGCCACCAATACCCAAAAAAACAAGAAGTTCGGCATCATCATGCTGGACATTGACAACATGAAACTGATTAATGATTCGGAAGGTCACAGGGCTGGAGATGAAGTGATTTGCCGGGCGGCGGCCATTCTGAAACGATTCCAAAAGCAGAACATTCAGTGCTATCATTTTGGCGGCGATGAATTTATCGTTTTGATAAAAAACATCAGTTCCAAGAACACCCTGCTTACCGTAGGCGACACGATTCTGGAAGTCTGCAACGATCAGGGCATCGACTTTTCCGCCGGCATTGCGGTCTACCCCGATGACTCCCGCGACTATGACGAACTCTTAAAATTTGCCGACATGGCCATGTACGATGTAAAGCGGCGCACTAAAAACGACATTGCCTTCTTCCAGTTGATGATGCAGGACAAATTCATGCGGCGGCTGAACATTCAGAGCAAAATGACCGATGCCATGGAGCACAATATATTCCAGCTCTACTATCAGCCCCAGTTTGAGGTAAAGACAAATAAGCTGCGGGGCTTTGAGGCCTTGCTCCGCTGGTATGATGACGAATTAGGCTGGATAAATCCCGAGCAGTTTATTCCCATTGCAGAGGAAACACAGCTTGTGGTGGAGTTGGGCGACTGGGTGATGAAAACTGCCCTCCAGACGCTGCACAAGTGGACAAAGAAATATCATTTTGACGGTATTATGAGCGTAAACGTATCTCCCGTGCAGCTAAAAAAGCCAAACTTCATCTTTGAACTGGCAGAAATGATGCGGGAAAACAAAATCCGCTCGGAAAATCTGGAGATTGAGATTACCGAAGGCGTTTTGATTGACAACAAGGAAGAGACCGTGCGCCTGCTCCAGCAAATCCGCGACATGGGCATTGGCATTTCTCTGGATGACTTTGGCACGGGCTATTCAAGTCTGAGTTACCTGCAGATTCTTCCGATAACCACGCTTAAAATCGACAAGTCCTTCATCTCCAATATCACGGAAAAAGACGGCGTGGAAGCGAACATCACCAATTCCATTATCTCCATGGTAACGAAAATGGGGCTGGACACCATTGCCGAAGGCGTGGAAAACCCTGAACAGCTGCAAATTTTAAGCGACATCAACTGCCGAAACGTACAGGGCTTTTTGAAGGGAAAACCCATGCCGGAAGACCGCTGTTCCGCCTATCTTGCCGGCGACGTATCGGCGATGCTGACTAATAACTATCCAGACGACTAAGCAGCCGCTCCAATTTATCGCCATAATAATCATCTATTGCCCATGTGTTTGTCAGTTCGGAAATGGTCTTTGCACTGCGGGCTTTATGGGGCCATGAATAGCGGGGGTCAATCAGTTCATTGCGAAGCGGTACGCTCACGTCCGTTGCATAGGCATGGAGATGCTGGATATGGGCACGCACTCCCAGCTGCACCGTTGCAAAACGCTCCCCGGGATGATTTGCGTCAGTGGAACCAAGACCGCAAAAATTGTGCATGTCTTCCGTAACAAGACCGCCAAATTCCAGCCAGCCTGTCTCCAGGCACATCTGCACAAAGGCCGCATCGGAATTGATGTGCTCCATCGCACCTTCAGCAACATAGCAGGTCGCAAGTTCGTATATCTCAGAGCGTTTTTTTGTGCCGCCATGAGAAAAGAAAAAAGCCGTCAGTTGCTCAGGTGATTTAATCCCGTAATCATACAGCAGTCGAGAGCATTTTTTTCCGCCCCGGGGAGAAGTCATACAGGAAAACAGAACGGCGGAAAGACAGACAATGGTCAGAACATACAATTTTCTCTTCATACTCCATTTTCGGATAAAAATTCACACTTTTTCTCATTTTCTTAAAAATTTTTTGTATATTTTTGCATTTTGATGCCTATATATAAGTGTATGGAAAAGATATATAAACGGGAAGAAAAACTACGCATTCGGGAACTCACGCTGACCAATGGCTTGTCCTATCCCAGCAACGCTGAGTTAATCATGCTGATTTTGGGAAGCGGAACCAGCCGTATGCCCATTGAATATCTGGCGGAAAAAGTACTGCATGTTGTGGAAGCAAGCAATCCGCCGGATTTAATTCACGCCCTGCTCAAAATTGAAGGCATTGGCACCACAAAAGCCTTAATGCTTGCCGCCGCCATGGAACTGGGACGCAGGATGAACCGAAATCCCCAGGGCTGCATGAATAAGCCTGCGGATATCGTTCCCTTTGTGCAGAACTACGCCATGGCGAGTCAGGAACATTTTCTCGCAGTCTCCCTGACAGGGGCACGGGATATTCTTTCCGTGCATGTCGTCTGTGTGGGCTCAGGAAACATGGCTCTGGTACGTCCTCGGGAAGTCTTTTGCGAAGCCATAAAGGAACACGCCTCTGCCGTTGTGCTCTGCCACAATCATCCCAGCGGTCAGTGCTACCCCTCTGAGGAAGACCTGATAATGACTGCGGAAATGATAGACAGTGCCATGCTGCTGGGGATTGCCGTGCTTGACCATATCATCCTGACAAAAAACGGCTACTTTAGCCTTTTGGAGCATGATTTGTTGCCAGGGATGGAATTTAAGGATAAAATGAAGGCATGAGGAATTTCTTTTCTGTGCTGATGCTGCTACTGGTCTCCGCCGTACTCTTTGCCCAGACCTCCGCTGACTCTGGGACAACCTTTCCTTTTTTGGAGCCAGAAACAATCAGCGATTTAGGAGCAGGCCACACAAGCATCAATATCCGCGCAAACATCAGGGATGCGGCCGTGTATCTGAACGGCAATTTTGAAGGCAAGGTTTCTCTGCGGCTTAACGACATCATGCGGGGGCAGTATCATCTGCGCCTTACTCGGAAGGGGTATATCACAAAAGACTATACGATTGAAGTTCTTGCAGGCTGTGCGCAGGAATACTTTATCGAACTGACCGAACAAAAAGAATGACACTCATACATATCGCCCAGATTATTTTTCTCGTTATAGAAGTAGGCTTTATCGGTTTTGTGCTCTTCTTTGAGCGTAACGAATCAACACGACGGCTCTTGTGGCTCTTTGTACTGATTGCCCTTCCCGTCATCGGCTGGATATTGTATTTGCTTTTTAGCGGGCATTTTTTTACGGGTACCAAACGCATGAAGGAAACCAATCGCCTGATTGATGATTTCCGAAAGCCGCTGATTGCTGACCAGCTTGCCTTTATTGCAAAAAATCAGGACAAAATACAAGGCTCCCTGATACAGGAATACTGGCAGCTCATCCACATGAACTTGAACAACAACGACAGCCTTTTGGTCTGTTCTGACAGCGCAGAAATCTTTACCACGGGAGACACCTTTTTTGACAGCCTCTACAAAGACATTGCAAACGCACGCCAAAGCGTCAATCTGGAATACTTTATCTTTAAGAAGGATAAAATCGGAAAACGCTTTATGGACTTGCTTTGCAAAAAAGCCCGGGACGGCGTAAAAGTAAATCTCCTTTACGATGATTTTGGCTGCTTCTTTACTCCTACCCGCTTTCTGCAAAAACTCAACCGCGCTGGCGGCGAAGTGCATCCTTTCTTTCAGATTCGGCTGGGACTTCCCCTTACCCTCAATTACCGAAACCACCGAAAAATTGCCGTCATAGATGGAGAAATCGCTTATACGGGCGGACACAATATTGGAGATGAGTACGCAAACAAATCCCGCCGCCACCGCTACGACTGGCGGGACACAACAGTACGTGTTACAGGAAGCAGCGTTATCTCACTGCAATCTGTTTTTCTGATTGACTGGTTCAGCATCATCGCATGGCGAAACCGCGCAAAAGTAATCCGCCGCGCAGGAAACTATTTTCCCAGGCCCATATTCGACTCCCTCCACAATAAGCTGACAAAAAATCAGCAGATGCAGTTCTTTACCGATTTGCTTTTACCCGGCCGCATTCCCACTCAGGTTGTTACCGCAGGACCGAACAAGATTCATCTTTCCAGCATCAAGGATTCCCTCATCAAAATGATAAGTTCGGCAAAAAAGTATGTGTACATTCAAACGCCCTATTTTACACCTGACGAAGAATTTATTTCTGCCCTTAAAATTGCGGCATTCAGCGGGGTAGACGTTCGCATTCAGATTCCTACAAAATGGGATAAATTTTACATGAAGGCCGCCTCGCTCCAATTTGTACGCGAACTCCAGCCCTATGGAATCAGTTTTTATCAGTACGAGGGATTTATTCATGCCAAAACCCTAACCGTAGACGACAGCCTTTGCTCCATCGGCTCAACAAATATTGACTGCCGCAGTTTCTCCCTGCTCTTTGAGGCCAATGTTATTTTTTACAGCGAAGAATTCTGCAAAAAACATCGGCAAGTGTTTCTGACCGACGAAACGAAATCCCGCTTTATTGCCCCCGGAGCCTTTGACAAGACTTTCATTCTGACCCGTACCTGGTGGAGTTTTGCAAAACTCTTTACTCCCCTCATGTAGGTCTTTTTTAACAGGAAAGAGAGCAAATTTTTCTCAAAACTACTTTAAAAAATACGCATTATCGCTCATAATAGAGGAATGAGTGATATTTCAGTATTACAGACAGAACGGTATAAGTATCAGCCAGAAGTTCCCGAGATTCTCAAAGAAGATGTTTCTAAAGTTCAGATAAAGACTGGTGATGCTGTCGTTCCTGAAAAAGATGCGGAAAGCATTAAAGAAGCATACCCTCAGACATACGGCATGCCTATCGTCACCTTTGTTGAAGGAAAAAATGATTTTGCCACCAAGCCCCACCGCACAGGCATTCTTTTGAGCGGCGGTCAGGCACCGGGCGGACACAATGTGATTTGCGGTCTCTTTGACGGACTAAAGGCTGCTAATCCTGAATCAGAACTCTTTGGTTTTCATTTAGGGCCGGGCGGACTTGTTGCAAATGATTATGAAGTGCTCACCGCCGACCGCATCAATCAGTACCGCAACACAGGCGGATTTGACATGATTGGAAGCGGACGCACCAAGATTGAAACAAGCGAACAGATTGAAGCCGCCATCAAAAATGTTACGGATTTGCGTCTGGACTCGCTGGTTATTGTTGGCGGCGATGACTCAAACACAAACGCAGCATTTTTGGCAGAACAGTTCAAGCAGCGCAATCTGCCGGTACAGGTAATCGGTGTTCCCAAGACCATTGACGGCGACTTAAAGAATGAATATATCGAAACCAGTTTTGGCTTTGACACCGCTACAAAGGTGTATGCAGAAGTCATCGGAAACCTTGCCCGCGACACCGCGTCCGCAAAAAAATACTGGAACTTCGTCAAACTGATGGGACGTTCCGCCAGCCATATCGCGCTGGAAGTCGGCCTGCAGGTACATCCCAACGTCACCCTCATTGGCGAGGAAATCAAGGCCAACAATTCTACGCTGCAGGAAATTCTCTTTAACATCTGCCATGTCATCGCACACCGCGCGGCTAACGGAGAAAATTTCGGCATCGTTCTGATTCCAGAAGGCATTGTCGAATTCATCCCGGAGACAGAAAACCTGATTCAGGAACTGAACCACTGCTGGGGCGACTACGAAAAAGTCTTTACGGCGCTCACTACGCTGGATTCAAAAAAACGCTGGCTCATCAACAAGATTTCCCAGCAGGCATATTACACTCTTGACCAGTTGCCCGACGAAATTGCGGAACAGTTTCTTGGTCTGCGTGACCCCCATGGAAACATCATGGTTTCTCAGATTGAAACGGAAAAACTCTTCATCTATATGATTCGCGACTATCTTGCCAGTATGGAAGCGGCAGGTACCTACAACGGTAAATTTGCCCCCCTTTCCATGTTCTATGGCTACGAAGGACGCGCAGTTCCTCCCAGCAATTTTGACGCAAACTACTGTTACTCTCTGGGAAAAACGGCTTTTATGCTGATTGCAAACGGACTTACCGGCTATATCGCCAACGTGCGCAATCTTGCAAAACCTGTTTCCCAATGGACGGCGGGCGGCATTCCCCTTACGATGATGATGAACATGGAAGAACGCAAGGGAAAGATGGTTCCTGTCATTGCAAAGTCACTGGTAGACTTAAAGGGGGCTCCCTACAAGGAATTGGTGGCAAACCGCTTTAACTGGGCAAACAAGACTTCCTACGTCTACCCGGGTCCGATTCAGTATTTTGGTCCAAAAGAAATCAGCAACGGCATAACGGAAACGCTGCGTCTGGAAGAAATCGTTCGCGAAAAGAAAGCACAAAAGGCACAGGAATAGCAGGAAAGCACAATGAAATTATACTCACGGCGGCATCTCGTCCGCGCTCTGATAACGGGCATTGCAATCGGAAGCTTTGCCGCTCTGGCAGTTTCTTTTTCTCTGAACAAGCAGCAGGCAGAGGCTGAGAAAATAGGGGAAAGTCTTGCCATCAAGACAGCAGAAAACGAACCTCAGGAAGCATTGGATGCAGCAGAATCAATCGGTACGGATTCTACCGTCCTTCCCGCCGCCACAAAATCTTCCCCGGATGTCATCTACACCCAAGACGAGCAGCAGAATATTTCTGTCTACGAAAAATGCAATGAAGCCGTTGTAAACATTACCACTCAGGTGATGGGCGTAAACTGGTTTTTGGAGCCCATTGTGCAGGACGGAGGTTCTGGTTCAGGCTCAATCATCGACAAGCGCGGCTATGTGGTGACGAACGTGCATGTCATTTCAAATGCCAGCAAAATCACCATTGCCCTTGCGGACGGCTCCGCCTATGAGGGAAACATCATCGGTCAGGACGTGGAAAGCGACATTGCCGTGCTTAAATTTGACCCGCCCAAAAACGTGGAGTTAAAAACCATTGATTTTGGCGACAGCGAAAAACTGAAAGTCGGTCAAAAGGTCATTGCCATCGGAAACCCCTTCGCTTTGGAACGCACCATGACTACAGGCATTATCTCTGGCCTTGGCCGTCCGATTCAGGAAAGCAAGAATGTCATCATCCGCAACATGATTCAGACAGACGCGGCCATCAACCCGGGAAATTCAGGCGGTCCGCTTTTGGACACAAACGGCAAGATGGTTGGCATCAACACCATGATAATCTCAAATTCAGGATCTTCTGCTGGCGTAGGCTTTGCCGTTCCCGTTTCCACTGCCCGCCGCGTGGTAAATGACTTGCTCCAGTTTGGCAAAGTAAACCGTGGCGTTATCAACATCGTGCCAGTGCAGATGACTTCTTCTATCGCTCAGTATGCAGGTCTGGGAATCAGCACGGGCATTCTGGTCAGTTCCGTAGAAAAAGGAAGCGGAGCAGAACGCGGTGGCATTCGTGGCGGAAACAAGGCCGTACAGTACGGGAGCCGCTGGAATCCCACTACCATTTATCTTGGCGGAGACATCATCATCGGCATAGACAACATTACCATCCGAACATACGCAGACTACACAAGCGCACTGGAAAGCAAGCGTCCTGGCGACAGCGTAACCGTAACCGTGTGGAGAGACGGAAAGTCACACAAACTGAAAGTCACTTTGGACAATGCAGAAAACTCCAGTACCACATTGTAGTACGGAAAAAACATGAACATCAAAAGCATTTTTTGCCTGTCATTTTTTGCGCTCTCCTGCCTGCCGCTTTTTGCCAAACCCGTTGAGTTTCCTGTTTCCGGTCTCTTTACCCGCGAGCCGGAACCCATTCCCACCGTTATTGACTGGGATGAAGGTCAGTTTGGCAAAAGACCAACCACGGAATACAATCATTCCATTGCCCGTATTGCCTGCCTGCTTTCGGAAGTTTCCTATCTGCGGGTGCGGCCTGAATGGTCTGATGCCCGCTCCCAAACCCTGCTTCTGATGGGCATAAAGCCAGAGGATATTGAATATCATTACGAACTGAACTACAAGGATCCCGTGTGGGGCTACGACCAGTGTGCCTTTACGCTGGCAAAAAAAGAAATCAATTCCGCCACAGGAAAACGCACGCTGATTTTCATACTGATTCGCGGAACTCCCAACGAGGCAACGGAATGGATTTCCAATTTTGACATCGGCAACAACACGAAAGACGGCGAAGTCTTGCACCGTGGCTTTTTAAAGACTTCCCTCCAGATTGAAACCGCCCTGCTGAGTTACCTCATAAAAAACAAGATTCAGCCGTCAGATGCCTACTACCTCATTACCGGGCACAGCCGTGGAGCGGCAGTCTCCAACATGCTGGCGGCAAACCTTTCCCGCAACCCCCAGTTCAACAGCAAAGACATGTACGTGTATACCTTTGCATCTCCCAATGTGACGACTGACCCGGAATATGGGGATGAAAAATACAATTTCATCTGGAACATCGTCAATGCGGAAGACATTGTGCCCACCGTTCCCCTTTCCCGCGACCGCTGGAACTATCACAAATACGGTCATGTACTCACTCTGGTAAACGCCTGGAATATTGACTCAGACAAGTACTGGAAGGACTTGTACCCCCGCATGAACAAGTATTACGTGGACTTTATTAAACGTGATTACGCTCCCTTTAAAATCGGTCCCTTTGCGCCGATTCAGGTTACCCGCTTTCTGACCTATTTTTATTCAAATGTAGATAAGTATTACGGAAAAATCCTCGGTCTGAACAAGATTGTCAAAAAAATCATGTGGAAAGTCTTTCCCGCCGATGATGA
>FLNX01003087.1_pt1 | contig 10486 bp, 9 predicted proteins | sample 1140341 | NCBI WGS metagenome assembly FLNX01 (sample SAMEA3878208, study PRJEB12797) | bioreactor metagenome | biome: Moose rumen | place: Sweden | collected 2011-10
GGAAGTCCCTCGTGATTCCCATTCCGGTCGTTTTTGTGAGCCTTCCTTCTATTAATATGTCGTTCCCGGCGATTTCAGGCTTCTTCTTCGGGAACAGCTCCGAGCTGCTCGGCGTCTTGTAATAGAGGACGTCGCCCTCTTCCACCGCTTCCCCCTCCACCTGAAAAGAGTTGTCCGCCATCTCGTTCGTGCCGATTTCCGTCGAAATGGACGAACACGAGGCGAGCGCGAGCGAGGACAACAAAGCCAATGTGATTGATTGGATTTTCATGTAGTTCTCCTAGTTTCAAGTCTCAATCAATGATATTTCTCTGCCAGAAAAGCACCATAGCGTTTTGCGCAAATTTTCATTTTTCAGCTCTTTTTCTAGTCGTGATTCTTTTCCAATGTCCTTGCGATATCATTTAACACTGAAATCAAAATCCTCATGTGACACATATGTATCTGAACTCTTTTTTTTCAAAATTCCTAAAACGCTAACACTTATTCTGTTATCTCCCGAATTTTGGGGAATAAGCGTAAATGTCTTCATTACCTTGATATTTCCAGAAGGCACATAATGAATTTTCTTATTAGCGACATCTTGTCCAGACTCATCATATACGTGGATGTGATTGTATATAGCAATGTGAAATATGTATTCCTCAAATTTTTCTAAATCAGGCTCAAAAGAACATGTTAGAGAAATAGAATCCGACAAATCATACACATCTTTCTTTGGTGTCAGCGAATACTCGACATTTTCTAGATTATAAAAACTTCCAATATCGTCATACGGAATGCAGCTGACAAAGAATTGTATTGCTGTGGCCATCAAAATTATCATGATTCTTCTCATATTTTCCTGCCTCTGATTCATGAATAAATGTTCAGTAAGAATTGCTTTATACAGTTCTTGCTGAACAAGATAGATTAGTCGTGATTCTTTTCCAATGTTCTTATGACATTCGGCAAATCAGATTGGCGGTTGGAAACTACAGCAAGCGCATTGGCGAAACTGTTGAGATTTCTGACATTTGAACTTGTCAAAGCCCTGAACAACTGGTTGTAGGTATATCCGCTTGTGAAATCGACATCAGTTTCATTAGCTGTATCGATTAAATCGTACAAACCGCCATAGTAGAAATATGGTTTTGATTCATCGGTTGTCCCTATTAGTCTATACTCCAAAGCATATATATAAGTTCCAGAGATACCTCTTGGATATTTCCACTCCATCGCATAGTTTTCTGAAAAATAGCCCCAGCTTTCTATCAGCTTTACCAAATCGGTTCCGCCGTTGTTGTACGGATTTTCAGAAATTTTTTCGCCTCGCAGAAGCACCTGAACCCAGCCTAAAACCATGTCTCCGTATTCGTTGAACCACACTTTCCTTGCGTCTTTTCCAAGCCCAAAATAATGAGAAGCGTGGGAAAGCTCGTGGAACATCTTTGAATAGATTTTTTCTGTCAAATCTTTTCCAGTGGCTTTTTCCGTTCCGATTACTATATCAGGCAGAAGCATCATATCAAGAGACGGAACGGGAATGCCAAGGAAATTGGCGATAGAATTAGTGAACTTTGGAAGTTTGATACCTGTCGTGTGCCGTGCGAGCGGAGCGCACGAGTTGTCGCCGTTCGCAAAGCTCCAGATGCTCAAGTTTGTCGGCTTTGTTATTCTGTTCAAACCACAATAGTCGCAGTAATCGCTGTACGCATTCATTATTGTCGCGCATTTTGTGTCGAACAGGTCATCCTTTATTTTTATCTCCAAATCCGAGATACCCTCAATCCAATGCCAACCTTCGTAGTAAATAACGTTTCCAAAAAAATTGCTGCCATGGCCAGGAGCGTTCAGCGTTATGTTCGAATTTTTAAAGGAAACCATTATCTGGACTTTTCCGCCAAGCGATGTGTATGCTCTCGGAATCGTGAAATTGCCGTTCCTGTCAGTTTCTTTGATTCCGAAAACTCCCAGCTGCTGCGACATCACCTGCACATTCTTCACCGGAACATATCGGCCTTGTACATTGTCATAGACTTGAACTTTTCCGTTTGGGCGGTTCGCAACATATTTCTTGAGGAATTTCTTTATCCTCTTGAATATGCCCCTAGAATTTTCTTCTTCCAAATCGACTGTGAGATATGTATCTTCAGGAATCTCAAGCCCCTCTCCGCTTAGGACTGCGCTGTCCTCGTCGTCAATATACATTTTATCAAGAATCTCGACGGCAAGCCCCTGCTCGACGACTTCATCGTATTCTTCAATCGGCTTCATCAGATAAAACCACGGGCATTCACCGTCTGGAATTTCTGGGTCTTTGTAAATCGTGCCGCCTTCAAGAATTTCCCGGTCGAGAGGGATGATGCTCAACAATTCAAATCTGTCATTGAGCCATTTTTGTTTTTCAATGTCGTTCGAGCGGCAGCGAAAGTAAATGTAGTTGGCCTCGACTTCTTCCATTCCGCTTGCGGCGTTTCTCGCATTCACCTGCTCGATTGTGAATAGATTCTCGAATTTATCGCCCAAGACGATTTCAGAATTTACATTCTCTACTGCGAGTGTTCCGATTCCCTGCTCGGAGGCTTGCTTTTCACTGTCGCTTTCGCTCTCTGAAATATCCGAACACCCCGCAAGAAAAATCGCCGCCGAAGCGACAGCCATCGCCGTCAAGAATAGTTTTTTCATAAACTTCTCCCTAAAAAACTTTTTCTCCAATTTTATTTCCGCCATAGCCTTGGACACCATAGCGTTTCGCGTAAATTTTCAGTCGTGGAATTGTTTTTGAATTCCAAGCTTAGTGGGTGCTGTGACTTCGTTGCCGGTGGTGACTTGAGCAGTCGTTTCCGCCACCTCCCATGTGGCTCACTCGTCCGCTACCCGCTATGCATTTTGAGTTTTCGAATTCCGAAACGACTTGCGCCTCTAGCTCCTGGTCTTCGTTTTCTTCGCAGTTGCTGCAGCCTGCTCCGAGAACAAGAACGCTCACCAACAGTGTGAAGCCCATGATTGTTTTCAGTTTTTTCATAAATTCCCTCTTTTGGTATATAATTTTTAACGTATTTTAAAACTACGGCGAAAAGAAAGACCATAGCGTTTCACGGAAATTTTTATAAATTAAACTTAATTTAGGAGGTTAAGTGAATGGAAGTGTACATCATTGGTCAGGTGATTAGGGAATTCCGCACCCGTTTTTGCATATCGCAGGAAGACTTGTGCGACGGACTTTGCGCTGTTTCCACTCTCTCAAGAATTGAAAATTCGCAGAGCGTTCCCAGCAAGAAACTCGCGGAGTCGCTTTTGAGCCGCATGGGAATATCCGCATCCTTGAGCGATGTTCCGATGAACACGGTGGACATGAAGAGGTGGCTTTTGGAGAGAAAAATTCGGGACTCGGTTTTTGGTGGGAATTTTGAATTCAAGGACAGCCTGGACGAGTACGAGTCCCTTGGAGATATGGACAAACTTGAGGAGCAGAGCTTTCTTTTTTACTCGGCAATCTACGAATTCAACCACGGTTTCGACATGGAAAAGGTTCTTGGAAAATTCGAGGACGCTCTGCGCTGTTCCATTCCCAGTTACGAGCGGGAATCGATTCCCACTGCGCAGCTCCTTTCGAACATGGAGCTTGTGATATTGAACAACATCGCCCTCTCAAAACACGAGCTTGGCGACGACAAAACTGCGATTTTGATACTCGAATTTCTCAAGAACTACTACGAGACCAGACAGATGGATAGAAGCCTGATAGCCGAGGGGCTGCCCCTCATCATCTTCAATCTGACGAATTGGAAAGGGCTTTCCGGTCTCTATGAGGAAGCTTTGAGCCTCGCCGAGCAGGGCATCCGCGTATGCAGCGAGTACAAGTGCCTCCTGCATTATCCTTTCCATATTTTCAACAAGGCGTGGAGTTTGTGCAAACTCGGCCGCATCAAGGAAGGCGAATGGCACTTTCGGAATGCGTTCATCAACCTTGAGTACATGGGCTGGCACGATGAAGTCGAGAAATACCTCCCCCAAGTCAATTCCGACTTCAACCTGAATCTGAACATTTCCGACTTCACTTGTCCAAAAGAAAATTTTCAGTAGTGGTACGAAAAACCGATTTTCGCAAGGAATATGCCTTTTTTTGATGCAGTTATCGCACACAGCAATCAAATAAAGAGAGAATATCGAGTTTCGCGTTCGTAAATTTAATATTAAAATTAGTTTAATTTGAAATATTATATTCTGTATTGCAAATACCTTTTTCAAAATTCTTGAGATTCATTTCGTTGCTCTTGATTTTGTCTGCAATTAGCAAAGCTGTTACAATAGGCATCGCAGTGCCGGAAAGATTGGATTCGAGATAAATTTTGTTCAATTTTTCCGACATATCACCTTTGAAAATTCCAGAAACGAACATGAAATAATATTTTTTGAGATAATCAGGAAATTCCGTCCACCATTTTGTCGGATTTATTTTTTCATCTCGTTTTTGATTGTTGCTGATGTAGCGTCTCATTTCGTCTTGCTGACCAATTGGAAGATTATATCCACCTGAGTACGCTTTCATGTCAACGATAATTCCATAGTTTTCTTCACTTGCATTATCAGTGTAGAGAACTCCGTCTGGTTTATTTGCACCACCAAGATGCCGCCCATAAAATCCACATTCATTTAAGAATAAATCCATCGCTTTCAATTCAAAAAGGCGATTTTGTGCCGAATCAAATGCTAAATCCATAAGTGAAAGATAGTCGTGAGAAAGAGATTTTAATTGCTTGCGAACATTATCTTTTTCTTTTGAGAGTTCAGATTTTTCAGTCAAATCTTTGTAAACAGGAATCGAAAAATCTGCAATCGTATCTTTTAACGAAACATAATTTGATGATATTTCGATATTCAAACCAATATTTACAAAACCTTCAATATCATCTTTTATTGTTTCGATTGACTCTTCAAGCTTTTGTGTTTTTAGTATTTCTTGAATCGTTGAAAAAGTCGCTTTGCTTTTATTTTCTACAATCGCTTTTAAAATCAGTGAACGGCGAAGTCTTAAGTATTCTCGATCACTTCCTTTTGTTGCAAACATCTCATAAGAAACAATTTTTTCAATTTTGGAATGTTTACTATTTCCGTCAACATTTCGTAAAAACCGCTCTCCTTTTGGTGTGATGCAGAAAGCGCCAAGTGTATCAGAAAGCATTTTATGACCATATTCAACTGTGACTTCTTTTTTACAGGTCTCTACAAGACCAAGCTGTCCCAACCATTGCGCAATTGTACGGGCATACTTATCAGATGAACTTTCCCAATCAGAACGAATTTTTGACCGTTCTTCTTTATCCGAAGTTTCAGCAAGAGCTGCCACTATGCTTCTAACCGGATAACATATAAAACCTTCTTCTCCAGTGAATCCGAGTTTTTCTCCCAGTTCAAACTTTGTAAGAGGCTTATCAGGATTTTTTAGGAGCGACAAAATGCGATAAGCTGGCGGATAAGAAAGAATAGCGTTTACAAGTATATTTTCTTTTGCTTTTTCATCTTCCGCATGAGTAAGTTCAAGACCTTTTTGAGTAATTGAAAAAGTATCATCAGAATAAGTGTATTTTATAAATCCAACAGCATGTGCCCACCGAACAAAATTATCCGCCGGCCAATCTACAATAAAAGACCTTTTTTGTCCTTTAACTGCAGCCTGAATAATGCCATTGCACCTAGAAGCTGAGCGAGGTGTAAAAGAAGTGCCTGTAAGCAGCCTGTATTTTAATGAAAGAGGAGATTTGTTTAACGCTTCAAGCATTTCATTTTTGCCGTCTTTTTCAAGAACTAGATTTGGAATTATTTCATTTACAATTTTTTTATGAAAATCGCTTTCAGAATCAAAAACAGAGACTACATCACAAAGACTTTTGATACTGCTAGAATCCTGTACCCACCCAAATGCACGAGTATCTTTTGTCAGAACACTTAAAATCTCAATCATTTTCGCTCTCCAATGTGTAATTTGTCACCAAAACTTCATCGCTTCCACTTCTAGCCGTATTATATGAAGAATTTGAATAATCTTTTTGAAGATGATGAACTTTATATTTTTTAGCCCAGTCAATTAAGATTTCGTTTTTTTCACCTTTGTGTGTAAAAACATTTGAGAGTGCAAAACGGATTCCTTTTTCATTCAGTTTGTCGAGAAATGCGTATAATGATTTGTCAGATTTTTCTGTCCAGTTCTTGAATCCCCTGTTTCCATCATTATATGAACCTGTAGTAATCAAATAAGGAGGATCGCAATACACAAAATCATTTATTTTCAAATCCTCGATTGGAAATTCAGTAAAATCATAAGAAACGAACCGTGCTGAATTTTTCTGCACTTTTTTGACAAAGCGAATCAAATTATTTTTCATTGAGTCTGAAAAACGGCTTCTGTTACGCCCGAACGGATTATTATATTCGTGTTGGTTGTTGAATCTGAACTGATAGTTGAACGAAAAGCAAGAGAGAACATACAAATCAATCGGATTCCGAGTTTTGTTGTAATGTTCACGGAATTTTATGAACGCAGATTCATTTGTCATTGAAAGTTGCCATTTTTCAATTGTGCCTTCAATTTCTGAAATCAAATCCTCAATTTTAGCATTTGCGAATGCTGAAAACATTTCCATAAGAATTGTATTCATATCGTTGAAGATGAGTTTCTTACAATCCGCATTCACACCGACATTTCCGCCGCCGCAGAACAAATCCACGAATGTATCAATATTTTTCGGTAAAAACGGCATCAACTGTGGCAAAAGCTTGTATTTTCCGCCGATGTAATTGAGCGGACTTTTTATGTATTTTGAGTAAGTCAGGCTCGGCTCGGCGACATTTTCTGCTCCGTAATTTTCAGGAATTTTATATTCGACAGGATAAATATTTGACTGTGATTTTTTCTGCACATAAAAAAGATACTCGCTTACGCCGCTCTCATCATAAATTTTGCTCTTGTATTTGCGATACGGAATCTTTTGTAAAGAGAATGTCGAGGAAATTCCATTGTCCCTGAGTGTCTTTTCAATGAAATCGGCAGACATAAGACCTGCAGAACTGTAACTCATAACGATATGCGAAAAATCTGCATTCTTAACTAACTGAACTAAAGCATCGTTCACTTCTTTTCTCGAGCAAAAAACAGATTTTTGATTCTGATACGGGCGCATTCCAGTAACGCCTGTCAAAACAGGTTTATCATATCGTGCGATTGTCTCAAGAACGTGATAATTCGGAGCGTACTGCCTAGAGTTGTACGGAGGGTCGATGTACAGAATATCACCCGAGATATGCTTTTCCAAATCAAATACATCTTCGTTAAAAGCCTGATTCTTGCGGTTATTGTCCTCCACGCTGAACTGCGGAAGTTCAATTTTTTTGAAAGCCCTTTTATCCCAGTTTTTTAAATAAGCCCCATAGGTTCCGGTAATATTTGAGACAGACGGAACTGCATTGACTAGGCTTGCGAGAAGATAATAATATTCGCTTTCAGTAAGTTTTTTTTCATTTTTCCACTGTTCGATTGTCATGCGGATAAAATCAATCCTGCGAGCGTTTTCCGAAGTAAAATACATTCTGCCAGCACTCCCTGTAGGAGAATAGCTTTTCTCGACGAAATTACAGACATTCGGTAACGTTGAATGCTCAAGATAATCAAAAGGATTGGCAATCTCAGCTTTTAATTTTGAAAAAGTCGGGAATTCATTATTTTCGACAAGTGATTTTTGGATAACATAAGAAAAAAACAGTACATCGTTTGAGATAATCTCATACTGCGGCTTAAAATATCGCGCAACTACGCCAGTCCCGCTAAAAATATCGCAAAAAGATTTTTGTTTCGTGTGAATATTTTGGAAGATACAAGATTCAATATTTTTTACAAGATTTACCTTGCTGCCGATATAACGCATTTTTTTTCACATCCCTTTACATCCTAGCATATATTATGTGAATGAAAAATGCAATGTTCTAATACGCCATTTCGTCCGTGCCGATTTCCGTCGATATTGACGAGCACGCCGAAAGCGCAATTGCGGACACTAAAGCTAGTGTGATTGACTGGATTTTCATGGTTACTCCTTTTTGGAATGAAATGTCAATGTTTTCTCAAGAGCTTGAAGCCCTGCCCTATAATAAGATGCAATGACACCTGAAAGGATTTTGAGCGTCCTGTCGGTTTTTGGATTTTCGTCTTTTTTCCCTTCGAGCCTGTAGCTGTCCAAAATGTCAATGTCCGTAAAGACGTGTGCTTTTCTGTCACTTCCTTCAGCTTCTATATCAAAGGCTACGTTACTGGGATTACCACCTATATTTATCCAGTCCATTCCGTCGCTCGTCGTAACGTAGACAAAGTATCTCTTTCCTTCCAGATAAAAATAGCAGATTTGATTCATAGGCGCGGTCAGTTTTGTATCCAGTTTGTCGTACAATGTGAATTTCATGTTTTCGCAGGTGAACGAATCCATGTATATCCAGTCTCCGTCTGATTCTTTTGAGGCGACATTTATATAAAGCCAAAACGAAACGGGAATCTTTTCTCCGTCATGTCCTATCTCACCCTCCCAGAAATATGATTTTTCCAAACGATTAAAAAATAACTCTACGAAGAGCATCTGATTGCAGGATGATTTTGAGAAGAACATACCCGACTTGAGCGTACCTGAAATTACAATCGGCTCTCTTTCGGAATCAGCACATTCAAAATCGGGGTGAATCTCGTGGGCCGGGAACGTCGTTGCGCAGGAGACGAGGAGAAAAAGAGAAACGGAAACCACGGCTAGCAGAAAAATTGCAAAAACGTTTTTCTTCATGTAGTTCTCCTGTTTCAAGTTTGTATCAATGATATTTCTCCGCTGGAAAAACACCATAGCGTTTCACGGAAATTTTCAGAAAATCCAGCCTATGCTTCCCGTGTAGTAGATGTCCTTGAATCCGCTTGAAATGGGCTGTGTCTCAAAAAATGTTCCGTCGGATTTTCCTATGCCGCATACGGATGCCGCGCCTTCTTTTTCAAAAATCATGCGGATTCCGCCTTTCGCGAAGAGCTTTCCGTGGCGCGCGCCAATGTCCAAGGAATAGGCAAGGCAGTTCGTGAACGTGTCGTAGAACTGCCTGTCCCGCAAAAAGTGGCTGTCGGTCGTGTTGATTCTAACGAAAGGATGGAACGCGAAATCAACAAGAAATCTCCAGTCGTTTTGGGTCAGCGAGAATTTCACCCCAAGTTGGGGAACGAAGAATTCCTGCTCGTAATCGAGTACGATTCCGCACAAATCGCCTGATTCGTCAGGATATTCAAATTGTCCGTCCCGCGCCGAAAACTTTGTGGTCCTGTATTCGAATCCTATGAAAGGGGCGAGGGAAATCTTCCAGAACTGGAATTCATAACCGCATCTTGCCGATACTGCGAAGTTCCTGTCGATTACGATTGAATGCTCTGAAAAATGAGTCCTGCTTCCGCCTGAAAAATCCGAATCCTCTAGTGTTCCTGATTTCAGCGGCACACCGGCGGAAAATGCCAAATCCGCGAACACTCCGCAAAAATTCAGGTCGAGCGAGACATCGAACACGGCATCGACCGTATCCGCCCAGACAAGTTCGCTTATCATGTTTCCGTTGGAGTAGACTTTCTCTGTCATTTTCTCGGCCTTTGCGCCTATTGATGTGAAAAGCTCTCTTTTGAAGTCTCTTTCCTCCTCCTCTGCATTCACCGATGAGGCGAAAGGGAGCAGGATGAAAAAGAAAGCCAGAAGTTTTTTCGGTTTCGTCATTTTTTCTCCAACGTGACGGAGCCGTTCAGGTCGGAACTGTGCTCGGTTGTCATGACTGTTACGAACGCGCCCTTCGGGACAGACTTGTTGAGGGTGACTTTTATCTTGAAAGTGAACGGGTTGTAGACAGTGTACTTTATGTTGTACGAGCCGTCCTTCTTTCCGCCAACGCTCACCTCCACCGCCAAATCATAGTCGGACGGCTGGCCGGAAAGGCAGAGAGAGAGTTCCTTGTCGGACTCCCATTCTGCGGACTCTATGCAGGGCGTTCCCCCCACATAGCACGAAGCGAGCGCGAAAAGCGGAATCGCATAGATAAAAAAAGCAAGAATTTTTTTGATGGCTCTCATAATTTCTCTCCTTGGTTGTCCTGTTCAAGCGTCTCATCGCAGACCCAAATCCATGCGAGGAAGAGCGACAGCGCAGAACGCGCTTCCTCCCGCCTTTCCTCGCCTTTTGGGAAAATCCTGTACGAATTCTTCGTGAAATCCGCAAGCACGGCTCCTTCTTCGTCCGTCATCTGGAAGACCTGCCTTTTTTCCCTGAATGCACTCTTCATGTTCATTCCCGGCTGCTTGTTCACCTTTTCGAACTGCTCATCCGTGGCGTTCTTTCCCCTCTCGATTCTCCACCACCGCTGCTTTGTGGCGTAGATTCCGAGATTTCCTCCTCCGTTCGGCATGAAGGTTGCGGTTTTGTACGGAGTCTGGATTTCCTGCGACGAA
>FLNX01001678.1_pt1 | contig 10476 bp, 6 predicted proteins | sample 1140341 | NCBI WGS metagenome assembly FLNX01 (sample SAMEA3878208, study PRJEB12797) | bioreactor metagenome | biome: Moose rumen | place: Sweden | collected 2011-10
TGGCTTGCTGAACGGTGTTTCTGGCGGTGAATTGGGCATCGATGCGACGTTTGGACAGTTCGTCCCATTGCGTCTCGAGTGGTCGGCGGGCATCGTGGCGGTTTATCTTGTCGCGATTGTGCTGTTGGGCATTTTGGCGGGCATCGCGCCTGCGGCTATAGCCTCGCGTTTCGAGCCGATTGACGTGGTGCGTGGCACCTATCGGCTACAAACCAAAAGGGTGTTCAGCAAGGTGTTCATCGTGTTCCAAAACACCATCACCATCGTCCTGATTGCCATGGCGATACTGATGGAGGTGCAGATGCGCCACATGATGAACCGTCCCACCAACATGCGCTCGGAGGGCCTTTATTCGCTGCAATATTGGGCCGGCGATTATGATGCCGTCTCACCACTCATCAATCGATTGGAAAGAATTCCGAATGTGAAAGCAGTAGGCTATGGTCGCGGTTTTGCCGGGCAGATGAACATGGCCACTACTGTGACCACGCCCGGAGGCGAAAATGTGAACATACAACTCATCCTGTGCGACGAGACCTATTTCGATATGTTAGGCTTGCAAGTCGTTGAAGATTTCGGCCTGCCAAAAACCAACTCGGTCTGGATGTCGAAGGCCTTGGCCAACAAACTCTCGGTGAACGACTCGACGGCGTCGTATTATGCCCGTCGGATGCGCATCAACGGCAGCAAGCCCGAAACCGTGGGCGGTATTTACGAGGACATCCCGACACGGTCGGCTGCGGCTTCAGAACCTGACCGTTTTTCGGCGGTCATCATCGCCAAGGCGGAGGATTTGACTTGGGGCAACGGCGTAATGGTTGATGTCTCGGGTGATTACAAAGAGACCGAACACGCCATTTTGGAGGCTTATCGCGCGTATTCGGAGGAGCAGAACGGCACATTCGTGGAAGCCGCCCAAAACGGTTATGTGCAAGACCTTAACAACTTGTCGCTGCAACCTGCAAAAATGGCCATGCGCCTGCTCGAACTGTTCATGTTGTTATCGATATTGATCTCCTTGCTCGGTCTCGTTGCCATGAGCACTTATTACAGCGAGCAAAACACAAAAGGTATCGCCATCCGCAAGGTGTTTGGCAGCAACGTGCGGCGTGAGTTGTGGCGCACGGTGAAGGACTACATGGTTCTGGTCGGCATCGCGGCACTCATCGGCGTCCCGCTTGCCGTTTGGTTCTGTGGCGAGTATCTCAATCGCTTTGCCTATCGCATCGGGCATTACGGCTGGATCATCGCCGTGGCGGCCATCCTCGGCATGTTGATGGCCTTCCTCTCGGTGCTGTGGCAGACTTTGCGTGCCGCCCGCACGAACCCGGCGGAGGCGTTGAAGAAGGAATAGTTTTCTCACAAAACCTGCAAAAGTTTTGACGGTTTTGCAGGTTTTGTGACAAAAAAGTTGTATCTTTGCAACTGCTAACATTTAGGCAGTTGATAGTCGAAAATGGACATAACTGATAATATATTGCCATTTGATATTATCTCACCAGAAGGCAAGGCCAAGGCTTTGGCGGAGCGGGTGAAAGCGCGGAGGCTGGAAATGAACCTGACGCAGGAAGGGCTTTCCGTGCGGTCGGGAGTGCCTTTGGCGACCTACCGCCGCTTTGAGCGGACAGGCAAGATTTCCTTGGACGGACTGCTCCATGTGGCCTACGCCTTGGATGCCTTGGGCGACTTTGATCAACTGTTTGCATCGCGCAAATACGCCACTTTGGACGAGGCGCTTCAGGCTGACAAAACCAACAGAAAGCGAGGGAAACGCAATGAATGAGAAGATTGTCGAGGTGACGATGGGGCAACGCAAAGTCGGGCGGTTGGCCTTGGACCACGCAAACCGGCTGATGTTCGAATACGATGCCGACTGGGTTCGGGACGGTTTTTCCATCTCGCCGTTTCACTTGCCGTTGGAGCCGAGGCTGTTCACTGCCGACGCGAAGCCGTTTGACGGCAACTTCGGCGTGTTCGACGACAGCCTGCCCGACGGCTGGAGTGCCTTGGTGCTTGACCGTTATCTGCGAGCGCAGGGCAAGTCGTTGGCTTCGTTGAACTTGTTGGAACAGCTGATGTTTGTCGGGAGCCGTGGGCGTGGTGCCTTGGAGTACCGTCCCGACCTCAGCACCATTGACGAGCAGACCGTCATCGACCTCGACCGCATGGCCGACGAGTCGCAAAGGGTGCTGACCACCGACTTTTCCGACGACCTCGACAAGGCGTGGCGGCGCGGCGGTTCTTCGGGCGGCACAAGGCCAAAGGTGTTCGTGAACCATGACGGCGCCGAGTGGTTGGTGAAGTTCCGCGACCGCACCGACCCGCCCGATGTGGGCAAGATAGAGTACGAGACCTCGCAGCTGGCCCGCGAATGTGGCATCGAGATGGCGGAGACACGGCTCTTCGATGGTAAGTATTTCGGCACCAAGCGTTTCGACCGCACCGACGACGGCGGCAAGCTGCACGTCGTCAGCCTCTCCGCCTTGATGAACCTCGACTATCGCCTGCCCACCGCCGATTACGGGCATCTGTTTTGGGCTTGCAGCCAACTCACCCACTCCGTCAAGGAGCTGTGGAAGGTGTTCCGCCTGATGGCATTCAATCTCGTCATCGGCAACTGCGACGACCATGTGAAGAATTTCGCCTTCATCCGTCGCGGCGACGTTTGGCAGTTGGCTCCCGCCTACGACGTGCTGCCTTGCGAGGGCATGGGCGGGTTCCACAGCCTCTCGGTGAACGGCAACTACAAAGACCCCGGAAAGACGGATGCCGTCCAATTGGCCGCAAAATTCGGGCTGCTCAAAGCCGAGGCCGAGGATGTTTTTGAGGAAATCCGCAAACGCTCACTGTAAAGATTCTTTACACCGTGTAAAGTATCTTTACACTCAATTTTCAAATCTTAAATTTTAAATCATTGAATTTCAAATTGTTGCATTTTTGGCACGAATTATGCTATGGGCTTTCCAACAATTCAACAGTTAAACAATTAAACAATCAACAATATGAACAGACTAACTGACAACCTCATCAAAATCCTATCCCTCGGCATAGGTCTCGCCATCGGCATCGTGCTGATTGCCAAGGTGTGCTTCGAACTTTCTTACGACAGTTTCTACAAGGATGTGGATCGCATCTATTGCATCCGCACGGGCTTCGTGCAGCAAGGCGAAAGCGGCGACTTTCCCAACATTAGCGGCGCGGTGGCACCGGGCTTTAAGGCCGAGGTGCCGGGCGTGGAGGAAGCCACGCGGACAACCTTTTATTTCAGCAACGACCATTATTTAGACGCCGATGGCAATGTGATTACGGCGAGTTTCGCCTTTGCCGACACCAGCTTCTTCAAGGTATTCGACCGCCCCATTTTGGCTGGCGACCCGGCGAAGGTCTTGGCCAAGCCGCGCTGCCTGATGGTTTCGGAATCGTTTGCCGACAAACTCGGCGGCGTGGAGGAATGTCTGGGCAAAATCATCGCCAATGAGGACTTCCCCGAACTGAAAATGACCGTCGAAGGCGTGTTCAAGGATTTCCCGAAAAACGGTTCCCTCGACTTCGATATCCTGATGTCGATGGAGAGTTATTCCAAACGAAGCACTGAAAATTGGGTGGGCAACGACCGCTACCAAGGCTTCGTGAAATTGCAGCAAGGCGTTGATCCTCATTCGCTTACCGATGCCATCCACAAGATGCAGGAGACGCACCAGCCTTTGGAGGAATTTGAGGAAAACGGAATGCAGTTGTGGTATTACCTTTCGCCATTCTTGGGTACCCACACTTCCGAACCCGCCGTCCACTCGATGGTGGTGGTGCTTTCCATCGTGGCCGCGCTGTTGATTCTCATCAGTTTGCTGAATTACATCCTCGTCGTCATTTCGTCGATGGTGCGTCGCGCCAAGGAAATCGGGGTGCGCAAGTGCTATGGCGCCACGGCCTTCAACATCCATTCGCTGTTGGCGCGTGAGGCTTTCGTCCATCTGTTGCTGTCGCTCGTTTTGGCGGCGGCCATCATCTTTGCCTCTCGCGGCTTGATACAGAATTTGGTGGGCGTTCCTTTCGAGACCTTGCTCATCCCGCAAAGCGTTTGGACCATCGGTGGTGTGCTGCTCTTCGTCTTGTTGGTTTCGGTGTTCGTTCCGGCACAACTCTTCATGCGCATTCCCGTTTCGGTGGCCTTCCGCAACTATACCGAAAACTCGCGCCGTTGGAAAATCGGACTGCTTGGCGTTCAGGTGTTCATCAATGTCTTTGTCGCGACGATGCTCATCATTGTGGCCATGCAATACAAGAAGATGGTCAATTCCGACCCGGGCTACAACTACGAGAACACCTATTATCTGTCCATGTACGATGGCGACCAAACCGCACAAAGGCGCGTGGTGGAGACCTTGGGCCAAATGCCCGAGGTGACGCATACGGGGGTGGCTTATCAGCTGCCGCTTTCCTACGCCAGCGGCGACAATGTGTATCTGCCTGGCGACGACCGTGAGCTGTTCAACGTGGCCGACTGCTACGAAGCCACGCCAAGTTTCTATGAGATGATGGGGTTCGACTTCGTGGATGGTCGCATCCCTGCCGATTCCACCGAAATAGCGGTGAGCGAGGCCTTTGTGAAACGAATGGCCGACTTCGCCGACTGGAGCGATGGCGCAGTGGGCAAGCAAGTGCAAATCACGGGGCATAACAATTGGGGAATGGAATTGGCTTCTTTCACCATTTCGGGCGTTTACCGCGACATCCGCATCAATGACCTCGTGGACCCCGACACCCGACCGAGTGTGCGCTTCTACGGCTCGCTCGACGACGGAAAGTCCTACATGCCGTATGTGGTTTTCAAGACGCATGCGAAACTCGACGAGGCTGCCATGCAAAAAGTGACCGAGGCGATTGCGACGGCCTTGGACGGCAAGCAGGTGCAAATCCTGTCGTGGTCCGACCAGATGCGCTCGGCCTACGACGACAGCCGCAAGATGCGCAACACCATCTTCATCGGAGCCATTTTCGCCCTGATGATTGCCGTTTTGGGTCTTGTCGGTTTCATCCGCGACGAGTCGAACCGCCGCAGCAAGGAGATGGCCATCCGCAAAATCAACGGCGCGACGGTGCAGGACGTGCTTCGCATCTTCGCTTGGGATGTGCTGAAGCTCTCGTTGGTGATGGCGGTCTTGGCTGGTATCGGCACCTTCTTCGTCGCCCATAAGTGGTTGGAGCAGTTTGCCGAGCGCGTCACCCTCTCGCCGCTCTATTTCATCATCGGCGCGGTGGCCGTGCTAATTATCGTGACCATCGTGGTCGTCCTGAGCAGCAATAGGATAGCGCGGATGAACCCGGTTAAATCTTTGAAGAACAATTGATATGGAAACGAAACACAAGACCGATAGGAATGAGACCAGACCTCAAACCGTCATTGCGGGCTTGACCCGCAATCTCCTGAGCGAGAGGGTGTCGTCTTCGCGCACGGGAGATGGCGGATGCTTCTCCGCCATGACGGTAAAAAGCGTTAAAGTCGTGAACCCCAGCCCGGTGTCTCGCGTTTCAAAGTATCGAGTCAACAAACAATTCAACAGTTAAACAATCAAACAATCAACAATATGAACAGAATAGCCGACAACCTCATCAAAATCCTATCGTTGGGCATAGGTCTCGCCATCGGCATCGTGCTGATCGCCAAGGTGTGCTTCGAGCTTTCTTACGACAGTTTCTACAAGGATGTGGACCGCATCTATAGCATCAAGTTGGAAACGCTGACCGACGAGCAAGTGGGCGAGTTCCCGCGCGTCAGTGGGGCAGTGGCTCCTGGCTTCAAGGCCGAGGTGCCGGGCGTGGAGGAGGCCACGCGCATCGTGGACCAGACTTGGAACAAAAACAATTACACCGACGAGGAAGGCCAAGTCGTTTTCGAAGGAGCCGCCATTATGGCCGACTCGTGCTTCTTCAAGGTGTTCTCCATCCCCATCCTTGCGGGCGACATCGACAAGGCTCTGGTGTCGAAGGAACATATCGCCATCTCGCGCTCTTTTGCCGAAAACCTTGGCGGCGTTGAGGCTTGTCTCGGAAAGACGGTCGGCGTGGAGGGCGACAATGATGTCTATTTGGTGGAGGCCGTCTTCGACGACATGCCCGTCAACGGAACGCTTTTGTTTGATGTGGTGTATTCCATCAATTGGATGAGTAAAAAGAGCCTCGAAAACTGGATGGGCAACGAGCGTTACACCAGTTTTGTCAAGCTACAAAAAGGCATTGACCCCCATTCGCTCGACGAAGCCATCCACAAGATGCAAGCTACGCACCAGGATTTGGAAAAGATGAAGGCCGACAATCTACAGATTCGTTATGTGTTGGCGCCTTTCGACAAGCTGCACACTTCCGACCCTGACGTACACAACACCATCGTCGTCCTTTCCATTGTGGCTTTCCTGCTGCTGTTTATCAGCATGATGAACTACATCCTCGTGGTGCTTTCGTCGATGGTGAAACGCTCGAAGGAAATCGGCATCCGCAAATGCTATGGCGCGGGCACTCGCGAAATCTATGCGATGCTCGCCAAAGAAGCGGCAATCCATATCGGGCTGGCTCTGGCATTGGCGGCTTTGCTCATACTTGCGGGCAACAATCTGGTGCTCAACCTGTTGGGCACCTCGTTCACCACTACGCTCATCGGGCCGAGCATCCGCGTCATCGTGGCGGTCGTTGCGCTGATTTTCGTGCTTTCCGTCATCGTGCCGGGAGTGCTCTACACCCGTGTCCCCGTTTGGCAGGCCATCCGCAATTTCACCTTCAATATGCGCCATTGGAAACTCTTTCTGCTGAGCCTGCAAGTGGCTGTGAATGTGTTCATTGTGGCAATGCTGCTCGTCGTGACGGGGCAATACGAACACATGGCGAGCGAGAATACTGGCTACAACTACAAGGACTTGCATTATATCAATGTGCGTAATACCAAAATCAACACGCAGACCCTGATTTTCGACAAGTTGAGGTCGCTGCCCGAGGTGCAAGGCGTGGAAGGATGCATGTTGATGCCATACGTTGGCGCCGAGGGAAACGTGTCGCTTCAGATGCCCGAAAGAACGGTTCTGCTCTATCTTGCCGACTGCTTCTCGACCACTGAAGGCTATTTCGACTTGCTTGAAATACCTTTCGTTATGGGTCATGCGCCGAGCGACACGGCCGAGATTGCCATCAGCGAGACCTTTATGGAAGAGATGGGCAAGATTGAGGATTGGAGCGACGGCCCGATTGGAAAACAGGTGTATGTCAGTGGTCACAACACCAAGCAGGTCGGCGAGGACGAATGGCGCGAGGAGCCTTTGACGGTGTCGGGCGTTTACCGCAACATCCGCATCGGCAGCGTCCTCGACCCGAACATGAAACCGAGTTGCTACTTTTACGGCTATAACGGCAACGGCAAGCCAAAGAGATTCTGGAACTTGCTCGTAAAGGTGAACCATGCCAACAGCAATACGATGCAGAAAATCCAGGATGCCGTGAACGAGGTGGCGAAAGACGAGGAATTGGAAGTGAAGTCGTATGCCGCCGAGGTGCGTGCCCTGTATGCCGACAGCCGCAAGATGCGCAACACCATCTTGGTCGGGGCGTTGTTTGCCTTGCTTATTTCGCTCATTGGCTTGATTGGCTATGTCAGCGACGAGGCCAATCGCCGCAGCAAGGAAATCGCCTTGCGCAAGGTGCACGGCGCGATGTCGGGCGAAATCGTCGGGATGTTCGTCGGCGAAGTGTTGAAGCTGTCGCTGGTGGCCGCTGTCGTAGGTGCGGTGGGTGCGTACTTCGTGGCCCGCAAGTGGATTGAGCAATTCGCCTTTCGCATCAACCTGTCGCCGCTCTATTTCGTCGGCGCGGTGGCGATTGTGTTGGCCATTGTGGCCCTCGTGATTGGCGTGAGCAGCTGGCGCATCGCGCGGATGAACCCGGTCAAATCTTTGAAGAACAATTGATATGGAAACGAAACACAAGACCGATAGGAATGAGACCAGACCTCAAACTGTCATTGCGGGCTTGACCCGCAATCTCCTGAGCGAGAGGGTGTCGTCTTCGCGCACGGGAGATGGCGGATGCTTCTCCGCCATGACGGTAAAAAGCGTTAAAGTCGTGAACCCCAGCCCGGTGTCTCGCGTTTCAAAGTATCGAGTCAACAAACAATTCAACAGTTAAACAATTAAACAATCAACAATATGGAAACAAGTTCAATGGATCGTAAGATCGAAAAGAAAAAAGGCATCAGGTTGGCCTTCACGAAGAAGGCGTTGCCCTATTGGGGCGGGGTGTTGCTCCTCGTCTTCATCCTCTGGCTCGTCCTGCGCGACGACTCGAAGAAACTCCGCATCGATGCCGACAACATCAGCATCGGCGTGGTGACCTCGGGGCAGTTCAACGACTACATCCGCATCAGCGGACAGGTTGCGCCCATGACGACCATCCAAATCAGCCCCTTGGAAGGCGGCGTGGTGCAGCAAATCGTCACCGAAGAAGGCAGCCGCGTCAAGGCCGGCGACGTCATCCTCATCCTCAGCAACGAGAACCTCGACATGCAAATCCTCAACTCCGAGGCCGACCTCGCCGAGAAGGAGAACATCCTGCGCAACACCATGATTCAGATGGAACAGCAGAAGCTGAGCGTGGAGCAGGAGAAGCTGCAACTGCAAATGGACGTGCGCCGCAACAAGCGCACCTACGAGGCGCAGAAAGCCCTCTACGACGACGGTCTCATCGCCCGCGAGGACTTCGTGAAGGCCGAGGAGGACTACCAGCTCTCCGCCAACCGCCTCGCGTTGGTCAATAACCGCGCCAAGCAGGACAGCCTCTACCGCTCGGTGGAAATCAGGCAGATGCAGGAGAGTCTTGAGAACATGCGCGTCAACATGATGATGATTCGCAAGCGCAAGGACAACCTCACCATCAAGGCGCCTATTGACGGCGAGTTGGGGCTTTTGGACGTGGTGCTGGGACAGTCGGTGGGCGCAGGCACCAAAATCGGGCAAATCAACAACTTGGACAGCTACAAGATTGAGGCCCAGATTGATGAGCACTACATCGACCGCGTGTCAGCAGGCTTGGAGGCCACCTTCGAGCGGCAGAGCGAGCGTTACGAGGCGCAGATCCGCAAGGTGTATCCCGAGGTGCGCGACGGCAAGTTCAAGGCCGACTTCAAGTTCATGGAGCAGCAGCCCGACAACATCCGCAGCGGCCAGACCTATTACCTTAACTTGCAACTCGGCCAGCCCGTGGAGGCGGTGCTCGTGCCGCGAGGCGCGTTCTACCAGAAGACCGGCGGCAAGTGGATCTATGTGGTCAGCCCCGACGGCAGCAAGGCCACGCGCCGCGACATCAAGATTGGACGACAGAACCCGCAGTATTACGAAGTCGTGGAAGGCCTTGAGCCTGGCGAGCGTGTGATTACATCGAGTTATGATAACTTCGGGGACTCGGAAGTGCTGGTGTTTTGAATGATGAATGTGGAATGTGGAATGCGGAATTAGGAATGCGGAATTAGGAATGCGGAATTAGGAATGTGGAATGCGGAATTAGGAATGTGGAATGCGGAATTTTAAATCTTAAATTTTAAATCTAAATATTATGAAATCATTCTGGAACTTCCTAAAGCGGAACAAACTCTACGCCCTCATCAATCTGTTGGGCTTGACCATCTCAATGGCCTTTGTGCTGCTCCTTGCGGTGTATGTGCAACGGCAACTCTCCACCGACGCTTTCCAAGAGAACGCCGACAGGATCTATCTCGTCGCTCCTCAGGATGGCTACACCATGGCTTATTGGACCGACAAGCACTTGCGCAATCTCCTGCCCGAAGTGGAGAAATCGACGGCGGTGCTTCGGATGACCTCAAACGGCGAGTTCACCGTCGAGGACGAAACGGTGTATGCCTCTGTCACCATCGCCGACTCGTGCTTCTTCGACATCTTCAGTTACGACCTCGTGAACGGTTCCAAGGCCGACTGGAAACTCTCGTGGGACCGCTGTATGGTGAGCGAGGCGTTTGCCAATGCGCACTTTGGCGACAAAGACCCGATCGGGCGCACCGTCACGTTGAATGAAGCCGGTGGCATTGTGCTGACGGTGTGCGGCGTCTTCAAGGACTTCGGCAATTCCATTATCAATGCGCCCGACGTGTTGTGCCGTGGCGAGTTGCTGCCGAAACTCATCCCCAACCACAACGAGGCGATGAACCAGTCAAACGGCGGCGTCTGCTTCCTGATGACCAACCCCAATGCCGACCTTTACGCAAGGCATGACGACATTGTGGATTTCCTGAAAAAGAACTATTTCGTTTATGCCAGCGGTCGGCAAACGGACGTGCGCATCATCCCGCTTCGTGATGTTTATTTTTCGAGTGCCGATTCCAGCGACTATTCACAAACCATAATATTAGGCTCGCGAAAGATGGTCAATTTGTTGTTGGCTGTCTGCCTTGTGCTGCTCCTTTTCGCTGTGCTCAACTATGTGAAT
>FLNX01004622.1_pt1 | contig 10474 bp, 8 predicted proteins | sample 1140341 | NCBI WGS metagenome assembly FLNX01 (sample SAMEA3878208, study PRJEB12797) | bioreactor metagenome | biome: Moose rumen | place: Sweden | collected 2011-10
TGCAGCGGAGAAAAAGTATTCCCACCTCCGCCCACTGAGCTGTAACTAATTGTATTTAAGCACACATCGGCAAACTGCAATTTACATAGAAAAACTCCGTCAACACTAAATGTCAACGGAGTTTATAGGCTTATATTATTATCTTACAAAACGATTTTACTGAAATCAGCTACGCGGTTCACCAGCGTGTCAATGGCTTTGAGCAAAGACAGGCGGTTGTTCTTCACCTTTTCGTCCTTGTCCATAACCATGACAGCGTCAAAGAAAGCGTCAATCGGTTTAGCCAGTTCCTTCAAGGCATCAATGGCACCGGCATAATCCTGCCCATCAACCAGACTGGCCACGGAGCTGGCCGTGGATTTATAGACACCGTACAGGTTCTTTTCCTCATCAGCAGCAAACAGGCTTTCGCTGATTTCGCCGGCCTCAGCTTTTTTCGCCAGATTGGAGGCGCGGACAAAAGCCTGAATGTTGGCTGCCGCCTCGCTGCTCTCCACGAACTTAGCCACAGCAGCGGCACGCAGGCTGACAGCATAGATATCATCTACGTTTTCCAGCACAGCATCCACCACGTCATAACGGACAGCTTCAAGGACGTTCTTCAGGCGCAGACGCATGAAGTCAGCCACATCACCCTGCATCTTCGTGCGGACAGCTTCATCCGTCAGGCCGTAAAGATCCATGGACTTAGCCACTACCTTGGCAAGACTTATATCCCACTTTGCTTCAATGAGCATATTCACAAGGCCCAGAGCCTGACGGCGCAGGGCGAAGGGGTCCTGGGAACCCGTGGGAATCTTGCCGCGGCTGAACGTACCAACGATGGTATCAATCTTATCAGCCATGCTGACAATACGGCCGGCAGCGGTCTGCGGCTGATTGTCGCCGGCAAAGCGCGGCATGTAGTGCTCGTCGATAGCGATAGCTACGTTTTCACATTCGCCATCCAGCTTAGCGTATTCACGGCCCATAATGCCCTGCAGTTCCGTAAACTCGGTAACCATGCCGGTTACGAGGTCAGCTTTACACAGGAGTGCAGCACGCTGTGCGTGTTTATGGGCTTTTTCATCAGCGCCGATTTCATCAGCGATAAAGCCGGCCAGTTCCACGAGACGCTCGGATTTTTCATACATGGTGCCGAGGCCCTGCTGGAATACAACGGTCTTGAGCTTTTCGCGGTGTTCTTCGAGGCTCTTCTTGCGATCCTCATCAAAGAAGAACTGCGCGTCAGCCAGTCTGGCACGCAGTACGCGCTCGTTGCCGTGCTGTACGGTTTCGAGGTGTTCGCTGCCGCCATTGCGTACCGTGATAAAGAGCGGCAGGAGTTTGCCGTCGGCGGTCTTAACCGGGAAGTAACGCTGATGGTCACGCATCGGCGTGATAACCGTTTCCGGCGGCAGTTCCAGATATTTTTCCTCGAACTTGCCGCAAAGTGCCGTGGGGTATTCCACGAGATAGAGCACTTCTTCGAGCAGGTCTTCAGTGATTTCAGCCTGGCCGCCATTCTGCTTGGCAACTTCAGCAATCTGCTCGCGAATCATGGCCTTGCGCTTTTCCTGGTCAACGATGACAAAGTTTTCTTCGCAGGCCTTTTCGTAGGCAGCAGCACTCTCAATGGTGAAATCGCCCTGCGACAGGAAACGATGGCCACGGGAAACCTTGCCGGATTTTACCTCAGCCACTTCAAAAGGCACAACTTCGGTATCATAAAGGGCTACAATCCAGCGCAGCGGACGGATGAACTTGAAGTCCAGGTCGCGCCAGCGCATATTGTTCGGGAAATTCAGGCCGCAGATGAGTTCCGGCAGAATGGTCTGCAGGAGCTGCGCCGTTTCCTTGCCTTTTTCGTGTACCATGGCATAGACATAGCCGTCTTTTTCCACGAGGTCTTTCGGGTCAATGCCCTGACCACGGGCAAAGCCCTGAGCTGCCTTGGTCGGATTGCCGTCAGCGTCAAAAGCGATAGCTGCGGACGGGCCGCGGTTTTCACTTTCCACATCTTCCTGTTTTTCGGCCAGGTCTTTGACCAAAAGAGCCGTGCGGCGCGGCGTACCGATGGTGCGGATTTCCCCGCAGTCAATGCGGCTGTCAGCAAAAGCCTTAGCGGCATTTTCCTTCAACTGGGCAAGGATACCCGGCATTACGTGTGCCGGTACTTCTTCCGTGCCGATTTCTAACAGTAAGTCCTTGCTCATTATTTCTCCCCCCTGTGCAGCATGGGATAACCAAGTTCCTCACGCTGTTTTAAGTAACACTCTGCACACAGACGTGCGAGCTTACGCACGCGGCCGATAAAGGCGGTACGCTGGGACACGGAGATAGCACCGCGCGCATCCAGCAGGTTAAAGGTATGGGAGCATTTGAGCACATAGTCATAGGCCGGGTGTACATAGCCTTCCGCAATTACGCGAACAGCCTCGGCCTCGTACTTGTCAAACATCTCAAACAGCAGTTTTTCGTCGGAGAGGTCAAAAGCATAAGCGGACTGCTCGTACTCATTCTGATGGAATACATCGCCATAGGTGTAATCGTCCGTCCACTGAATGTCGTAAACATTTTCGACACCCTGAATGTACATGGCAAGTCTCTCCAGACCATAGGTGATTTCCGAGGCTACCGGCTTAACGTCCTGGCTGCCTACCTGCTGGAAGTAGGTGAACTGAGTGATTTCCATGCCATCGAGCCATACTTCCCAGCCAAGGCCCCAGGCACCCAGCGTCGGGGATTCCCAGTTATCCTCAACGAAACGGATATCGTGCTGTTTCGGGTCAATGCCCAGACGCTCCAGACTTTCCAGATAGAGTTCCTGAATGTTATCCGGAGACGGTTTCATGATAACCTGGAACTGATGGTGCTGATACAGGCGGTTCGGGTTATCGCCATAGCGGCCGTCAGCCGGACGGCGCGACGGCTCAACATAAGCCACGTTCCACGGCTCGGGGCCGAGTACACGCAAAAAAGTGGAAGGGTTCATGGTGCCGGCACCCTTTTCCACATCATAAGGCTGCGCTAAGATACAGCCCTGCTCTGACCAGAATTTCTGCAGAGCCAGGATGATTTCCTGAAATTTCATAGGTACAACTCCTTTTTCTCCTGTTACGGTTGGCAGTTCTTATACTAAAAAAGCCCCGCCCCCGTAACGCCATCGTTACAGGGACGAGACTATATTTCTATATTCCCGCGGTTCCACCCTGATTGGTTTCTATTTTATAGAAGCCCACCTCAAAGTTTTCTCTTGTCTTGTGCTCCAAAGTGCCCTTCACCCCCTGACCGGCTCACACCCTCCCGGCCTCGCTTGCTTGGCGCTACTCCTCTTTTTCATCGCTGAAAATAATTTTAGCAAAGTTACGAATCCCTGTCAATCTTTTATTGAATCACTAAAATTTTCTTCTCAGCAAAAACTTTCTTACCTAGCTATTCTTCTTATTTACCACCAATATAATTACAGCGCATCCTAAAATATACATGGTCATATCTATAATTCCAAACAAATCATGAAGTAGTAATATCAACAAAAGAATATACCACAATATTTTTCCATACTTTTTCGTAGAAAGTCCTTTTCGCAAAATCAATATAAGCGCAGCCCGTATAAACGCGACTAGTAATAATGAAAAATATACTAGCCCCTGAATCCCCAACGATAGGTAATTATTTATTTCTATTCCGCTTTTTACTATAATATCTGGCGTCACAGATAAGCACGCTCCTATGATATTCATTATAAGTAAAATTATAAATGCCACTATGTATTTTTTAAAACTAAAATCATACTTTATAATATACTTTTTCATAATAAAATATATTATAAAAACAACGACGTATAAAAACAGTGTCGCTTTCACCAATGTTATATTTAATTCAAGCATTTCCGCTTCTCCCTTTATATTTCTCACCAAACTGCTGTAACATACTTTGTAACCCTCCCATTTTTCCTATCATATACAAATGGCTCAAACACATTTATAATTTCAAACTTTAATCCACCTTCATAGAAAACGCCCACGTCTATTGCCTGTCCTATCTCACTTCCTTTTGGAAGCATCACCATTAAAACTTTATCATCTTTATATTCTAAGGCTCTATAATGATTTCTTGCAAAATATTTTTTCTCATTTGTATTCAGGTTTAATTCATACTCGCCGCCATCTTCCAATACTAAAATTACATCATCAGCCATTACTCCTTTAATATGGCCATCTATTTTGCCTATTTTACTTATTTCGTCTTTTGCTACATATACTACGGCCTTATCATCATCAACCGTCAAAACGCCTTCTTTATATCTGTATATAGTGGAAAACTCATTGAATTTGTAATCCAGCTTTGTAAAAGCACTTTTCTTTCCATCTAAAAAATACAGCGCACTGCCATTTTTCACATATATAATATCGTTACTGGGCACTAAATCTATATTCTTATCCTCATCCAACTCTTCTAACGGATAAATTTTACCGGAACTGAAATCTCTTATCTCATAGCATTCATCTTTTAATAGGCACAAATTGTACTCATTATTATTTATCACCCTTTTTATGCCTTGTCCCTTATCCATTTTTTGAGCATTATATCCGATAATGAGTTTTCTAAATACATCATCCGGGACATGTACATATTTTCCATGCTGTATATTGCAGCAGGCAATAATAAAAACGACTATAACAATTACTAATTTTTTCATCCAATGCCCCCTTTTTCTTTCAACTGCTATTACCAATGGATTATTTCGCCGAAATTTCCCGTATAAGCTGTCCATAATAAGCCGATGAACGACATTACCCCAGCCACTAAACATATAACCCACGCATATTCATCGCTAAACACAATACACCTATGATACAATACCCTATCCTTAGGCAGCATCTCAGTAAATTTATTCTTTATTTTATATTCGTCACCAATTTTTTTTATAATACGAGCCTCATAACAACCTAAGCCCAGTGCCAGGAAAACAAGCATAAGCATTACAAAAAAAATTAAATTTTTCCTCATTACATAATCCGGCAGCACATTATTGATTATCAAATATATAGCACCTAAGGGAATCAGTTCCAATAGCAATATGTAAATAAAAGAAACAAACACTTTTTTACAATGTTTATTTCTTTTATACCCATACGTTACATCCAGCAATACATAGAGCCAGATTATAAAAACATATTCATAGTGCACCGCAGCCCCTCCGTTGTTGGCAAAAAAACGTAATCATAATTTATCTTACGCACAAAAAAGATACTTCTCCACGTATATATGATACGCTTTAGAAGTATCTTTTACAATAGCGTTTTAGTTCTGCTGCTTTTCCTTATTCTGTTTTTGCCATTCTTTTTCGTATTTCTCCCTGGCCTCAGCCTTGGCCTTGGTTACTTCCTTGTATTCCTTAGGAGCAATTTCCTGCAAGTATTCTTCGGGAATGTTGCGATAAGCCTTAGGACGCAGTTTGTAGAACTCGCGGTAGTTTTCCTTGGCCTGCTCTTTATTCCCCAGCTCGTCATAAATCTGGGCGGACAGCAGGTAGACGTAGATATTTGACTTGTCAATTTCCTTAGCCTTTGACAAGTCAGCCAAGGCTGCGGTTGTATCGCCCTGCATATGGTAGATATCGCTGCGGTTCAGAAAGATATAGACGTTTTGCGGATTGGTGCTGACCGCCCTGTTGGCCTCTGCCAGTGCTGCCGCATAGTCGCCTTTTACAGCCATAGCCCGGGCATTGATGGCCAGGCTTTCTCCCATATCGTCTATATTCTGGCAGGTAAACACACGCTGCATTTGTTCAAGGGCCTTGTCCCCCAGCGCATAATCACTGTAAGCATCGGCATTTTCCCGCAGTTTCTTAACGGTTTTCATATCAGCCTGCATATTGGCCGCCCGGAGTTTCTGCAATTCCTGCCAGCGTTTTTCCTCCAGTGCCCTGTACTTCTGCCGGATACCGCTTACCTGTTCGGCCTCATAGGCCTTTATCACCAGCTGCTGGAGTTTTTCGCCGGCATTGCGCAGCTGCAAAAATTCCTGCAAGGTTTTATTTACCCTGATGTCTTGCAGACAGGTAACTTTGCCTGTGCTGTCCTTGCGAAAATTCCAGCCGGTTATGCTGTTGTAATCATGGAAGGCCTTGGCAATGGCTCCGGCCACATAATAGGCATTTTCTGCCTTATTGTCATAGGCATCTCCCGTCCACTCCACCGACAGGAGCTTTTCCCCATCAATGCAGATATCCTGCTGATTCTGCACGGTGACATGCCCCATGCCGTAATCTGACATCATCTGAGCCAGCCGTTCCTCGCGCAGCTTTGTCTCCGGGTGGTCACTGTAATGCTCACGCTCATTCTCTTCGGCATTCGGGCTTTGATGTTCAAGGAAATTCTGTGTCTCATAGGTCAGATAGTAAGCCATTCGGGACATAGCCGCTGCTCCGCCGCCGGGATTGAAACCGGCGCTGGTCATGATGTAAAAGCCGCCGATATCAGCTTCATACTCCGTGGGCAGGGTGATGTTCTTGGCAATGGAGTAATTAGCCAGCCCATTGAGCTTGTTCCAATCCATGGAATTCGTATCCATGTTCAGAAAGCTCATCCCCATGTACTGCGCCACGGCCTTGGCATAATTGCTGGCGCTGTGCTGTTCCAGTCCATGGGTCATTTCATGGGCCAGCACCGCGGCCAATTCATCCGGCTCCAGATTCAGCCCTCTGACCAGAGCCTTGTTTACACTGATGTAATTGGTCGGATAGCAGGCCGCGTTGAAGTCCTTGCTGTCATTCACCGCCCAGATAAAGGGCAGGGAATTATTTTTCAGCACGTAGTCCCCATGGAGCACCAGCTGCTGCATCACAGCATCAACCACCAGTACATCATTGGGATTGGGATCCAGCCCGTTTTGCCTAATATCCTGTGCCCGGCTCTGCACCTGAGCATTGACATCGTTGCCCAGGGCCAGAATACTGGCAAGACTTGACTTATAGACAGCGTATACGCCCAAAGCCTGCGCTGCCGCCCCCCAGCCGTCCACAGCCTCAGCCTTGGGCAGTGGCAGCAGGGCTGTACTCAGCCCCACGCAGCCGGCCATAACTATATGTAAAATCTTTTTTCGCAAGATAGTCACCTCGACTTCCTAAGGAACTGTTCATAAACTTCTTCCTATTCTACCACATAACAGTTAGAAGAAAATGAAAATCCTCTTCAAAAAAATTTCTGCATTTTTTTCCTTTTGTAACCCGGGTTACATATTCTTTTCAGAAATCTTGGTTATAATGAACATGTCAATAAGAGAGACGCTAGTCAATCCCCTAGCTAAGTAACTCTTATTGATTCCCTAGACAAGAAGGAACATCCCACCCTTCTTGCTTCCCATTTCTCAAATTTTTTATCATCCCTTCCCTATGAAGACCACGAAGTCAATCCCACTTCGTGGTCTTTTTCTTTGTCATGATAGGAAAAACCTCCCTAATCTCCGGGAGGTTTTTCTTATTGCACCGTTCAGCGCACAGGCTGAATGGTCAGCTCCGTGATATTGTCATCCGTCACAGGCCGCACCTGCAGCTCTACGCTGGTAACTTCTACCAAAGCATCCAGCATATCAATGGTCGCAGGCATTGTCGGCGTTACAGGGGCAAGGCTGGCAGGCTGCGGCTTAGCCACTGGCTGCACAGGGGGAAGTTCCACCACATTGCCGTCCACCGGCTGCGGTGCCTGAGGCTGAACAACGGGCTGCTGCACCGGCGTTTGTGGTGTTATTGTCGGGGGCTGCAAGGGCCGTGGTGAAATAATCGGCACAGCCGGTTTCTTGCCCTGCTTTTTCTCTTCCTTACGGGCTTTGTCTACATCAGCCGCAGTGATGATAATGGGTATAGCTTTATTCTGGCGCTGGACAGCCTTCTGCTCCTCGGCCAGTTCCTTGGGGCTCTTGACCGCCGCCCAGTGCAGACGGGCATTCAGCTCCGGCAGATTATGCACTGCGTCATCGACAGCCTTAGCCGCTTTTTTGCCGGTATCCACCGCCTTACTGTCCTGAGGCGTAAGGGAACGGGCAAAATCCTGAGCGCCTCCTGTTGTGCCTGCATCAGCGGCAAAAGCCACCTGCCCCAGCAACAGCATGCCCACAGCCATGCTCAAAGCCTTGCTACTATACTTCATTATCTATATCCTCCAATGGCCTAACGCCGCAAATTTTTCCATATACAATAATAAAATTCGGCAGGAACACACAAAAGTCCTGCCGAATTTCCGTTAAATTATCCTGTGCAATTATTTTTCCTTGAAGGTGGTTACGCCCTTCTGAAACAGCGCAATGGCACTGTTCCGCAGCTCGGGATTGTCAATGAGCTGGATGGAGTAGCGGCCGCCCTTGTTGCCACGGAAGAACGTCACAGCCATCTGCGTGTCAGCCTTGGCCGTCATATCCGGCTTGCCGTCACCATTGCTGTCGATTTCGATTTCCTTGGCCGTAATGGCATAGATAGCCTTGTCCTTCTTGGTACGGCTGATGAGTTCAATCGCTTCGTAGCCATTGCTGCTCATCAAATCGGAGCAGTACTTTTTAGCCTCTTCCTCATTGATTTTATTGAGGTCCGGCATCGCCTTTTCATCAAAAGCGTCTTTGATGATAACCCAGGCATTTTTGATGGTGTAGCCTTCATTGTCAAAGATGAGGACCTCGCCTTTCTTGTTTTCATAGATAGCATCTGCCGGGATGACATTGGGCTTTTTCGGGCAGTTAATCGTATAACCGTATTCCTTGCTGGTATACACATAAGGAACAGCAGCCTGAGTGCTGTCAGCGCTGGCCGTCTGAGCTGCCGGAGCCGCAGCAGCCACCGGCACTGCCATACCCGTTCCCGTAAAGAGAACGCCCATCAGTCCTAAAGCCGCGATAATCTTTGCTTGTTTCTGCATGTTCATTACCTCTTTCTTCTAATGTCAATGGGATATATCATCACCGTTTACGGGCAGGCTCGACATTTACCTTGTAGCCCTTCACCGTATTGCGGTGCATGATGCTCATAACACGTTCCGCCACATCTTCGGGAACTTCCACGAAGGTGAACTTATCGTAAATATTGATAACACCGATGGTCGTGCCGGGAATATCCGCCTCATCGGCAATGGCTCTGACAATATCCGCCGGACGGATTTTCTGGCTGCGTCCGATATTGAGGAACAGGCGCACCATACCGGGAGCGCCGCCCGTATCGCCAAAGGCTCCCGTATCCTTATCCACATCCTTGAAGCCTTCCAGGGACAGTTTCAAGGCAGCGGCGGCAATATCCACCATGTCAAAGCCCTCGTCAGCCACATCGGAAATGATTTCATGGTAATCATCATAATGATTCTGCTGCAAGGTCTTTATCAGACGTTCCTGCACCAGTTCCTTCTGGTGTTCCAGCATATCCGAAGCCGTAGGCAGTTCCTTGCGCTGGATTTTCGTATGCGCCAGCTTCATAATCAGCCGTAGCTGCCTGTATTCCTTGGGCTCGATAAAAGTCATGGCCACGCCCTTGCGCCCGGCCCGGCCTGTGCGGCCTATGCGATGCACATAGGACTCATGGTCCTGTGGGATATCGTAATTGATAACGTGCGTAATATCATCGATATCAATGCCTCTGGCAGCCACGTCCGTGGCTATCAGTATATCAATGCGCCCTTCACGGAAACGTTTCATCACCCTGTCACGCTGAATCTGGGACAAATCGCCATGCAGGCCGCCAGCCGAATAGCCGCGGGCCTCAAGGGATGCTGCCAAATCATCCACCGCCCGTTTGGTACGGCAAAAGATGATGAGCTTGCCCGTTTCCTCCACATCCAGCACCCGGCACAGTCCCTCAAACTTCTCCCGGGTCTCGTAGTAAAACTGATCAATCAGGGGAACTGTCAGGTTCTCTTTGGTGATGGTAATGCGCTGCGGATGCTGCATATAGCGGTGGGACAGCTTTTCAATCGGCCCCGGCATGGTAGCCGAGAACAGCAATGTCTGACGCCCTGCGGGAATCTGCCGCAGGATATTTTCAATATCGTCGATAAAGCCCATATCCAGCATTTCATCGGCTTCATCCAGCACCAGCGTATTTACCGTGGACAGCTCCAGCGTCCCACGGTTCAGGTGGTCCAGCAGGCGCCCCGGTGTCCCCACCACAATGTGGACACCGCGCTTCAGGGCTCTAATCTGCCTGTCAATGGACTGACCGCCGTAAACCGGCAGCGTCCGTACCCGTTTGAACCTGCCGATTTTATTCAGCTCTTCCGCCGTCTGAATCGCCAGTTCCCGGGTCGGCGTCAGGATAAGCGCCTGCACCCGGTGTATTTTCTCCGTGATTTTCTCCACCGTGGGAATGCCGAAGGCCGCCGTCTTGCCCGTCCCTGTCTGAGCCTGACCGATAACATCATGCCCCTCCAAAGTCAAGGGAATCGTCTGCGCCTGAATCGGCGAAGGCTCCTCAAAGCCCATCTCCTTCAAAGCCTGCAACAATTTCCGGCTAAGC
>FLNX01000258.1_pt1 | contig 10459 bp, 6 predicted proteins | sample 1140341 | NCBI WGS metagenome assembly FLNX01 (sample SAMEA3878208, study PRJEB12797) | bioreactor metagenome | biome: Moose rumen | place: Sweden | collected 2011-10
GTAGAGCCACGATGTGCGGAACGGTGGCATCTGCGTGATGATGAGCAATTCGACCTTGCCGCTTGGTTTCATTCACATTATAACTGACCGCTTGACTCTCCAGAGAGTTGGCGGTCAGTCTATATTTTGATGTATCGCTTGCCGTTGAACTTTTTCTTGTCTGTCCGTCGGGTGGCGGTGATGAAGTTGACCAGTTTCACTACGTTACGATTGACCTTAATCTTGTAGTTGGGGTGGACGATGAACTTAGAGAGGCCATCGGTATAGATAAAGCAGTCACCGTCGTAGTACAACTCCATCTGGAATCGGCTTTGAGGAAAGCTTATCAATTCTTCTGGTGATACAACCAAGTCTTTAGCCTTCTTTGATGCTCGCATACAGTGTTGCAATTGCTTGGCACTGATATACAGACGGTCGCTGTCAAGGGTGATGTTGTTTGCCTCTGCAAACAGCATCATCCGCTGTTCCACCTCGCCGATGTCAAACGGCTGAATGGAAGAGTAGCCCTGCCGCTGAATGTCTGCAAGGACAGTCGCAATGAGAGTCTCTACTGATGGCGTTTCTGCGTCCATAATACTTCTTTTCTCATAAACAGGTGCAAAGGTACGAAATCTTTCCGATATACGAGCAACAGGAAGTGACAATTTACAATCCCTACACTTTCATCTCTATTTATATAGTAGGGGCAAAACCGTGAAATGTTACATGGAATGGAAGAAATCTTATTCAATCATGGTATTGGTGTGACAACACCTATTACGAAACAGTCAGACTTGTGGGAGCGTCCCTATCTGCATTGGAACTTTGTACCGAAGAACTTTACGAAAAATGAGGAGTTGACGAAGCGTCATAAAACAGAAACAGCCCCGTACAACCTACACGAGTGAGCTACGTCAACGTAACCTTTCAGTTGCAAAGGACTTATTTCTGGGTGCAAAGATACAACTATTTTCTGAATCTTCCAAGGATTTATCAAAAAAATATTTGCATATATCAAAGTATATGCTTAAATTCACAGCATACAAGTCCACCCGAACTTGCGGACAAGTTCAAGTGAAATCAAGGGGACAGGTCATTGGATGGCGTATATGTCATTCCGATAGGTTGTTTGAGAGATTAACAGCAGACGTATGTATGAAGTAGACTTTATACCCGAAAGGATACCTCCCACGATAAATAATGACCTTGCTTTCAGCATTCATGCCGGTCACCACAATCCTGCATAAGACGCTCTTTCAGCACAAGTGTCACAAGATTGACAGTGTTCTTCACGCCGAATTTGGCCAGCAGACGTTTGCGATACCACTTCACGGTCTCGGTGCTGAGGTGCAGATGGTCTGCAATCTCAGGATTTGAGCAACCTTTGCAAACAAGGCGGAGGATATCCTGTTCTGGCTTGGTGAGGACGACGGCCTTGCTGCCGTCCTGTTGGATGATGGCCTCCACCGCAGGACTGATGTAGCGCCGTCCCTTCCAAACCTGCTCGATGGCCCTGATCAGTTCCTCTATGGGTGCGCTTTTCAGCACATAGCCGTGGACACCGGCATCAATCATCCGCTGGATAATGCAATACTCGTCGTGGATGGTGATTGCCACCACCTTGATCTTCGGATACTCGCTGACGGCCCACTGGCAGAAGGCGGTGCCGTCGCCATCAGGCATGGAGATATCGAGCAGGATTACGTCGGGGCAGCGTTCCGTCAGGGCTGCACGGCAGTCGGCGAGCGTCGTGAAGCAACGGCTGACGTGTACGGTCTCGCTGCGGTTGATGGCATCGGTCAGTCCCTCGTTCAGCATCGTGTGGTCGTCCACGATATAGACATCTATCTTGTACTTCTTCATAGTGGTAGTGATACGTTGATTTCTGTTCCTTCGTTTTCGTTGGAGACGATACGGAGTGTCCCGTGGTAGGGTTCTATACGCTCTTGTATGTTCTGCAGGCCCATCCCTTGCCCGTCAACCATGCCTGTGCCGTTGTCACTGACGGTGAGCGTCACTTCGTGATTGTCCTGCATCAACTGGATATCAATGTGGCTGGCCTGGGCGTGCTTCAGGGCGTTGTTCACCAGTTCGTAGGCACAACGGTAGAGCGTCAGTTCCTGCTCCTTGCTGAGACGGATGTCGCCGTAGGACTGAAACTGGGCACCCGGTACAGAGACGGCGAAGTCGTGAAGGGCTGATACAAGGCCGCCTTGCAACAGTTCTTCGGGCATCAGGTGGTGCGACACGCGGCGCAACTCCGTATGCGTGTTGTCGAGCAGTCGCAGTGTCTCGTCCTTACCCGTACCGCCCTCTATCTTCAGCCGCAACAGGGAGAGCATACCGCCTAAGGAGTCGTGCAGGTCGCGGGATAGGATATGCCGCTCCTTGGCCTCCGTCTCCAGAGCCACCCTCGCCGCCAACAGGGCTTTCTGCCGACGGTTGGCTAACTGGAAATAGACCATCAGGGCGATGGCTAAGGCCAACAAGGCCACGGCCAGACCCAGGAGCCACTGCTGTTGCCGACGCTCGCTGGCCAGTTTGGCAATCTGCGCCTCTTTCTTTTCCGTCTCATAGAGCACCTCCATCTGCGACAGGCCGCTCTGATAGTGGTCGGTGGCGTAGCGGCTCATCATATCGTACACCTTCTGGCTATACTCGCGGGCCTTCTCCTTCTGTCCCAACTCCGTGTATATCTGGGCCAGCAGCATATAGCCGCCCTTGTCGGCAACCGTCGCCGTAGAGTCGGGATGGACGCTCTTCAGTCCGTAGTCGAGAGCCTTCTGCCACTGTTTCTCAGCCATCGCCACCTCGCAGGCTGCCATGTAGATAGTACCGACACCGTCGAACATGATCTGCGAATTGTCAATGTAGGGCAGCGCCTCTTCGATACAAGCCTTGGCCTTGGCCACGTCCTCGTGACCCTCCATCAGCAGAATGCGAGCCTTCATAGCCAGCATATAGGCATAGTCGGCAGGCTCCTCCTTGCGGTGGGCCTTGTAGTAGGCCAGCACCTCGTTGACCGTCCGCAGGGCTTTGTCGTGCTCGCCTCGGTTGAAATAGACGCCCACAAGTCCCTTCTTGGGGATCGCCATCATCAGTGAGTCGCCCGATGCCACGCCCTTCTCGATGGCTTTCTGGTAGTTGCGCTCCGCCTCATCGAGATTGTCCATCTGTCCGTAGAGTTCACCTATATTATAATAGAGGATGACCTGGCTCTCCTTCCAGTCGTACTTCTCGAAGATGGGCAGTGCCAACTGATAGTAGTGGATGGCCAGGTGGGCCTTGTCCTGAATGTTGTAGAGATTGCCCATATTGCCATAGATGGTGGAGCGGGAATCGTCGATGTCTTTCTCTGTATAGCGTTTCAGCGTGGCCATCGTGTCTACGACGGCTAAAGCCTGCTGGTAGAGGGCGGCGGCCTCGTCATACTCCTCACGAGCATAGAGCATCTGAGCGAAACGGCGAATCACGTTCTGCCGCACATTCAATCCATTCAGTTCATAACTCAGAGCCAGCGCCTTCCGGCCGTAGACGCTGGCCTTGGCACTGTCGTAGGGCAGATAGCCGCGCATCAGATCGTCGTAGGCCCTGAGCAACTGTTCGCCCTTCGGCGGGTTCTTGCTCTTCAGCGCAGCCTCCAAGGAATCGACGCGGGCATTGCGATGGTCGTCGTAAGCCTGTGCCGACAGACAGGCAAGCAGGCATAGTGTCAAATACAGATACTTCATAACAACTGCAAAGATACACATTTCTTTCCATAATCACCACCCCAAAGGGTGGAATTTCGGCCTTCCTACCGCAATTCCCCCCTTTTGGGTGGTGCTGAGTAGGGAATTATTGCTTATCTTTGCACCATACATTATTAATATAAACAACGCAAGATTATGAAGAAAAGACTACTTACATTAGCAGCCCTGGCCCTCGCCCTGACGAGCGCAAGGGCCAGTGTAGTTATTAACGAGATGAACTTCCCTGACCCCGTTTTGAGGGAAGCACTCGTGGACTGTGGAATTGACAACGGCGATGGCATCCTCACTGACGAGGAGATTGAGAATGCCACGGATTACATTCATCTCGAAGGATGCAAGAACCTGAAAGGTTTGGAGTATCTGAAAAATCTGACATTCATCGGCCTTTACGGCAACGAAGAGGCGTACAGCAGCATCACCTCAATCGATCTCTCGAAGTTCCCCAAACTCTTTCGACTTGAAATCCATGATTATGCCATCACCTCGCTCGACGCGACCTACTCGACGGATCTTTGGAATGTTGATATTGCCAGGTGTCGCGAGTTCACATCCATCAAAGTGGATTCGGAACATGACAATTTATCTGTTTATCTGAACCATCTGCCCAAGCTGACAAGTATGGAGAATTGCGTGCTTAACCGTGTCTTTGGTGTTGAATTCTTCAGAACTGGCATCCAGGATATCGACATGAGCAACCACCCCACGTTGTCATGGCTCAAGGTAAGGGGCGACGACGAAGAATTTGGGGGCGACTACGAACTGAACTCCATCAACGTGTCGGGCTGCAACAATCTTTGGGAACTTTCTTTAGACCGTGTTAAACTTCAGAGCGTCCGTCTCCATGCGCTGCCTAGGTTCTATGCCATTGACCTATACAATTGTCACACGACCGACTTGTCGGTAGAGAACATGCCGAATCTGGGTGGTATCACATGCAGCGGTTGTGAAATCCGTAACCTCACCATCAAGGGCTGTCCTGTGCTGAATGGCGTCAGTTGCGCTGACAACAGCCTGCACAACCTGATTATTGACGACAGTCCAGAGCTTTACAGCCTGCACATCGACAACAACATGCTGATGTGGCTCGACATGAGCAACGTGAAGAGAGAGGTGGATGATAACACCTACTGGTACTCGGCCGAAAACCAGCACCCCAGCGCAGTGGCCTACAAACTGTCACCTACGGAGGTCGGCCTGCGGGTGCATCCCCGCATGGATCCCGCCCGTATGCTGAACCTCGTCACCAACGACAAGAGCGTCACTGCCACGGAGACCACCATCGACGGTATCCGCTATATCGTCTTCTCTAACGAAGGTGTTAATGCCGAGAGTCTGAAGGGGAAAAACAGCACCTATAGGTATGAGACGAAGTGGCCTTACAACTGGATCGAGGGTTCGGAGAATACGAAGGACAACAACCTGCCAGTGAACCTTTACATCTCAAGCGTCACCAAGCACCCCTCGTGGATCAAGATTGACGGCGACAACACCATCACTGGTGAAGAAGGCACCACGCAGGCCGCTCCCAACGTGCTCCGCTCACAGGACTACGACGGCAAACTGACTTGGAAGTCGAGCAACGAGGACGTGGTGAAGGTGGATCCTGAGACGGGCTTCATCACCTTCGTCGGACAAGGTACGGCCTACATCACCGTGACAGGTGCCGAGACCGACTACCGACTGGCTCCCGCCAGCATCGTCTATACCGTCACCGTCACAGAGGCCAGTGGCATCAATAGCGTCTCCGAGGCCCCTGCCACCACTGGCAAGGTCTACGACCTGCAAGGCCGCAGGGTGAATCCGCAGTCGGCTCGCCATGGCGTGTATGTCGTAGGTGGGAAGAAGGTGGTGAAGAAGTAAATCAGTAAATCATCAGGACATCTTGAAGCACGATGCCGGGGTCGAGAAAATAGATGCGGAGACGTTGCGGACCTTTCGTTGATGCAGGGATTGCGATGCTGCGGGAGGCATAGCCGCGCAGCACGTTCCAACGCCACTCGGCGGTGAAGTCAGCGGCGTGGATAGAGAACACCTGTGGCTCGGCATCGCCTAACTGAACGGCATAGCGGGCATCGCGACCCTCGTAGACGTGGAGAGTGGGCAAGGTTCGGATTTCTATTGTCTTGTCATGCTCGCAGAGGCTGAGGTCGAACGCCACGGAGGGTGCCTCCTGGAGATGCGCTGGCTGGTAGGAGGGCGTATCAAACGGCTGTACAGTGATGCCGTCCGTATAGCCCAGGCCCTCTATCCGCTCGATGTGTCCCTCGCGGCTGTCTTGCTTCTGGTTGAAGGCACTGGCGGCTATGCGCAGCCGTGACTCAGCAGCAAACGGTGGCCAGAGGCCGAGGAAGATGCGGTCGATGCGGGCATCGGGCTTCACTTCGCTGATAGACAGGTGGTTGATGCCTTTCTTCAGATGGAGCGTGCCCACCTGACTCCACATCGGGCCGACGTAGGGGGCATGCCAGACGTTGTTGATGGGCGTGGCGGAGGCTTCGAAGGTTTGGTCTTCTGTCGTGACACGACAGAACACATTATCCTCCGGCGCCTTAGAGAAGTTGCGGATGGGCGTCAGGGCCTCTATCCAGAGGGGGACGTCGGCATCCTGTTCCGCCTCAATGATGGCACGTTCACAGGAGGTGGCATCGGCCACAGAGAGGAACGTCGGCTGGGGCATCGCCTTGACGGCACCGATCGTCTCGGGCGTGGCAATAGGCGGATCGATCTTATCAGAACGGAACCAATGATAGGGCTGCCAGTTGAAGAACTCGCGCCACTTGGCTTCGCCAATGTCCTCATTATAGTGGCGCGTCCACTCGTTGAGTTCTGCGAACATCTGCTCGACACGGTTGGCATCGGCCATCGCCCCGAGACTGTCGAGACGGGAGGCGCAGACCATACTACGACGGGTCAGCAACTGATACTCATTGAGCATCGCTGCCCCACGGATGGGATAACTGACAAGTTCGAAGTAAGCATCCTGCAAATGGGCGGGAATGCGGTTAGCCAACAACTCGGCCTCCGCTTCCAGGCTGCGCGACTCGCTCAGTCGCTCAGCCACCTGTTGCTCCGTGTAGTTGACGAACCAGACGTGGGCATCTTTGCCACCAGCCTGCAGCCGGTAGTAGCGGGCCATCAGGTCGGCAATGTCCTGAGCCACCGCTGGGCCGAAAGTTTTCTCTGCCCAATACTTGATATATTGGTGTGCTTCAGTGGGTCGCCAGCGGTTGATATCCCACGCCAAGTCCATCACGAAGGAGAGTTCCTTCTCTGCGGGCTTGATGTCGCCCACATTAAAGACCCAGATTTTCCTTGCACCAAAGGTATAGGCCTTCGTCAGTTCTGTGGAGAGGAAGGCGGGCGACAGTGGACTGAGCCATATCCAACTGGCAGGGTCGCCGTGATACGACAGGTGGTAGTAGATGCCAGCCCCACCCCGCCGCTTCTGTTCCTCAGGATTAGAGAGGTTACGGCAGTAGCCATGTTTGTCGTCGCTCCAGAGCAGGGTGACGTCGTCGGGTATTTGCAGACCGTTATGATAGGCATCGAGTACTTCCTCGTAGGTACAGAGCACCTGCGGAATCTCCTCCAGGGGCTTGTCAATGTTGCGGCGCAGCATGTCGCGCTGGTCATCGATGGCCTGTTGCATCAGTTTGACACGCTCCTCAGTGCTCTTGGCACCCTCCATCGGGTAGTCGTGGATGCCGCGCAGGCCGAGGGTATAAGTATTCTCGTACTGGCCGTTAGTCTTGACACGGGTCTCCCAGTAGTCCTGCATCGTCTTGCGGTTGGTGATGTAGTTGAAGTCGCCCAGACCCTTCTCGCCCTTGGCCTGCGCCTGCTGGTTCACCGCCTTCCACTCGCCCTCATTGTTGCGCAGCATCTGTTCGCAGTGCGATGAGCCCATCACGATGGCATAGCGGTCGGCCAGACGGGCATTCTCCGGGTCGGCATTGAAGGCCTGTGTGCCAGGGTGCATAGCAGGCCAGAGGTAGTTGCCCTTCAGACGGAGCAGTAACTCGAATACCCGTTTGTAGGTCTCCGGCCCCACCCTGCCGTGCTGCCTCTCCGCCCAGCGTGCCCAACCGCCGAAACGCTCGTCATTAATAAAAATGCCACGATACTGCACCGACGGTTCCCCCTGCTGGAAAGTTCCTGGTTCTATGTAGAGGGCAGACTTGTGGGCGGGCATGACATCGGCCCACCAGTACCACGGCGAGACGCCGATGGCCTCACTGAGTGACATCAGGCCGAAGGCCGTACCGCGGCGGTCGCTGCCAATGATGAGTAACAGCGGGGCGCGGGTCTTCGGATGCTTAGCGGTCTTGATGATGAACGACTCCCACTTGCCTCTGATGCCGCTGACATCGATCTTCAGGCTCTTCACCAGTCCATCAATCAGCCGACTCTTGCCCAAAGTACCCGCCACCACAGTTGGTGTCTTATTCGCGAGGGACGGTTCTTTAGTCGCAACGAAAGAACCGTCCCTCCGCCCCGTCACCCGCTCGATATCGTCAGCAAGCATCTGGGCCGTGATGCCCACCACAGGATAGTCGTGCTCATCGGTGCAGATCGTGGCAACGTTCTCCACAGTCACCATCGGGAAATAACCAGCCACAGCCTCCTCCGATACCTTGGGGAAGCCCTGTGAACCGCCTAAGGCTGTCATCAGCAAACTTGCCAATAAAATAAGGTTTGTCATCATATCATCAATAATTTTGTGCAAAGATACAAATAATTTCGTAAAATCCATATAAATAGGGATTGCATAATCTATTTTTTTGAATTACCTTTGCAGCCGAATACAAAAACTAAGCACTATTTTGCAGCAGAGCATTCTAAATAAATATAATGTCCCTGTTCCTCGTTATACCAGTTATCCGCCGGCAAACTATTTCAGAGCATTATCTGAGGAGGAATATATCAGCGCCGTTCGTCAGTCGAACAGTGCCAGGGACAGGCATCTGTCGTTTTATCTGCACATACCCTTCTGTAGAAGCCTTTGCCATTATTGCGCCTGCAACTCATACGCCATGCGTAGTGAGGCGGCCGTGGCTGACTATGTGAGGGCGTTGCATCAGGAGATCGATTTGGTCGTGTCGCTATTGCAGCGCGACAGGCAGGTCGCACAGATACACTATGGGGGCGGAAGTCCCACAAGCCTACAGCCCGCTGTCATCAGGTCATTAAACCAACACATTTTGACTATATTTCCAACGATAGACCGTCCGGAGGTGGCCATCGAGTGCCATCCCGGCTATCTGTCACTTTCAGATTGGAATGGACTTGTTGAGGCGGGCTTTTCCCGATTCAGTATTGGTGTTCAGGACTTCGACGAAGAGGTGCTGAAGACCGTCAACCGCCGACCGTCGCAGGAGCGGATGCAGGATATCTTTGCCGTGCTGCGCGATGGTGGCGCACATATCAACCTGGACTTTCTCTACGGACTGCCCCACCAGACAGCGGAGCGTTTCTGCCAGTCGATAGAGCAGGCCATCGAGTTACAGCCAGACCGTCTGGTGATGTTCAGTTATGCCCATGTACCCTGGCTGAAGAAACAGCAACTCATCCTGGAGAAAGCAGGATTGCCTGCTACCGAGGAGAAGGAGCGGATGTTCGACGAGGCCGCCCGGCTGCTCCTGTCGGCAGGCTACGTGAGGGTGGGTATGGATCATTTCGTGCGTCCGGACGATGAACTCTACACCGCCCTGCAGGATGGCCGTCTGCACAGGAATTTCCAAGGCTATTGCACCCGCAGGACGACGGCACAGGTGTATGCACTGGGCGTGACTGGTATCAGTCAGTTGGAAACAGCCTACGCCCAGAACACGAAGGATATTGAGGAATACGTCTCTACGGTCGGCAGCGGACACTTGCCTATCAAGAAAGGGTATCTGCTGAGCAGGGATGAACAGATAGTAAGGGAGGTGATCGACAGCCTGATGTGCAACTATGCCGTGACACTGACGGACGAGCAGCGGGCGGTGGTGAACTATGACGAGGGCCGACTGGCGGAGATGCAGGCCGACGGCATCATCACCATCGATGGGAACACCATCCGGATGGTACACGAGAGCAGTCCGTTCGTACGTAATGTGGCGGCACTCCTCGACCCGCTGATGCAACATACGACGAAGTCATTCTCAAAACCGATATAAGATGAAAACAGACATACTGATTATAGGGGCTGGCCTGACTGGTCTGACTGTCGGCTACACACTGGCACGCCGGGGACGGCAGGTGATGGTGCTGGAGCGGATGGACGTGGCTGGCGGACAGATACAGACGCATTCGGAGCAAGGGTTTGTCTTTGAGAGCGGACCGAACACGGGCACGGTGTCCAACCCCGAAGTAGCCGAACTGATGGCAGACCTGGAGCAGACCTCTGGCGGCAAGTGCCGACTGGAGACTGCCCCTGATGCCTCGAAGCGTCGGCTGATTTGGAAAGGCAACCGGTTTTATGACCTGCCGTCAGGACCGGTGAGCGCCGTGACGACCCCATTGTTCACGCTGGCCGATAAGTTCAGGATTCTCGGCGAGCCTTGGCGCAAGCGGGGTACTGATCCCGACGAGTCCGTGGGGTCGCTGGCCCGTCGCCGTCTGGGCAAGTCGTTTGTCGACTATGCCGTCGATCCTTTCCTTTCGGGTGTCTATGCCGGCAATCCCGACACACTCATCACGCGCTACGCCCTGCCGAAACTCTATCGGCTCGAGCAGGATTACGGCAG
>FLNX01003896.1_pt1 | contig 10453 bp, 9 predicted proteins | sample 1140341 | NCBI WGS metagenome assembly FLNX01 (sample SAMEA3878208, study PRJEB12797) | bioreactor metagenome | biome: Moose rumen | place: Sweden | collected 2011-10
CTCCGATGCCGAGCGCCTCCTCGCGCGGACGCACCGGGAAACGCGGCTTCACGCCTTCCGGGAGGCGGTATTCCCCCCATCCGCTCTTGACCAGCCGTCCGGTGGAAACCAGCCGCCCCAGAATGGCGGAAAGGCTGGCCTCGTTGAGCGAAGCATCGGAGCGCAGCGCTTCCAGCAGCTCCTTCCTGCTGAAAGAACCGCCCTGCTGCGCCGCAAAGGATATGATATTTTCCGTAATGGGCATCGCTCATCATTTAGCACTGCAAAACTATAACAAAAATGGCACAAAACAAAGAATCTGTGCCAAAATTGTTAAGATTTTATGAACGTCCGGCAATCTGAGCTGTCCACGTCCACGGGGCGTGGACAATTCCGCCGGGCGTGGACAGTTGTGGACAGGGTGGACAGGGTCAGTTTACCAATATGTTGCCTCAGTTATTTCCTCCTCATAGGGAGTACCGGCAGGAAGGCCATATTTGTAGGTCTGTGTAGTGATTTTGCAACTCATTCCACTGTATTCATATATGACTTTCTGCCAATAGTATGGAGAGCCGGCTGTTATTGAGGAACCTCCAGAATAATTGCGATAGATTTCTATCAGACGACCTTCGGCATCGTATGTTCTGGTAGTGGTAAGAGTCTTTTCTCCGACCTTTTGGGAAACTTCGTTGGCAATTTTAGCTACTGAAATCAGTGTTCCGTTCCTATCAAAACGGAGCCCCTCAACTTCAAAGAATCCGGATGTAAAAAGGGATATCTGGTCCTTCAGTTGCTCGTTTTCCTCCTTTAGGGCATTGATTTCATCGGTAGTATTCTGCTTAAGGAGATTAAATTCTTCAGCCGTGATGCCGTCAACAGCCTCTCCAGAAGTAAGAGTCTCTATCTGGGTTTTCAACTTCTCAACTTCCTGCTTTAGGGTCTCGAACTCACTGGTGGGGACCGTCGGTTCCTGCTTGGGTTCAGAGGGATTCTCCTTTGTACAAGCAAACAGTGCAAGTATTAGTGCTGCGGATAATAATATCTTTTTCATCTCGAGGTGGTTCTTTATCTGTTAAATATCGTCTATGATGGTTTGGCGGAGGGCCTTTACATTCTGTTCGTCCACGTATGCGCAAATGACGTAGTAGTCGAACTGGAAGTATGCCAGAGAGATGACGATGCGGCCACCCTCAACCTCCCAGAGGGTTTTATAGTTACACTGGCCATCGCGCAGCCTGCTGAGGCGCCAGGAATCACTGCTATAAACATCGGCTGCGAATTCCTCGACATGCTCCGTGGGCTCTCCATACTTCTCTTTGTATGTCGAGACGACATCAATGTACTTGCTTTCTATGGTAGGCCAGTTATCTCCGGCTTCAATCATTGCAGAGACGGCAGATACAGCCTTGCTGGTCGGGTCTGGGTAAACCAGGACCATCACTCCAGGAGTGGCCATGAAGTTGCCCTTCAGGACAATACCGTCATTCGAGGATTCAATTTGCTTAAAGTCTTTCTGGACAAGTTTCTGGGCGAACTCCTTGTAGTTTCCGTCAATGGGGATGCCCTTGAATTTGAGGTGAGCTTCCTGAGCGTTGAGGAGCGTTGTAATTACTATAGCCAGTGCCGTGATAATTATTCTTTTCATGAGCATGGTTGTTTTTATTCTAATATCTTATTAATGAATTGCTTGACTGGATTATTCCTTGAGGTGGTGCAACAATACTCTATATCAAGATGGGTGAGTGGAAGGACGTAAATAATACCTTCTGTAGGGACAATGGCAAATACATCATCTGGAGATGCCACATTGTATATTTCGCTACCAAACCACATTCTTGCATCACCTCTACTACCCGCTCTGTACATCGATGAGACAGTCGTGATGTCATCCTTAAACGTTAGTATGTGCGTCGGAATCGAAACTTTCTCTCCTGATCTTTGAGCATCATAGTCGTGAACGGACTTTTCTTTAAGAAGATTACGTAAAGCAACCTTTGCATCGAAAATCCCATGATGTAGGATATTCTGAGTTAGGCAAACCAGAGCATATTGGATACCTTTTTTGTTAAGGTATTCAGTATTCATTTGTTCCAGTTCAGACAATTCTCTCATATTACTCTATGTTTTCAAGAATGACATTCCCTATAGCTCTGGCCATAAGTGGAGGTACAGCATTTCCAACCATCGTGTATTGAGGCGTCTCCACTTTTCTCATTTCGCCTCCGGTAGTTCTTTTCCCCTGAAAGACGAAAGAATCATCAAAGGATTGCAAACGGGCCATCTCCCTCACAGTTAAAGCACGATGACTAGCATAATGAATGAAATCATCCGGTAAAGTAACAACCGTTGGACTCTGGCCTGCAGGATTCAGTACAGTATAATTCCTTTTGTTAGAATACAACCCGTTTTCTTCAAGATATGCTTTACACTCCGGAGTGTACCCACCAAATTGAGCAATCGCGGCCAATCTGCGTTGGACTAACTCCCTGTGGTGGCTAGTCTGGTGGTTTTGTAATTCAGCACGACGCCTCTTCCTTTTATGCTTTAGTTCATCTTCGTCTTTCACATAAAAAGGAAGACCGTTTATTTCAAAACGATGCTGAAGACGCCCTTCTCTACTCCATTCTGCATAGGAAAGGCCACCATCAAGATCTGGACGACTATCAGCAGTACGGTTTACAATGAGTCGTTCATATTCCTGAATCTGCGGATAAGGGCGGTACATATTGATTTCTTCTCCGTTTCCTATAAAATCCAAGTCTGAAATAGCTTCATATATCGTTACTCTATCCTCTGGGCGGACGGTGGCAGGAATGGCGGTAATTTGGCGCTGGTCTTTCCGTGCACCGATGAAGAGGACACGCTCGCGAGTCTGAGGTACACCATAATCAGCAGAATTAACGACAATGGGTTCATTAACCTTATAGAGATGGATATCTTCAATCAATCGATTAAGCGTTTCTACTGAATCAAACATTGTAGCATAAAGCTGCAACGCATGAAGGGTTTCATCCAAGGAAGCGAGATATAAATCCAGTAATTCCAGGAAATCCTGAACATCCTCCTGAAGAGCCTTCAACCCTTCCTCACCTTCAATGGCTTTTTTTATTTCCTTGATTATAGCTTCGTCCTGAAGTGAATCAATAAACTTGTTCATCCGACTCGCGAACACGTCATTATCTAAATCAGAGGCTGTCTTCTCTTGAATAATAGACGCGCGAAGCTTTTCTCTAGTTTGAGAGTGGCTTAACAACCTAAGCCCATGGCGTATTGTATTGATACCTCTGCCACTTTTACTCGTTTTAAAATCAAGTTGCTTGGTAATTATTTTGAATTGTTCTTCCAGAACTTCAAAATACTGTTTTTCCAAAGCGGTATACTCTTTTCCTTCCTCCAATTCCATACGAATCTTAACCATGATGCCTTTCTTTAATAAAGCAGGCACATTGCCCAAGATGGTATTCAAATAGTCTAGCAATTCAGGAATAACGGCAACGTCAATAATGGAGCGAATCTCTTCTTTAACTGCATCCTTGAAGTGCCCATTATCTTTTGTCAACAGGCCGGTAACATTTTCCATAACAAAGTATTTCGGCTTCAAGGCCTTAATAACTTTGATGTAGTGGAGAAATAGGTTATCCCTCTTGTCATTCTTGCGCCGACGACCAGAAAGGCTAAAGGACTGGCAACACGGGCCACCGGTGACCACGTCAATGTCGCGGTCGCCAATTTTCGATTGCAGTTTTTCCAAGAATTTATCGCTCATGATATCTTCCTTTATAAACGCAGTCTCTAAGCCAAGTTGCTCGTTATATCTTGCCTTATGAGTAAGTTCACACGTGGCGCTGATGTCGCTGGCCAGAATGAAATCAAAATACTTATCGTCATTATATGATTGTAAGAACCCCTCGCTGAAACCGCCGGCTCCTGCGAAGAGATCAACAAATGAAATTGGTTTTCTTCCCCTCGTAAATTCAACTTTCTCTGCCATAATTATCTTCTCTTATGCTTATGCTTCTTATGTTTATTCTTCTTAGAATGTCGTGGCTGAGGAGTGCTAGAACTCGTCGCGGCTGCAGCAGCCAGAGCTTCGTCCCTTAGTTTCTTCTCCTTTTTTCTATCGCCAACATTCTTGATTACGTCGCGGTTTTCCTCCAGAAAATTGTAAATATCCTCTGAGGTAAGCATGCTGAGTTCGACAACACCTCCAAGCTTGTTAATGAGCTGGATGCATTTGTCAGTACGGTACTCAAAATACTTATCAAACACCGAATCCTCACCCTTCTCTGCCTTCTCCAGTTCATCGAAATAGAAATCAAGGATACCGCGAACCAGCACCGGATTACTAAAAATATAGGTTGCTGCGGCAATACCACGGTCCCTCAACTTTTGAATAGAGAATAGGAGTTTTGTGTACTTATAGTCCAACGTCCCATCTTCGTTTTCGATAACGGTATTGTGGACGGACCAATACATGCCCTCCAGCCAGTTACGAATCGGGCCCTGCCCATAAAACCAGTGCTCGGATATGTATGATGCTCGGCATTCCGGGCTGTTAATCTCAGGCCAGCGTTTCCTCATGTACGGATAAAGGACAACATGGGAAAGAAACTGCCAAAAATGAGACTGAGCAGCTAACAATGGCGTCAAAATGCCACGATAGGCTTCGTACAGAATCTTTGCCGCATAAAAATCGTCCACGGCCTTGCTTGTTTCAGCGTACTCCATCATACCCGATAGATCCGGTTGTTCAAAATCAAGCTCCTGTACGTTATCACCAGCAGCTTGTCTCCAGTCATGCTCAGGATTGGTGTAGTACTTCAGGTTTTCTTCGACCTTGGCCCGAAGTTCCTCCGCATAGGATGGTAAAAAAATTCCTTGTTTCATGGCAAATGACATTGTTTAAGGCAGCTGCTTATTGGTATCATCTATAGCGCGGAGAATCGGCTTATTAAGAAGCTTATCCACAACGACATAAATGTCTTCATATTCCAACTCATAGGAATCATCGCGAAGTGATATCGTCCCCTCCGCGTTCAACTCGTCGAGATAACGGGTAAGGTAAAACACCCAGTCCCTGTTCTTGTCGGGGGCTTCACGCAACTTATAAATTGCTTGCACCAGAGCAGAATACACGAGTGAGGCTTCTACAACGCCAGGACATAAATCCTCAACGCGATTATACCGTGTATCATAATCAATAGGAATCTTCACGATAATCCTCCTTCCTGAGAAGTCGTACTTGACGTTTTCGACCTGAGAACTCATAATACGAATTATCATGCTCAAGTCTGCGGCAGAGTTACTCTGCTGTAGAGAAACAGTGAAGTCGTCAATATTGGCTAATACAGCCCCTTTTGGAAAATCAACAGATTCCTCATACACTTCATCGATATTGAGGAAATCACAACCTATGATTTCTTTACAGGCGACAATAATAATCTTAACTGTGCATCGCTTGTATATCTTCTCAAGTGGTATGGCAATGTCGAACGAAGGAGTTTGAAACTCGTGATGTTGCAAATAATAGGTTGCAGCACATTCGATAATGCATTGATATACAGCCTTCCCTTCGGAGATAAGCCTATCTATCCCTGGTTCGTGACAAGTAACATCATAATGCAAATTAAGAACGTTTGTTTCTCCATCAACGGAATCGGTATGAGTGCCTTTTACGGGGTCATCACTAAGATAAGACCCGTGCAACCCCCATATCGGATAGGGATATGTCGCAGATTCTCTAATTTCCATAAGCCTTGATGATTAACGTGTAGTTCTTAAGACCCTCGACAGGAGTGAAGCGAACTTCATTCACAACGTCCTTATGAAGGTCGAACCCAACAATTTCATTGTTATCTTGCCCAGAGATCTTACAACCAGCAGAGACGCGGCGCAGTTCAAGAGGAACCTGGCCTGCTACTCCCTGAACTGATAAGATCAGGCGACATGACTCATAGTCTTGAGGCACTCTGATGACAAGCTTGCAAGCAAACTCCCCATCATGAAGAGGGATCAAGCGACGATTACGACCATCTAATTTTATTTCTGTCATGTGTTTACCTTTATCAGTATCTTCAGTAGATTCTCCTGGAGTAAATCCTTCCCCTCCAACGGTAGGTAAAGTTGGTTTTTCTGGATTACCCTCTCTTTCTGATTTGCCTATTCCGCCCCCTCCAGACCCACTATCACTTCCTGCTCCCGCTCCAGTTTCCGAACCGGTAACTTCGGGGGGAACGACTGAACCAGTATCCTTCTTTTTTTTCTTCCCGCCCTTCTTTGTCTCCAATATTGTAACGGATGAAGAACCCTTTCTCTTTGCCTGCTCCTCTTTAATTATATTGGTAGTCGGCCACAACAGTTCCTCACTCTTATCCTCCGCTTTGCTTGAAGATGTGCCCAGACGGTGTTTCTTAAGCGAAAGAATCTCCTTTTCAGTATCCTGCTCTTGGGGGAACACAAGATCTTCGCAAGCAGCAATAAATTCCTTCACTTCCCGGCGTGTCTTAATAGCCGATGTCTTCGTTTCTTTACGAACATTGCGAAGTTCATCCTCATCCCATTTATCATGGGTCACGTTTTCCATGATTCTTAGGAATTTGCTGCCAATTCCATCGCACACAAAAATCCCGTAGTATCCTTTATTGTTGCGACCGCGCTGAACCTCGATGGCCATGGAATTATTGCGCATATAAACAACGCTGTCGCGAGACCCTTCGGATTTAATCCTTTGGCTTTTCCACATATACAACACTGCGTGGCCAAGGTTCTTGAACTTGTCCGGGAAGGCCTCATCAGAGTCAATAACGAGATGGTCATCATCAGTATTCTGATTCTTCAGCGCTTCCAGCAGATAAGGTCTAGGATTGAACTCTATTTCTGGAGTGTTTGTCCTAACGAAATCAAGATCAGAATACTTTTCGACAGGGAAATATGCATCTAATTTTTCCTCCAGATTATTTGAGCTGAACAATTCTCCGTCAATCTCAACCGCCAACTTATCTTCATATATGGCCTTAAAAAAGCTACGGAGGGCCTCTTCCTTCATTTTCAAGATGTCTTCGTCAGAACGTTCAAGTCCCAGTACGAAAACATCTGTTCCAGGTTCTGTCCTACGGAAATCCTCCGGAATGAGCTCACCAGAATTGGGTTTGATGCCACCCTCAGAGTCATAAAATGCGATTGCTTCGTAGTGAGTGGCTTCACCATCTGCATTGACGAGCTTGTGGTCTGAAAGCTTTATAACGCCTTCTCCAAAGGTGCGATCATCCTCGGTTTTGGTTGAATAGTAAACTGCATTCAATTCAGAATTGACGAATCCGACGGTTTTCCCGAGTCCATGGCTACCGCCGGCATCGTCATCATCTTTATAGCTAGCGCTTGATTCTCTCACGCAAGCCTTAAACGCACTGGGCTCATCCAGATCATCTACGAAAGACATCCCACGAGTATTGTAGTCGCCCACGCGAAGATAACCTATTGTCGAATCGATATGACTTTCAAGATAGTCATATTTGCTCTCATACGGGTCTTTACCGTTGAGGTATCTTTTGTTGTACTCGCTACATGCTTTAAGACGCTCCTGAAGAGATTGAATCAATTCCGGATAATCAGAGCATTTTAGCTCACCGAATTCAAATTTAACGACTACGGGGCCCTCTGGATGAATCTTAGAGTGAGCATCCATCGAGTTCTGGATATATTCGCGAACAAGGCAGCGAATCTTATGGCCAATAAAAGGAGCAAAAGACGAATCTTCACGGCTCTGGCCCATTGAATTGGGGCGCCTGTCAACGAAATTCCATTTACCACCAAGATCTTTTGACATACAAATGGTTATTTGTTAAAGGTAAAACCGCCTTTATTGTTTTGTTTGGTCAACTCATTCATATAGACATTCTTCGTGTCCTTCAAGGCACGAGTGATTTCACCAAACATCTGCTCAACATCGTCAGCATCGTATTCATAATTGTTGCGATTTGAGCAATTCTGAAGGAGGGTAAGATAGTTTAGAATCTTAGAGACTCGTGTTGAGGCGACTTTCGTAAATCTCTCTCTTTTTGTAGTTGCTGCCATAACTTATATTGCATTATTAGTTTATTTTTTGCTTACAAAGCTAATCATTATTATCATCTTTACAAATATTTCTCACAAATATCTGACAAACATTTCTACATTTTTCAAATATAGTGAAAAATTTGGGTTTAAAATGTGTTATTTTAGCACGCTTTTTTGCTTTACGGCGGCTCCACATCCTCCGGCTCCTCCACCTTCTCCACCCCCATAAACACCAACCCAAGGTCCTGAATGAGTTTCCCGACCTCTTCCTGCTTGTCCTCGGAGATGAACTGCACGGCCTTCAGGAATTCGGCATTCCGTTTCCAGGCATCCTCCGGAGACGCATCGAACATGTAGCGAATGAGCCAGTCGGCAATGTCGATGTGGGCATCACGGTCCTCCTGGGTGGCGTTCTGCTGGAGGATGGGGGAAATGGTGACAGAGAGCTGCGGGTACTCCGCCAGCTTCCGCTGCCACTCATCGTAGCCATCGATGTCCGGGAAGGCGACCACTTTCCTGCCCTTCAGGACCAGCAGCCGCTCGTTGATCATGGACTTGCCGCCGGTGGCCAGCCAGAGGAACCGGGGCATGAGGCCCGCACAGAAGACGGCCGTCTTCTCGCTCTCCACCAGGGCCACCACTTTGTTCGGATACTGCCTCAACAAATGCTCCCCAAACAGACACTGCGTAAGTTCCCAGTCCTTGGGCAGCTGCCCGCTGGATTTCATCAGGGAGTGTACCCAGTTGATGCGGCCGGGGCATTTTTCGTCCTTGATGCGGTGGCCGGTCTCCGGGTCGTACTTCATAATCTTCCCGGTGCGGCAGGAACCGTTGATGTCCAGCTGGAAGAAAATTACGTCTTTCTTGGAGGTCACGCCCAGCTGGTAGTCCGTGATGAGGCCCTCAACGACAATTGGGTCAAGGATGGTGAGGAGGAACTCCACCAGGTCTGAGTTCCGGCCGGGCTTGACGCTCCGGAGCACGATATCGGGTGGGATGAAGCACGTGGCCACCGGCAGCGTCTGCATCTTCTGTTTCTTGGCCTCCAGCCAGTCCACTTTCTGGTAGCGCCAGTCGGGGCCGGGCTTGAGCTCCGGATGCTCCCGGAAGAATTCGGCCGGTGTCTTGTGGTAGTTGCAGGAGCCGGTATGGTCACACTTGCCCACGGTGGGGTCAAGTTCGTTGCCATCCTCGTCCACGTAGCGGGTGAAGCAGCGAGGCCTCCCGCAGGCCGGGCACGTGTGCCTTGACGACGGCCCGGCGTATTTCTGGAGTGAATACATGGCTTTCGGGGTTAAAAGGGTTCATTATCAGTGTTTTCGTCGTCAAAGAGAGAGCCGGGGCCTTCCTGTCCGGAAGTGTCCACGGTGTCCATATTGTCCACGCCCGTGGACGATTGGACATTGGACAGCAGCCCTTTCTCCTTGAGTTTGTTGATGACGTTCCCGACGAGGGATTTGGAGAGGTTGAGGATATCGGCTATCTCGCGGTAGGACTTGCCCTGGATGTACAGGTCTTTAATATTCTTGTCGCGGGTGTCAATGTCCTTGTCTGTGCGCTCCTTCAGGTGGTCGCGCTCCGGGCAGGTGCCGAGGATGCGGAAGTGGGCATAGCCGCCGTCTTTGGTAATCTCGCAGGTGATGACGTTGTCGGCTCCGTATTCGAACTGGCCGTGGCGGACCTTGACCTGCTTGATGTACTTAAGATTCTCATCCTTGGCGCTCTGGCCGATGGCAAACACGCTGTCGAAGAAGTTGAAGAGGCGGGAAGATCCTGCCAGGTCGTTTCGCGTGATGGGGCTGCAGAGGGCTCGCTTGGGCGTATGGGCGATAATCAGCAGATTCCAGTCGTGCTTTATCTTGAGCATCTTGAGTTTCTGCATGAAGGTGCCGGCGTCGGCACCTTTGTCCATATTGTTGCAGAGATAGCCGATGTTGTCCACCATGATGGTGTCGCAGCCGAGACTCTCCGCCGTCTGCTCGATGTGCTGGAGCATGAGTTCCTCCGCATTCTTGGGCATTGCGTACATAGGGTCGATTTCTGCACGCAGGAAGCCGGATGGAAAGGAGTGAGTCTCGCCGGTGATTTCGTCGGTGTAGCGGAGTTGGAACTGTTTATCGGACATTTCGCAGTCGATGTACAGAACTTTCCGAGTGCGGGCGATTTCATCAGCCATCTGAACGGCGAGGATAGATTTGCCCAGGTTGGAGTCGGCGAAGAGGCAGCAGACTTCACCTTCGTACCAGATATTCCAGAAGAGCGAGATGGGGTCGGGGCGTTTCTTGGCGTCATCAACCGTCTGATTGGCGGTCTTGACGAGGAACATCCCGCATTTGGTGGTGTTGGCCGCTTCCTCCAGAACACCGGTTATTGCTTTCAGGGGATCGGTTTCCATGGCGGCCTCCTTATCTCTTATGGC